>Ga0307515_10003986_pt1 | contig 30812 bp, 39 predicted proteins | sample 17_EM_MG_FD_194513 | JGI IMG/M metagenome (GOLD analysis project Ga0307515, IMG submission 194513) | Populus trichocarpa ectomycorrhiza microbial communities from riparian zone in the Pacific Northwest, United States - 17_EM | ecosystem: Host-associated > Plants > Roots > Unclassified | place...
GGTCGAGTTTGTGGTGGGGGTTTAATATCGTGTTTAAAGCTTACGTCGCATCATGCGGCTAAGCGCCTGATTAATTATTTGGGATTATATGTCATGCAATATAAGCGTCTTTTTTCGTTGCTACCACACCTTTCAGAAATGCCCGGAACGGCGCGCACACTTTACAGGGTCACTGCGTTGCCCCAACCTTTTCTTGAACGCATCTTTGAAAAAATTTGCGCGGTGTCGCGGCAAGGAAAATCGACGTGAAAAAGTATATATTTCACACGCTGCACAAGTACTGAGGAGTCAAAGTTGACGAAAGCTCGAAACGACCACAATATCTTTCTTGCTATACTCGCAGCCAAGTACTCTTCACCTATTATTTTTCTCCTTCGTGATTCTTCTTAGAATAACCCTAACCCTATCATGCTCTCTTCATACTTATCTCTAATCTCTTTTAATTATTTCTTCTCTCTATTGGGCAATTGTGGAGAAATAGTACAGTATGAGATTGTGTCTCATCAAGGCTGGCGATAATTTTTAGTGTGGGTGGTTAGATTGAATGCATCCCAGATAGGCAGGAGTAGTTCACACCCCTGTACTGCATGCTATGGTTGCAGGTCAGATCCCTGTACTGCATGCTATGGCAGCAGGTCAGGCCCCCTGCAACTGCATGCTATGGCAGGTCAGACCCCTGTTTGCACCCCCTGTAACTGCATGCTATGGTGGTGTAACGTGCATGCAACACATAGCATGCAGTTGCAGGTTGCATGACCTGCACTACTCCATAGACCTAGGGAACCAGTAAAGAGAGAAGAACAGGAAATCCTCCCACACCAGACAACCACTCTTTAAATACACTTTGTCTGCCACCCTCGAATTGTCCTTCACGTGCCAATGTACCATCCGAATATCCAACCATGATCGTTCACACCACCATCGCAACTCCTATCAATACAACCACACCACATCATCCGTTCTGGCAACATGTCAACCCACTTCCTTATGGTAACAAATTATACCACCACCATCTCGCAGCATCTTCACACCATTCCTGCATCCCTCAACGTCATCATCCTTCAGTAACACTACTTCCTTCCATCCAACCGATACCAGTCGTATGCATCCTTCAATCAATCACTTGGAACCCGAACCGTGACATTTTCAGTCATTGTACCAATCATGCATTCAGCAACACCATTGTTGTTGTGAGCATATTGAGGGCATGGCTCCTATGTGGTACTGTGGGCCACCAGGACATATCGGAAGGTCTTGTTATCATATTCTCCTGGTCCATTATCACACCAGAATCACTTCATTTCGTATCCGATTGAGTCTACTCTGGCCTCCGTTGACTGGTAGGTGGAGGTGCAGGTCTCGGCATTCCGAGTCCTGAGCGGCCATCCCCATGTAAACTTTCTGTAATTGTTGATGAATATGATATATTGTCGTTTTTCTCCGAAAGTTGGTGTGAGATAGGGACTACACACATCCGAATGTACAAGTTCAAACAGTTTCATAGTGCTCTTGACAGGCACTTCAACTAACTTTTGCTTGTGCTTGGCTTGGATGCAGACTGTGCACAGAGAATCATCATTTGTATATCCATCATTCGCAGTTTTCATTAGGCAAGAATTCAGATGGGCTAGTCATTGGTGCCATATTGCTGTCTCTGAGAATTCGAGAGAGTTCGGAAGGGACTTGATCATGGCTGTGATGGGTGCTCTGGATCACTCGATTGTAGTCTCGATTGTAGGCTCGGTTGTAGGCTTGATTGTAAGCTGAATTTGTAGGTGAGCTGTCTCCCACTCTACTTTTTCCATTCCCTGTGGTCAATGATAGCAGTGCGCTCGTGGGGACTATGATATATATGACATTGAATAGTTTTCCGGCCAGCCTGGAGGTTGATGGCAAAGGATATGGAACATATTCTGTTCCGAAAGATAGTTATATGCCTGCCAGAATTCTATTGGTTGATCAATTGAAGGGAACCTCAAAAAGTTTTAGATTGGAGGGCTTTGACTTGATGGCCATGTACGATGTTGACAAATCCATGGTGCATCGCAGTAACCGAATTGTTCTCCTTAGGATCAATTACTATTCACAGTGAGAACTTTTTGAACGTTAAGAAGCTTCTGCTGTCATTGCACATAGGGTATGACACTCTGGAATCAATCACCGACTTGGCAACTACTGCTGTGCTGGTGATGCCGGCGGCGAGAGCACAAGCGGTGGAACACCAAAGATTGCAGTTTCTGGTCCCAGTGAGACCTGCTGAAGCTGTGGCTTTCTTCACTTCCAACAGCTCCATTATAGGTTTGAAGGAGACTCAATCGACTTTGCTGTGCACTGGGAGCTCGTACTGGAAACAAATGAGGTCATCATTGTTTCCTCCTTTCCCAGCGCTTATGCGCTTTCTGCATGCATCTGTCATATTGGTGTCATTTTTGTGATAGGTGCGTTTACTTTCATGGCTATCTCTGGTTCGACTGCTTCCACTGTGTCCCCGGTGGCGACAGCATCCAATACGTCCACAGAGTCCAACACACCCATGGCCTGGGTAGCCGCCGTGTTGAGTGAATAGGGTGGCTCCCGTGGATGCATCACCAAGTTCTTTTGTGCAGCTGGCTGTAGTTCCTTCATCTAGGAGGTCATTCATTGCTTGTTTGGGTGTAGGTAAGTGGCTTCTATCAGTTAGGTCCATCAATATCATCGCATCATTTGCAGGCAGTGATGTATATCTTCACATGCCAAAATCTCAATAGCTGGGTGCTTCATCAGTATGGCCCAGTTGTATGCGGAAATTAGTAAACTTCGTGCAGTATGCTTTAAATGTTTCGTTCTCCTTAGGTCAGAAAGCACGGAACTGGGAAAGGATGTCCTGTCTGCTGATCTAAAATCTGGCAGTGTCCAGGATGGTTTCTGGTGTATTCCACATCTCATGAGGGTTTCGCATTCCCAGGACAATACGCCATATTATGGTGGAACAGGAAACTCTCATCATGGACCCAGCTTTGGCTTCATTAGCCTTCCAATGATCAGAGCTGTGATCTTGATCGAAATCCAGGGGCTGCGGTTCAGGATCATCGACAGTGACAATTGCATATGCTCTCATGGCTTATAGGATGAGGATCATTCATACTATACGCTTTATCACATCTGCTCAATCAATTCCAATCAGAGGATTGGTGGTTTGCAGCACAGTGTATTCCGTGGCTGGCAATTACAATCCAGTTTACGCAGATAATAGCTTTTGATCAATATAACAACATATTCCTTGCAGAATATGTTAGAGACTGTGTGGTTACTTCATTACTGCAATATGTCTCCGACAAAATTCTAATCCCAGAATCTGATATTCTGATCTTAGATACTAATAACGATTCTAATCATCCTGAATTGAATCTCAATATTGATTCAGATAACGAGGTACATTCATCTCAGTCGAAATTACTTCCTACGCCTCGATTTGATAAATGAACACATTCCAATGTGCTTCGCTCTGGGGTTGTGTTTAACGATTATCGAGAACCAACAGATCTTCGATCACAAGCCAAGTTTGCGAAATTCAATACATAATCGAAGACACGAACACAAGAACATCTTAGGAGTGGAGAATTTGGTATTTAGGGAGATTACGCTTGGACATAATATTGCGGATTGTACCTGAATGCCAGATTTATGAAGCAGATAGGTCAGGGATTTTGTGAAGATACAAGTCAATTAAGATTGCGCTATCAACGGGCAAATTATTACCGCCACAAAATTATTCAATTACCTAGATTAATTATACGTATATAGTTTATGAAATTAATCAATCACCGACATTGATTATCAGTGATCTCAACAGTCCCGTCCTTGCATATGAATGATGTCTGGACAGCCGACATCCACCGTCCCCGATCGTTATTGGGCGGTTACAGAATACTCATGTCACCGAGTGCTAAGCTCTCCACGTTATGTGGCGTTAACGCTGCGCAGTCACTGTGCCACATCACATGGTGAGCTTAGCACTCGGCGACATGAGTATATTTAGATAATTTACAAACATGATTGAAAATCCATTCCTAATTGCATGGGACAAGGGTTACAAATATATATTTTGATGAGATTATGTTCTATGTACACTGAGAAATCAACATCCATGGATGTCGGTAGTTGACGGCCGGTGACAGTGAAAGCTCCGTTGTTGGCCGTCCTAACCATCCATCACTGTCCTGCTCCAAAAGACGTCGCCGTTTCCATCCTGCCCTAGGACGGACAGCTCTTTGTCGTCCCGTCCCCATCCTAGGTCAGGACAGACGGACGGAATGGTTGAGAACACTGTTAATTATACAGATATACTTTACAACATTAATTAATCACCGAGATATATTATACAAATTATATGTACTGTCAATATTGTGTCACACCAGGATAGGATTTAGTTGCTATTCACTTGATAGCATCTGATACCACTATACATATTTGTCCTCTGTGTGTATACGACTTGTATATGTTGCCAATACATTTTATTTGGAGATACGCATAGAAATTACGATAGGAACTACGGCCATGTACCTAGTACTTACTTAAGTATCCATCTATATACTTATATGAAAGTATAGTTACTTAGGTGGAAGCACCCCCGTAACTGTTTCGTCTCTGCATTTTTATCTGTATTAGCTTGTGGGGGTCTTTCTCACCATTCCGTACTCAGCTTTTCAAACCAGATGTCATGTTGGAGCTCCGTTGCGGGTAAAACAACAGAGCTCGAAGGCAGAGAGCCCATCATCAACACTAAGCCACACCTCTTGGGACATCCAAAGAGAATTCATGAGAATGAGCAGTTCTGACACGATGAGCATAGGAAGAGTGTGAGAGAATATGATAGGGTACCCAGCCATGAGGAACCACACAAATTGCGTGGATCTATGAAAGCTTGGCAAGAGTGTGTGGGACCAAGAGCTGGGAAAGAAAGAGTGTGTATTTCGTTGTATGATGATGAGATGATATCTATCTACTTCAGGGCCTCCCAAATATATACTCCCGGTCGCTCATTCTGTCTCGGTTACCCCTGAATCTCCGTACCTCCCCCCGCCTGCTTCCCCCTGCCAAACTGAGTGGCGGTGGCGGCGAGAAACAGATTTTCCGGCCACAATGGTAGCAGTCATTCAAGCGCCTCCTCGGAGGTGCTCTTCTGCCGTAAGTACCGCCGCTGCTCCCTGCTCGTCGCGTCCAGCGCTTGGGTCTGTATTCTCACCTGGTCAATCCAAAGTGATGCCTTCCAAAGTCGCACCCAGCAGCCCTGTGCATTCCCCAATCTATAGGGCAAATGCTACGATGACATCATTGGTAGCTAGAAGATCGTCGAATGCGGTTGCTCCGAGTGTCTGTATACCCGGACCGCGCCCCAGAAGCTGGTCTTGACGTTATCATTTTCAGCTTCTGCTACCTGCGATGCCACTCCCGTAGTCATCGGTGTCATTTCCTCCGTTCCACTCGCACTCACTGATCGCAGGGAGTCAATCGACGGCTAGCCTAGTCGAGGTCAGGATTTTGTTGGTGGAACTATGGTAAGCCAAGTACTACATCGTACGGCCGCATTGGCACCACTAGCACGTCTGATTTGTCTACCGGTGGGAGATAGTCCAAGTACTGGACTGAGATCCGCGTCTTCTTCCGGCTGTCCGTTGCATGTTCCATCACTCCTCCGTTCAGACCGACGGTGGTGATGTGTGCCGCCTGATGTGATATCCCGAGTCGCTTGAGCAGCTTCGGTGTCATACAGATGCTGGTTGCGCGGCAGTCGGTAAGAGCCCGTACACGTTGCATCTCGCCATTTCTGTCTCATATTTGGACTTCGTGAACTATGTGTTCCGAATCCGGTGTTTCATCTTGACTCCGCTTGGCCTTGCCACGATTGACGCGTTTGTCATTAATATAATTGCAGTCGAAAATCATACACATGGTAGGTGGACTTCGATTGTCCATAATACTTGTGCTCTGAGGTCATCGTAGTCATTGTAGTCGTTGTAGTCGGTCTGCGGAATTGTGTAGGCCTTTGACTGTAAATGCACTTCATGCTGCGCAATATATCACCGCTATAAGTTCACTTCAATCGAGGGAAAGCTTCTCATCCTCAATGTGCTTCAATCGTTGGGTGTCTTCTCCGTAAGTGGACTTCACTCGTGCAGACGTGCATGACAGTAAGAGTGCTTCAATCGTAGGGTGTCTTCTCCGTAAGTGCACTTGGCTCGTGGAGACGTTCGTGCCAGTAAGAGTGCTTCATTCGTAGGCAGACCGTCCTCCATAGGTATGAGTAGCTGTAGGTTGGCCGTAGAATGCTTCTGCAAGTGGGCTTCTTCGAGGTTGCTAGAGCTGTAGGTGTACACGCAAACTGAGTAAGGTGCACTTCGCTCAATTGGAAGAAATGTAGTCGTAACTGTGCTGACTCGTAAATCGTCTCTGACTTCGCCTTTGATTCTCGATATGGCCGCATCCAGGGGTAAGGTCACTCTGCCCATTGTAGGTGCTTGGACTGGTAATCGCGCTCACTTGACTCATGGAACAGCATTCGAACACGATTAGGTCGTTCGCGTGCGATTTTCCCGTTAGGAGGGTCGAATAGTCGAATCCGGTAATGTTGATATGGTCGTCATTGCCACTGACACGGCTGATGTGCCAATTGGTCCCTGAACTCTACTCCGCTGCCGTCAGGTGGCTCAATTGAATGATGGAACGATCAAAGCTCGGTGCTTCGCGGTAATGATGCTTCGATATCTCGTTTGGGGGGCAGTATTCTGAATTGTTGACTCCATAGTGTCGCTCGTCGGAAAAAGGGCTAAACTCGCGAAATCCCGTGAGCGAAACGTGTCAGTTTACTGAACAAGCGATAATAGTGTAAAGGCATACGCCCGTGTATAGCCTCATCTGAAGGTATATGAGTAGATACAGTTGCAAACGTGGATGCGAGTGATGGTCGATGTAGATGTATAGGGAAGATTATCGCTGGAGATCTAAGGCTCATGGTGAGCAGACTATATAGAATGGCCGTTACCCGGCCCCGGATCACGTGACGCCGTTACAGAGCGGTATAATTGCATGATAGGTCTCTGCCCTCTTATGGCCACTAATGAGTCTCGTATGGCCGGAGGGGAGCCTCGTATGGTCGGAGGTGGGACCCGTATGACCAGAGATTGCTGTCGGGCTAATGGCGTTCAGCCTGCTCTATTCATGGATATGTACGCACGTATTCACACTTGTATGCCATATATATATGGCCTTCTGGCCCTCTTAGATAGTACAATCAAGCTTCTCTAGTATCACTATTTCAACAATTAGTGTTACTTTGGATGCTTCGGTGACTTCTTGATTGGCTTGATTGATCTATCTCGAGAGCCAAAGACCGTATATGTACAATCTCCCATATGCGTACGGGTATGCTCTATCTGACATGAGCCGCATCACCCTGGTCCTGATGCATATCCTGATACAGCCACCATCTTTATACAAGTCTTCATTCTCATACAAGACATCAAACGGTGCTGAGACTCATGATGCAAGTACACATGCAACAATCAACATTGACAGGCATCCGAGTGCTCCTTCATAACCAGGACCCCGCCAACATGATCTCTCACTGCCCAACCCATCGGTTTCTACTCAGTTCCATTACCTGCTCAAACCAGTGGTAGGTGTATTTCAGACCCAGTGCAGCCAGTTCGCCAAGTTTAGACACGTCGGAAAGCGCTTCTGAGACCGACCTTCGTGTGTCACGATCAGTTGCCGAGAAAAAGACAAACGATTACCTCCTCTACTGCGACCCGAGTTTGCGAACCCATTTTTGCCCTTCTGTGGAGCGGCTGTGACCCCTCTCGTCTGGCTCTGGCTTGGACTGAATGCTCTTGACTTGCTCAGGAGCCGCAGCTGCTACAATGCTTCTTAGGCCGGTGGAGAGCGACTGCGGCCAACTCTTAATGCAGCACCGGAGGAGCACGAATAGTCCCGTAGATATCACCAATATCATGCTCAACATGAATGGATTTGGACAGAATGCCATTCCCGTAGCAAAAGAAATGGCAAGCTAAGAATACTACAATCTCGCAGGTCCTCCAGAACGCTCATCACCCTCCAAGTGGCGAAGTCTCTAGCACCTTCCCGTCACAACAACATCCGACCTCACTCTGTTCCATGTCTCCAACCCTCCCCGTTTCTGCGTCCACGGGAGTTTCTCCATTCTTTAACTGCTCAAGTAGACTGACTTACTCCTCAAGCGAGCTACTTATAGATATTACGGCATGGTGTTTCCCCGGCAGCTATCTATGATTTGTATGGAGGACTAATGACAGGGTCGAGAAAACTGAGAAAAATCAGCAACGATGCCAAAGCCGTGAAAGATAGGTTATCTTACAAGGGTGATTCATAGACTGAAGATATAGCAACGTTTCCGCGGGTACCCTTCTGCTCACATTCACCATCAGTCGGGCCTTCCCCATAGCAGATACGTCGGCCTCCTGTCCAACCAGGAGTACAGATCCTGCGGGTCGACCGTATCAAATCATTCAGAAAGTACCGTTTTGCAAGATTCCGCCACCTGAAATCTTATGCGTTAGCCTTCGTTGAAATTACAGCGAATGAACAAACATTTCCATCAACGCCATTACGTGACTAGGACACTCTATCAGCCCGAGCAGAACTATCCAGGCTAGTGCGAGAACTTCTGCAACAACTACCCCCAGTCACCCTACCGAGATGGCTCTGAAGCTTCTTCTCATGCACCCTTGGACTTGGAGATGTTTGCTGTCTTGCGCCCACCGGGGCCACCTTCGACCAATGAAAACACATTTCCAGCCCTGCTTGCTGATTCATCCACAAGCCACATTGCAAACACATTTCGCAGCAGCTGGATGCAAATATCCAACAAAATCGTATCTTAGCCACATTTAAGACACCTTTCCCATACAAAAATAGGAACCGTAGTGCGAACGACGTTTGAACGGATTGTCGCGAGGTCGTGAAATTCATGCCACATGTACGGAGTTGACACAGCACAGTCCACCCACCGCACAAGCGCTTCCTTTTGCCGGGGCGCTTCTAGAAGATATTCATAGCAAAGGGCTGAGAGGGTGATTGTACAGCTACCATAACGGATAACGAGTAGTCTGCAGTCTCGGGAACTCCAGCGATCATACCTGGGCTAGCCAGTTGGTGGCCTCATTCGTCATGTATTTGAGCCTGTATTTCAGAGAGGCAGCCAACTCGGGGAGGACGTCTGGTGAATATTCCTCAACACCCTGGCTGCTGCGGTACCTCGTCGTAAACTGCATCACCAAATTCGCGACTGTAGGGTGTTCCGCCAGCACCCGTATCTTCGTGTTCGGCCCATGCTGGTGAGTTTCTGCTCATACTTCTATAGTTGGGTTGTGAAATATGAGGCCGTATATTTCGAGTATCGTGCCGCGAACAGCAGCGGCTAAGAGTCCACCGTCTGTTTGCTGTGAACAAGGACACATGAGGATGGTCAAAACGCGTTGTATTGCCATCGAAACGGTAGTGATTAGAGCATCAATTTCGTCAACCGGATCCGTCGCACCAGATAGTCGTCTCATACTAGTCATAGTGTTGAGGTGTTGAAGTATATTCATGGTGACAGTAGCAGTCATATTCGGAGTGATTGGAAGCGGAGCCTTCCCCACATGCTGGTACCCCGGGCATGTAGCGATTCGCCATCCTTGGGCTGTGGTTGGTGGAGCTTGAGGTGCTGCTGCTATCACTGGAGATGCTCGGAACACGGCTGCTGGAAGTAGCGTCGCTCGATATTGCTTGATAACAGAATCCGTCTCCTTCGATTGAATTAGCTCGGAAGACCAGCTCATCAAAATTGAATTTGGTGCGTTCCTCCTCGCCATTTTGACGTATTGTACCAGGTGATTCCTTATTAAGAATGTATAGGTCGGTCTGTGGACAGTCCATTTGCCCGTTTAGAGGTATAGCAGGGCTGTGAAAATCGAGGATAATATCGTGGTTATCGAAGTCACTCTCGAATCCTTGAAGTTCGTTGATTGGCATCTCTCGAGTATCGTGCTCATGAGAGATGCGCGTCTCGGTAAATGAGCCGTTGGATTCTCGCTCAATGCTCTCATCACGCCTCGTTCGGTTCATGGGTCGATGCTCCGATGATAGTGGTTCTGCTGCGGCTCCGGATGTGAATTGTGGTAATGCCTTTCGGGAAGGATGAGGTTGGCCTATACGTCGAGCTGGACTGTAGAAGCATGGGTAACCTCATTTGCCACACCGGTTACATATCGGCTTTTCCTTGGTGCATCTGATCTTTGACGCGGAACACGTATTACAAGTGGCCTTAAGCTTCTGAGATCGGCGAAAGCGACTGTAAGCAGTAGGAGTTGTAGTAGGAGTATTAGAGCCGCCATCCATCGTGAACAGGAACCAGCAGAGCAACTTGACTGGAAACTTGGGATTGTTGAAACCGAAAGGCCTTGAGATAACGAGCATCATTACCAAGTTGCAGCATGTGGCACTATAAGTAACAATATCTAACCTTCACGGCCTTACGCGCGCCAGGCTAGATTAGTAAGTAACTACTGTGCAGGAAAGTGATGCCAATGGACCGTGCTGACATGACTACATAGCGATGAAAGCCGTCAGTCGACTGCCGGTTATATACGCTCATAACCAGCCCCGCCCCTTCGCGGAGTTTCAGGCGGGAAGGCTGATGATATCCTAAGGCTAACTGCCAGTAGGACTGCTCTAAATAGTAAACACTTGCTGTAAGGGTGTGGACTGCATTGTGTAGAAGGCTCACAGGAGGCTTGCGTACTGAACCAGTCTCACATGAAGTCGATCAAATGCGCTGTATGCACTTTCGCGAGCAATGGCGCCATGCATAGTACTATCCCACCCTACTGCACTGAGCCCACGCGACCACGCTGTAAACAGGACTACTTCGGCCTTCAGTTTCAAAAAATTCCCGAATTGGTGGAGATTGTTCAGGAAGAGCTGCTCGATCGCTTTATACCAAAGATTTCTTCGGAAAACATTTTGGTGCGTTGTTACTTTGTATGGTTAGAGGGATCTTGTTGCAAGACGCTAAACAACTTAAATGATCTTACCCAACCGATTACAAAACAAACAAAACAATGGCGCTAAACAACACCACCTATAGTGTGCCGGCAATTGCGGATGAAATGCTTTTTTTTTCTGACTGGAATTTTTTGAGATACACTCCTTGCCTGACAGATAGTTGTTAAGATGCTGTGCCCTCTGACAAATGTAGAAGTGTAAACGGGCATGTATGTGACAGCTGGAAGCAGCGTTTGCAGGCGGCCGAGCCATAATACAGGTACCTGAGGACGGACCGGCTAGCCAGTACGCTGGAGAGATCACACCGTTTTAAGGTTCAGGGATATCATGCTATTTGAAGATTGGGGATACACTTTGTATTTATGTTACCACAAAACCTGGCCTGTTTTTCCTAGATAGAGCCCCATCTAACAGACCTCACTGTAGAAACGAATACATTCTAACCCTGACCATTGTATTTGATAATGAGATACAAACACCGCGCCTAACACCTGACGTTTCATCCGCAATTGCCGGTACAGTAGCATGAATTTTCAGAAACCGTGCAAGGGTTGTAGACTGCAGGCAATTGACGTTCTCCCACAACGTAGCCACAAACATTTGCCGTTGCTGCCGTAATAGTTGTGGTGGATGCGGCAGATTTCTGTTCCCGATACTGACGCTTGGAGTAACTGCGCTAATACTGCAATAGTGTGGCATGGGGAAATGCGTAATACCGGGCAAGTATGCTTTGTAGTGGTGAGAGGCACATTGTTACTTCTCTCATGTTGTCGTGTATTGCATACTTTCCTTGTGGGTGGCGCTTGCATTGCTACTCTAAGCCCTAGTATCACTCGCTTCTCGTCACATATCCTCAACAAAACCTCAAAAATTTATTGGGCAAGAACTACGATGATCGAGTTGCCTACTTATCATCAGTGATCTCAACAGGTCAATCCGGTCAGCTATGGGCTTCGACCGGGCCGGTCTATGCCAAGGGCGGCTGTGAAATTTATGATCTGGCCGGTCTATGAATCTATGAACCTTAATCTGGCCGGTCTGCAGATATATTGCTAACGGGAGTAAATACACAGATCATTATAAAGAGGAAACAACACATTCCTGATCCCATGATCCTACCCTTTATTCACCGGCTTCTCCAGTTCATGCAGAGGGCCTCAACCTGATGAACTTCCTCGATTTCCACCAAGCCTGCCCTTTCCCATGACTTCAAACATTCTACCGCTTCTAGCAGATCATCACCCAGGCGGTTTCTTCAGTCTGAGGTGAGGGTTTTTGCACTGATGAACAACCTTTCCACCTCAGTAGACATGGCAGGAATTGAATGCTCAGTGAGAGCCATGCGAGCCAGTTGACGCCACGTAGGTGAGTCTGAAGAAGTGTAATGGCAACTTCTAGAGACCTCTAGAACTCACAACAGACTTCGACAATTTACCAATACCAACCAATTATCCTCAGACATCTGCAAATATCCATGGGTATCTGTAGTTATCGTCCGGCTCTATGGTTACCGGTAGATATCTGCAGTTAATTATGCCAAGGCAGATATCTTCTGGCTCTGCAGATATGTACCAAGAAGCCGCCACCGGTCTATGCCAAGGCCGGTGTCAGAAATTGTCATCTTATCTGACCGGACTACGTATCTGCAGATGACCGGCCGGTTGATCTGACCGCTTGCGAACACTGCTTATCATTTGTCCAGTACGGCCTTCTAATCGAGTACCGCCTTCTAGTCCGGTGTCACCCCACTGGAGGACTCCAGTATTCCCAAGCGGTCAGTCCGGTCAGATATGACCTTCGACCGGGCCAGTCTACGCCAAGCATGGCTTTGAAAACCATGATCTGACCGGTCTACAGATCAGTAAGTCATCATCTGGCCAAACTATATATATTTACAAATGACACGTGATGAAATCAGAAATTCGTTCACCCGAAGTCATAAACGCAGAGAGAAACTAAAGTCCACAAAGTATCCTTCTCCTGTCTCTTTACCCACTTCTTCCACCGCTTCACCAAGTTGCTTCCAATGGTCGAAGTCAAAAGACCACTCAGCACGGAAATCTCGGGATTTATATACTCCTGTTTTCTACTCTTTCATCATAAAAGAGTAGACAGTCGTGCATACCCACCATACGTAGTCTATGCGCCAGGCATCTGTAGATATCTGCTGATATTTATGCTAAGGTAGATATCTATAGATACCCAGGCTGTTCAAACATTGACCGCGCCGGTCTATGCCAAGGTCGGCTTCCTCAGAGGCGACCGGGCCTGACCGGTCTATAGATGACCGGGGTTGATCTGACCACTTGGAACACTGATCATCTCTATGAAGCTTGGCCCTTTCCCAATGATTCCACTCGTCCACCCTTGCACCAGTCCGGACCGGAAAAGTCCTAGTATAGTCCAGTCCAGACCGGGAGTGGCAACGACACCAACCGAAGCGAGGGGGAGAATAAATAAAAAAGTTTTGTAAAAAATTGTGTTAGGCGAAGAGGCGAGTGCAAGAACCATACTAGGACAGTCCAGTCCAGTTTGAAGAAGTTTTAGACCGGGAGCGGACCAGTTTCAGTTTCTGCTGTACCCGGACAGGCTTGGTCTGGACTGGTGCCCGTGTCTGATTTCACCTAGGTACTACTTTGCCCAAAGCCACCATGTTGCGTGTCCTCGGTTGGCATCTGAAGTGGCGAAATATGGCAGCATATTTCCACCAAAATACCCCGTATCCGTGGACAAAGTCTAGGTTTCAAAATTCACCCAGTTACCGCTATTAAAATAGGACTTTATCCACAGGTTTGTCGGATAGTGCGCAAGGTCGTCGGGCGGGGTCGTGAGACGGAGTACGACCCGTAGTTTGGCCCGTAGTTTGCATCACCGGGTCGTGAGACCCAGTACGACCTCACAGGTTTGCGCATAGTCTACATCACCAGGTCGTGGCAGGGGTTCAATGTAAGTTAGTATATGACAAGTTCTGAACCAGCGACCTTATCCCCTGCACGCTCGGTAACCTTCAATTCGTATCATTTTCCTTTCAGGTATAGTTATGAGTAAGTATTCTTTCCTTTCGGGTATTATGAGTAAAAGAGTAAGTCCAACCAGCCAATCAAAGTCTTTGCCACGTGACGATCTTTAGTTCACACTATACCCGAAAGGAAAGGATACGAATCGAAGGATTCCGAGAATGTATGGGATACTCGTCCCGCGACCCCCGTACCATGTCACGACCCCTCCCAACTACCTCGTGGACTGTCGATAAAATCTTGTTTTAATAGCGGTAACTGGGTGGATTTTAAAACCTAGACTTTGTCCATGTACACGGGGTATGGGGTCGCACCACACGGTATTTTGGCGAAAAGATGCTGCCATATTACCGAGCCACCCATTACAAACTTATTTGCGGGCGGGTCCTCGTAGTGTAGTGGTTAACATGCTGGTGATTGTATAAGAAGCTGTGCCACCATACTACCGTGCTACGGGTTCGAATCCCAGCACCTGCTCCACAAATAACCTCCATGCACCTTCTACACTTTCGATCAAACATGTGGGTCAGTCAACCAAGACATAGTAAGGGGGTGGGGCAGAACGGATGGGGATGGGCCGGTTGGGGTATTCCACTGCGATGACATCAATGAGGACCCTGCATGGGTGTGGGGGACAGTAGAATGGGTGGTGGGGGGGTGGATAAATGGGGGGAAGGAGAAAGGGATGGTACAATCTGACCGAGAGGAGGGCTTGGCGGAGTATCGGGGAAAAATGTATTCCGTCATACTCTAAGTAGAGTGAATACAGTATGAATAACACACACAAACTTATTTGCTTTTTGGCAATCTTAACGCCAAATCTTCCCATTCTTAGCGATGGTACTAGTTATTGTCTTGATTCCGGCTATGTCAGCAGCGGTTGAAAGACTATTTTCGCATTGTAAATTCATGCTTACAGGCCGGCCAAACAGACTGCAGATTCATGGGCTAGAAGCTGCGGAATGTATAAAATCGGGAATGGACTTAAGATTAGATTACTGCAGGTGGTAGTTACCGCTACAGCAGCGGTTGTTGTTGTTGTTTAATCATACTGTATTCACTCTAATTAGAGTATGACAGGACCTTGATAACCCCCTCCGCCTCCGGGCGAGCCGGCTAGATGGCGGAGCTCCCCCCCCGCTACCCTTCATCCCCGCTGACATATGAAAGTTGAGAGATGGACCAGAACAGAAAAGAAAAGACAAGAAAAGAAAAGAGAACGTATATAAGTCCACTGCCGCCTCCCCCCCGCACCTGAGTCAGCCTCTACGCCCGCTCCATACCGCCATTCATTTGGGCGCTACAGCAGTGGATGCAGTACCAAGAGAGGATGAGCAACTGGATGAAGAGGACGAAGAGGACGAAGAGGAAGAGAACTTCGAACTTGGTGTTATGTAATGGGGATTTATACAGCACTACTACAGACTACAGCTGAACTTGATCTTGTCTCTTATTATAAGATTGTACATAATGCTGGCACTGGTCCGCACCGGGATGGCAGTCTGTGGCTTGCTCCGGTCTGCCCTTCCCGCTGGACCGGATCGTACTGAGCCCTACCGCAGACTGGGATTGTCCGAACCGGTGGAATCATTGGCCTGTTCCCCCGAGTCCTTACCGCGTCAGACTGCTACCTCCCGACTTGTTCTCGACGCTGCTTGATCTCTTGCTTGATCTCATGTTTCCTGTGCACCCAGCCACGTACACACACATTTCCCCCCAACCTGCACAACCTTTTCCTCAAAACTATGAAGCCTGTTAAGAGGAGATCTTCTAGGTCCCCATCTCATCGCCGCCCTACTAAGATCGGCCCAAGCCGCGACAACCGCCGACCATTGGAACATAGTCTTACCTGTTTGCACAACCCCTCCAATGCATCATCAATAACAACACACAGTGCAGCTTATTCTGGGAGAGAAGCTCCCCCGTCCATCACCATGGAACATGCCTCCTTGGATCCATTCCTCCGTCGTCCTCTGTCTAGAGTAGACCCTAGATCGTCGCATGGGATCTCTTCCCGGTACCGCGTCAACCAGTCCCATTCAGGCCCGCAAGCCATGGGCTTGACACCTACAGAGAATGTTCGACCGTTGTATAAGTACAATACGGGAAAGACAGAGACTTCGGCTCATTCACTACAACGAGATTTTGCTCGATTCGTCACCGGAGCCGGAGCTGGACCTTCATCAAATGTCTGGAGTGGAACAACAGTAGTCCCGCACGTACGCGCTCGTCAAAATAATAATTCACCGGTATTCGATGTTATGGGTTCCACCGCGGATGTTGACGTCCTGGGTCATGACACCGCTACACTGAAGCCGCCAGTACTTTTCCCTGGATTCGAGGATGACCTAAATGATTTCGAATTTGACGCCTTCGTCTCCTCCCTAGTATGTATACCGAGAGTTCTCTCTGACACAACTAAATACGTTGAAGGGAATGGAGGCTTGTTCGGAGAACAAAAGAACGTGCATGATATCGGCCCTCAAGATCCTTCAGACACTGCATACTCCTTCCCCAGCTTGCTTGTACGCCTGCGACGAAACTTCCATACCCAGCCGTCGTCAACCGCGGATGATAGACTCTGTTCTCTCGACCAATAGAGAAGTTGTCCTATCCGTCTCTAATATTCTCAAATGCTCTTGTTCATTGAGCTCCCAGGTGCAGCTGGTCCTCACCCTCATCTGCGGCAAGCTCATAGCCTGGTATCGAGCTGTGATACGAGCCGACGATGATGTCAGCGACAGTCCCTCCTCCTCCTCCTCCATGGTGCGCGCCATCGTCAATAACAACCTAAATGATAAAGACCTGACAGAACGTGTCTTGCATCAGCCTATCACTGTGGGCGAGTATTCACTCGATGTGGCACTGGAGGGCAAGCTCCGAGCGCAAATCGTCTTCAGCGAGCTGCAACAGCTGGAAGGCTTGGTCGAAAAGCTTTCCAGACGTATTCAGGAGGCTAGGTTGGGAAATCTTGACACGGCTGCGCCCGCGAGAAGTGCAAACGCCTCGGCCCCGAGGGCTTCCGCCGCCCACGTCGCCGTTGATTTAGACTACCCAACACCACCACCACCGGACGAGATAGGGCTCGCAGAAGTAACCCACCCAAGTTTATGCTCATTCCTTCAGAAACAGCTGCAGGTAGCAAAGGCGGAAACAACTCAGATTCTAAGCGATGAGCGTAGTGCGGCTCGGGGGGGATTCAAGGGAACGTTTTCACTGGGGTGACGATATATTGTAGAATCTCTGTAACATAAATGTAATATCTGCTTTGTCTTGTTTTCGGTGTTGTCAATTGAATGTGCTTTGAGGCTTGGGGAGATTATTAATGCATTGGAAATGTTGGAAACCTAACAAATGAAGCACCCATGACTACTATGATGCCAGCGAGAAAAGCATGCACCGCCCTCAGGCTTGCAAAACGCTACAGGGGGAGTGCATATAGGGCGCTCGAATTGCGTGAGCTTTGGTCATCGCCTCCCATCCCGTCTGCCATCTCTATAATCCGCTCTGCATACGATACATATGCATCTCTCGGTGATCTTGACAAGACGATGAGCTTGAGACTCTCTCCTTCATCACTCCAATCCTACTGAAGACCACACGAACAGGTAGACTGTGAAGTTAGCTCTCTTTTAAAGTCCATACCGAGCCCAATCGCATAAGAACTGGTGGAGGTAATTGACAAAAACCGCACAGAAAACTTGGGGTGTCTACCTGGAGCAGACAAAAAAGTACGGTTCACCTATCGGGAGAAACCTTTTTTCGCGATGCTACGTAGCTTCGATCTTTGAAGCCGAAATGTAGAACCGATACAGCGACAAGGATAGACGTTTAAATGCGGCTATGAGAACCATTTCAAAATCTATCAAGGCAGCGCACCTATCGACTCGATAGCGAGCAGCACTTCCAGATCAACGATCGAAGCCAGGTAACCCAGTGTTATGGCACGTGGCTAGGGTTGTCAAAGTATGGCAGCCGGAATATATTACCTTCCGTTGCACGTATGTGGAACGGTAGCGAGAATTAATGCAAAAGACCAAGTTTCCAAGTTTCATCCGTCCATAAAATACGGTATTGTCAAGCCTGCATTAATTTATCAGCTTTAAGTGGCCACGAAATGGATATATATGGTTATCCTCGCTAAAAATCGGTCTTTTTCTCCCCGTGAAAACCCATGATTGCAGAAAGTATTTAGGGCAGTTAAAATAGCAAGATTTCATGCGGTCAGATTTCATGCGGTCAGATTTCATGCGGCCAGATTTCATGCAGGCCAGCCGAGCCTATCCGGATCTACTGCTTGCTACCGGTGTGTTGCCTACCGGCCCGTGGTACCGAGACCCAATTGCGTTTGCTGTTACCAAAACTATTCTTCTGAGGCGAGCATCCCTTCGCCGTACTCTAACCGCCCTGGGCATGGGTCTTAGCAGACGTTGAATTGGGAAGGGAAGGGGACGGTTGTTGCCAATAATACATACAGGTTGCCTGATTTGATATCGCAATGCCATCCTACCGCGGTTTTGAACCAGCCTGAAATTTATGTAGCCCACAAAAGCAAACCGCCCTTTTTTGCCCTTGATGTGAATTCGTTAAATTCCTCTGTATCAGGTAATTCTCTAGCCCAATAAAGGTGATCTCTCTCCTGAAACAGACATTATCCCTGCTAGCGGATTTTGACGTCGCTAACAGCGAAATCCGGTGTTTTGCTATGGCAGAGCAGAAACGCAGTGCTACCTTGCGCGCATTCACACCTCCAGTGACGGTACTTAGGAAGGGCGAATGGGCAGCAACCCTTGGGACTGATTGCATAGCGAACATTGCCCCGGGATTGTGTTCCCATAGCTTTAGATTTTTAGGTGGAGGGCGGCTCATTGCAAGGAACATCCATTCATGGATGTGATCTGAGGTGAGTCAAAGTCGCTACTCGTACTACTCGAATTACATCAATCCAGCCCAAGGGATGATAGTTGGATATATCCAACAGGCAGTTGGCGTCCAGCACAATATCCAGGCCTCCCTATTAAGTTTGCTTCCTTGCCTCTCAGGCAACAAGGCTGGGAACGAGCTTCTTCTCGCTGTAGCGCTTATGTCAGCGTATCAACCGATTGCGATTTTCTCGTATCTCGCTCGTACAGAGCCGCAAGTTGTCAAGACCCCGCTCGCAACAGCACCAAACCGGGAGCCCAAAGTTCTCTTTTTTTTTTAATCTATTATTAACTAAATACTCAAGAAGCCACCGAGAATCGATTGTCGCGTTTCGGATTTCGATACCACGGGCCAGATCTCTCAATTTTCCATACAAAACGCCCGACGGCCCCCCTTTGTTCAAGTACCCACGCTAACGACTTCACTTAGACACTATGGTAAATTTTTTTGGCGGGTTACATGCCTATAATAGTAGTAGCAATCATCTAGATCCATGACTCCTACTCCTCCCAGCAGACATAATCTGGAAAGTACCGGCTGTGAATCCTTCGCGCGTAGTCCACCACGGTGGGGAAACTTTTGACGATCTTCTGGGACTCGGGGTTTCTAGTAAAGAAACAATCAGCACAGTCGTGAAACCAAACGTACAAGGGAAAACACATACGCAGTGCACACAAGCACTGAAACAATGAAGCCGAACACCACTGCATCCGCTTCTGACGGGGCACTCCCTCCCCAGATCCAAAACACGGCGTCATCACCAGCAGTCTTGTTGTTCTTCCTCCTCGACTCAACGAGCAGCGCATTGATATTCTCCCAGACCTCCTGCTTCAGCGAGCTGATCTCATCGCCCGAGAGGCGGCCTGTGCCCTGACCGTATAGATAGGCGCTCATTTTGCGGTAAGCAAGCAGTCCGACGAGGACTTGGATGAGATAGGGTAGCACGGAGAGAACTTTCGAGCGCATGGTGTAGTAATTGTCATTCCATCTTTCGTGGGTCTAGAGTGGGTGACCGATTACTAGTTAGTAGTCGTTTTGTATTTGAGGGGGGGAAGGGGAGGAGGAGAATTGGAACGGAGGAGTAGTACACTCACCTGGTAGAAATACAGCTTTTCTTCCAACAGTGCTCGGGTAGCTAAATCATGCGCTTTCTCGGTTGGGGAGAGTTTGGCATTGAGGTCAAGCAACAAGCCATCCTCAACAAAGGTTTGGATGATGGCCGTTGTATCTCCAAGAACTGTGGGAGTAGTAGTAGACTCCGTCTTCGAGATGGCGACGTAAGGAATCTTGCCCCTTGGAGCCTTGGCCAAGGATCCGGGCTCGGCGCGGTAAGGCAGTCCGGCAAAGCGCAGGCGCGCTTCGAGTTTGGTGACGAAGGGCGACCAGGCGTAGACTGCTGAAGCTTGGAAGCCGCGGTAGAGAGTGATGTTGGGATGAGGTTTGAGATGAGAGGCCATCATTGTTTGTTTGTCTGCGGGTGGCCTTGCTTGCGATGAGACGAGGGGCGACGAGAGCGGCGGCTCCAGGGACAAATATATATATATATCGTGTGTACATATAACCCTGATTTCGGCGTCGAGATTTTGTGCGCGGCTTGGCATCATTGCATCCCTTTGGTCGTTTCAGATCTAAACCAAAAACCGCGCGACAGGGGGGTTTGTTCAAGATTACTTGCGCCGAGATTAAGTCCCGAGCCACTTTTGGAGATCACTGCCTCGGGACTTAATCTCGCCGCAAGTATCTTCCATAATATTACTGAGGGCTTCGGAACCCGAATGTTCGGATCACTTTATGGCCGACTCGAGTACTAAGGATGGACTTCGGAGTCCGAACAATTGCCCTCGAAGAGCGCTAGCGTCGTCCCGGCGACAGACAACTGTACTGTGTACATACTGCTAGATGAGATCCCAAATCGTCTACGGATATCTTCCGGTTTGAGCACTTAGATTTGCTGTCATTTCAGATGGAAAGAGAGAGAGGATTGGGGCTGGTGTCGGTAGGCGTATGACAGCGAACAGTATTCGGTCCCACACATAACCATGGATTGAATTCTGAAAGAGAGACAAAAGAACAGTGGTTGGAGTAGAAGAAGTTGATCTCAGATGAGCATATGCATTAATCTCTGTGAGCCCGGAATCCTGAATATCCTGTTATTCTTTCTATCTATTGTATCTCCGTCGATTCCATCTATTTCAACGCCACAACAATGACCGAATTCCGCATCACCGGCATATAAGTCTTGATCTCCAAGACCTTCAATCCGGCGCGATCAAGCAGCGTAAGCCACTGATCTACACTCCGCTCCATGGCACCCAGCATGGTATACATGTGCAGATCCAGACAGGCGGACCACCAGTGAACGCCTGTGTTGGGCAGGACCATGTCGTCGATTAGAATGCGCGAATCTGACGTCATGGCCGGGATGATGTTTTTTAGGATCGCCTCGGCCTTGTCGTCGTCCCAGTCGTGGAGCACGGTGCGCAGGTAGTAGAACTTGGCTCCTTTCCTATGTGTTAGCCAGCAGCTTCTTTAACAAAAACTCAGGGAGGGCCAAGCATACCTTTGACAGGCTGAGGATTGAAGAAGTTATGAGCCATAAACTCCACTCCCGTGATTGCTGGAGCAGCCTTTACAGTCTCCTCCAAATCCTGCACAATGACACGGCCTGGTAGATTCGGAAATCTAGCCCTTAACCGCGCGCTCTGATGACCGATGCTACCGCCGACGTCGACAAAGAGGGGCGTATCGGACTCAACGGACGCAAGAAGCTCAGCCGTAAACGGTGCGACGTCGAGCCAATCCCCATCGCGCGGAACGCTCATGAGTTGTTGGAACCACTTGAGCTTGTCGGGATGCTGCTTCGCCCAGGGGAAGAAGCCGAGGTCGGTATTCATGCCCTTGTGCCATGTCAATTTGCCGTCGGGAGACTGGGTCTGATACTTGATTTCCTGCAAGTAATCTGGGAAGGCTTGATAGACTGGTCCACCAATGCTGAAGCTATCGCTGGCGTCAGTACAAATATCTATCGACCCCCACAGAGAGAGAAAACGAAACAGGCGTGCCACTTACGTGTAGGAGATGCTCCCCTCGATACCCGGATCAGCTAGGGTCTTGGTGGCGCTATTGCCGGTGAAGTGGTCTTTGCTCGTTTCCGTAACCCTGCGAACGGATGCTAGATATCGCATGATGCGACCTAGCAGCACCGGGTCTGCTCCGGACGCCTCTCCAAGTTTCTCCATGCTCAGCGGTGTGTCGCTTGTCGCCAGGGCCTTGAAAATCCCGAGATTGCAACCGGCGCGCACAACGGCTACTTCGAGGGACTACAATCGGTAGGTGGTGTTAGCATTTGACATTACGGTGTACGTAATGGAGAATCACGCACCGCATTGAACAAGCGCAACATGGTATCGTTAGGAGTTTCCATGGCATCGGCTGCTCCGCGTAAGGCATCTTGCAGCTTGAGTCTGCTCGTCTCGTCGAGGGATGTAGACGCACGTAGGCCGTTGATGGCGGCGATGATTGAATCCATGGTGTGTATGTGTGAACTGTAATGCCGCACGTTGTTCTTGCTTCTGGCTGCTCTGCTGTGTTCATTTGTTGACAGATCTTGGACTACAATTTATATTCCTCATATTCTCCTATAAATCTCATCTCACCGTTGCCTGGTCTCGGAATCCGGCTTTTGTTTTGTTTGTTTTAGCCATACCGTATTCACTCTGTCTAGAGTATGACAGTGCCCGCTTCCCGTCCCCCTCCGGGTGGACCGGTTAGGCGGAGGAGATCCCATCCCTCTACCCTTCTTCCCCCGGAACCCGGCTTTACCGTCTCGTCGGGAAAAGTGTGAGAGTATGACGTTCGGATTCCTTTTTTCTTCTTATGCAAGGCGAGCTTAGTAGTGAGTGAGATGTACCGGAGCGAGCATAACGGTAGATACGGAAATCTATGTGACAGGTATCTTGGTGAAATCCCAAGTTGACTCAGTCGACTACAGACCACCAATAGTAAATTAAGACTTCCGGCACCGCTTCAACTAAACCATCTCACGATTACCGGAGACGTTGAGGGCGGATGCCTAGGAATGCATTCACTATCGAGTTTTCGGTGATGAAGTACTGCCCTTGGTGTGCCGCGTGACGTATGTACCGTTTTGCTTGCTGCAGTATGGAATTAGGATCAAGTGTTAACCAACGTCGTCGCCTACTGTTAGTGAGTACGGCCTAGTTGTGGCCTACCTTTACACGGAATCATGATAGAAAGGAAGGAAGCCCGCAACACTCTCTGTCTCCAGTAAGTGTCATTACTCGACTATGTCTATTTTTACAGCATCGAGCCAACCAAATACCCTAACCCAGTGCCGGAATGACCAGTAATAGCTGACGCGGGGCGCTCTTAGTAGCTCTTGGTATGACATTGGCCATTACTGGTAACGACAACACTGGGTTAGGGTTTAAAACAATGACTAGGAGGCCGGGAGTGAGTGGCATGTATACAGCTTCACTATAGTAGTAAAGAAACACGTCAGCGAAAGTCGCGCGGCATCGTGCTGGAGACCAAGGAGCTCCATCCACATCGTGATGCAGTTCTCTTTGCGCGACGGTACACAGATAGCTCTTAACTACAACGCGGATGGTCGGTGAAGATTGGGACCGAGGATCCGATAAAAAGGAAAGGCGCTGCCATGTCGAGAGGCCCAGATGGAAGGAAGGAAGGCACATCTTTGGATAGATGGTTGCTCGTAGCCTAGGACAATTGGTGAGCGTAGATAATGAGGATGACTTGACGCATCTAAAGCTGCTTGTTTTAAGATGAAGAAGATATTACATTTATGGAAAACAACAGCGCTGTTTTTATCTCTAGGAAAGCGTGTAAGAAACGACAAGACTGGACAAGAATTATTGAATTATCACTTCGCTGGACCATGGATCTATCTAGTATAAAGAGAACACGGTTGGTTCAAACAATCAATCTGGAAAACTTCGTCGTTACTTCGACTGAGAGCATTCATCTTCCCCCTTCCTCCTCTATTGAACCAAGATAGGAACCTTCTCCAACTTCTCCTCCCCCATCAACAAAGCCAGAACATCCTCCTCCTCGGCATCCGGAAGCTTCGTCAGATCAGCCGCCTTGGCAGCCTTTACCAGGCCCAACTCGCCCGTCTTCATATTAGGCGCCAGCCCATCAATCACATCGACGGTGAAACTGTCCATGTTCATCATATCCTCCGATCGCATCATTTGTCTCGCGCGGATAGTGCGTAGGATGCGCATTTCGTCCGGCGTAAGAGCGGTTTCTAGGGCTTGGATTTCTTTGGTATTTTTGGAGTCTGCGTTGTTGGGGTCGGCGTGGGTGAGGTTGAGGGTTTCGAGTTTGCGGAGGACGGCTTCGCGATGTTCGCGCGCAGTGGGTTGGAAGGCGTGGAAGCAGAATTCGATGGTTTTGGATATCTCGACTGGAGTCAGTTTTTTGCTCACGTCGGCGGTTCCTTGGATGACTGGAATGTATGTTAGTTACAGAAGCAATCACGACTCCCAGGAAGACGTACTCGGTCTGAAAAAAGCAAAAGCCCGATCAAACCCGTTTTCATCCCAATCACTCAAGACCGGTTCATCCTGTTCCCGAATCTGTTTCAAAGCGCTCAAAACGACGAGCAGGAACCGCGTATAACCTTCAGCAACTTTTGTGGAATGCCATTTCGCCGCCGTCGCCTCGTCGCAATCGCCTCTCCTCGACGCACAGATGGTCACGGCAGCCGACAGCGCACTAGATAGAGCTAGATGCACTCCCGAGGAGAAGTAGGGATCAATGAAACACCCTGCGTCGCCGACGATGCGTACATACGGACTGGCGTAGGCAGAGGCGCTGTAGGACCAGTCGGAGGCGGCTTTGATGTCGGAGGTGAGCTCGGCGGAGTCGGTGGAAAGGCGTTTCCAGATGTCGGAGGTCTCCTTGAGCGATGCGAGGTAGAAGTCTCGACCAGATGGGGAACCCATGGCTTTCTTCTTGGAAGTCGAGATGGCTTGGTTCATGACGACGCCGACGGATGTGGTGTTGTTGTGTAGCGGGATGGTCCAGACCCAGCCACTTGCATCTGAAGGAATAATTAGTATTACTGAACATGAAAAGTTGGGAAGGAGTATCCTACCAGCCAAGGCCTCAAAATACGGCTGCCCCTCCCTCGGCGTTCCGACAGCGTACGCCGGAACACCTTTCCAATACCCCCAGCTGGCGACATTCTTCAATCCCTGGTTATAAGTGCGGTTCTTGAGGTATTTTGTGCTGACCAAGCCCGCGCGACCGCTGGCATCGACGAGATATTCGAGTTTGATGACGCCCGTGCTGCCATCGTCTTTGCGTGTCCATGTCGCCGAGACGGGCCGACCAGGGTTTGGAATCTCGGAGGACTCGACGCTGCCGTTGACGTGGCCGTTGGCGCCGTCAAAAGGCACGAAATCGATAGAGCTAACCTTGACGCCGTCGAAGATCTTGGCACCGCTCTTCCCAGCATGCTGAAACATCAGATTATCTGCTTCGGAGCGAATCACGTTCCAGGCATAACCTTGAGGACCGCCGGCGGCGACGAAGTCGGTGTCTATTCATGTGTAAGTGGTGGTGGTTGATGTTTGTTTGTTGAGAGTGCGGAGGGCACAACTTACAAGCTTCCGGCATTGAATTGAGTTTGAACGCAGCTCCTTTCTGTTGAGAATGATGGTTTTAGCGAGTGATTTCTGTGAAGAAGTTCTGCGACTCGTACTTACCTTCTGGACGAACCCATAGCTATCAAAGGTGGAATCCAGATCGATAAAACGGAGAAAGTGTCGCATGGAAGCGAGCATACTCTCGCCGATATGGTATCTTCGCGCATATAATGAGCTCAAGGGGATAATGGGGATATAATATTAGAGGACGCACCTGGGAAACACATCGGCTTCCAACAGGACAGTGTTTATGCCCTCGCGAGCCAACGCTGCCGCTGCATAGGAACCTCCTGGACCACTGCCTACGACGAGGGCGGTGCATTCGCTGGGAATAGCTGTAGAAGACATGGTAGATCTGGGATTGGTTGCGTCGTTTGAGCGGGGTGGAAGAAGCGGCGATGTCGAAGAAGGTAGATGGCGATCTCTCAAACATTTATATCTCAGTCTCTGACCCAGCGATTGTAGGCCGCACTCATGGCGATTCCGGACACCGAGGAGCGACGTTTTAAAAGATTAGAAGTTGTCTCGTCCCACCTACCGCCTAGTGTCACCGCTTCGCTCCAGAGCAGGGACTACGGAGGGTGATAAGACCTGTCCCGCCATAATCCAGAGCGTCGCCTAGTAGGCCGAAGTTAACAATATCTTAAGCCACAAGTTAACAATTTCTCAAGCCACTGTAATTCTGATTAACAGCTGTTCAAGCCATTAATAATAAAGCCGCCCACCATCGATTCCCATAAGTTAACAATTTCTGCAGCCACTACGATACAATTTCCACAACTACCGTGACCCATACAAATGATTTTTCTCCAATTCGCAACATATCGAAACTGATTGACTAAATGAACTCTAATGGTCCGTTTTTTTTCCATCCTGATTCAGTACATGCTTTAAAACCCATGCTTTTGGAGGCATCTTAGAAGGTGGTGATAGCGACCAGTGGTTGATGTAGTGGTGGTTGCTAAAGAAAAGTGGGCGATGGCCTAGTAGCTTGTTAACAGTTGCCCGGGATTCTGAGAGTACGGTGGCCTGCACGGTGGTTAATGGCCTTAGTGGTTGTTAACCAGACTTACGGGTGGCTTGAGAAATTGTTAACTCGTGGTCTGAGAGATTGTTAACACGCTAAGCGCCCGGCGCTCTGAATTATGGCTGGACAGGTCTTGTCGGCCTCCGTAAAGGACAAGACGATGCCGGCGATGACAGTACCTATACCCCCGGCGCATCAGCATCGGAATCCGGGCGGACTCGAGAATTATCTTACGTGTGCTGCCATCACATTCCTTGTCTATCTTGGGGATGATAATTCATTGCCGCATTATTCATTGAGTTCAGAGATTTTCTCAAGGAGACGAGGCCGCTGTCCTCATCTTCATCGCATCTTTCATCGCATCTTCATCGCATCTTCACCGCATCTTCATCGCATCTTCACCAACAATGTCCGCTTCACCATCATCCACATCAAAAGTCGAGTCCACCGACTCTCCACCTTCCGCTCCGGACACCAAATCCTTCTTCCCAGAAGGCGGCGCAAAAGCATGGCTCACTGTCGCTGGCGCTTCAACCTGTCTTTTTGTCTCCTTCGGCTGGGTCAATTGCGCCGGTGTATTCCAGGAATACTACCAGACGGACCGGCTCAAGCAATACACTCCATCTGAGATCGCTTGGATTCCTTCTTTACAGGGTATTGTATACATCATCTTCATCATATCCATGCATCTCTGACAATGCAACAAAACAGTCTTCTTCATGCTCTTCAGCGGTCTCTTCGTCGGCAAAATCTTCGACGACTACGGCCCCGCTTCCCTCTTATCCGTCGGCACGTTCCTTCACGTCTTCGGTCTCATGATGACCAGTATTTCAACTAAATACTATCAGATCCTACTCAGTCAAGCTGTCTGCTCTGCCATAGGAGCTTCCATGGTGTTTCATCCCGCTTTCACCTGTGTCAGTGCCCTCCGCCTCCTCCTCCTCCTCCTCCTCCTCCTCCTCCTCCTTAAATATCGCTAACCCCATCATTTCTACAGGTATCGACATGGTTCCACGCACACCGCGGCGCCGCCCTTGGTCTCGTCGCCGCTGGCTCCTCCCTCGGCGGCGTAATTCTCCCTATAATGGTCGTGCGTCTCATCCCCACCGTCGGATTCGCCTGGACAATGCGCGCCTGCGCCTTTCTCATCCTGGCCCTTCTCATCTTTGCAAATCTCACCGTCCGCTCGCGAATCGCTCCGACGAGGCGGCCGTTCAAAGTCGTGGCGTTTGTAAGGCCGCTGAGGGAGCCCACTTTTGCGCTGCTGACGGCGGCGATTTTTTTTTTTTACTGTGAGTTTGCTGTTTTGTGGGATGGAGTTTATCTTTCCACGATATGTACTGAATGATGCGGCTAACTGCAACTGGCCCAGGGGGCATGTTCCTACCTCTCACCTTCATCGTCGTTGAAGCCCATGCGCATGGCATGTCGCAGCGTCTTGCAAACTATCTCGTACCGATTCTAAATGCCGCAAGGTCAGTAGTAGTACTCGTGATCTCCTTGGCCTTTCCTCCCATCACAGCGGTAGCACTCGCAGTCGTAATCGCACCACGGCCCCCGCTGTCTAATTTACTAAACTCTCCACCCCAGCATAATCGGCCGTACCGTTCCCAACGCCCTCGCCGACAAACACGGCCACTTCAACATCATGATCCTCATGTGCTTCTTCACCACTGTTCTCATCATGGCCATGTGGTTACCTACCTCCACCTCTACCTCCACCTCCACAAATATCCCCACCATCGTCTTTGCTACCCTCTTCGGCATCTCGTCCGGCGCTGGCATTGGCCTTACGCCTGCTCTGTGTGCACGCGTCTCGCCCCTGCACGAAATCGGCCAGCGCACGGGAACTGTGATGGCGATTTCGGCGCTGGCGGCGCTGACGGGGTCGCCGATTGGGGGCCAACTGGTTGTTGTTGGGGGGTTTAAATATATGATTTTGTTTGCGGGCGTGTGTTGTGCGGTAGGGACGGGGCTTTTTCTGCTTGCGAGGGCGAGTATTGCTGGGAGTTGGGCGGTGAAGGTTAGGATTTGATGTGATTGTGCTTCGATTGAGCGGAAAAAAGACGAAAAATGAGAAAAACCAAAAAAAACCGAATGTTCCTTGTAAATAGTTATAATTACTGTATTGATCTTATTCTACCAGACTCTTACACTTACATTTGCGCCATCCTATCGGCGGATCTGTGTTTGCATAGACGGCGGTAGACCTGTCCAGCAGAAGGTGGGAACGGCGGGATGGTGGGTCATCGTCTCGTCTCGTTCCCCGACCCTGAGAGAGCTGTGGGACGAGGCTAGTCATCATCATCATCATCATGCTGCATCCATGGGCGACTACTGGGTGATCGGCTTCCGAGCAGTCCAACGTACACGTAGTATGGCGCGGCGCAGCGTCGTCGGCCCGGCCTGGCTAGTCTAACCACTACTGCTACTACTCCTACTGCTGCCGGCCACTGCCGAGTCGTCCAACGTAAGCACTTGTACCCCGATAGCCTTACTATCATGTGCGTGCTGCGCTGCGGTGGTACACGGGTGGTATAAATACTCCATATGGATCCCATTTCACATCTGCCTCACATATCATCACAACACAAGACAAAATGGCTCTGAACCCAATCAAAATCGAACAGTGTATTTGGAGCGACTATCTCCACGCCCAAGAAGCACAGCTTCCTCCTCTCGTCGACGTCCAAGATGTGACCTACAGAGTTATCCGGATCATGGGGGGAAACCCGGGCGCTATGCAGCTGCAGGGAACGAATACTTACCTTGTGGGCACGGGGAAGTCGAGGATTCTGATTGATACTGGTCAGGTAAGTCTGGTGTCCAGTGATGAGGATTGGTTGATTGGATAAAGACAAGACCTAAACGCTGACGGACATGCCAGGGCATCCCCATCTGGGCAGAAAACCTGTCCAAGCTCCTCCGCGAGCGAAACCTCGACCTCTCGCACATCCTTCTGACACATTGGCACGGCGACCACACAGGGGGGGTTCCAGATCTGATATCCTACAACTCCGCCTTCAGCGCTCGGATCTACAAAAACCAGCCCGACCGCGGGCAACACGATATCGAGGACGGGCAAATCTTCTGCACCGAGGGCGCCACCGTGCGCGCCATATTCACACCGGGCCACGCCGTCGATCACATGTGTTTTGTGCTGGAGGAGGAGGACGCTCTGTTCACGGGCGATAATGTCCTGGGCCATGGATACAGCGTTGTTGAGGATCTAGGCACGTATATGAAAAGTTTGACGTACATGGCGGACCAGGGTTGTGCCATCGGGTATCCAGCCCATGGGGAGAAGATTTTTGATTTGCCGCGTAAGATGAGGTTGTATATCAAGCATAAGACGTTGCGGGAGCGACAGATTTACGATGCGCTTATGGCGCATAAGGCGAAGGTGGTGAAGTCTGGCGGGAGTGGGAAAGCGAGCTTGACGACGCGCGAGTTGGTGTACTGTCTACATGGAAAGGTTCCGGATGATATTTTGGAGATGGCGCTGGAGCCGTTCACGATGCAGGTGTTGTGGAAGTTGGCGGAGGATAAGAAGGTGGGGTTTCAAATGGATGGGGGAGGGGTTAGAAGGTGGTTCTTGAATGAGCGGACGTGGGAGAAAGAGGCGAAAAATCGGTTGTGAGACGGATGGTATAGACAATATACATAGTGGCGTTGGTCTAGAGGAGTACGGTTGTTTATTCTTTTATACAGACTTTTATGCCACGGATGTTCACAACTGTGATCTTGCCAGAGTGACGACCAAGCGAATGATGATGATGATGATGATGATGATAATCAACAGACCAGATTTTGCTAATATGCTCAGTGTTCCGAAGCGGTCAGTCCGGTCAGATCTGAGCATGATCTGTGCCGGCCTGTGCCAAGGCCGGCCACGAAATTTTTGACCCAGGCCGGCCGCTAATCTGACAGATTTGATCTGACCGGACTGCAGATATCTGGCGGCCGATGGTGCTACTAGTACGAAACATTGGGACTCGAAAGAATGAAACAAACTCATTACAAATAATATTAACCTTTCAAGCTCCTCCACCGCTGCTTCACCTACCTACTTTTATCTTGCAAATA
>Ga0307515_10003987_pt1 | contig 30808 bp, 29 predicted proteins | sample 17_EM_MG_FD_194513 | JGI IMG/M metagenome (GOLD analysis project Ga0307515, IMG submission 194513) | Populus trichocarpa ectomycorrhiza microbial communities from riparian zone in the Pacific Northwest, United States - 17_EM | ecosystem: Host-associated > Plants > Roots > Unclassified | place...
CCCCGGCGCAGCGCCGCCGCGAGGGTGGCCCGGCGCAACTCGTCGGCGGCTCGCGCGGCGGTGCGTTGCGCGACGACCTGTTCGGCCCAGGACAGCGCGGCCCGGGCGAGGTAGGCGGCCGCCAGCAGGGCCACCGCAGGCGTGCCGGGCCCAGCGACGATCATCGCCAGCGCGACGGCGAGTAGCAGCGTCGCCCCGGCCTGCCCGGCCCCGAGCAGCGCCAGCCAGGCCACCCCGGACCGGCTTGACCGCGCGTGCCGCAGCAGCCGCGGGTCGATCGGCCCCCGACCGGGGTTCACGGCTGGCCCTCGCCGGTGCGGTTGTTGTTGGGTGCGGCCGTGTGCCGCTCGGTGCAGGCGGTCACGACGGGATCCGGTCGCTGGCTACCCGGCGGCGGAAGATCCAGTACGAGAAGCCCTGGTAGACCAGGACGCCCGGCAGCACGATCACGCCCACGACCGTGAGCAGCCGCAGCGCTGACTCCGAGGACGCCGCCCCGGTCATCGTCAGCGACCACGCCGGGTTCAGCGTGCTGCGCAGCACCACCGCCCCGTGCGCCGTGAACACCGCGACCACGCCCGCGGCCACCCCGAGTGCCGTGGCGGCGAACGCCACCGCCTCCCGCCCGTAGCGGGCCAGCATGCCGATTCCCACGCCCAGCGCCGCGCCCGCGAGCAGCGCCCGCGAGCCGGTACTCACCGCCACCGCCACCAGCACCGGGGCGCTGAGCGTGCCGCATGCCGCGGCGAGGCGGCGGGCGCGCCGCCGGACCGGTCCGGTCGTACGCAGGCTGAGGAAGGTCGTCCCGAGTAGCGCCGCCGCGAGCAGCGCCGTGAGCGCGCCGAAGCCCGCCGCCGGGGTGCCGAGCGGGCTCAGGCTGCGGGCCGGGCCGGAGCCGGTGACCTGGCCGTTCGCGCCCAGGGCGAGCCCATCCGCCAGCACGGCGAGCACCGCGCCCCAGAGCAGCACGACGCCGGCCGAGCTGGCGGCCAGTGCGGCGTCCCAGCCGCGGCGCCAGCGCACACCGTCGGACTTGCCCCGGAACTCCAGCGCCACGCCGCGCACCGCGAGCAGCAGCAACACGCCCACCATCGGCAGGTACAGGCCGGACAGCAGAGCCGCGTACCAGTCCGGGAACGCCGCGAACGTCACGCCGATCGCGGCGACCAGCCAGACCTCGTTGCCGTCCCAGAACGGGCCGACCGTACGGATGATGGCTCCTCGCTCGTGGTCGTCGCGGCCGAGCAGCGGGGCGAGCAGCCCGACGCCGAAGTCGAAGCCTTCGAGCACAAAGAACAGGACCCAGCAGAGTACGGCGAGAGCGAACCAGAGCGTGATCATCGTGGCCGTCCTCAGTAGACCGGGGCGGGTTCGCCGGCCGCCGGTGCGGTCGCCGGTGCCGGGGCCAGCGGCTGGCGGGACAGGTGCCGGATCAGGCGCAGCCAGACCACCGCCAGGACGCCGTAGATCACCGTGAAGCCGAGCAGCGAGGCCAGCACCTCACCGGCGGTCAGGCCGGGGGAGAGGCCGGCGCCCACCTTGGTCAGCCCGAACGCGAGCCACGGCTGCCGGGCGGTCTCGGTGAAGATCCAGCCCAGCGTGTTCGCGGCCGCCGGCAGCACGGGGATCACCGGCAGCCACCGGATCAGCCACCCGCGCGGCTCGCGGCCCTGGCGCGTCGACCACAGGTAGTAGGCGGCCGCCAGCATGGCCAGCATGCCGATCCCGATCATCAGCCGGAACGTCCAGAACGCCACCGGGACCATCGGGATGTAGCTGCCCGGCCCGTATTGGCTGACGTACTGGGCCTGCAGGTCGTCGATGCCCTGGACGGTGGCCGTCGGCGAGCCCTTGGCCAGGATGGACAGCAGCCAGGGCAGTTCGATGCTGAAGAACGGCTTGCCGCCGGAGAGGTCGCCGAGCGCGAAGACCGAGAACGGCGCGCCCGTGGTGGTCGTGTAGAGCGCCTCGGCCGCGGCCATCTTCATCGGCTGCACCTGCGTGATCACCTTGCCCAGGTGGTCGCCGGTGATCGCGGTGCACGCCCCGCCGGCCACGGTCAGCCAGGCGCCCAGCTTGGCCAGGGCGCCGAAGCCGGGCTCCGCCTTGAGCCGCCACGCGCCGATGGCCAGCAACAGGGCTCCGCCGACCATGACCGCCCCGCTCAGCGTGTGCGGGAACGCGGCCAGGTTCACCTTGTTCAGCAGCAGGTCGGTGAAGCTCGTCAGCCGGGCCCGGCCGGTCGCCGGGTCCAGCGCGTACGCCACCGGGTTCTGCATGAAGGAATTGGCGGCCAGGATGATGAACGCGGACAGCACCGTGCCGACCGCGACGATCACGATCGTGGCCGCGTGCAGCAGCCGGGGCAGCCGTTCCCAGCCGAAATACCACAGCGCCAGGAACGTGGCCTCGAGGAAGAACGCGAGCATCCCCTCGATGGCCAGCGTCGGGCCGAAGACGTCGCCGTAGAAGGTGGCGAATCTGCTCCAGCCGAGCCCGAACTGGAACTCCTGCACCAGCCCGGTCACCACGCCGACGGCGAACGTGATCATCAACAGCTTCCCGACGAACTTGGTCAGGTGCAGAAACCTTTCCTGCCGCGTACGCAGCCAGGCGATCTCCAGCCCGGCGGTGACCGCCGCGAGGCTGATCGACAGCGGCACGAAGAAGTAGTGATAGATCGTCACCACCGCGAACTGCAGCCGGGTCAGATCGAGTACGTCCATGAAGGCCCCCTCTACGACGTTCCGTAGTAGATACTACGAGACGTAGTACGACAACGTGCAGTAGGATGGCTCACATGGCCCTGGGAGATCTCGAGCGCGAGGTCATGTCGCAGCTGTGGGAGGCCGCCGAGGCGCTCACCGTGCGGCAGGTGTACGAGCGGCTGAGCGCCGACCGCGGCCTGGCCTACACGACGGTGATGACGGTCCTCGACCGCCTCGCGAAGAAGGGCGTGGTCACCCAGGAGCGGGCCGACCGCGCCTACAAGTACGCGCCGGCGCAGAGCCGCGAGGAGATGACGGCGTCGCTGATGCTGGACGCCCTCGGCACGGCGCCCGACGGCGTCCGGGACGCGGCCCTGGCCCACTTCGTCGGCCGGCTCGGCCCCGAGGCCCTGGCCGCGGCCATCGAAGCGGCGAAGAAGAAGTCTTGACCGCCCTGCTCCTCGGCGTGCTCGGGTTGACCCTCTCGCTCGTCGTGCCGGGCCCGCTCGCCCGCGCGCGCTGGCCGGACCGGGCGCCCGCGGCCGGCGTCGTGGCCTGGCAGGCGATCACCCTCGCGGCCGTGCTCTCCGCCCTCGGCGTGGTGCTCGCCGCCCCCGAGGAGCTGGTCCGGGCCGCGGGCTCCGGCCGGCCGGTCGCCGCGGCCGCGCTGATCGGGGCGCTCGCCGTGGCCGCCGTGATCGTGCTCCGGCTGCTCGTCGCGCTGGTCGGGGTCAGCGTCCGGTCCCGGGCCCGGCGCGCCCGCCACCGGATGCTGGCCGACCTGCTCGACCGCGCCGAGCGGCACCAGCGGATCGACGTCGAGGGGCTGCGGGTGCTCGACGGCGCCGTGCCGCTGGCCTACTGCGTGCCGGGGCGGTCACCGCGGGTGGTGCTCACCGACGGCGCGCTGCAACTGCTCGACGAGCCGCAGGTCGACGCGGTGCTGCGGCACGAGCAGGCGCACCTGCGACACCGGCACGACCTGGTGCTGGAGTCGTTCACCGCGTTCTACCAGGCCGTGCCGGCACCGCTGCGCAGCCGGGCGCCGCTGGACGCCGTACACCTGCTGCTGGAGATGGTGGCCGACGACGCCGCGCGGGGCCGCAGCGGGCCGGAGCCGCTGCGGGCCGCGCTGGAGTTGCTGAGCGACGCGGTCGAGGGCACCGCCGAGGACCGCCGCCGGCGCCTCGACCGGCTGGGACCGGCCGATCGCCGGTCCACCGCATTGACTGTGCTTGTCGTCACCCTGGCCGCCGGCCTGCTGGTATTGCCCACCGTCATCCTGGTTGTGCCGTGGCTGGACCAGGCGCTCGAGGCCTGGCCGCTTTAATTTGCCCTTAATTACCCTGCGTCAGTGGCGATATGCGGTGAGTTTTCCCATAGTGCCCGCTTCAGTTCCCCCGATGATCCGGAGTAGTCTCGTCCCGGCTCGGCAAGTCCCCCATCGTCCAATCCGGGCGATCTTGCGGGCCACCGCCTAATCGTGCACAACGAGCCGGGGAACCACTCCCCTGGGGTGAAGCCGTGCAACCCGCGGCCGGGCGCTCTTCCCGCCCGAACCCGTCAGCTAACCCGGTCGGCGGCCCGAGGGAAGAAAGGACAACGCACCTACGTGAAACGGATTGAGGCGCGCCGCGTCGCAATTCTGCGCAGCCTGCTCTGCGCCGTCGCCGCGGTGGGCATCGTTCTCACGGGCCCGGCCGTCGCGCACGCCACCCCGTCCCCGTCCAGCATCGAGGACCAGATCGACAAGCAGTGGAACGATCTGGAACCGATCATCGAGCAGTACAACCACGTGCACTCGCAGTTGCTGAAGAACCGGGCCCAGCAGAAGAAGATCTCGACCCAGCTGACGCCGCTGCAGCTCCAGGTGGACCTCGCCATCTCGCAGGTGAGCAACATGGCGACGGACGTGTACATGCAAGGCGCGCCGAACGCGCTCAACGCCATGGTGATGAGCGGTTCGGCGGTGGGCCTGACCGACAAGCTGACCTACCTCGATCAGCTGGCCCGCCACCAGCGGGAGTCCGTCGCCGACGTCGCGAAACTGCGCGACAAGCTGGCCGGCGACAAGCGCGATCTCGACGTCCTCACCCAGTCGGTGGCCGCGCGCGACGCTCAACTCGCGCAGCAGAAGAAGGACATCCAGAAGAAGATCGACGATCTGCAGAAACTGCGGATCAAGGCGTACGGCGCCGCCGGCGAGGACACCGGGCCGCTGCGTACCGGGCCGTGCCCGGTCACGTACACGAACGACAAGGGCGGCCGGGCGGCGCAGAAGGCGTGCTCCCTGATCGGCAGTTCCTACGTGTTCGGGTCGGACGGTCCGAAGACCTTCGACTGCTCGGGCCTGACCAAGGTGGCCTGGGCCAGCGTGGGTGTGAATCTGGAGCACTACACGAAGGATCAGTGGAACGAGGGCGTGCCGGTCTCCAGGAGTGAGCTGAAACCCGGTGACCTGGTCTTCTACTATCCGGGCAGCCTGCATCACATGGGTATCTACGTCGGCGGCGACACGATCGTGCACGCACCGCACACGGGGGACTTCGTCCGGATGGCGCCGATCGATCGCATGCCGATCGCGGGCTACCGCCGACCGGGCTGACGCGTTCGCATCACGTCGAAGGCCGCCGGGATTCCCGGCGGCCTTCTTCGTCTCAGTAACCTCAAATGTCGAGCGCTGCGATCTCCATCTCGCGAAGGCGTTCTGGCTCGGCGACGACGTCGATCACGCTGATCTTGTCGTCGTCGGGGCCGGACCCCTTGGTGAAGACGAACCGGATCACCAGCGCGAGGTGGCCGAGCGGTGCCATGAGGAGCGCTGGCTGGCCGTTGACAAGTGCCACTGCCGTGAACCGGGCGCGCGCGGTGGCGGCGACCGCGCTCTTAGCCACGGCGAGGGCACCCTGCAGGGTCATCGGCGTGTCCATGTGCATGACTGCGGTGTCGGCGTGGAGCACCACATCCGGGTCGAGCAATGTCAGCAGCGCCTCGAAGTCCCCGGCCCGCGTCGCCAGTAGGTAGGCATCGACCGCCTTGCGCTGGCGGGTCGGGTCGTTCTGCGGCGCGGGGACACCGCGTACCTTTCTCCGGGCGCGGCTGGCCAGCTGCCGGACCGCCGCGACATTGCGGTCCATCATCGGCGCGATGTCGTCGAAGGCCACGTCGAACAGGTCGTGTAGCACGAACGCGATCCGCTCGGCCGGGCTCAGGGTGTCGAGCACGACCAGCAGCGCCAGCCCGACCTCCTCGGCCAGCACCGCCTCGTCCTCCGGGACCTCGCCGTCGTCCGCGGCGCCGAGCCAGTCGGTGGTGAAGAACTCCAGCGGATCCTCCCGCCTGGTCTCCCGCGAGCGCAGCATGTTCAGGCAGATCCGGGAGATGACCGTGGTCAGCCAGCCTGGCAGGTTCTCGACCTGCCCCATCTCTGCGCGGCTGAGTCGCAACCATGCTTCCTGCACCGCGTCGTCGGCCTCGCCCACCGAGCCCAGCATTCGATGGGCTACGGCACGCAGTCTCGGACGTTCCTCTTCGAAGCGCCGCAGCAGCGAAAGATCTTTTTCCACCGTGTCACATTTCTGGGCCGGGCCGGTTCATAGCTGTGTTCCGAGAAGAAACCTACTCGGTCACGCCGAAACGGAGATCATCACATGTCTACTCCCATCCTGGTCACCGGCGGCACCGGCACCCTCGGAGGTCGCCTCGTCCCGCTGTTGCGCGCCGCCGGACATCAGGTCCGCGTGCTGAGCAGACACTCCCGCGCCACGGACGACGGCGTCGAGCACGTGGCCGTCGACCTGCTCACCGGAGCCGGCCTCGACGCAGCGCTCACTGGCGTACGGACTGTCGTGCACCTGGCCGGTGGCCCCAGGGGCGACGACATCGCCACCCGCAACCTGGTCGAAGCCGCCAAGCTGGCCGGGAGCGTCAACCACTTCGTGTACATCTCCGTCATCGGCGCGGACTGCGTGCCGATCGGATACTTCGCCCGCAAGCTCGCCGCCGAGAAGCTGGTGGCCGAGTCCGGGATCGCGTGGACGACCCTGCGTGCGGCCCAGTTCCACGACCTGGCCCTCAAGACGGTGCAGGGTATGGCGAAGATGCCGGTGCTGCTTGCCCCTGGCGGGGTGCGGTGGCAGCCGGTCGATTCGCGCGACGTCGCGCGCCGGCTCGCACAACTGACCCTGCAAGCGCCAGCGGGCCTGGTCGGGGACCTGGCCGGGCCGAAGGTGTACACCCTGGAGGTACTGCAGCGCAGCTACCTCGACGCGACCGGCAAGCGCCGGATGCGCCTGCCGATCCGCGTGCCGGGCAAGGCCGGCAAGGTCTACCGCAGCGGCCAGAACCTGTCCCTCGACGCCGACACCGGCACGCACACCTGGGAGGAGTTCCTCGCGGAGCGGGTGGAGTGACGGAGGCCCGCGTGGGTGTGCCTTACCGCGGCAGCCGTTGAGATTATCGGTGGACCCCGTCGACCGGTCGTCGGGATACTCGGGACCATGCCATGCGGACGCTTCGATGCCTGACGCCCGGCTGCCGGTGCTGTGGCTGTGCGGGCCGCCCGGCGTCGGGAAGACCACGGTCGCCTGGGAGCTGTTCGGCCGGCTCGCCGGTGCCGGGATCACCACCGGCTACGTCGACATCGACCAGCTGGGCATGTACTACGGCGCGCCCACCGGCGACGACTTGTTCCCCGAGCCTGCGTCCGACCCCGGCCGGCACCGCCAGAAGACCCGCAACCTGGGCGCGGCGGTGGCGAATTTCCGGGCCGCGGGCGCCCGGTGTCTGGTCGTCTCGGGCATCGTCGACGCCGTGCACGGGGCCGACATCAGCCTCCTGCCGGACGCCGCGCTGACCCTGTGCCGGCTGCGCAGCGACCCCGACGACCTGCGGCGGCGGCTCGCCGGCCGGGCCCGGCCGGGTGACCAGGAGCAGGTGCCGGAGATCCTGCGCTACGCGGCCGCCCTGGAACGCGACGACCTGGCCGACGCGTGTGTCGACACCACCGGCCGGACCGTCGCCGAGGTCCTCAAGCTCGTACGCGAGCAGGCCGGGGGATGGCCCGACCTCGCCGGCCGGAGCGACCGGCCGGAACCCGGCGTCGATCCCGGGCCCGTGCCCGGCGAGATTCTCCTGCTCTGCGGCCCGGCCGGGGTCGGCAAGTCCACCGTCGGCTGGCAGATCTACGAGCAGGTCCGGCGCGCCGGGCGGCGCGCCGCGTTCGCCGACCTCGACCAGATCGGGTTCTGCCGCCCCGAGCGCGCCGGCGACCACCGGCTCAAGGCCGCCAACCTGGCCGCCGTCTGGCGGACCTACCAGGCTGCCGGCGCGCAATGCCTCGTCGCCGTCGGGCCGGTGGAGCACCCGGACGCCGTCCGGGCCTACCGGGCCGCGTTCCCCGCCGCCCGCCTCACGCTGGTCCGGCTGCACGCCGGCCCCGATCAGCTGACCGAGCGGATCATGCTGCGCGGCCGGGGCTTCGGGCCGGACGTCCCGGGCGACGAGCTGAAGGGGCAGCCGGCGGCGCTGCTGCGGCGCGCCGCCGACCGGGCGGTGGCCCAGGCGGCGGCGCTGGAGAGTGCCTCGCTCGGCGCTCTGCGCGTCGACACCACCGGCCGGCCGGTCCAGGACATCGCCGCGAAGGTTCTCCTGGAGGCCGGCTGGCCGCTTGGGTCGACGGCCGGCGCTTAGCCCTCGACGCGGTGGCTGGTCCAGAAGGACGTCAGGTCCGTGGAGCCCGCGGCGGCCTGGGCGGCCGCCTTGAAGTCGGCGACCGTCGACACCCCGTACCAGTGCGCGGCGGCGTACGACTTGAGCAGGTTCGTCATCGCCGTGGCGCCGATCAGCCGGCGCAGGTCGTGCAGCGTGCACTTGCCGTAGTTGTAGACGACCGTGCCGTACCGGCTGGAGTGCGCGTCCCAGTACGCCATCGAGTTGGTCAGCTTCTCGGCCGACGACTGCCAGGTGATGCCGCAACCCGTGCCGGTCTTGTTGAAGTACAGGTCGGTGGCGTAGTCGGTGAAGCCCTCGTCCAGCCACGGCGTGGTGTACTCGTCGTCGCCGACGATGCCGTAGAACCACTGGTGCGCCAGTTCGTGCGCGAGCGCCGTGCTGTTGACCAGGTCGAGCACGAAGCCCGGATACTCCATGCCGCCGAACCAGAAGCCGTTGTCGAGCAGGACGTCGGCTTCACCGTACGGATAAGCACCGAAGCGGCCCGCGTGCGCGTCCAGCGCCGCAGTGGCCGTGTTGAGCATCGAGGTCGCGCCGGCGGTCGAGATGCCGCTGACCGAGTACACGTTGACCTTGACGCCGCCGGCCGTCGTACCGGAGATCTTCTTGAACGGCCCGGCACCCCAGGCGAACTCGCGCACCTGCGTGCCCACCGCCCGGGTGACGGTCCGCCCGGCGGTGCCGGCGGTGTCGGTCGAGGTGCCCGTCGCGGGCACCAGCACCCCGCTCGGGTGATCCAGCGTGACGTCATAGTTGCTGGCCAGCGCGTAGAAAGACTCACCATTGTTCGTGTACGGATCCAGGTGCCAGCCGAGGCTGTCGCGGACCGCGAGCACGGGCAGGGCGTTGCCGATGAACGCGTAGCTGCCGTCGCGGCCGAACCGGTCCACCCCGCTCGGCACGACGATCGACAGGTCGAAGCCGATGCTGCCGGTGCCGCCCTGGGGCAGCGCCGCCGGCAGGGTGATCTTCAGGGCCGTGCAGGCGACCTCGAGCGCCCCGGCCGTGCCGCCGGTGACGTTGCTGACGGTGATCGGCGTGGCCGGGCAGCTGCCGTGGTAGTTGTCCCAGAGCCGCAGGTAGACCTCGGTCAGCGGGACGGCCGAGGGGTTGCTGAACGACACGCTCTCGTGCCCGCTCCAGCTCGCTCCGGTGGCGTCGCTGGTCAGCGAGATCGTGTACGCCGGGGTGGCCGGCGTCCGGGTCGCGTCGGTGGCGGCCGCCGCGACGGCCGGGGTGGCCGGCACAGCGAGACCCGCCGCCACGAGGACGCCGGTCAACAGTCTTGCAAGCATGAGCCGTCCTAGCGGATCGATGAAATTGACATCGATCAGCATTATTCGCCCGTCCCGGCGCCGGCAACGGGGGAACCCCTTGCCGTGCGGCGGTGGCATGCCGACAACTCGCCGCGGGCATAATCGGCTGTCATGAGCGACTCGCCGCTGATCGACAGCCTGGCCGCCGCGGTGGCCGCGCGGCCCGACGATCTGCCGCTGCGGCTGCACCTCGCCGAGTTGCTGGTGCGGGCGGGTCGCGGCGGTGAGGCGATCGCGCACGCCGCCCGGGTGCTGGCGGCAGAGCCCGGCAACCAGGCGGCGCAGAGGCTGATGGGGTCCGCGCTCCCGGGCGGGGTCGCCGCCGCCGTCGATTGGAACGCGCTGGAGGACGAGTTCACCGGGGTGGTGCCGCCTCGGTTCGTGGCCGCCACGGAGGAGCACGAGCCCGTTCGCGGCGATGACGACCGGGCGTTCGATGTCGAGAAGTCGGCCGTCACGCTCGCCGACGTCGGCGGCATGGCCGAGGTCAAGCAGCGCCTCGAGCTGGCCTTCCTCGGCCCATTGCGCAACCCCGAGTTACGTACGCTGTTCGGCAAGAGCCTGCGCGGCGGCCTGCTGCTCTACGGCCCGCCCGGCTGCGGCAAGACCTTCCTGGCCCGGGCGATCGCGGGGGAGATGGGCGCCGCGTTCCTCTCGCTGTCGATCGTCGACGTGCTGAACATGTGGGTCGGCAGCTCCGAGCGCAACCTGCACGACCTGTTCGGGTCCGCCCGCTCGCACGCCCCGTGCGTGCTGTTCCTCGACGAGATCGACGCGCTGGGCCACAAGCGCAGCCAGCTCAACTCGTCCTCGATGCGTACGGTGGTCAATCAGCTCCTGACCGAGCTGGACGGCGTCGACGGCAACAACGACGGCGTCTTCGTGCTCGCCGCGACCAACGCGCCGTGGGACGTCGACGCGGCGCTGCGTCGCCCGGGCCGCCTCGACCGTACGGTGCTGGTGCTGCCGCCCGACGCGGCCGCCCGCGCCGCGATCCTGCGCTACCACCTGCGCGACCGCCCGATCGCCGGGATCGACCTGAGCGCCGTCGCCGCGGTCACCGACCACTACTCGGGCGCCGACCTCGCCCACATCTGCGAGACGGCCGCCGAGTACGCGATGCGCGACTCGATCGCCACCGGCGAGATCCGGATGATCTCCCAGCCGGACATGCTGGCCGCCGCCCGCGAGGTCCGCCCGTCCACCGGGGCGTGGTTCGGCACGGCCCGCAACGTGGCCATGTTCGCCAACCAGAGCGGCGAATACGACGACCTGGCGGCGTACCTGAAGAATCGCAAGCTGCTGTGACTGGCGCCTACCGGCAGGCCCGCGCGCTGGCCGACGTCCAGCGCTGGGCCGACGCCGAGCACGCCCTGCGCCGCGGCCTGGCCGACGAGCCCGCCGACGCCGACCTGCTCACCTTCCTGAGCTACCTGCTGCGGATGCAGCGCGACTATCCGGCCGCCCTGGTGGCCGCCGGCGCCGCGGTCGCGGCCGACCCGGCGCTCGCCGAGGCCCACTGCGAACGAGCCGAGAGCCTCCTGGCGCTGGTCCGCGACGCCGACGCGATCACGGCGGCCCGCGAGGCCACCCGCCTCGACCCGCACCGCCCCGCCGGCCACCTGGTGCTGGCCCGGGCGCTGGCCTCGGCGCGGGAGTTCGAGCCGGCCCGCGCCACCGCCCGGCACGCCCTGTCGCTCGCCCCGCGCTCGGTGGAAGCCCTGCTCACGGTCGCCGACGTCGAACGCGACGCCGGCAACCGGGCGGAAGCCGAGCAGCACGCCCAGGCGGCGCTCGCGATCGACCCGGCCAACAGCTACGGCCGCTGGCTGATCGCCATGCTCGACGGCGAACGCCTGCGGGTCGGCCGATCGATGCGCGGCCTGCGCGACGTCGCCCGCGACAACCCGGCCCGTCCGGACGTCATCTCGATGACCTGGCCGGTCCGCAGCCTGCTGGCCGGGCTGCGCCGCTGGCTGCCGGCGGCGGTCGTGGTGGTCGGGATCTGCGCGCTGGTCACCCACTGGTGGCCGGACGCGGAATTCTTCGGCCGGGCCCTCGCGGCCGTCTTCCCGGCGACGGTCCTGCTGCTCGCCGCCCGGGTCCTGGTCCCGGCGGGCCGGTTGCCGTGGCGCTGCCTGCGGCTGGTGCCGCGGCTGATGCGCCGCGGCGTGATCGGCGGGCTGCTCACGGTGGCGGCGATCCTGGCCTTGCTGATCGCGTACGCGGCGGGCGGGCGCTGGTGGCTGATCGCGCTCGCCCTGCTGGTGGTGCCGGCGTTGTGGGCGTGCGGGCTGGCGGAGCTGCTCGGGGCGCGTCTTGACGACCCGGGCTTCATGTCCGCGCTGCGCGATTTGGGCAATGGCTGCCGCGAGTTCGGCGCCGACCTGGTCGACTGGTGGCGAACCACCAAGCGCGATCTCCGCGCGGCCACCTCCGACAAATCGGACGGAACCCAGCCTTGACCGCATCCGACCCCTCCCAGCCACCCACATCGTGGGCCGACGCGGCCGACCGTGCTGGTGCCCGGCCGCCCACCGGGGCCGACGCGGCGGACCGCGCCGGCCATCGTCGCGTTGACCCGGGTGGCCATTCTGTCGAGCCCGGCCATGGCCACAGCCACAGCCACGGGCCCGCGCCGGCGGCTTCCCGGCACACCCGGCGGATCGTGACCGCGGTGCTGGTGCCCGCGGCGATCGCGACGCTGGTGGCGCTGATCGTGTTGTGGCCCGGGCGGGTGCGCACCCAGCCCGACACCGCCGGCGGCCAGCGGGCCCTCGCGACGGTGACCGCCTTGGCCGAGCAGGCCTGCCCGCCCTCGGCCCAGCCGAACGCCACGCCACAGCGGTGCGGCACCGCCACCGTGCGGGTCACGGACGGCCCCGGCAAGGGCAGCGACCAGACCGTCGACCTACCCCAGGGCCCCGGCACGATCGCCCTGTACGTCGGCGACAAGGTCGTGCTCAACTACCTGCCCGGCGCGGTGCCCGGCGGCCGGTCCTACGTCGTGGTCGACCAGCAACGCTCGACGCCGATGATCTGGCTGATCGCGCTCGCCGCGGCGGTGATCCTGGCGTTCGGCCGGTGGCGCGGGCTCACCTCGCTGGCCGGCCTCGCGGTGAGCTTCGGGATCCTGTTGCTGTTCGTGATCCCGGCGATCCTGGACGGCTCGTCCCCGCTGCTGGTCGCCGTCGTGGGCTCGTCGGCGATCATGTTCGCGGCGCTGTACCTCACGCACGGCATCAACGTGCACATCTCGGTCGCCGTAGCCGGCACGCTCGCCAGCCTCGTGCTCACCGGGGTGCTGGGCGCGGCGTTCACCTCGTTGCTGCACCTGACCGGGGTCGGCAGTGACGACACGTCGTCCCTGCAGGCGCTGCAGGGCGACATCGACCTGCGCGGCCTGCTGCTGGCCGGCATCGTGATCGGCGCGCTCGGCGTCCTCGACGACGTCACCGTCACCCAGGCGGTCACGGTCGCCGAGATGGCCGCCGCCGGGCCGACGTCCCGGTGGAACCTGTACCGGTCCGCCGCCCGGGTCGGCCGCGCCCACGTGGCGTCCGCGGTGAACACGATCGTGCTCGCGTACGCCGGGGCGTCGCTGCCTTTGCTGTTGCTGATCGCAGCCAGCAGCGAGCCGGTCTCCGAGCTGCTGACCAGCGAGTTCCTGGCCCAGGAGATCCTGCGCAGCGCGGTCGGCACGATCGGCCTGGTCGCCTCGGTCCCGATCACCACGGGGCTGGCCGCCCTGGTCGCGGACCTGCACAAGGCCACGCCCGCCCATCCGGCTCCGAGCGGCGGCCACCACCGGCGCTGAACCGCCGTGGCGGTGGCCTTTTGTCGGCTGCCGCTCGTGGGGCGGCTGCCGCGATGGCCGACGACCCGATTCCGGGGGCGGACACCGCTCGCGATGATGGACTTCTCACGAGGGGGAGCTGGCACATCATGAGCGCATCGACGAGAGACCGCCTGCGGGCGATGGCCGCCGAGACCGTCGAAATCACCCGGCACGGCGGCTACTCGGACGTCCGGATCGGCAAGGCGACGGCCGAGGCGGTCGCCGCAACCCGGCTGTACCTGCCCGACGATCCGCTGCCGCTCCCCGGCCGGCCCGGCAGATGCGCCGTCTCGGTGACCGGCGAGTCCACTTTGGCGGCGGCCGGCCGCTTGGGCGGCGACGTCGCGGCGCTGGTGTTCGCCTCGGCGCGCAAACCCGGCGGCGGTTTCCTCAACGGCGCCCAGGCCCAGGAGGAGAGCGTCGCCCGCAGTTCGGCGCTCTACCCCTGCCTGCTCGCGGCCCCCGAGTTCTACGACTTCCACCGCGCCCGGCCCGAACTCGACTACAGCGACCGGATCGTCTACTCGCCCCAGGTTCCGGTCTTCCGCGACGATCGGGGCGCCCTGCTGAAAGCCGCGTACCCGGTGACGCTGCTGACCGCCGCCGCCCCCAACCGGGCGGCGATCCTGCGCGAACAGCCCGCCCTGGCCGCCGGGATCGGCGCGACCCTGCACCGCCGGGCGGCCCGGATCCTCGCCGTCGCCGCCGCGAACGGTCACCGCCGCCTCGTGCTGGGCGCCTGGGGCTGCGGCGTCTTCGGCAACGAACCGGCCGAGGTGGCGGCCGCGTTCACGATGGCGCTGCGCGAGGTCCCGCACTTCGACGAGGTCGTCTTCGCCATCCTGGACCGCCCGACCGGCCCGATCCGAACGGCGTTCGAGGCGGCGTTCCCGGCCGGGGTCAGGGGGTGAGTTGCTGGTGTCCTATGACGGAGAGCAGTTGGAGTTTGGTGTGGCTCTCGGTGCCGGGACGTGTGGTCAGCACGATGAGGGTCTGGGCGCGGTTCTCGGCGTACAGGACCTCGCAGTCGACGTCGATGCGGCCTAGTTCGGGGTGGACGAGGGTCTTGTGGTCGTCGTAGCGCTGGGCGACCTCCTGCAGCTCCCAGAGGCGGGCGAATTCGGGGCTGCGTTCTTGGAGCTCGGCGACGATCCGGGCGGCTCGGTGGGTGTCACTGCCGGTCGTCAACACCGCTCGCAAGCGGGCTGCCTGGCCCCGGCTGTGGTGGGGATGGTCTTCTTCGGGGTAGTAGAGGCGTTCGGCCGGGTCGGTGAACCAGCGGTAGTAGGCGCTGCGGGCCAGGCCGGTGTGGCGGGACTGGTCGCCCATCAGCGCGGTGGCGAGTGGATTCTGCGCCAGGGTGTCGGCCAGGTCGGACAGCACCAGGGCGGGGCAGTCGTTGAGCCGGTCGAGAACCCGCATCAGGGTGGGGCTGACGTGCTCGCAGTGATGGAAGCGGGCCGGGGCGTTGTGGCCGATGAGGCCGAAAAGATGGTCGCGTTCGTCCAGGGTCAGGCGTAACGCCCGAGCGAGGGCGGCGGCGATCTGCACGGAGGGCTGCGGGCCGCGCTGCTGCTCGAGCCGGGTGTAATAGTCGGTGGACATGCCGCAAGGAACTGCTCGACCAGATCACCACCGAGCACCCGGGCATCGAGTCGCTCGTCCTGGACGTCGCGGACCCCGCCTCGATCACCCGCGCGGCCGAGACCCTGGCAGCCACGCATCCGCAACTAAACGTCCTGGTCAACAACGCCGGCATCATGCTGCCGGAGAACCTGCTCGACCCGGCCTCGCTGCCGATCGCCGAGGACCACATCACCACCAACCTGCTCGGCGCGATCCGGATGACGTACGCCTTCCTGCCGCACCTGGTGACCGCCGACGACGCGGTCGTCATGAATATGACGTCGGCGCTGGCGTTCGTGCCGCTGCCGATCACACCGACCTACAACGCGACCAAGGCGGCCCTGCGCTCGTTCTCCGAGAGCCTGCGCGTCCAACTGGCCGGCACGCCCGTCCAGGTGATCGAGGTGGCCCCGCCGGGCGTGCGGACCACCCTGATGGGCCAGCAGGACAGCGAGAACTCCATGCCGCTCGACGAGTTCCTGTCCGAGACCATGACGCTGCTGGCCGAGCCCGGCGCCAAGGAAATCGTCGTGGAACGCGCCAAGTTCGTCCGCTTCGCCGAGGCCAACGGCAACTACGCCCAGGTGCTGGCCATGCTCAGCGGCCGCGGAGCCTGATCCCGTTTCTGAGCGTGTCGCACCCGCCGCCTGCGCATCAGGGCCCTGCGACGGCTCCTCGGTCGATCTCGCCGCGCAGGGCCAGGGCGCGGCGGACCAGGTCGGCGTTGTCGGTCGCGGTGGTGCCGTCCGGGTTGACCAGGGTGTCCTCGAGGCCGACGCGGGTGGCCAGACCGAGCCGCCCGGCGTGCGCGATCAGCGGCCAGCAGGCGTCGCCCTCGCCGTGCAACAGCCGCGGCGCCGTGACACCGGCTTTGTCGAGGCTCTGCAGGATCGCGTCGGCCGCCCCGATCGCGTCGAACGCCGCCGCCCCGACGATCTCCACGAGGACCCGCAGCACCGGCACACCGGCCGCGGCGAGGGACTCCGCGTCGGCCGTCGACCACACGCCCGCCTCGACGTCGATGCCCGCCGGGCCCAGCTCGGCGACCAGCCCCGCGAACCCGTCCTCGCTCAGGTTGACCGAGGCGAAGTCGGGCCGCGCCGCGGACGGCAGACCGGCCCAGGCGCTGACCAGCTCGCGTCGGCGTGCGACATCGCCGCCGGTGATCCAGAGCCCGGTCGAGACGCCGACCGGCGTGCCCGGGCAGGCCGCGCGGACCGCCGCCACCGCCGCTCCGACGTCCGCCGCGGCCAGCGACTCGGCGCCGGTGGTGTCGCGTGGGTGCAGATGGACCGCCTCCGCCCCGGCCACGACGGCGCCGGACGCCGCGGCCGCCGACTGCTCGGGCGTCACGGGCAGCGCGGGATGCTCGCCGGCCAGCCGGCCACCGTTGACACATACCTTGATTCGCCTGATCACCGCCTCAGCGTCGCACAGCCCGTCCATCGTGCGGCGGTTATCCACAGCCGGGCGCTGTCCACAGCCCGGAAATGAATCGTGGCGATCCTTGTAGCTTGACCTCGGGCGGTGATCAGGCGAACCAGAAGCAGGGGAAGGAGCCACCCGGTGGGCAGGGATCTGGATGTGGAGCGACGGTTCTCGGCGGCCGTTTCGTCAGTCGGTGGCCAGGCGCAGGCCGCGGACCGGAGACCAGAGCAGCCACGCCAGCCCCAGCACGGCGGGCACCGCCAACACCAGATACGCGACGCGGACGCCGTAGGACTGCGCCGCGAGCCCACCGATCAGCGCGCCGAAGGGCGTACCACCCCAGGAGATCATCCGTCCGGTGGTGTTGACCCGGCCCTGCAACTCGTCCGGGGTGAGCAACTGCCGCACGGTGATGCCGTTGGCGTTCACGCACAGCCGGGCCGTCGCCCACACCGCCCACAGCGCGAGCGCCACCACAAAGCCCGAGGCCGCGGCCAGCGCCACTATGGACGCCACAAAGACCGCGAAGCCGGCGATCGACACCGTCCCCTGCCCGACCCGGCGGCTGAGCCATGGCAGGATCGCCGCGGCGGCCAGCGAGCCGAGCGCACCGGCGGCATAGAGCAGGCCGAGCCGCCCGTCGGCCGGGTCCAGCCCCAGCGCGGTGTGCGCGTGCACGACCAGCAGCCCCAGCACCCCGCCGGCGGCGGCGTTGAAGCCGAAACCGGCCAGCGTCAGGGCCCGCACCGCCGGCATCCGCCACAGACAGCGCAGTCCCTCGGCGATCTCGGTGCGCAGCCGGCGCGCCACCCCGGTCGCGGCGTCCAGCCCGGTGCGGATCCGGGCGAGCAACGCCGCAGAGACCAGATAGGTCGCCGCGTCCACGGCGAGCACCGCGCTCGGATCGGCGACGGCGGCCAGGAATCCGGCGGCGGCCGGCGCGACGATCTCCAGGATGATCTCGGTGGACCAGATCAGGCTGTTGGCCCGGGTCAGCCGCGCCTTGCCGACCAGCGCGACAAAGGAGCCCCACGCCGCGGCGTCGAACCAGCAGAATCCGCAGCCGACGGCGAACGCGACCGCGAGCGCGTGCCACGGGCTCAACACCCCGAGGGCGGCGGCGACGGGCACCGTGGCGAGCGTGAGGGCGCAGAACAGGTCGGCGGCCACCATCATCGCCTTGCGTCGCAGCCGGTCGGCGGCCGCACCGGCGAGCAGGCCGAACAGCAGGTAGGGCAGGGCCTCGAGGCCGACCACGGCGGCGGTGAGCGCGGCCGATCCGCTGCTGCGGTAGATCAGCAGGGGCAGCGCCACCGCGCTGGCGGCGGTGCCGGCCACGGAGATCGAGCGGGCCGTGTACCAGAGCGAGAAGTCGCGGTCGAACAGCCGGCGCCGATCGGCGCCGGCTGTATCGATGACCTCCGTCACGACCGGCTAGCGGCGGGCGAGCACGGCCAGGGCCCGCTCGTCGATCTCGGTCAGCGACCGGTGCAGCCCGGCCGCCGCGTCGTCGTCGCCGGGGTGGAAGCACGGCGACACCCCTCGGTCCAGCTCACCGCTCGGCTCGTCGTCGCCCGGGTGGAAACAGGGCGACACCGGACGGCCCGGCGCGGCCGCGAGCCACGCGTCACCCGGGTGGAAGCAGATCCGCGGACCGGCGGGCTCCTGCGGGTCGGCGTGCATCGTGGTTGTCAGCTCTGGCATGCGATCTCCTTGTTCGGGTCGGGACTGTCATGCGGCCGGCTCCAGCGCCGGCCACAGGTGGTGCCCGCGTCCGGTCGGGATGACCGGTACGCCGTGCCGCACCAGGCTGAAACGCTCCAGGCCCGGGGCGATGGTGGTCGCGACGGCGATCAGCGAGCCCGCCGGCGCCAGCTCACACACGTGGTGGTCGACGCCCCGCCGGGCCAGCATCCGGGCGACCCGGGCCAGCCCCTCCGCCGGGGTGCCGTCGCCCGCGTCGCCGCGCAGCGCCACCTGGCGTACGGGACCGGCGAGCAGGTCACCGACCGGCATCCGTACGCACCGCTGCAGTGCGGGCCACGGAGCCAGCCGCTCCGCGATCGCGCTGTCGTCGCCGTCCCCGGACAGGGCGCACGTCTGGATCAGCTCGCTCAGCGCCCGCTCGGCGGCGTAGGAGCCCCAGGACGAAGCCCCGGCCCCGAGCCGCGTGGCCCCGGATGCCGCGGCGCTGACCGCCACGTACACGGGCACGCCCAGGTCGGTCGTCGCGTCGAGGAGATGGACGCTCGCGCCGGCCGCCGCGGTGGCCTCGCCGTGCAGGGCGCGCAGCGCAGGCGGCAGGGCGCCCGCGTCCACCACGTCGACGCCCGGGATGCCGGCGACAAACCAGCGCAGCAGCGCCTGCGATACGCCGTCGTGCTCGACCAGCTCGCAGAGACCGTGGTAGGCCGCCTCGGTCACGTCCAGGCCGGCCGCGGTGCCCAGGCTCGACGAGTATCGCAGCAGGCTGCGATAGGGCCCGACCGCGTCGCCCGGCACCGGCCGGCGGAAGTAGCGGGGGTCGGCGAGGAAGGTCGGATAGCGTACGGCGCCCGCCGGACCACGGTATTCGGCGCAGGCCGCCACGGCGGCCGGGAACTCGGCCGCCCAACGCTGGACGACCAGGTCGCCGGCGAGGCCCGGCTGGGCGGCGACCGTGGCGGCGGCCAGCAGCACGGTGGCGTCCGGGGCGAAGCGTCGGTTGTCGCGGGCCGACATGAGGTGGCGCTCGAGGGCCTCGGCGTAGGCGCTCGCGGCGCCCTGCGCACCGGCGCCCTTGCCGTAGCCGACGGCGACCGGCGTCCCGTCCCGGGCCAGCCGCACCCGCAGCGTCGGCGTTCGCGGCGGCCCGAGCACCTCGGCAGTGGCCCGCAGACCGAGACGGTCGATCTCGGCCAGGACAGCCGTCACCGCCTGCTCGGCGCTAACCGACCGGAACGGCATGTCGTGGCCCCTCCCCGCTGGGACACAAAGACAACTCCCCGAGCGTCCACATTGTCAACGCGGGTTGAAGCGGTGCAGGACCCGTCCCCAGTGCGAGCCGACCAGAACAGGCGCCCGGGGCGCGCCCACCTCGACCGACCACGACTCGTCGCCGCCCGCGAAGCCCGCCAACAGGTCGTCCCAGCCGCCGGTGGCCGGGAACGGGACGTCGACCAGCTTCTCCTTGTCGCCGAAGTTCAGCACCACCACGAGGTTGTCCACCCCGCCGTCGACCGGTGCCCAGCGGTGATAGACGACGGTCTGCCCGGCGACGTCGATGCCGACGCCGACCGGGTTCGGCTCGCTCTGCCAGGTCTCCCACTCGGCCGGGTACATGAACGGCGACCGCAGCCCGGGGTGCTCCGCGCGGATCCGGGCGAGCCGGCGGTGCAGCGCCCGCAGCGTCGTGCCGATCGGGTCGCCGGCGAGCTTCCAGCGCAGCGGCCGGGCGATCACCCGGCGGCCGGTGTCGTGGTCGTCCTCGGGCAGGAAGTGGTCCTCGCCGAATTCGTCACCGTTGCGCAGCAGCGGCACAGCCGTCGATGTGAAGAGCGCTATCAGGAACGGCTGCAGCTTCCACCAGCCGCCGACCGAGCCCACGTTGGCCCGCGCCCCGGCCTGCCAACCCGAGCTGGAGTGGTCGTGGTTGCTCAGGTACAGCGTCGGCACCTTGCCGGCGGCCAGCAGGCGCCGGTTGTTGAGCGCGTTCAGCAGATCGGCGGTGATCCGGTCGTTCCACAGCGCGTCGAAGCACAGATCGTGCAGCGAGTTGTCCCAGAAGCTCGTGGCCGCCGTCGAGTTGGTCACCGCGACCGCCGACTGGTCGAGGTGCTCGAGGGTGAGCGAGAAGTCGGCGCCGAAGCGGTCGCGGACGGCGGTCAGCACCTCCGGCAGGCCGCGCAGGTCACCCGGCTGGTAGAAGTTCACCGTGTTGTCGAAGCGGATGCCGTCGATGCCGAACTCGTCCACCCAGTAACGGCAGACGTCCTCGATGAACTTGCCCGTCGCCCGGTTGCCGAAGTCCAGGTCCTGCAGCCGGGGGAAGTCCTTCACCCAAGTGTGCGCGGTGAACGGGCACAGCTCCGGCTCGCGGTACAGCTCGCGGTAGGGGAACGCCGGGCTGACGTGGTTGTAGACCCCGTCCATGATGACGTGGATGCCGCGGTCGTGACACTCGTTCACCAGGCGCTTGAGCCAGGACAGCTTCTCCTCGGGGTGGGCCAGGTCGTTCGCGTAGCGGCTCTCCACCGCGAAGTACTGGAACGGCTCGTAGCCCCAGTCGAAGCCGGCGTTCTTCCAGGCCGTCCAGGGCAGGAACTCGATCGCGTTGACGCCCATGTCGCGCAGGTCGTCGAGCCGGTCGGTGACGGCGTCCAGCGGCGCCCGGCCGCGCCGGAAGTCGGCCGTGAAGTCGTCGATCATCAACTCGTAGACGACCAGGTCGGCCAGCGGCTTACGGCCGTCCGGCAGGGGCCGCACCACGTTGTCGGCCGGCCGGCTGCCGCCGACCACGACCCCGGAGTTGCGATCGCGCAGCCCGCTGTAGCGAGCGCACGGATCGGTGACGAACCGGGCCGCGGCGCCGTCGAAGCCGACCAGGTACTTGTACTCGTAGAAGCCGGCGGGCACCGCGCCCGTCGCCACGCTCCAGAAGTCGCCGCGCGGGTCGCTGGTGTCGCGGAGCAGGGCGAAGCCGTTCGCGAAGTCCCAGTCCTTGCCGCCCAGCTCCGCCTGGAAGTCCCCGGCCACGACGATGGACGTGACATGCGGGTCGACGCCCGCCGGGAAGAAGACGCGGAACTCGATCGCTCCGGAGTCGGGATCGTTGCCGACCTGCCACGCGCCGCACCGCTCGTCCATGTACACGGGGTCAAGGATGGCCCTCCGCGGGCCGCCGGTCTGTCGGTGATCTGCCTCGCCGGCCCGCTAGAACTCGAAGCCGGCCGGATACGGGTCGGTCGGGTCGAGCAAATACTGCCCGAGGCCGGTGATCCAGGCCCGCCCGGTGATGGCCGGCACGACGGCGGGATGCGGACCGACGGTCGTCTCGGCGAGCAGGCGGCCGGTGAAGCGGCCACCGATGAACGACTCGTTGACGAATTCGGCGCCGATCGCGAGTTCGCCGCGGGCCCACAGCTCGGCCATCCGCGCCGACGTCCCGGTGCCGCACGGCGACCGGTCGAACCAGCCGGGGTGGATAGCCATCGCGTGCCGGGAGTGCCGGGCGGTCGAGCCGGGCGCGATGAACTCGACGTGGTGGCAGTGGTCGAGGCCGCGGATCTGCGGGTGCTCCGGCGGCGCCTGCTCGTTGATCGCGGCCATGATGGCCAGCCCGGCGTCCAGGATCTCGGCCTTGCGGGCCCGGTCGAACGGCAGCTTGACGGCGTCCAGGTCGACCAGGGCGTAGAAGTTCCCGCCGAACGCCAGGCTGTAGCCGACCCGGCCGAGGCCCGGCACCTCGATCGTGGCGTCGAGCCGGTCGCAGTACGCGGGCACGTTCTCCAGCGTCACCGACTCGGCGTGCCCGTCGCGGACCTGGACGGTGGCGACCACCAGCCCGGCCGGGGTGTCCAGTCGGATCGTGGTGACCGGCTCGGTGACCGCCACCATGCCCGTCTCGACCAGCACGGTGGCGACCCCGATCGTGCCGTGCCCGCACATCGGCAGGCAGCCGGAGACCTCGATGAAGAGCACCCCGAAATCGGCGTCGGGCCGGGTCGGCGGCTGCAGGATCGCCCCGCTCATCGCGGCGTGCCCGCGCGGCTCGTTCATCAGCAGCTTGCGTACGTCGTCGCAGTGCTCGATGAAGTGCAGCCGGCGTTCGTTCATGCTCGCGCCGGGCACGACGCCCAGCCCGCCGGTGACGACCCGGGTGGGCATCCCCTCGGTGTGCGAGTCGACGGCCGAGAACAGCCGGCGGGCGCGCACTCAGGCCGCCACGGCGGCGAGCCCGGCCACGGCCCGCTGCATGTCGGCGCGGACCTGGCTCTCGTGCTCGGCGGTGAGCGGTCCGCGCGGCGGCCGGCACGGGCCGCCGTACCGGCCGACGAGGTCCATGCCGAGCTTGATGGCCTGCACGAACTCGACCCGGGAATCCCACCGGAAGACTGCCACGAGGTGCCGGTACAGCTCGCGGGCCTCGGCGTAGCGGCCGGCCGCCAGATGCCGGTAGAGAGCCACCGACTCGGCCGGGAACGCGTTCGGGAAGCCCGCGAACCAGCCGACCGCGCCGTCGATCATCAGCTCGAACAGCACGTCGTCGGCGCCGGCGATGACGTCGATGTCGCACCGCTCGGCGATCTCGAAGGCGCGCCGGACGTCCCCGCTGAACTCCTTGACCGCGACCACCTCGTCGATCGCCGCCAGCTCGGCGACCAGCCGCGGCACCAGGTCGACCTTGGTGTCGAAAGGGTTGTTGTAGACCATGATCGGCAGCCCGGCCGCGGCGATGTGGGTGTAGTGGTCGATCACCTGGGCGTCGCTGGCCCGGTACAGGGTCGGCGGCAACGCCAGCACGCCGTCGGCACCGTCCTCGGCGGCCAGTTCGGCCCAGCGCAGGGCCTGGTGCCAGCCGGGCGCGTGCACCCCGGCGACCACGATGCCGCGCCCAGCCACGGCTTCCACCGCGACCTGCACGACCCGGCGCCGCTCGTCGTCGGTGAGCGACGAGTATTCGCCGAGCGAGCCGTTCGGGCCGACGCCCCGGCAGCCGTTGGCGATCAGCCAGTCGCAGTGCTCGGCGTACCGGTCGAAGTCGACGGCCAGCCCCGCGGGCGCGGAGTCGTCCGGGCGGTAGGGCAGTGCCGTGGCCACGATGACGCCACCGAGGTCGAAGGTCATTGCGTTACCTCTCAATCGGGGGGAGAGAACCGGCTATCTCGCCCAGCCGGATCGGGACGGCGATCGGCCGCGCCGCCGTGCGCCCCGGGTCGAGCGGGCCGCCCGGGACGGCGCAGCGCATCAGATCCTCGACGCTGCGCCCGCACATCCGGCCCTGGCAGCTGCCGAGCCCGGCCCGGGAGGTCAGTTTCAGCGAACGCAGGCCCCGGGTGCCGGTCGCCGCCAACGCGTCGCGCAACTCGCCCGCGGTGACGTCCTCGCAGCGGCAGACGATCGTGTCGTCGGTGACCCAGCCGGTCCAGCCGGGCCGGATGCCGTGCGCGGCCGCGAGCCGGGCCGCGAACCGGCGCTGGCCGTCGCGGAGTCGCAGTTGGGCGCCGGTGGCGGCGACGCCGGCCGCGCCACGCCCGGCGACTGCTCCCTCGGCCAGCGCCAAGTGGGCGCCGCCGATGCCGGTGACCTCGCCTGCGGCGTAAACCCCGGGGACATTGGTGCGTTGCGCGCCGTCGACGACGAGCGCGCCGTCGGGGCCGGCCGCACAACCCGAGGCCAACCCCAATTCGGTACGCGGAGAGAAGCCCTGACTGACGCAGACCGCGTCGACGGCGATCCGCCGTGCGGTGCCCGGTCGCGGCGCCCAGTCCCGGTCCAGCCGAGCGACCGTCACGGCGGTCACCCGGTCGGTGCCGTGCGCCGCCACCACCGCCGAGCCGGTCCGGTACGGCACCCGGTGCCGGGCCAGTTCCCGGGCGTAGCCGGCCAGCTCGCCGGCCTTGCCGCGCGCGGACAGCAGCTCCCACGGCCGGGCCGACCAGCCGCGCGCCAGCCGCGCCCAGCGTCCCGCCTCGAGGACGCCGACCACGCGCGCGCCGAGATGCAGCAGGCTCGCCGAGACCGGCAGCAGGAACGGCCCGGCGCCGGCGACCAGCACCCGCCGCCCGACGGCGATCCGCTCGCCCTTGGCCATCGCCTGCGCGGCGCCGGCGGTGTAGACGCCGGGCCGGTCCCAGCCGGGGAACGGCAGGGTGCGCTCGTGCGCGCCGGTGGCCAGGACGAGCGCGCGGGGGTGCAGGACCCGGGTCGTGCGGCCGGCGCCGTCGGCCGGCCCGACCAGGACGTGCACGGCCGGGGGAGCGCCGTCGCGGCGGGCGACGGACCACACCTGGGCGCCGGTGACGATTTCGCAGCCGGGATCGCCGGCCAGCGCCCGCCGCAGCGCGCTGAACCGGGCCCGGTCCGGCAGGTCCGGGGCGGGCCCGGCGAACGGCTGCCGCCAGTACTGCCCGCCGATCTGGTCGGACGCGTCCAGCAGGACGACTCCCGCCCCGGCCTGCCGAGCGGCAAGAGCCGCCGCCAGCCCGGCCGGCCCAGCCCCGACAACCAAAACATCAGTCACCAGGCCCCACCCCGCCAGCTGGGATCGGGTCGGTTTCGATCACGTCGCCGTCTGCCGCGCGCCGTTGGCAGGCTCGCACGTCGCGTAGACCGTTGACCGTCACGAGGCAGTCGAAGCAGACGCCGATTCCGCAGAACACGCCACGTGGCCTGCCCTTGCCGGCGGTGACCCGCCAGGCGACCCGGCCCCGGGCCAGCAGTACCCCGGCGATCGTCTGGCCGGCGACCACGGGCACCCGTTCGCCGTCCACAGTCACCGTCGGCGCGGTCTCCATCACACAGCCTCCAGGTGCGGCCGCAGCGACGCACGGTCCACGGCGAACGCGCCGGCGGCCACCGTCGGCGGGGCCCCGGCCATCAGGTCGCGCAGGATCTCCGCGGTGCCGACCGAGAGCCCGATCCCCGCGCCCTCGTGCCCGGTCGCGTGCCACAGCCCGCTCAGCCGGGGGTCGGGCCCGATCACCGGCAGATGGTCGGGCACGTACGGCCGGAAGCCGCCGTACGCCCGCATCACCGCCGCCTCGGCCAGGAACGGGAACAGCACTATCGCCTTGGCGGCCAGCTCCGCGAGCACAGCCGGCTCGATCCGCTCGTCGAAGCCGCGCTGCTCGCGTGACGAGCCGATCAGCACGGTGCCCGCCGCCGTCGACTCGACCACCGCCGAGGTCCGCAGTCCGGCCTCGTCCGAGCCCACCGCGCCCACATAATCGGCGTCGTAGACCTTGTGCCGGATCCGGCGTGGCATCCGGGTGGTCACCAGGACCGTGCCGCGGCGCGGGCGCACCGGCAGCGGCACGCCGAAGGCGGCGGCGACCTCGGCGGACCACGGGCCCGCGGCGATGATCACGTGGTCGGCGCGCAACACTCCGGCGGACGTCTCGACGCCGGTCAGCGCTTGCCCGGCCCGGATTGCGCCGAGCACGGTGACGCCCTGGCGGATCCGGGCGCCGTGCCGGCGTGCGGAGGCGAGCAGCGCTTCGGTTGCGGCGACCGGCTGGACCTGGGCGTCCTCCGGGTAGTAGACAGTCGCCGCCCGGGCCGGGGTCAGGTCGGGCTCCCGGGCTGCCGCCTCGGCCGGGGTGAGCGGCCGGGCGTCCATTCCGGCGGCGCGCTGCCCGGCGGCGAACGACAGCAGCGCGTCCGCCCCGGCCGCGGTCGTCGCCACCACGAGTCCGCCCTTGGCCTCGAATTCCAGCGTCGGGAACCGCGGCCCCAGCTCGGCCGGAAGTTCCTCGGCTAGCTTCTGCCACAGCCGGCGGGACAGCACGGCGAGGTCGAGCTCGGCGCCCGGGGCTTTGTCCGAGACCAGCAGGTTGCCCTCGCCGGCGGCCGAGGTGCCGCCGGCCGTCGCGCCCCGGTCCAGCACCGTGACCCGGGCCCCGGCGAGCGCGAGGGCGCGCGCGACGGCCGCACCCACGATGCCCGCGCCGACGACGACCACCTCGGCGTCCCGCAGGCCGGTCCGTCCCGCAGTCACCTCAGTACTATGTCACACACCAACCGCCGGGCGGCTGACCTGCCGATCAGCCCTCGGGGTGCCCGGCCCACCAGCCGATCACGTGCGCGATGTGCCGGACCATGAGCCGCTCCGCCGCCTCGGCGTCGCCCGCCTCCAGCAGGTCGAGCAGGTCCAGATGCTCGCGCGCGGACACCTGCAACTCCGCGGTGGCGACCAGGCCGGCGAGCCCGGTCAGCCGGGTCTGCGAGCGCAGGTCGGCGACGATGGCCAGCAGCCGCGGATTGCCCGCCAGCTCCAGCACGCTCAGATGGAACGCCGTGTCGGCCTGCAGATAGCGCGCCAGGTCGGCGGCCTCGGCGCCGAGCACGATCTCCCGGGCCAGCCCGCGCAGCCGGCGCAGGTCGGCCGCCGGGAGCTTGCCGGCCAGCCGCCGCACTGCGGGCGCTTCCAGCAGTTGGCGTACGTCGACGATCGCCCGCAGGTCGTCCTCGCTGACCGCGGTCACCCGGAAACCCTTGTTGCGGACGGTGTCGACCATCCCGCGCTTGGCGAGGTTGAGCATCGCCTCGCGCACCGGCGTGGCCGAGACCCCGAACCGGGCGGCCAGGACGGGGGCGGAGAAGAGCTCGCCGGGCGGCATCTGCCCGGAGACGATCGCGGCCGCGATGGCCTCCTCGACCCGTTCGCGCAGGCTCGCCGCGGGCGCGAGCGGCGCGATTTCGGCGCTGGTCGCGTTCGCCATCGTGGACCCCCTACCGGCCGGCGGGGCGCCGCTCGCCCACCCAGTGCAATGCCACATCCTAGGGCGCCGGTGGCGCCGTTGCCGGGGTCGGCGCCCGGGCCGGTGGGCCCGGGCGCCGCGGTGGTCAACCGGCCGTGGGGGACGTCCAGCCGGTTGCCACATGCCCGATCCGTACCCGCTGCGGGTGGTCTCCTACCGCGACCGTGGCCACTTTCTGCCCGGTGGCGAAGCTGATCGCGGAGATCTGATCGGCGGCCGACTCGGAGATCACGCAGTCCTTGCCGTCGCCGCTGACGGTCGCCCAGTACGGCTTGGCGGCCGGCACCAGCGTGCTTTCCTGCAGGGTCGACCGGTTGACGATGGTGACGTACTCGTCCATCGTCCCGGCCACGCACAGCTTGCTGCCGTCCGGGCTCATCGACAGGCCGTGGTGGCGCGAGTCGTTCACGAACGTCGTCCGGTCGTCGCTGGTGTTCGCGTTCTTCGGCAGGGTCTTGACCCGGGTGATCTTGTCGGTGGCCACGTCGTACTCGACGAAGCCGTTGAAGAACGACACCTGGAAGTACAGCTTCGACTCGTCCGGCGAGAACACCGCCGGGCGAACCGCGTTCGACAAGTCGCTGCGGCCGAAGGCGTCGAGGCGCGAGCGCATGTCGATCGTCTTCACGATCTTGAAGGTGCTGGTGTCCACGACCGTGATGTGCCGGTCGCCCTTGGTCCAGTCCCAGATCGGGTCGTCCAGCGCCGTGTCCACGTTGCCGATGGACATGTTCCAGAGGTACTTGCCGTCCCGGGTGTAGATGTTCTCGTGCGGCTTGTCGCCGGTGCCGAACGAGCCGAGCTGGGTGCCGGTGTTGATGTCGAGCACGTGCACGGTGTTCGACGTGGACGCCGAGACCGCCACCTGCTTGCCGTCGGGAGAGACGGCCATGTGGTCGGCGCGGTATCCGGAGACCGCGAAGCGCCAGCGCACCGAGCCGGTGGCCAGGTCGATGGAGACCACGTCGGCGAAGCTGGGCCGCGAGGCGACCAGCGCGCTGCCGTCCGGCGTGGTGTACATGTCGTCGACCAACTGGTCGTGCCCCTCGCCCGGGCCCTGCTGGATGCCCAGGTAGTAGGCGAGCTTGATCGGGTCGAGGTAGATGGCTTGGAGGCGCGCGTCCTTGTCCGGCACCACGTTGACCCGGCCCAGCTTGGCGTAGGTCCCGCTGGACTTGAGTACGTCCACGGTGCCTTCCCAGTTGTTGCCGACGAACATCACCTCCTGCAGGGAGGTGGCGGCGGCGGCCGGTACGGCCGGTACGGCGGCGGCCGCGACGGCGAGAGTGAGGGCGGTCAGGGCGGTAAAAAGTTTCGGTGCCACGGCTTCTCCCGGTGCAGGCGCGATGTTACCGTGCGGTAACAGAAAGGAAACAGGGCATCGACGCCGCCCGATAGGGCCTGGTGGCCAAGGCCGGAGCCGGTTCTTGTCGGGTATCGACAACCCCTTCGACAGACGCGAGAGCATCGATGGTCGTTAGAGAACGAGGCGAGGCGTTCGTCGCGGTGCTGCACGAGATGGCGTCCGACGCCGGCATCCTCGAGGAGATCGTCGAGGCGGCCCGCACGCATTCGCCGGTGGTGGCCCGGCTGCCCGTGGCGGAGAACCGGCGGCACGTCTCGGCCCTGCTGGCGGTGGGGCTGGCCTCGTTCGAAGGGCTCGGCGACCCGAGCGAGAGCGACTTCGCGGAGGCCACCCGGCTGGGCGCGGAGCGGGCCGCGCAGGGCGTCCCGATCGGCGGGCTGCTGTGCGGGGTCCAGGCCGGCCGGACCCGGGCGCTGGAGATCGCGATCGAGCGCGGCCGGGCGGCGGGCATCGCCGACGACGTACTGGTGGAGGTGCTGCTGGATCTCGACCGGTACACCGGGGCGCTCGAGCGGCACGTGGTCAGCGGCTACCACGCCGCGGAGCGCGAGCTGGCCCGCGGCAGCTGGGAGGCCCGGACCCGGGTGCTGCGCCGGTTGCTGCTCGGCGACGGCCCGGAGACCCCGCCGCAGGAGCTGACCCGGCTCGGCCTCGGCGGGCCGGGGCGCTACCACTGCGTGGTCTCCGACGTCGCCGACGCGGCACGGCTGCGCTCGGCGGAGCGCGCTCTGGCGGCGTACGGTGGCGTCTTCGCGATGGTGGACGGCCTGCTGACCGGGCTCTCGCCGCGGCTGCCCGGGCCCGACACGCTCGACGGCGGCGTGCTCGTGGTGTCGTCGCCCGCGGTCACGCTGGACCAGGCACCCGCGATGTACGGGCTCTGCGTGCTGGCGGTCCGGGCCGCGGGCAGCTCGGGGCGGCGCGGCCTGCACAGCGTCGTCGACCTGGCCGGCGAGACCGCGCTCGCGGCGCTGCCGTTGCTCGGGGAGTTGCTCGGCACCGCCCTGCTGGCGGGGCTGAACCCGGCCGACGAGTTCCACCGGGAGCTGGCCGGCACCGCGTTGTCCTATCTGGACAACGGGCAGCGGCTCGATCAGGCCGCGGCGGCCCTGCACGTCCACCCGAACACGGTCCGCTACCGCCTGCGCCGGCTGCGGGAGATCACCGCGATCTCGGCCGTCGGCGCCGAGCCGGGTGAGCGGCTGACCGTGCTCGAGAGCCTGCGGTTGTGGTGGGCGATCCGCGACTGGCTCGGTTGAGCCAGCCACGCAGCGGCCCGGGTCGGCCTCGGGGTCAGCTCCCGGCCAGGATCCGGTCGCGGATGATCGGTGCCGCGGCCGACCGCACGGTGAGCACCACGCGGGTCGCCGGGCCGGCGCCGGCGTCCTCGAGCAACCGGCCGTCCGCCTCGACGCGCAGCCCGAGCAGGGGCGCGTCGGCGGGCTCGAGCGCGCCGGTCGCGATGCCGGCGGCCAGCGGGTCGTGCAGCGGCACCTCACGCTTGCCCAACTGACCCTCGTAATAGTCGAAATAGCCGGTGAGCAGGTCGGCGAGGGCGGTGGTCAGCGGCGTCCCGGCGGCGCGCAGCGCCTGCTGGTCGGCCGGCCCGAACCGGTGTTGCATGGTGACGTCGAGCGGCACCAGGGTGACCGGCCAGGCGGTCGCGAGCACCGCGGCGGCCGCGGCGGGGTCGTTGGCGATGTTCGCCTCGGCGTGCCCGGTGATGTTGCCGGGCACCCGGACGGCGCCGCCCATCGCCGTCACATCCTGGACGAGGCCGGGCAGGGCGGGCTCGAGCCGCAGCGCCAGGGCCAGATTGGTCAGCGGTCCCGTGGCGATGACCCGCAGCCGGCCCGGATTGGCGCGGGCCAGCTCGACGAGCAACTCGGCGGCGGTGCCGTCGACCGGCTCCCGCGCGGCGGGGGGCAGCGTGACGCCGCCGATGCCGTTGCCGCCGTGCACCACGGCCGCTCCGCCGGCGAAGTCGCCGGCCAGTGGGTGGTGCGCGCCGACCGCCACCGCGATGTCCTCCCGGCCGGCGAGGGCGAGCAGGTCCAGCGTGTTGCGCGCGGCCCGGCCGGCCGAGGTGTTGCCGCTGACGGTGCCGATGCCGGCGAGGTCGACCGCCGGATCGGCGAGCAGCAGCGCCAGCGCGAGCGCGTCGTCGACACCGGTATCGCAGTCGAGGTAGTAGATCATCCTTCGATCATCCCCCGCCGGCGACCGGACGCGGGCCACACCCGGTGTGGGGTGTGGCCCGCCGTGTCCTGGCGATCGAACCGGTCAGGGGTGGTGCGGCCCGCCGTGGTGCGGTCCACCGTGGTGCGGTCCAC
>Ga0307515_10003988_pt1 | contig 30804 bp, 23 predicted proteins | sample 17_EM_MG_FD_194513 | JGI IMG/M metagenome (GOLD analysis project Ga0307515, IMG submission 194513) | Populus trichocarpa ectomycorrhiza microbial communities from riparian zone in the Pacific Northwest, United States - 17_EM | ecosystem: Host-associated > Plants > Roots > Unclassified | place...
ATTTTTATCATTTTTATTTAACTCGATAAAACATGACCAATTTAAGATTCCAAAGTGGACATTTATTAATTTTTAAAATTAGACACAATTAAATTTTTTAATATACAAACACTAAAAAAAAAAAAAGTTAATCAAGTAAAAAGCAAACAAAAATAAATGCGCGCAATTAGAAGAGCAATTAGAAAAACAGTGTCAAATGTGCACTAGGTGCACACTTCGGTAGGCTATCCAAAATAGTGCCTAAGGGTGCTGACAGCCATGTCAACAGTGGGATAAATCAGCAGCGTAGATTTGTGCGGCTGTAGGTTTGTAAAAGAAAAATCGGCATCGCAGATTGTTGACAAACATGAGCTAGACGATAGACTGTCCAGGCCAAGCAGGAAAACTCGTCAGGAGGATGGGCTGACGAGAACTGAGGCTGTCACGGAATTCAGCAGCGCAGACATTGGTAACCTGCACGCAGATGCGAATTCGGCAACGCGCAACGGCTTGTGCAAGTCGTTTGTTCGACTTGGCACGATCTGAAACGTGGACGAAGGACTGTCCAAGGCATGTGAGAGACCAGCAGGGGACGCAGCAAGAGTTGGCAGTTGGGGCTGCCAGGTGGGCATGCAGAACGCGGGTAGTGGCAGTTATGGATATCCAAGATCATGGGATCATGGGGGCTGAACATGGGGGCTGACCAGGGGTTGCTCTCAACCCACTAAGATCATGGAGGATCATGGGGGAAAACTTACCACTAATTGGTAGATAATGGGGCCACTATGTTCATGGGTGAACATGGGTGAGATAGTGTTCCACTACTTCCTTAAAAGTAAGAATGGGAGTTTTGCCTTGTAAATGCTCGTCTATAAATACTTGTTGCAGCTCTTGGTTGAAGAAAAGTATGCGTGGGGAATGTTCAGCATGTAGAGGCATGCAAGAACATGTAGAGCACTAGATAGAGATAGCTTGGTGTAACATGCAATCTTTGTACATAGCACACATACGGATTTGTGTATAGTTCCCTTTGTTTATGAGAAAAATAAAGGTTGGGAAAGAGTTCCTGTAAAGCTTGTTATGCGCTTTGATTATCTTATTTTACTTGTGTATTCCGCTTGTCTTCTAACTTGGGGAAAATCTCTCGGGTGAAGGAAACACTTAGTTACTAGGCAAACATGAATGTGATTGGCAAGGGAAGGCTGAGTCTAGTGAAGGACTAGGCTGCCGCACGGGTTTATTCGCGTAGCGAAAAATTACCCCGTGACAAACAGTGCAATGTACGTATACACTTTGCATACATGACAATACATTGAAGTATCAATTTAGCAAGCACATTATTAATAAAAGAATCTAATAAAAATACTTTATTAGAAAAAATATTAAAATTAACACTCAAATAAAAAACGTAAAAGTTAGTATATACTCAAATAGAAAAAACAAAAAACAAAAATATTGAGGAGGAACCATGACGCCAATTCTGTTCGATCATCACTGTCTGAAGAGATTCGTATCATACCAACGCAACAGGAAGAATGAGAGAACTTATTGAAAAGGATGCTGGACGAAAGAAAGGAAAAGATATTGAATTGTGATTGATAATACAAAGAAAGCTGCATGAATGAAAGAAGACAGACTCTTGCCTCACTCAGTCTTTGGCTCAAGCTGGGAAGATGGTCTTGCACCCATTAATCTCTACGTTGGGGATGTGGGAAATCTTGTCCAAATCTTCCCCTTTTTTCAACCTTAATTCTAGCAAAGGGCATCCCCAGATTGCAAGAGAAGAAAGGGAGGAGGAAAGCCCCTCTTCTGGCATGGATTCAAGCTCAGAGCAAGCCACAATCTCCAATTAATTTTCTCAGAGAGGTGAGGTGTTGAAGCTCATTTGAATCCAGAGATTTCAGATTTAGAAGACCCCATATTGTAAGTGATGTAAGACTTGGGGGCAGCATCACCATCTTCTCTGGGAAGGATTCCGCATCTTGTATTGGACCAATTTTAAGATTTGAAAGAGAAGGGAGTGATTGCAAATGTCATTGCATGCGATGAGGAATGAGTTTGTGGCACTCAATGATCTCTAGCGACTCTAATATGGAGGGAAAACCCCCATCTGGGAACAACTCAAGTTTTGAGCAAGCATATAGACACAGATCCACAAGGGAAGGGAAGAGGAAATGCATGTGCTTAGGCAACGACTCCAAGTTTATGCACTCAAGTAACTGAAGCTTTCTCAATTCCGGAGCACGTAATTCAGGAAAGTATACTAGATTAGGACATTGTATTATTTTCAGAGAAGCGAGAGAAGTGAAATCCACAAGACATTCCTCATCTGCACATAGTGATTCAAGATTTGCGCACCTTTTGATCTCAAGACTTCGTAAGTTGGGGAACAGCTCCAGGTTTAAGCACTTGAGTGAATCACATTTCTCGACTTCAATTGCCTGTAAAAATGTGGAGATGCCACCTATTTGCTCCATTCCCTTGAGCAGGAAATCTCCCTTAAGACTAACCAACCCCGGAGACGATTTTTTTATAAACATGTAACGAGAATTTCCATTCAATTTCATTGTAGTGAAGATGGGATTCCTTGGAATTGAAACAACAAGCAATGGACAATTTTCAATTCCAAGTGTTGACAAGGAAGGAAGAATAGGCAAAGCGTTTGTTAAGTTCGGACAATCTTGTATCCAAAGCTCCTTGAGGAGTGGGAAAGCGCCTCCTCCTTCTTCATCACTATCTGTATAAGGAATCCATTCACGCCATCGCGGCATAAATAGGAACTCTAACTTTTGGAGAGAAGCAATGGTTTCTTCATGGACGGGCAACGTCCATAGAACTCAGAACCAACAGCCACGATTCTGTCGAGGGACATGACACAGAGCTGCTTGAGAGATGATAACTGCCCAAGTGGTGGTAAGGAGGTGCAATTTTTACATTGATTAAGTGTCAATGTTGCTAGATTTGAGAAGGCAGAGTCTCCTACCCAATCTGGAAACAGTCTACCTCCATAACCACAAATGACAAGACTCTTCACATTTGAATGAGGCTCTAGTTTTTCAAGTATGACTCTCCCCCGCTGTGAGTCACCAGTGCGACCATCCCATGAGAAACGCAACTTCTCAAGGTGCTTCTTGCTCTTTAAATCAGCTTCCAAAGCATCTTGAACACTCAGAGTGTTTTGGAGATCCCAAATACTAAGCGTTCCACGTAGATTTACAAGCTTCCCGAGCTCTTTCAAATTGGATCCACTCTGTTTTCCTAGAAAGAAATCTGTCAATTTTTGAAGCATTATTAACTTCCTCATTTGTGATGGCATCTCTCTCAAGCATGTCCCTTCTATAATGAGATGTTGTAAGTTTATCAAGTTTGACATGTTGGTTGGCAGCACCATGAGATGACGACACCCTCTCAAGATTATTGTTTGCAAAGAGTACAAGGCGCTGACCTTTTCGGGTAGCCTCGTCATGTTCATTGCAGAAAGGTCCAGGTACCGCAGATGTTTCAAGTTGCCAATTGAATCCAGCAATGGAGTTATCCATACAATTTTCTCAAGGGTGTACAACTCCCAGTACTGTCGAGACAAAGAAAGCACCCGTAGACGATTCAACATTGGCAATAAATCATGCAATACCTTTTCATCCAAATCTATGTGGAATTTACTTTCATCTGACATGGATGCAAAGGTGCGCAAAGGTGGGACTTCATGAATATCCTCAAAATTCTTCAAGACATGATTATAATCTTTAAGTTGATGTGAGAAATGACGAGTCTTTTTCGGAGCCTTAGACGAACCAAATTCCCCTACCTTGAAGCAAAACTCTCCAGACACATACTGAGCTAAGTCATTTATGAGGTCATGCATGATGAAACTTGATGGATCATCTCTTGATTGTTGAAATAATGATCTCCATACAAGATCATCGAAGTACTCGTTGCCTCTATATTCCATGTCCTCATTTCCGAGGAAGCCCTCTGCCATCCATAACATGATTAATTGATCCTTTCGAAATGTGCTTCCCTTGGGGATAATAGCACAGTAGGAGGAGCACCGTTTTTCATCGGAAGGGAGATGATAATAGCTCAATTTTAGAGCTGGAGGAATGTTTTCATTTGACAGACTCCACATGCGTCTCTTTGCTATCATCTCCCATTCCTTATAATCTGTTTTAGAGTGAAAAACACCCCCAAGTGTTCTTGCAGCCAAAGGAAGTCCTTTGCACTTGCTCACTATTTCTCTACCAAGTTCTTCCAAGTGTGACTCTGCAGTGGAATTTATGCCACCAAATGCATGGTTAGCAAACAACAACCAGCACTCCTCATCTGTTATTCCATCCACAGGATGAGGGGGGATGGCAGTTTCGATGGCTTTTGCCACATGTTCACTGTGCGTTGTTACAATGATCTTGCTTCCTTTCTCCACATCCTGCAAAGATAGCAATAACTCGTGCCACTCATTGTACTCAATGCTGCAAACATTATCTAGAACAAGGAAAACCTTTTTCCCCTTCAACGCCTCCTTTAGAAGCTCATCTGCTTCCTTGTTAGCAAAAATCTTTGCATTGACCTCCTTAAGCATATCCTCAATTACCCTGGACACATCGAATTGTTCAGCAACCCAAACCCATGCTTTCAGTTGGAACATTTGCTCTACTCTCCTGTCATTGTAGACAATCTGAGCAAGAGTGGTTTTTCCAACCCCACCAAGACCCACTATAGGAATTGCAACTACTTTTGGGCCATTTTCACGGTCCAATTTCAAGAGCTCCATTACAGCTTCCTTATCAGCATCCCTTCCATAAACATGAAATTCATCCGGCAGAGGACCTTTTTTCTCTGTCAATGGTTTTCCTCCTGCTATACCTTCTATCGGACGAAGATCACCCTTATGTCTTACTGCACGCTCAAGTTTCTCAAAAATCTTCTTTAACTTCTCTGCCGTTTCCTTCTCCTTCTTGCTAAGAAGATTGAGTTTGGAAGACAAAAAGTTCCACACGTGATCCATGCTGGTTTGAGAGTAACCTTCAAACTTTGATCGCTGAGCTTCATAACCAATTTCATCCAACACGTCTTCGGTTTCATAGACAGCATCCTTAACCTCACCGAGCCAATTCTTCACATCTGGCTTGATCAGCTGCTTCTCCTCAGCGTCATCAAGCAAAAAAAAAGGAATCATTCTTGGTATGCAAAGACGTTGCAGGAAAAACACGAATTATGTTCACATTTGGTATATGTGAAAGAGATCATTCATAATAGCATGATGTTATGAAACCTGTTCTGTCCCAATAAGTTGAGCTAGTTACCTGCTGACTTGGAGCTTGGCCCACGGAGAGTCTGCTTTTGACTATTTTAAAAAGTTGATTATGTGAAACTCAAGCGACTCGACTAAACTGGAGTAAGATTTGTACAGGTTAATTCTAAGTATTTTTTTAATTTTTGTCCAAAACCATGTTTTTTTAGTTTTTTTTTATCCTAAACAACGTTGTTTTGGGATAAATTCAATTTGATTCACAGATCTATGGATTGACCATATAGCAACCCGAGCCTCGAGCTTCTTCTGATAGCTGTGACTAGCACTAAGAGATTAATGAAGAATTACATCTATCTGATAAATTCAAAATAATAATTTTTTTAAAAAAAATATTAAAATGATAATGTATTAAATCTACTAGGTTAATATTGAAATGATTGCAGCTAGCTCTATCTGATAACAGGACCGCATTGTGGCTGATGTCAAACGAAGACCTTCTCTGCGAAGTCAGGACAGGACCAAGGCCAAGCTGAACTCTACTGCCACGACCCAGTAGAGCAGGCTGCCATGTGTGAAGCCAGCCAGCCAGCCAAGCCTGCACGGCACCTGGCTCTGCAAGCAGGACGGGTCCTGAATTGAGTGCCGGCGAACCACACCCTCTAGTTCAGCCAACGTTCCATCACTTCAATGCCCCCACTTGGGTCATAAGCCAGCGCAACCTAGATGGCTCCGCGATACATCACTTGTGGCATGGGCCTTGTATGGCCTTCGTTACCAATGTGGGATTTGAAAAATAAAGCAGTAAAGGGGTAGTGCGGTTCTATCCGTTCGAGTCCTAGCATGTTATCAATTTGAATTGGACAGCTTTCGACAGTTGGGTTGGAGCCTTTCACTAATAGAAAGAGTGCAGATGCAGATCGAACAAGATCCGATCTTTGCATTTATTACTATTATATGTCACTCGTAAGTGTGCAAATCCGGTAAAGCAGTAAAGGGGCTGTTCGGTGTAACGTGAAAAGTATCAAACCAACTACAGCTAGACTTTCTGATGGAATATGGCTGAACTAAAACAGAGAAGAGTTCACACACAACATTCTCAAATGGCAACTTCTACTACGGCTATCCCATCCTTCCTGTATCAGATAGTTAAGTTACACAAACTAACAATCTCATATTGTCAGCAAATCTACTACTACTGGAAGTTGTTAGAGAATGGCATGACAGAAGATGCATAAAGATTCACACAGAAGAAAAGGAGAGGTTCAGAATCAGCGTTTCTATTTGGAGAACGGATTGAGCATATTTCCGTTCTCCACCTAGGGTTCTTACCCAGCTGTTTCTTTCCTCTCCTTGTATCCATGCGCTCATTAATTGGATCCTGACCACCAATCTTTTCTAAGAGCCTCAGCTAATAGCATGATCATCCTTCTTCATCATAATCTTCCTCCTCCTCATCTACTCTTGTGCTGAGTTGTGCAAGCTGAAGAGGGTCAATAGCCATCTTGTCCATCTCAGAAAGTGACCAACCTGGATATTCTTCATGATTAGTTTCTGCAGCAGGCTCTGCTGATAAGCTAGGGGCTGCAGCGGTGGCGGCAGCTGGTGCTGCTGCAGCGGTGGCGGCAGCTGGTGCTGCTGCTGCAGCGGTGGCGGCAGCTGGTGCTGCTGCTGCAGCGGTGGCAGAAGTGGTGGCGGCAGCTGGTGCTGCTGCAGCTTTTGCATCCTCACTATCATTAACCTCTGCATTAAGATCAAAGTTTCGTTCTGCTTGACTGGCAGCATCACTGGCTATGTTATTTTCCATCACAGATTCCTTTGACTCTGAGCCATTGTCCATCACCACTTCAGGATTCGAGTTATTTTTAACACTCTGCGGAATGGTTGTGGAGGATTCGGATTCAAGGTCACGACTAGAAGTCTCTCTTTCTATATTTCGAGCACCTCGTCCACGACCCCTCCCCCGTCCTCGACCTCTCCCTCTGCCGCTGCTGCCAGCATGGCTCGTCTCATGCTGCAAGAACAAAGTCAAAAAATCTCTTTAAATCCCACTCCAATAAAGAACAAGATGTACCAAACTTAAACTGCTGAACATAACATCTTCCTATGTTTGCGGTGCCTTCTGGGGTGAAAAATAGTAGCCAGTGGAACTAATTGTGTGAATTCACTGCAAAACTCACACTCTAAATGATTAAATTGGAGTTGAACTATGATTGAGCATAATGTTACTACCCTTGCAGTTAACTTAGAAAGAACCATAAAAAAACCAACAGATTGATGATTGAAAACAGAGCAGAAAAATGTTTATACAAGAAATATTTTAAGGGGTACCCTACCATCCTGCTTCTCTTCAGCTCCTCATCACTGTCATTGCATTCATCTACAGTGGGCTTTCTGGAAGAATTACATGCAAGTGAGCAAACCTAATTTGTCAATCCAAGATCCACATAAAAAAGGAAATGAAAAATAAATAAAATGATCTCTATAACCACCTCTTTTGAAGAGGTCTATGATCTGCAGCAGCATCAGAGTGACCATGACTATAATCAGGAACCTTGCTGACAATTTCTCTTAGAAAATCAAACACGTTATAGCTCTGTACACAGTGTTTTCTGCAGTTTAAACAAGCAATTCAATTAGATCATATCTAAATTAAAAAGGTAAGAAGGGGGTGGGAAAACCTAAGAAGAAAAATTACAAACGAGAAAATTGACCGTGCAACAAAGAATGACACCCCAAACACCCAAAAAAATAAAAACTGAAACACACACTCTAAACCAACAGGAGAGCTGCAGTTGAAAAGTGAGAAGAGAGGAGAAAAAAAATGCAATCAGCTTCAGCATACATGGTTGATAAGAGCAAATTGAGGACTATTAAACTCAATCATAATTAGTCTCCACAATGAAGGTTGCAAAAGGAGTTTCTGGTGGTGGTAGCAACTCCTAACTACCAACACACATGCATGCGAGCTCATGTATATGGTGGTGCTAAAGACTTGCTCCAACCAAAGTACAGTAAACAAATCAAAGACAATCATTCTGATCAGAGCATTTTAGGAGGACAAACCATATATTCTACGCCTTTTATAGATGGAAGTCAGATGATTTTATTTTCACTCAGAATTTCACGAAACTTCTGTTCTGATAATACAAACCCATAAGTGTTTTCAACAGGGTGGTTTGTTTTCAGACTAAAAAAAGTTGCGAAAATTCAATGCTGGGCCTGGAACACACACTGATTGCCAAGCTACGTGCACTATGAAAACTTATAAAAATAAAGTAAATCTGGAAGCAGGCATTTCATTTTATTTATCTCATACTGTTCCATTAACTCATGCACATAATACTTTCCCAAAAAACAAAAACCATGCAGAATTCACTTGGTCTCGTGAACAGACTCATCCATGTTGTAAGCTAAAATTTATGGTTTAAAAAGAGAATCAACAAGACAGTTGGATAACCATTCTGGTTCAGCCCCAAAACCCTCCTTGGCCATAGATATTGGTGAAAACACCGCACCTGGTGATTGAACCGTGAACTGATCAACCCAGCGTGGTTTCAAACAATTGGGTGGTTTTTCCTAGACTAAAAAATAGAGAAAATTCAATGGTGGGCCTGGAACACAGTCTCATCACCAAGCTTAGCCCACTAAACCACCAGAAAAAAGGCTATCCCTTTGCTTTCTTCTCCTTCCATTGGCATTAAAAAAAATCGTAGCTGAACTAAAATTTACCATTTAACTTAAACCCCAATGAAAATAGATGGATGGAAACTCCATGCTCAAAATGAAAATCAACATGGTGAACATATCAGGTTGCATGAACTCATCCATTAGCTCATACAAGCACGACTCTTAAATGAATAAGAGCAATTTCAGACTTACAGATGCAGTGAATTCATAGTCTTTGCTCCTCGCTGAAGGGTGATCTCATATGTACGGTCACAAAGGTCTTGAAGAAACAACTCCAACGCTTTGGCTGCATTTATATCCAAGTAAAGCATAAGCAAGCAAACATTTTTTGAGAAAGATTGAAGGCTAAATCATAAATAATCACAGCTACTTACAAACTAAAACAGGCACTGCCAGTGCTATCTTCCCAACATCCTCATCAGCTTGCATAATTTTTTTTATGCGAGCCTGCCAGATAAAATTCGTCCATCATATAAAAACACTATTTGAAAAAATTTCAACAAAGCAATAACTTTAAATTCAAATAGAATTTTCTGTCAATTTTCCAATAATGGAAACATCAACAATAGCACACACAGTTTTAATGGGTTATATGGCTCTCGAGTTGAAGAAGTAAAAATTAATCTAAGCAACTCTCATAAGGGGAAAAAATAATTTCTGCACGAGCTGCCTAGATTCCAGCATGACTTAAAAGCATCAACATCTCAAAGAAATAGTGTTTTTTTTTCCTTTTCTGAATAGCTGCACTACACTTTCAAATTTCTTGAAACTATTTATTCTAATTGGAGTTGATGACTAGTAATTGGTGTGAAAAGTGAAACTGAGGTTTGATAACGTTCTATATGCCATCTCAAGAGAAAACTAACATCACCAACTAAATGCTCCACAAAAAGGCAACTTCATCTATAAACACCTCAATATCACAAGGCCCATGCCACAGCTTCTTCCAAGTTCTTCAAACTGCCATGCAGAGCCTGACAATCAATTGAAACCGGATCCAATAGACCTTCTTGATTTTGTGACAACATGTTATGCTTCTGATAAAATTTTGTGAAAGGGGGGAAATTAGAGCCACAAGTGAAAAGTTCTGCCATACTCTAATTTGTTGGCCATTCTGCGATCTTTGATGGAAGTGACTAGAGCAGACTAACCTAGTGGGTGCACTGAAAAGCACAATTTATTAAAATATTCTTAAATGATGATGCAGAGATGTTTGGAATTTTCAAGAGAAAAGGGCAAATGATATGTGGGAAGAAAGGTTTAGAGATATGAACAGATTTTCCTTCATCAAATGCATGCAGGTGTTGGGTGTCTGTATTCAAGGTAAGTGCCGGCCACTATAGCAAGGGTTTGCAAGGGCAAGGCCAAAGAAGCATAAACTACAATGGAACCCCATGCTAAAATAAAACATTATAATTGATCAAGTGTGCTTGAAAACAGGAAACTCAAAACACATATTTCGACCAGATCCAAAATCCCCATTTCCGTATTAATATGAGAGGCATGCTAGCCATTTGCAGGCAAAAGAAGATGAACATATAGAAATGGCCCTAATCACAGAAACAAGGATAATTCTAGACCAAATCTAAATAAAATGTGGATCTTAAATCATCCTAAGGTCCAAAATACATATATACTGAATGATTGTTTTTAACAGTAACCAACAACCACAACCAACAGCAAAATCTAGAAAACAAAATCCAAAACCCACGTCCCTAGCATTAACAAAATCCCAACCCACTAGTTTGAAACACAATCTCACAAGCCCACATGTCAGGTCTGTGCCACAAATAAAAGAAAACAATGACCACAACCAAAACCAAAGGAAGAACCTGCTCAACACTATCTACACCTAGCATTTACTAAGCCAGACACCTCATAACACCCCCAGAAAAACAAAAACCCATCAACTGATCACTCAATCATACAATCAGCTAAAACCATCAAGAAAACACATCCCACGCCATATATCAACATAATAGCTCCATAATCGACACAGTTACAAACTAATTATTCTCATTAATCATAAAGAAAACTAATCCCTCAAGAAAACAAAGTATCCACCAGCCAACTTCACCTAAAATCATGACACTTCCAGTAAAACAATCCCAAATCAGGAACAAAACCAGACCCAGATCATAAATCCACAAATATTATCTGTATTTAAGCTAATTCCAACTCTAAAACAAAACCAAACTGTTCAAAAACACATCTACAAAACATCTAACCAATCAAACTTTCCCTTCATTTTCCCAACTGCTAAACAAACAAAGCAAAACCCAGATCACAAAAACAGCAAAGAAGAGAAAAAATAATACTTAATAGCCAATAGTCAAACCAGCATAAAAAAGAACAACCAATAAATCAATCTAAAAGTCTCAAACTTTCCTTTCGTTTGCTCAACTACTAAACAAATAAAGCAAAACCCAGATCACAAAAAGAGCAAAGTTAGGAACTTACAGCTGGAAAACGAGTATCAAGCTTCTTCCTCATGGCTTTGTCAGATTTGAAGCATTAAATAATAATAAAAACAGCCAAAAAAACACAAAGAGAGAGAGAGAGAGAGTGGAAATGATTTCTTTTTAATTCAAAGCAAAATCATTTCTCTCATGATTGAGCTGTACATGATCTTACAAACAACAACTCCAAGGTTAAGTAGAATCGATCTCTGTTTAGATCCGAAACCTTATAAAAACAGCTGTCTTATTTCCATGGAATATCCGTCCGTGCGTGTTGAAAAAAAAAAGGCAAAATAATAAATTGGAGGATAAGGTAACGTGGTTGGTGTTTGTAGTATACGACGGACAAACACAAAAACGCCACGTGTCTGAAATAACATTATTTATTTGACTTTCTATTGCTCCAAGCTGTTTCATCTTGACATGGGGAGATGTGATTGGGAGGGAAAAGTAAAAAATTGTTTTTTTTTTTTACCTTTTCTTTTGATTAATTTATTTTGATGAAAGGAAAAGGAAAGGTTTATCTGGTAGCGCAGAGGAGAGAGATGAGATTTAACTTTTAAGCCCTTATATTTTTATAATGTTTACTTTAGTCCTCCAACTGTTATTCACATCCTATATTGATCCAATTATAGTCAAATAACAGAGAATTTTTACAAGAAGATAGATAAATTCTTGTTTCAAGTGAAATTTACCATCCATGATAAAATGAGAGTTAGGAGAGAAGAAGCACAATTTCTTCAAATACTTTTTTTTAGGGTTTAAAGAAAGTTTAATTCAAGCTGTTCCATGAGTAATTAAAAGTGAATAATATTTATTTTTAAAAATATAAAAAAAATACTCTGTGAACTATAATTGTACAATATTATTAATAACTAGTACAATTATGAATAATTAGTTGAGTTATTGAATAATAAGATTATGATAAAATAAATAAATAAATTCTTACATGTGTTCTTCAGTTACAGGTGAGGGAGATGGATCAACACGACAGAATAACACCTGAGATTGGGAAAGTTAGGTTAGAACTGTTTAGTGTAACTTAAATTGCAACAAGAAAACATAAACCATAAATTAATTACCTGAGCTATCGAAGAAAACAGTGCAAAACCTAACCCGTTTACAGAGAGGGGGTAAAACAGGATGTTCGATGGTGATGATGATGGGTCTGGTGTGATGTTGCCATGGGTCTCTGTTTTTGTTGGTTTGCAGAGAAATATTGAAACTTTAGATGAAGGAGAAGAAGATGAAGAAAAAAAATAGGGTTGCTGAAGACGAATGCGAAGATGATGAACAGTTTCGGATAAAGAAAGATGAAATCGATGAAGAGATGGTGATTTTTGAACAGTTAGGAATCGATATTATTAGGGACGAAGAAGGATACTGGAAGAGTGAAAGTAAATTAATTTTCAGCGTAATTGGTTTTGTTGGATCTGTATTTCGGTGTGTGGGGAGAGAGTGAAAATAAACGGTTCAGATTTAATGTAATCAACGGTCTATATAATTTTAGTTTTATATTAATATTTTAATTTTTTTTTCAATTAGCAACGGAAAATCCGTTGCTAAATTCAACGTAAATTTTGCAACGGATTACCCGTTGCTAAAGTTCGTTGCTAATATTAAAAAAATAATATATGTGTAATCCGTTGCAAATTCGCTACTGAATTTAGCAACGGAATTATCCGTTGTTAAATTCTGATGCTAATACCCCTGTTTTTAGTAGTGTATTTAATATAGTGTGTGACTTGAAGATATTATAATTATAATGCCATTAAGTAATCATATATATTGTCATACATTTTTTTTAACAAAAAGAAGGACTGAGTAATTGGAATATCTTAGTATATATATTTTCTATTATAAAATAATACATTTATGGTAATAACCCTAGTTTTAAGAACGTGTCCATATATATTTATCAGAATCTAGAATTTATCAGCTTTATATATGTATGTTCCCGTCTTTTGCTCGATTTGAAGCTTTCTAGTGATGATTCTATTCGTGGATCAAAGCAAGATCTCAATATTTTTAGCCCTAGTAATGGAGTCTCTTCTCGTGCAAATGATCAGTCAACAGATGAGAATTTGAAACCAGACGAATCTAGGGTTTTCATCTGCAAGGATCAAGGGCTGGATGCGGATGCTTCTGGGCATTTTCCATGCTATCCCTATTCAAGCCTTGCAACACGCCCTTATTATGGATCTTTTAATATATAGGTCACTTGGGGGTGAGGATGGATTCCTTGATTCACAAGCCATCATCTTATCCATCGTTTTGGCCTTGGTGGGTGGTCGTCGAAGCAGACCATGATGAACATACAACCTTCCACTGATGGGCTAAGATTGGAGAGTTTGAATGCTCTTAATGGTGGATTTAGAAATTCTGCTTCCACTTCTTCTTCAAGGCTTGAGGACATTAATGGCGTAATTCGCAGCTTTGGTGTTTCTTCGTCGACATCGAATATTGCAACCAATAAGACATCCCTAATTTCCCATGTTACAGATAAAAAAGAACTTAAAAGGAAAGAAGGAAGAATGATTTTAGGGATATATATATATATTTATTTAGATAATATTTTAGAGGCGTTTGTTCATATAATTGCATAAATTTCAGAAGGATAAAAATAAATATCAGTACTCTTCCAGTTATTTTACGTACAAAGATTGCTTTCCACCATGCACTTCCGGCTTGATCATTAGGATGTTATTCCCTTTTATTTTATTTTTTTCTCATTGATTAAATTAATTAATTAATTAGTGAGTTTCTGAAATAGTTGAAAGATTCTCACTCGAGTTTGATCTTCATGCGAGATGTAGTGAATTAAAGAGGTAAAGGATGCAAGAAATATTAATATAATCAAGCCTGTTTAATCTGGCATGATTTTTAGTTATTTAATTAACTGAGCCAAATCTAATTCGAACTCAAACTCGATATCACTGAAAAGAAGAAGAAAAAGAATAGAACATTGCCGTTTTAATTAAAACGGTTAACCTGGAGGTTGACTCAAATCCCTTTTCATGTCAATTCTGCTTGCACCCGTGACTTCAATTTTCCCCGTGTTTTTTCTTCAAATAAATTCCAAACAAAGGTAAATTAATTTGGCAGCTTTTTCAGATATCTGAACAGTTGTTTCTGCAAAATCTTACAATCTGCCCTGTTGATATTAGTGAACTATTAGCGAGTGGACGATTTATAGGAATGTACAAAACCTAAGATGAGCAGAGTATATGGTGCGATGCAGGGGAACCCAATGGACAGTTCATTCAGAGAGTAGGGAAAGAGCGCGAGGAAACCGAAACGTTAGTTACCGTTGAATTGTCTGAAAACATTTCGATTTTGATTTCCATATTGATTTCTTCAATCTGGATATACCACACTGGATAACTTCATTATATACTCGCACCCACAAACTCAAACATTTGAAGAGAAAAGATCAGTTCTTATCCGTGTAACGTTGTTTTTTCTGTTGCTTCAATGGAGAAACAGCAACGATTTTGTGTTTCTAGTTCTCGTTTTGCTGCCAAGAAAATACAGAATTCGAATAAAAGAAAAGAACGTGACCATATATCAAGAAGCCGAGAGTGAAGTTTTTACCGGGTTACGGTCACAATCAAGCAGCGCAGTTAGTTCCATTGTCTCTTCAAGAACTCCAGGGAGGGTTTTGAAGGAACCAAGGCTTTTTAATGACAATTGGGTTAACAAGATTAACTCTGCTGGTCGTGATTCGAGAAGTAATGAAGTAGTGTTACTTGGGTTGCTGCCACCTTTCAGCGAGAACCCTAGCTGGGTTAAGAAGCCAGAAACAAGCGCCACAATTAGTGCTATTGCTGATTCAAGAATTCCAGGGAGGGTTTCAAAGGAATTAAAGCTTTTTTATGATAATTGGGTTCCCAAGAATTCTTCTGGTCCTGATTCAAGAAACAAATAGTCTGCTGAAGAGCTGGAGAGAAGGGTCTTAAGATGATGAGGTCGTCTTATATATATAGCCTTGGGGATTTGCTAGAGGAGGCGTCTAGTGGGGTATCGACTCAACTAAGTTTGTATCATCATGATCCATTCAAGATCAAGAGAAGAAGATGAAACCAAGTGACTTGAGCTATCTATGCCGGCTACCTGTGTCTGTAGATTTAGCGGAGAAACATACCCTGCCTTTCTTGAATAAAGATCAAATTAACAGGCTGATGGGGCGAATCAAGAAAACAATGAGAGCAATGGTTAGAAGATCTGGGCTTGGGATATGAATACTGAAACTATGCATCAGCTGGTCTTCAAAAGATGGAGAACTCCTAAAAGCAATGTTTTCACTCATGGCTGGACAGATCGAGCTCTTCGTTAAAAGGAGGAATCTGGTTGAAGGTGATGAAATTGGACTCTATTGGGACAGTGATCACTCAAGATTTCACTTCAGTGTTCTGAGTAGGGCTGCTGCTACTGCCTGAGACTGAAGATTAGTGTTGCTTTTAATTAGTTCTTCAGATGTATGTTATATGTAATCTATTTTTCTTGTTTTATTTTTCTTCTTTTGTATACATCATAAATAACCAATCTAGTTTGGTTGAATTGATTTATTTGCATGCCTGATTTGATTTTAATCAACCAATATATTGTTCTCTATCATGTTTAATGGACAGAACAAATCCAAGCCTGTCAAACAATAGGTATTCAAAAGTTGGCTCCATATATAACCATTAAATGAAAGAAAATACGTGCTAATTCGAAATAAAGTTAATTCAATCACAAGTATATATTCTGATTTCCTTTTTCCTTTTCTGTGTGGATTTTTTAAAAAAAAATTATCACAATAAACTCACCATATACCATCCACCGTAAAATTAATCTATTCTTTGGTCCGGTTAAATTCATGCATGCTAAGATTAACCAAGACCGGAAAAATCATGAGAGTTTCATTCTGACTTGACCACGCGGAAGCACATCCTCCTAACCATCGACCTAATTCCCCCATGATTTGGACCAACTAAAGAACTGCAGTAACTTTCCGGTGGGTGCTAGATGGTAAGTCCATGATGAGCAGTGATCTAGAACAATTCAATACAGAAAAATATTGCCAGTTTAGAATGCTTGACGTGGTTGGATTAGTTTCGAATCATGTGGGAGCACACCCCTTCAGCCACCAGCCCAATCCCGACTAAGAGAATTATATATGGCAAGTTCTTGATGAGAATTGTCAGATACAATTCAATGCAGAAAAAAACCAACTCAGAATGCTCTGTGTGATAGATTTGGATTTCTGTTGTGAGGTTGGTGGTTGTGTAGTCATGGGGACTGTTCTGTGTATTGTTCTTTTGTTCCTGCAGTCAAGGAGAAATGAATGCGAAGAAAGAGGAGGTTTTTAGTGTCTGTTTGGAATTGCGGTGGAAATTGCGTTTCCTAATAAAGCCTTAGACTCCACATGCAAAAAAAAAAAAAATCTAATCCAATAATATCCATAAAAAAAAATTAGACAAGTTATATCCTCAAGTGTTTTAAATGAATTTGCTTATCTTGAAATCAAATATAATGGAAGGTTGCAAAATGAAATTCCTCATAAATATATCAATTTAAATAAATATATATATATCATCTAAAACCTGACGAATAAAAATATAATTTTAATATATAAAAAATTAAGTTGAAATTTGTTAATCAACGTGGTCCACCGTGTTAGCAAACACATATTAATTAATGATTAATAAGGCAAGTCAAAATAAATAAAAAAACACTTGACGGTTGTTGCTATCCAATTTTTGACCCATGTTTTTGATAAATTTTCAGAAAAAACTAAAAATAGCAAAGAAAACAATGAAAACCCCAAAAAATGCATTTTTGATATATTTGCATTGTTTTTAGCATTTTCAACGCCCCCTCTTTACAATGCTTACGAGGCAAAAATTCCTTAATGTTTTGCATAGTAAGCTTGTAAAGAATGGTGCCGAAACAGTCAAGATAAACATAATTAATTTCCTTTTGCATAATAATTTAAATGATAAGTGAACTTATTTTTTATATTATCATCTCGAGTTTAAATATAAGGAAAGTCATAGAAAAGCAATTTCTAGCAAATACATATATGGTTTATTTAAGAAAAGATATCTTAGCATGACATTATGCCTTTTCCGCTCGAATTGAGATTATGATAGAATTTAAAAATAAAATAAAATAGTACAACAACTAAAAATTTCAGTAAACAAATACTAACAATTTGGATACCAAATACCTATTTTTCCATAACTACTTAATTAATTCTTGCAATTAAAAAGTAACAAATAATTAATAACGTTAAATCATCTAAAATTTAATTGAAAGAGGATTTAACGTATATTTGGCAGTGTGATTATATTTATTTTTCAAATAATTTTTCGTGTCGAAATACATGTTAATAATTTTTTTTATTTTTTAAAAATTATTTTTGACATCAACACATCAAAACGAACCAAAACATACAAAACATATTAAATTTTAATAAAATAAAAAATTAAATTTTTTAAAAACACGATTTACCACACGTTCCCAAACAGTTTATTATTAATCTCACACGAATATTAACATTTAAATAAGGAAGTTACAATTGGCTTCGAGAGCAAGGAGAGCAAGGATAAGTACAGAGGTTACAGCCTAATCAATGGGCCCAAGCTTCCAAATCTAAATGCTTACCCTCACTGGCTCCTGCTATAAAAGCCGGCCATTTTCCCTCCTCTTCACAGTTCACAGCGAGCAGGAGAAAAAAAGAAGAAGAAAAAGTGAGTACTGTTTCGTTTCCTTGACTCACAAGTCTCTCGCAATATCGTCTCTGCTCTTCTGCTTTCAAGCGAAAATCTTCAAAATCTTATTGCTTCTGTTGCTTCGAAACAAACCACAGTTTCTTCACGTGGAAACGGTATGCCTCAAAAATGGATTTTCAGGTTTTGGATGATTCTGTTTTTGTGGGATTTATAGGGTTTATTGAGTGAAAATGTATGGGTAGGACGTAACAGGACACTAAAGGATGTTTATAATACGTGAGCGTGTGTTTTTCAAAAAACAAAATGTATGGTTTGATGTTTTTATTTGTTTTATGCCTTGATTTATTGAGAACATCCAATTCATATGGATTTTTCATTTGTAATATGTAATGTGTGTATGAATCTTGATGATTTTTGCTTCTTCCTGTTATGGATTAGGAAAATTGGAGTTGGAGGTGTCAACATATGGAAGACAGTGACGGGAGAAGTGAGTTATCAGCAGAATTTCGTCGAGATGTTGTCAATGATATGTAAGTGAGATGCCATTTTATCACGAATTAATTAGAGATTTTATTGTTATGGGGTTTAGTTGTGGTGTTAGTGTCTTCAAATTGGTCTTGATTTTAATTCACCGGGAAGAAATAATATGATGATTTGCACACCAATTACATGGTTGTCATGATTCCCCTTGTTTGTGGAGCTTATAATCTTCCCAGTCGAAAACCATTCTCCACTATAAAAGTACCCAGCATAATGTTCTTAGAGCATAATCTCCTCAAATGGAAAGTCAATTGACCATATTTTTTAAATATTTATTTTCCCAAAATACTCTTACATCAAGTTTAAATCTCATCACACCTATTTTTTTAAATAACTTTAAACTTTACACCATGAAAAATAAATAAATATCTAGTTAGGATACTTTAGAAGGGAGACAATTGACCATATTCAAAGATTGTTTACTTAGTTCTGCAAGCAGACTAGATTTACTTGTTTCACTTTCTGTTAAAATTGGTTGATCCAAACTGTTTTTATCAACAAAATCGAGTTCTATCAGAACAAACGAAGGTAAGCAAGCCACTAAATCGGCTAAGGTTCAATTACACTGCTAGAGGCAAGAAAGATAACACAAGAACATTATATATAAAAACTACAACAGTAGTATGTTCATTGCTTCCATGATTACCAGTTACCACCATCACATACACTTATTATGTTGGTGTCTGCGCCTTCCATCGTTATTTTGACCACGTTTAACACCTTTCTGTGATTGAAAATAATTGTTGTTATATAAACATTCAGAGTGGAGACAATAACGCAGACTGTCAAACCTTCTCCTCTGCAAGTGACTTTACCTAGTATACTGAAGTTGGCTGTAAACTTTTGAGGAAAAAGTTTACTCGCTTGCCAAAGACAAGCTATCTTGATCTGCTATGCACTTCTAATCTAATCCATTTCTTTGAAACAAACAAGTTTTGACGTTGATGCATGCCTTCTTTGATTATGATGATGCCTTTTACAACCTTCGTCACGATTTCTATCTATAGGGATTGTGGCATCTTATGTGAAACTAGAGGCCAACATGTTGTTTCTTGACAGTCTTCTTTCATTTATTCCCAAAAGTTCTCAGCAGTTTTTTTTAGTTATTTTCCATTCTACCAACATGCTGTCCGTCGACTACGTACCAAGATCATACAATCCAAGAAGCTATCTTGGTTTCCAATTCGGCTACAGATCTCTGTTTTTTCTATATGGAAATTGAAAAGGAACATGAACTGAGTATAAAAGTGTTGGTATAGTTACCAAGCATAAGAATTTGTATAATCAAATGAGGCGAGAGTTGGACTTACCAAGCATAAAAGGTAGATGTTGAACAGTTTTTCATTACTTTTAGCTAGCATCTGCTGTGCCCAAGGATTGACTTTAGGTTTTTCTGAACATGGTCCAACCTTTGCCATTTAATATGAACATAGACCAACCTTTGCCGCAGTACAAGGCAAGGTTAATCTGAAAATTTATGAACTATGCTTACTGTTTATTTCAGAGTTCATATCTAAGCAGGATAGCAGCAAAGTTGAGGGAAATAAAGAAAAGTTCTAACGCTACAATTTCTAGTTCTTCTTCCAACTCTTCATTCTCTACTGAAATTCCTTCAGATCCAGGTAGAGTGACATGATTGCCACACCACTAATTACTTCATGCTGTTTTCGTTTTTATGCTTAGCTTCTATCCATGCCTGCTTCTTCCATGATATATATGTACATATATCAAGAACAAAGGAAACAATTTTGCCTTCCTTCCTTGCTATAATTGTGGAGCTTGGCTGGTTTTCTGCTGGTGTGCATAGACATAGCAAAATGATAGTTTCTGCTGGTTCAAACATATTGAGTTTGTAAACTGCTTCAATCAAAATTTGTATTCAAGGACAACATGTAGAATTACTTTTTTCTTCTTCAAAATATTTTTCTGAAGCTATCCCGTCTGAAAACCATATTTTTGGAGGACCTAGTACTTTAGATTGTCGACTCCATATTCTTCTTCGTACTGTGTAATCTCTTTGCACACTTCCTAGGTTTTTTTCGTTGCTTATATGACGTAACCGGGAGCGAATAATGGAGAGGTTTGCAATACATTATAATATATGCAAAAACATTTAAAACATTTAGTTTTTATTTATTATAGTCTCACTTATTAAACTGCTATTATAACTTTTTTATTTATAAAAAAAACTAGAAAATTCTATTAAAATAAAAAAAAGGAAAATATTTATTTTCACAAAAATCTCCTGCCCGTTTCCATGAGTTGAACCTCCTTAGTCGAAACCCTCCACCATGAAAACTTTCAACATAATATTCTTCAAGCAGAAGCTCCTCACGGTCGAAAAACTAATAAGACGCTTCATCGTTGGTATCTAACATTTTTATTAATGTTATTTATTTATTTATAGAAGCTCAGAATAATCAATCCCAAGTTCACAAACAAGATCAGCCATTTACTATCCATCATTCTGGATTGGCAAACCAGCATCAAGCAGCCCAACAGCATTTGCAAACGAACTTTGAGAACAAGGTAGCTTCTGCTCCTGTAATGCTTAGCTTGGCCAACTTACCGTCTACAAGGCCTCCTGACAGAGGTTTAACTCAGGTCCCAAAGTCAAATGTTAGCCTGAATACCAACTTGAAAGATTCACCTGGCGATTTGCAGAAGTCTTCAGAAAATTTAAAAGGTGAAATGGAACATTCTGGTAATTCTGGAAATTGCGAGCAAGAACAGGGAATACTGCATTCACCACAGGTTATTGCTGAGCATGACCCGGAAGAATTTCTGAATTTTCAGCAAGGCTCCTGCCTAGAGCTTCAATCCTCAACACTTTCCATGGTCAAGAGGGACCCGCAAACAACCCCTGCGCAGCAGCAACAGACACAACAAGCTCCTTCTACACTTCACAGTCCACCATCCATGGTTGAGCAGCCACTATTGTTGTCGCAGCAGCAAGAGCAGCCGAAGGGACAAAAAGCAGTTGCCACTGATGTGAGCCAAAAGCTATTAATTGCGCAAGAAAGCAGAGTCCCTGATCAGCAGCATCATCAACAACCGAAGTTACCATGCCCGTACAATGATTGTCAAAGCTTGCAGTCATATTCACCGACTCCAGAGCAGAAACTGTTGTCTCAATCACAGCCACCAAAATTGCAACAGATTCTAAATTTGTCACGGCAAGATGAACAGCAAGATGACATAAAATCAGAGCAGCATTTGTGTGAATCAAATTCAGAGCGCGAAAATGTAGTGAATCCAGTGCAGCAAGTTTCCATGAGGTCTCTACAGCTGCCATTAAGCACTCTTCCACAGCCAAATGATATCAAATTTCTATTAAAAAACAACAGGAATGAACGAGCAAAAGCGAATTCCGGAAGAAGTTCTTCTGTAGCTCAACGTATGGATCCAAAACAAAAGAAGTCCCGGCACCATGTATCCGCACAAAAGAAGAATCAAGAATCTCAACAGGGCCAAATGTGTCAGCAACTTATCAAGGGAAATCAAGAAGTTCCACAGCAGATGCAGCAGGATGATGAAATGCCACATCAGTTGAATGAAGCAAATGATGTGAAAATGACACAAGGAATAGAGCATGAAACAGCACTAAATCAGAGACCTGAAGTCAAGAACTTGAAATTTAGACAAGTGACAGCTGTTAAATCTGGAGTTCCACCTTCAATTTCTTCCCCCATGCACATTCAGACCGAACCTGTCCAGTTACCTCGACATTTTCCTCTGACCAACCAGCATAATATGCTGCGGTCGCATACAATAGTTGGATCCCCTTCTCATTCTGTAAATTCACAGCCTGGGTTTTCTGCGAAATTCCTCTCCAATGATTCATCATACTTGAATACAGGTAAGACTGAACAACTGATGTAGTAGAATCGATCACACGGTTTGCCACTGGCACTGCTGATGTACCAACCTCACATCAACAGAAAATGTGAAAATGCAGATGGCTTTGGTTTTGATGCTTCAACCATCAATTTTGGAGAATCATGTGATGCTGAGAAGCCCATTCTACGCTTAATTAAAGCGGTTTGTCTGAAACAACTTGATTCCTCTATTAGTTCATCAACCTGATGCTGAAGACTTGGACATGACTAATGAGATTTCAAATGTTGTTTGTAAATTTCAGGTGAACTCAATTTCATCGAAAGCATTAAGTGCTTCTGTAAGTGAGATTGGATCAGTAGTCAATCTGGCTGATAGCATGGCAGGATCAGTACCACTTTATGGATCAAAAGGCTCAGTTAGTGAAGATTTAGGGGTCACGAGTAAGACTAATCCAGTTGCAAGATACTTTTCCATGGGTTGTAGCACATTTGGAATGAGGAAAGTGAAGCTTTCAACCAAAGCAGTTCCCTTGAATGATAAGACACCAGCTTGCCCGAAGAAATCTGGCTCAGAGTCAACTACATTTTGCCCCAACAAAAAACCTAGGATTCAGGTATGTCAGCTGCACTTTCAGTGTTGAAATACTAAGATGTTACAACTTAATATTAAAGAAGGAAAACAAATGACTCGATTCTGCTTGTCTTAGTGCATGTTGGCATTGTGATAAGTGATAACTATTGTATTTGTAGTTTGAAAAGACAGGTTTAAAAAAAACTACAAATCATAATTTTTTTAAACTCAAGTTTTTATCATAATTTGAGATTGAAAGGCAGGTTTAAGCAATAAAACCAAACAACTTTTAAAGTTGGGTTGGCCTAAAAGCGTCTCAAAGCGCACCGCACCACAATGTCAACCGGACAAGTCACGGTCCAAATATGGCTAAGTAGGTTGGTTTCTCTCCTTCACTTCTGCTAGGTGCCGGACAACAGCATTGACTTGGTTCCTGTCGTAGGTGCAGCTTGTCATCAGATTAGTACAGTATCTGATACAATTCGTTGGAACAACTCAATGCACTGCAACTTGTGATTAGTACGATAACAGATTCATGAAAATTTACCTTGTATCTTTTGGCACTCTTTCTAATATCTCCCCTACATACACATACTGTAGCTTCAAGTCTTAATATTGAATCAGTTAAAGGCTGCCATTTGCACTCGGATTGCCCTTTTGTCTTGTTTTGCCCTTAAAAAAGCACATCAACCCTACCCTTCCTGTTCCTTTCTCTCTTCTACTCAATTCCCGAAGTCTTTCTGCCATTTATTGCAGGTCAGTCGTGCTGTGTTAAAGGAAATAGAGGAGATAAATCAGCAACTGATAGACACAGTGGTAGATATCAGTGATGAAGAAACCGACTCAACTACAGTTGGACCAGATGGTGGAGGAATCATTATCAAGTGCTCATTCATTGCTGTGTCCATTAGTCCAAACTTCAACTCGAAAGAGGATTTCGAACAAATTGTAGGTCTTTGACTATTGCTTCTTCACATAAGCACCATGCATCGCCTTCATTTTCCCTATTGACCTTGTGTTCTATGGCCATGCAGTCAAAAATTCAGCCCTTAAAATTGCTTGTCCCCACAAAGTACCCTTATTGCTCACCTATAGTTCTCGAAAAGTTGCCAGAGGAAGTCAGGTAAGAAAAATGGGCTTTGTGTATTTGTTTTAAAGCGCCTTACTTTCGGAGCATGATTCATCATTTTCTTCTGTTAATTCTCCAACACCTGGAATGTTACACATAATTCTGAAAGTTCTTAATGATCAACAGTGAAAAGCATGATGATCTTTCAGTGAAGGCAAGGGTAAAGCTCAACTTGCATCTCAGAAATCTATTGCAGCCCATGTCAATAGGGGAGATGGCTCGGACTTGGGATAAATGTGCTCGGACAGCTATTTCCGAGCATGCCGTGAAGAATGGGGGAGGTTGCGTTTTCTCAAAATATGGAACTTGGGAAAACTGCTTCAGTGCCGCATGATGAGGTGTTCATCTCCATTCCAAACAATCCTCCTGCTAAGCAGCAAAGCATAGGGTTGTTGACTAAACTGAATAAACACAACCACATTACCTGGACGGTAATGTCTACAAGACCTTATAAAATCACATGTAATCAGAGATAGGTCAAGCATCTTCGAGATTTCAAGTGGATAAGCTTCGTTTTTCATCCCCTGCTATTTTCTGCTTTGTTTTTCTGGTGAATTGTTAGCCTGTTATCGTGTTACTGGTACCATGTCATTTCCAGACAAAGTTATTAACTCTGGTTTGGCTAAGCAGGAAACTTGGACTCAAAATTTGACTTGTATCCAGTTTCTGTATAGCTAAGAAAAGATATTAATTTGGTCAAGGATAAGTTAAATCTATTGGGTCAATAACAATTTTTTTTAAAAAAAATATAATAATTTCATTTCAATAAAAACGATTGATCCATGATCCAACAACTTGATAACATGAAACTTTTTTCAAATTAAACTACAGACCAATTCTGGCAACTATGTTTCCAGGTAAGTTAATGTGACTCCTGAAGGCTAGCTAGGTAGTTGAAGTTTAGTTTTGGATTCAAAATCTAAGCTTATGAACTCTCAAAACATGTAAGATCAAATTAAGTCTTTGATTCAGCCTGTCAGTGTGATTGTGATTGTAATTGTTTTTCAAAGTGATTTTATATCAAAATACATTAAAATAATATTTATTTTATTTTTTAAAAATTATTTTTTAGATTAGCGTGTCAACACGATCTAAAATATATATAAAAAAAATTTAATTTATTGGAAGCGCGGTTTGCACCGTTAAATGTTCTCTATTTTAGATGAGATATATAAAAAAAATAAATTTTTTTAATATTAAAAAAAACTTTGTTTAATTAAGTAAAATCAATCTAAAAATTTTCCCAACGCATCAATTCATGATTTTTTTTAACTCGGTCAGATTAAATTTTTTTAAAAAAAAAGATTTTGTTTTATTTTTTTTAATTAGAATCATATTATTTTTTTATTAAAAGTAATAACCTGTTTAATCTTTATGGAACAAATTGAACTTAATAACATTGGATTTCATGTGGTTTTCTTAAACCGAAAGGATGAACTAATTATTTTGTCATTAATAGAATTAAATAGTACTTTATTCTGAGAGACCTTGTTTAAGAGTTGTTTGTTTATTTTTTTATTTTAAAAATATTTTAAAAAAATTAAAAAAATTATTTTTATTATGTTTTAATAATATTTTGATCCACTAATATAAAAAAATATAAATATAAATATAATTTGAATACATTTAGAAAAAACACAATCTGTAAAAAGCTTTACAACACCGAACGGTCTCTAAATAATAAATATCAAGGTGAGAAACATAAGTACTGTACAGAGAGGAGTTATGGATATGATGGCTACAAGCTGGAGATTAACTCCACAGAGTTTGCCACTATTATCACCAAAAGTCAAAAGCTTCAGGGTTTATAGCTCTTCTTCGTCTTCGTCACTCTCGCTATCTCCCATAATCCAAAAGACCTCATCTCTGATTCAAAATTCTGGTGTTATTGCTTGCCTTCGCGCCAATAGGTAACCTCTACTAATTCTCTCTCCATCTCAAATGAAAAAAAGAAAGAACTTTTGTGACTAGAAGTGAACAATTCTTGTTCGTTTTTTAGTGCAGAGCTTGCATACGAAGCTGCAACTGCTGCACTGAATGGTGGCATCTCTGTTGTAAGTCTACTTATTGCTCTCTTTCATTCATTCCTACATTTGGTAAATGCGTTTCTTGTTTTTCACTAAAATTGGAAGACTATTTGATAAATGGGTTGCTGATGGTTTTTGTTAGAGCAAGACTGAGATCTTTAAACTCTTCCCCTTTTAGGCTGCAAGAAGGAATCTTTATGAGTACTATAAATCTATAATGTTTGCAGGAATTGTTAAATTGACCATATATGGGCTTGAACTTATACCCTTATATATAGTTGTTAGACCCGAGCTTGGGTCTTGGTCACCGAGTTAACCTTTTTTTGTTAAAATAGTAGCTTTTTTAGTTTTGTTTTTTTTCCCCTTAGTGTTGACCCAGGGGTCGAACGGGTTTGGTCGGGTCAATATCTTGTCTGCTTCAACAAGAAACCTGACCTGGATCAAGCTCCGGGTGCTGGATTTTTCGGGTCACCCTATGAGCTGGGCCAGGTTTAACAACTATGCTCTTTTGTACAATGCTTTGGTTTTAAAATGTATTCTTTTTGTTGCTTTGTGTAGCTGGAGATTGTGATGTCCACACCAGGTGTGTTTCAGGTTGTTTGATTTGCGATTTTCTATTTAGAATTTCGTTTACTGCATTTTGGCCTCCTGGGTTTGAGACTCTTTGTGCTTTTATTGTCTTGTGTTCAGGTTTTAAGGCAGTTGGTGCAGGACTATCCTACATTGGCTTTGGGGGTAATTGTATTACTACTTCCTCTAAGATTTCATGACTACTTGTTTTCTTTCTAGCATGGTATGGTATTGGCCACATCTTGCAAGAACTCAGGCAAGTCTTGGAATGCGGAGCATGCATGTTTGTGATTTCATATGTTATATAAGAGAGATACAGAGCATTGTAGACCTTTTTTCCTCATCCTGTCCACTTTATGATTATGTATATTCTGTAAATGCATCATGATTGGCTAAAACATGGAGAAGCTTCATTTTATATTAGATTTTGCGAAAGATGGGCCAATATGCCTTCAGCTTGTTGGAAATCATGTTTGGCATATTTGAAGCAAATCCAATTAAACAGATCAGAAGTTGCTGCAAGTCTGCAATCTGGATCAGGAACTTTTTTTTCCTCATCCTGTCCACTTGATGAGTGTTTACTAGAAAGTTCTTTTGGCAAGTGTCAGAATGCTATGGTCAATTGCAAGAGCTGCCATAGATAGATTTCAATGATATGAACTTTTGGCAAGCGTCAGAATGCTATGGTCAATTGCAGGAGCTGCCATAGATAGATTTCAATGATATTTTTTGACTGATCGTACTTTCTTCTCAAGAGATTTGTGGTGCGGCCAATATCTTACAGGTTGGTACTGCTTTAAATGCTGAGGATGCCAGAAACGCAATGAATGCTGGAGCCAAATTCTTCATGAGTCCTGCTACTGTGAAGGTACTTTTAGTATTCTGAGATCTGTACAGGTTTTCTTTCAATTAGTATAGAGATAATAACTTAAAGAGTTTTGTACTTTCCATTCCTATTTCTTCCTCTTTTAATTTCCTTTCGTTCTTTTTCTTCAACTAATTTTAAACATACTTTTTTTTTGTTTATTTCTCAGATGCATTGGCTTTACATCTGCCATGCTTTTTCTTTGTTTATTCTTACATGCTTACTTATCATCAGGACATTATGGACGATGTTGTGAAGGATGAAATTCTATACATACCTGGTGTAATGACACCCACAGAAGTAAGCAACCTGTGAACTTAAACTGTCTTTCATTTCTTAAGCTCGCTCTAAGAATCCTTGTAGATGTACAAGTAAATGAAGAAGTTAAACTGCTCATCTTAGTGGCCACTGCTATTGTTTTGATATAGAGAATTTGGAGGGTTTACTTATTAGAAATTTGTGCTCTCCATTATTTATGTAAGAGTTAGACCATTTGAATCATATTTCCCCAAGGAGACTATTACGAGAACTTGTTTTTTTGCAGATACTGTCTGCATATGATGCTGGTGCTAAAATGGTCAAGGTGAGTGCTGTTTCATTCTCATATTTAACAACGTTGGTAAAGGAGTTGGTTATGAGATAGAGATGTCATGTGCACAGCCTGCACACAAGTCTATATTTCAATATAAGAGTTCATGTGGTACTATATATGCTCCATTTCGCAAGGCCCTTGTTTGCTCACTTTAAGTATTCTTTATTGAATGAATGTTCTTAGTATGTACAGGCCAAGGATCACCTTATGGATTATATTTCTCTCTTATTTGGTGGATTAGGTTTATCCTGTTTCTGCATTAGGTGGTGTCCAATATATATCAGCACTCAAGAAGCCTTTCCCTCACATACCAATGGTTGCTTCTCAGGGCATCACGATAGGTTAGTAATATATGAACACCGCCCCAATGCTGCTCTTAAAGATCAATTATTCAATTTTCATGCTCTGTCGTTAAGCTTGATAGTTCTTTTTCCCCCCCCATTTTAAAACAGGGATCATGACCTTTTATTTTGAATGAAAACTGTATGATAAAGTTGGAAAATGGTTAACACCTCCTAGATGTGGATATCAGTTAGATTGATATTTGATTCCATGAACCATATGCCGTATGCTTCTAGGAAAGAATAGTACCTAAGGACTATCATTTATCATAATTTTCCTAACTGAAGTGTTCTTTGAACAGAAAAATTTTACCATTACACATTGATAATGCCTCTTTAGTATTAACTGTCATAAAATCTTGGTTTAGGTCCAGTTGTACCATTTTCATTTCTAGCTTCTTGCTGCAGTTCTTGACTGGATATCATTTGTTTCAACTTTGATGCAGATTCTATAGGGGAGTATATATCTTCTGGAGCATCATCCGTTGTTTTATCAGATGCCATTTTTGATAAAGGGGCAATGACCCAGAGAAATTTCAATGTAATACATCAACTTGCAAGCCTTGCTGCTTTGGAGGGAAAAGAAGCTGTTGAACGGTGAGTAATAGCGCAGTCTGTCTCTAAAAATTGTCATTGTCATTGTCTTTTCCTGGTTGTTTCATTGTATAAACTGTTGGTTGCTAATCTACTTTCTCTCTTACATCTAGAGGTTCTTCTGGGTCAACAACCTCTCATGTTAAAACTTAGGATGTGACCTTTAATGTTGCAAAAACTCCCTGTGTTTTGCTGAAGGTTTTCCTTCCAAAAGTGTAATCAATATTCAGTAGTTTAGGCTATAGAATAAGTGGCAATTTTCCATCTTTTGTGTTGTATCTATCAATCATCATTCATGATTCGTTCATTGGGATAAGGGTCCTTCAGGAATCTCAAGGCTTATTTTCTATCCTGGTTTCATTTTATTTTTCTTCAATTGAGTTTTCGTTTTATGCTGTCATTTACGCATCTCTATCTAGCAGTTAGGTTTCCTTGTGTGTTATAGTTCACCTATCCAGTTGTGTACATATTCCAGTTTGCAGTGGAAGGTAAGGTCTTACATGCCCTGAGAAAATATTGCATATGATTGACACTGCTGCTATCTTTTGTTCTATTGCTGTCTGATGCAAGCAAATGCCATGCAGAAAAAGAAGTTGCACCACAAATTAATTGCCTCAGTAGAGCCTACAGATTGTATTCCTCAACATCTATACTTGACTATCTCCGAAGCGTCTACAAGGTTCTGACGATGTTAAACTGTTGATGCATCCAGCAAGGAAAAGATACCGACTGAGACTGGAAAATGAAGGTAAAACTCAACACCTTCATCAGTTTTGTTCTAATGTCGCCTTCGGTGCAACGCATTGGAAGTTCGAAATCCATGTCACTTACAATCAGATTGGTTCTTACCTGTGCTCCAAGATCTGTTGAATCCATAAATTTCCTTTTTATGCCTTTGTAAGAGCAGCAGATAGCTACGTTCTGCACCCTTCTCATGGTTTCAGCACTTCATTTCTTTTAAACCTATCCTTCTTTTCTCAATTTGACTTTTAGGATGGCAAGGCATGGCCTCCATAGAATTAAGGGTTGCCCTCAAGTTAAAGTGCTATGTGCTTTCTCTGCTTCCAGGTTTCTAGGATCTTGTTGAAAAGTTCTATATCATGTGAAAGAAAGGAAAAGATCAGAAGATTCATGCATAAAGGTAATCCATGCGTGAAGCTGCAACTTGCTCTGCTGAGAGCTTCCCAGGTGACTATGTCCAAGCCATAGGAGACAGGGAGGGGTGCGAAATAATTAATTTAACTAGGTTTTTAACTATTTAATCGATCTGGTTAAACCTGTTTAATTAACATAAATAATTGTTTTTTAAGAATAAAATAATATTCTTCTAATAAAAATGATTAATTTAGTAATTATACTTTTCAAATTAGTTTTTGTATTGGGATCCGACAACGATGACTAATCAAGCCAATTATGTGAAAATATGTACTTAATTTTTTCTTTTCAACTATTTAATTAAATATTTTCGTATTGGTTGTTAGTTTATAAATCGATTTACCGACATCACTTCTTGTCGCACCCATCCATCAAAATCATCAAATCACAACAATACATGTGGCAGTACATTTTTAAAGCTCAAAAAAAAAAAAAAAAAAAGAAATTGCATAAAATATTGGTAAAATAATACCCCTTCCTCTTTTCTGT
>Ga0307515_10003989_pt1 | contig 30804 bp, 37 predicted proteins | sample 17_EM_MG_FD_194513 | JGI IMG/M metagenome (GOLD analysis project Ga0307515, IMG submission 194513) | Populus trichocarpa ectomycorrhiza microbial communities from riparian zone in the Pacific Northwest, United States - 17_EM | ecosystem: Host-associated > Plants > Roots > Unclassified | place...
CCCTTCAACTCTTCTTCGGTGAACCTCGTGAGCTGGTTAATCAAGAAAGACTGAGATTTGAGGTCCTTGGTGTCGTTATCCCAGGAATCGTAGGAAGCGGGGAGCTGATCGAGTCCACGGATAATGTAGACATCATTGGGCTTCGTGAAGGAGCTCTGAGAAAATAAGAGACGACCGCCGGACAAGGGTTGAATGGAACTAGTAGTGTGCTCATCGGTGAGTTTGAACGGCGAGGCGAGTTTCTTATCGGAACGAGGCTTAGAAGCCGGGACCGGGAGCACGAAGACCTTGACACGGGCCTCGCTTCCGGCGGTGAAATATATGTACTTGTCGTCCTCGGAAAACTACACGAGCACGTGAGCTCTCATGATGTATAAACCAAAGACCCGTACGCACGAAAATAGAGGCCGGGGACCTGTCCCAATGAGGCGTCAATTTGTACGACTCATCCTTCTTCAAGTCATAAACGACAATAACGGCGCGGTCAGACTCATACCCGTCCTCAGCAAGCTCAGTCCAAGCAACCTTGGTGCCGTCGTTGCTGAAGATCGGGGAGTGGGTGGCACCTTGTTTCCCAGACGTGACTTCCTTTCGATTCTTACCCTCAAGGTCGACGACATAAATCTTGGAACCCAATCAGCTATCCCATAAATCCAGAGTCCTTTGAACTCACATTCTGCCTGGTGTGCCATGCGGGAGGCAACTCAGGGTCCAACGCGGTATACACGACGCGGGTTTTGGAGACATCAAAATCGTCCTTCCCTCCGAACGGTTCAACTGGGGAACTCTAATGATACTCACATTTCATATGTTAAACGCGTCTTGGAGGAAAACACTCACATGCGTCGTTCCGGCGAGTAAGTTAATAAACTCTTCGCCCAAAGACCAAATCCCACTCTTCTGAGCAAGCTTCACCGAGAACAAAGACTGGTGCTTAGGCCCACGATAGGTATCCCAATGGCGGACATAAGTCTCATCATAAACCAACGCCGTGGTTCCCCTACCCTCCCAAGCCTCATCGCCCTCCTTAACCCCCCTCAACTCACCGTCCTCGTAGACAGAATCCGAAAACACGAGGACGCCGGGATCAGGAACATACCGGAAGTTGTCCGAGGTCGAGGTGGGGAACGATCCGATCAAGACCGGAGGGTCTGGGGTGGCAATCTTGGCCGTATCGGATTCGGTTTCGAATTCAACAGAGATCGCATAGATGTCTTGAACTTTCGTGTCTTCATTGGGAACCACGTGTGCGATGACACGAGGAGTCAACCAGAACACTTGTCCGCCTTTGGCAAGCGGAATCTCGAGCGGTTGGACGGTCGTTTCAACGGGTGCGATAAAGATCGCCTTCTTGTTCCTACAGGATCGAATCGAGTGGTCAGCATCCGGCAAGATCGAGAAGAGCGTGTTTCCGACACATCTCCTCGAGTCTCGTGCGTCCCACGCGAACTGCTGTGCGCGAACATCGGATAAGAGGCACGGACACCCACCCGCACACCGAACACACGGATCGGGGGTGGGGGGGGAGGCTTTCGGAACACGCGAGCGATGATGAAACATGAGCGTACTTCTTCTCCTCAAACGAGTACTTGGACACGGGCACGAGGATGAGATCGCCAGGAACGTTCGCTACACCAGTTCCGGGTCTGGACAACCCGATGAGGTCTTTCGGCGTAAACACGTCAGATCCGTCCTTGAGCCTGAACGCGGCCTTGGTGCCATGAGCCCCCATAACGTTATCCGCAGGTATATGAAACGGTACTTGGGTGCCGGAGAGAGCGCAGACGAGGCTGGGTAGCGCGATTAAGAAGGTCCACAACACGGCCGTCATGGTACAACTTGCACGACTTACCACGTTCGAGCAAGGCTTTATGACGCCAGTTGACGACGCCGAAGAGAAACTCCAACCACACGGATCTAATTCCGTCACCGCTTGTCCTCGTGGTTGGAGTGATTTCTGATATCTGGCCTCGTTGCACTCCCGTTGTCCATACGATCTGTCATCTTGGTTTCGTAACGGTATGGAAAGTTATGTAGAATGACCGCAAGAACTGTAACAAAAAAATGAAGAAAACGAGACAGCAAGTAAAATAAAGAAACAGGGTTGAGTAAATACACCCTCGCAGCAGCTTTCAATCATCATTTGGTGCGCGAGGTATGATAGAGGTCAGACATAGACAATGAACAAGGAGGAAAAACAATAAAGAAATCGAGAAAATGAACAGAATAAGCCGCGGTTCCCAGACAAAGAAACTAGAAGAAGAGATAGGTGGTGACGAACACCCCCAAGGCAATGATTATGACGATTTGCAAAGGGACGCCTTCAGGTTGATAGGGCTCATCGGCGTAGCTGACGTCCGTTTCGGTTCCAGTCACTGTGGAAGGGGCCCTATGGTGTCTCTTTCTCACACCACTTGGCTCGCTACGAGGCTCTTCCTTGGCTTCAGGCTCTGGCATAGCAGCCAACAACGCTCTCAGCCTAGTAATCTCTGCCGTCGCCTCACCCAGCTTGTCATCGAGGTCCCGCTCACGAGAAGGTGGAGGCGTTTGCTGACGAGCCGGCGGATGATGGACGGCGACATTTACGACAGGTGCTGGCTCCGCCTCCTCGCGCGTTTCTTCGAAAGATGCGTGGTCCCGGTTCTCGTCAAAGTCAGGAAGCGGCGGTGCGTCACGACCGTTGGCCATGTGTGTGGTGTGGTATTGCTATTGTGAGGCGGGATGAAACGAGGGGAGGAGAGCCGAGTTAGTAAGCGCTACGCAGGAAGACGTGTTTCACGCAACACATGCGTACTGACCTCAGCAGGGTTGATTCTTGACTGTGGAACCGGCGGTCCGGGAACAGGCTCATCTTCCTCAGGAATGTTCGTTCCCTCGGGTGGCAAGTAAGCGACCTTTATCCTTTGCGAATGGGTTTCACCATCGTTGGTGTTCCACTATATCACGTAAACGGGAACGTTGCGAAAGACAAGGGAGGAAATTCAGATGACAGTTTGCGAGCAATGGAAGAGAACTAGAGCTCACGATGTCGGCGAGAGCCATAGTCTCTTTTTCAGGTGTGATAGTGGTGCTTTGGATCAAAAATTTATCCTTGCACTTGGCTGCCAACGGTGGCTCTTCCTTCATGGCCTGCAGCATAACTGGTTCCCCGCCACACAAGGTAAACAGTTCCTTTGAGATACGTGGCACGTTTCAGGGGAAGCACACGACTCACCTTGGACCTCGACGCTCTGACCAGGCTCCACCCTCCCGGAATTTGGTCTTACGCAGTACAGCTAAGGGACCATACGGAGTCGATAAGCAACCTTGAGCCGAACTCGAAACACCTGAGAATGGAGACAGACCTTGGGAGCGGTGGTCTTAACTTTGAACGCCACAGGTTGGACATTGTTATTCGAGATCTTCAGAGTGCGTTTCACGGTCTGAGTGAGCGGTCCTGAAAACCGGGAAAGCCCGCCTTGGATGAGAGGACGAAGACACGTAGAGGGAAACGGTTAGAGTACGTACTAGGAAAGCCAAGAACGCTGGAGGGTTGAAGGGAGACTGACATGGTAGGAGTTGAGAGGAAGAAAGTTGGACTGGAAGAAAGACGTTTTCGTCAGCTGAGTAGCCAGCGATTAGCCCCTTGCCGCGTGTAACCCACACGCCTGATCCCGGTCGGCTACTCCGGATCAATTCTCGCCGCAAGTTTCCCACGGCGTCCTCCAAAGGGAATGCACCAGATTTCATTGTCATGGAAGCTTGTATGTAACATCGATGCGATGACCGCATACATGGAGCGTAAGTACTTCGTGAGTTCTAGTAAGTAGAGTAAAAAAGAAACAGAAATCCACTAATTATGCGACGAGCACGTGAAAAGCGCGGTGTAATAGGGTAAGGTCACGACATATAAGGGCCAAGGCATATAACGTCAGGGCATAAAGTCAAGGGGAATAAACCGAATGTCGGGATGAAGGTAAAAAGGGGGAACTAGGAAACAGAACACAGCGAGGGTCCAAAATCCTGGCCCGGGGCATAGCACCAACAGCGAGTGGAATGACAGAAAAAGATTCTACTTTCCGCTCAAATCCTGCAACTGCACGTATTCGTAGTATCCGCCCTTCAGAGCCAAAAGCTGCTCGTGAGTGCCACGCTCGGATACAGTGCCTTCGCTGATGAAGTAAATACAGTCGGCGTTCTGGATCGTCGATAATCTATGGGCGATGGCGATCGTCGTTCGTCCCTTTGCGGCGGTATCTAACGCGGCCTGGACAACCTTCTCGGATTGTGAATCCAAGGCAGACGTCGCCTCATCCAAAAGTAAAACCTTGGGGTTCCGCAGCAAGGCACGAGCGATAGCAATTCTTTCTAGAAGAGATAGAAAGCAGGCGAAATCAGCGTCACATGATTTCGTCATCGATGACGTGTCGAACGAAAATGAAACTTACGTTTCTGACCGCCGGAGAGCTGCGATCCCTTTCCACCGACTTTTGTCTCGAAGCCTTCTGGCAAACTGGAAATGAACTCGAGGATGTTCGCATCGGCACACGCCTTTTCAATCTCCTCTTGTGTGACTTCTTCGATGGGCTTAGTGGCACCGAGAAGGACATTGAACTTGATGGTTCCGTCGTATAAAGTTGGTTCCTGGGACACCAAAGCCAGGTGTTTCCGGTATTCTCCAACGTTCAGTTCCGTGATCTTCGTATCATCCAACTATTAACACGGTTAGTCAACATTCCGTGTATTAATATCACGTGGAGCAGGCTCACGTAAACGTCTCCGGCTAAAGGATCGTAGAACCTCTCCACAAGTTGGATGGTGGTCGATTTTCCCGAACCGGATGGTCCAACGATGGCGACGTAGGAACCAGGCTCAACAGTCAGGGAAAGTTCACGGAGGACACGGACGCCAGGTCGGGTGGGGTAGCGGAAGTGGATGCCTTCAAAACGAATGCGTCCGACAACATCCTTAGGGACAATACCCTCGTCCGAGCCAGCATCGATGTCGGGCTTGGAATCCAAGAGTTCGATGATGTTGACGGCGGCACTACGGGCAGACGAGATATCGGGGACGAACATGAAGACGTTTCCAGCTTGGATGGCACCAAAGGTGGTACTCTGATGAAAAGTGATTCAGTAAAAGATTAAATTCCTGTGGAGATCGATTTACTCACCATCAATGACACGAAGAAGTCGAACATTGACAGCTCGAGTCGGGAGACCAATAACGAACCGTACCAAAAGACCAAGGCGATGACCCAGAAGCCCATGGATTGGGAGAGACCAAAGATTAAGTTGTTCAACATACCGCTCCTGCTGGAGCGACGAAGGGGCACTTCCAACGATGTGGAATATTGCCGGCAGCAATCCTCTTCACGTCCAAGAGAAGCCACGGTCCTGATCGCGCCAGCCGCCTCACAAGCGATTTGTGCCGAAGCGGCATGTGACTTCTTGTTCGTCTGGTCCTTGAGCACGACGACACGCAAACGAATGTATCCCGCGGAGATGACAAGTGGGTAACAAGCTGTGAAAAGGAATCACGTTAGTGGGTACCGTGAACACGTGGAAAACGTTTACGTACCGATTCCAACAAGTGCAATCTTCCATGCAAACACAAGACCAATGATGGAACCACCGATGATGGTGGCGATAGATTGGACGATACTAAAACCTCATATTAGTCTCCAATCCAACACGTCAAATAAAGAGCAAGAACGTACGCTCCCAAAGTGATTCCGGCAAGACCAAAGACCTTCTGAGGATTGTCAGAAAGGCCAGTGGTCAGTGCACCAGTGCTGTTCTCCTCATTGTCGAAGAACTCAATGTCCTGAGAAAGGATGGACTTGAACGATCTGTCACGGATAACAGCCGACAATTGAGCGGCGGCGTGGTTGTACATCCAGTTCTGAATGGCAATGGCCAAGGCGGATAGGATGGAGATGATGAAGAACCAGAGAGCGTTACGATCACCAGCATGACGACGTTCGCTGGGGTTTTGCAGAGCGAACCCATCGAGAGCCAATGCATAGACAACACCGAAGGCGGGGTAGACCATCCCAGTACAGATAGCTGCGCATGTGCCGAAAAAGTACGCCCTGTAGCCGGGAGGGTTAAGGGAACCGATACGCTTGAAGAGGTAGTACATGCTGTAATCCTTCTTCTCTTCCCGATGCTGTTGCCTGTTCTTGTCGATAATTTCAGAGGCCAAGGAGCGAGTACCACTGGTACGACGCCCGAGCGGGACCTCATCTCGGGCAGCCTTTTCTATGTCGTCCGCATCGTCAGCTGTTGAGCTTCCGGATTCGTCTTCTTCGGCGTTGGTCTCCTTGAGTTTTTGAGCGGCGACGAGACGTGCGTAAGGGCCGTTTTCGTCACGAAGAAGTTCGGTATGAGTTCCGCTCTCCAAGATAACGCCCTCGCCCATGACGTGAATGCGGTCGGCGTCCTTGATGGTGGAAAGACGGTGAGCAATGGTGATTGTGGTGCGCCCTGGGGCAGGGGGTCAGCAACAACTTGCGGAAGAAAAGAAGTCGAAACTTACCCTTGGACGCCTTATCCAAAGCGTTTTGCACGATACCCTCAGACTGTGTGTCCAAAGCGCTGGTAGCTTCGTCAAGGAGGAGAATGCGAGGATCGGAGACGATAGCACGGGCAATTGCGATACGCTGCTTCTGGCCACCAGACAGCAAGAAACCACGCTCCCCAACCATGGTATCGTAACCAGCTGGCAGCTTGGACACGAATCCATCAGCGTTGGCTTTAGTACAAGCTTCCTTGATCAAGGCGAACTTCTCTTCCTCAGGGGCGTTCTCCCACTCGGTGCCGACAAGACCATGAGCGACATTATTCTTGATGGAGGTAGAGAAAAGGATGGGTTCCTGGGACACGAGACCGATCTGGCTACGGAGCCACTTAACGTTAAGCTCCTTGAGATCAATGCCATCCAATCGGACAACACCAGACAGTGGATCATAGAACCTCTCAACCAAGGAGACGACAGTGGACTTGCCGGATCCAGAAGCGCCAACCAAGGCTACAGTGGCTCCGGCCTCGATGGTGAGCGAAAGATCCTTGACGATCGGGATAGTGGGGCGAGATGGGTAGCTGAAGTTGATGTTCTCGAGAGTGATGCGACCTTCGCAGCGCTCGGGCTTCAACCCTCCCGGATCAGCAGAATCAATGGTGGGGACACGATCGATAGTGGAGAAGAGCTTGGCAGCAGCTCCGCGAGCGTGTGCGACAGCCTGAAGTTCAGGCGCCATCATGGCCAAGGAGAATGCACCGATGAGAATGGCAAAGACAACGTTTATGATCTCTCCGGCTGTGGCTATGGGGACTGGTCAGCACAGGAAACACGAAAGAATACAGGAAAACCGCACCTTCGCCGGAATTAATGAGCGTGGTACCGAATTGGAAGGCCAGCGCATAGGAAGCATAGATAACGAAAAACATGACTCCGAGGGAACCACCCTGCCAGATAGAAGCCTTGAGGTCGACAACTTTGGCCTTCAGGACACGGGTGTTGTAAAGCGAGTGCAGCGTGGTCTGAGACCCAAAGGCGTGACTGGTACGGATTGTCGAGATGACCTCCTCGGCGATGGACCCTCCCTCGGCAACGTGCTTGAGAGATTCCTGCATGTACTTGGAGATGAACTTGTTCATGAGACCACCGGTGATGGCAATCATGGGAATGATTGAGGACATGGCGAGGGAAAGTTTCCATTGCTGGGTGAAGGCGAGGATGAAACCGACGATGAAAGCGGCCATGAAACTGGTGGCCACCGGGATCTTCTCGGAAATGCCTTGCTGGACGAGATCTAAAAAATAGAGTAAAAATCAAAGGACAGAGAGATAAACGAAGGTGCTGACGGGTGTCCGTCTCAATCCTAGTAGCAACCTCTCCAGCGCCGACATTGTCAAAGAAGGCGACTTCCTGGCGAAGAATAGCAGCGAGATAGGATTCACGGAGACGCTTGGCGGCAACTTCCGAAGTATGAACCCAAATCGCCATGTAAATAAGGTTCGCGACGAACATGCCGAGACCTGGCAATTGTGTTAGGGCGTCACCGGAGATTGATTGAGAAAATTGGAATACCGATGTAAACGAGGTAGGAGGCATCCAAAGCCGAAACCCTCCTGAAGTTGGCCGCAGCTCCTGGGAGGGCAGCGATACCGTCTGGGTTTCCCTGCTCAGCCGAGGAGCGAATGATTTGGAAATTGACGAAGTCCTGAGTGAGTCTGCCGAAGACCAAACTCATCAGCGGCTGATGGGAGACGATCGTTAGCTTTGTGACGCGAGGGACGAATTGCAGGGCTTGCCTGGGCGGCACCGGCGCCAACGGCACAAACGAGACCAATGAGGTCGAGGAAGAGCTCGGGCTTTGTGGAGAATCTGGGGGGGACGGGGTCAAACTGTGGAACGTCCTGGACGCGCAGGGAGGGCAGGGACTCACCGAAAGAGATGTGTGAAATCCACTGGTTTGACCTGGTCAGACTCGGCAGCCGGGGCGGTTTCAACGGCGTCATGTTCATCGGACCCCTTTTCCGTGGGGGCGTCGGGTTCTTTGACTGAGGGAGGCTTTTTTGAGAACAAGCCGCGACGGGGTTTCTTCTCGTCCGTTGAGCTCATCGTCGGAGGGGACGGGAAGATGAGTGGGTGGGCGGAGGCGAGTCAAGGTCGGGTGAGACAGCTGGATGTTATATACTTTGGCCATTGGTAGGGTAGGCCCCCGGTGAGTCAGCTGCGGAGGGTAATCAAGCTTGGAACCACACTGTCGGTTCCCTCTTCCTGATCACCTTCCCTTCCGGAACACGCAGGCAACTCCCGTGGCCATCATTTCCTGGTTAAATATCCACGGATGTTTATCCCAAGATTTCCCACACCGGGAGCATCCCAGAAGACTCCCATTCGCATATCATTGTCGTGCCTACAGAACTTACAACCGCAAAATAACGACAGCCATGGGGATCGCAATCAGATGTCGGTCATACTCGAGCGGCTTCAATTCTCTTCCTGGCAACCTGTCGCCTGTTCAGGCCAATCAGCCCAGACTTTTCCACGTCATCCAGGTCTTTACTCCTCTCAACCTCCTCGTCGCCAACGGATAAAATGACCTCTACATGGCAAGGATGTCCCTGATAGGGGTTAATGCGTCCATGGGCTCGATACGTCCTTCGACGGGTTTTCTAACCGAAAATGGGTATTCAGTAATTGTTTTCGGCGGCCGATCGAAACTCAATCGACATACGGGAGCTTGTTGGACAACAATATTCTTGATGTAAAGCTCCTCGGGTTCGAGGTTCTTCGAGTCAGCATTGGCCTCGGCGTTCTTCAGCAGTCTGAGGATAAATTTGACTGATTTCTCCGGCCAACGACCTAACAACGCGTGACAGGTATATGAAACGCCGTGCTTTGGTCATCGCCCCACCGGAAAACTCACCCTGAGTAGCACCGAATTGCTTAGCTTGCGAAGCACGACCAACCCCACCGTTGAATCGTCGGAAAGGAATGACCTGCTTGTGTTCCTTGACGTCCCTGAGGTAATTATAGGCCTTGGTCAATTTCAGGCCTGTAAGAGCAGCAGTCAGTCTCTCGCGACCGTACGCAACACGAACACAGGGCTTGCCTCGGAGAGCAGCAGCAACCTCCCGCATGTTCTTGAAGTGAGTGCGGAGGTATTCACCCCGCGCGCGCGAGGCTAATCACAGACAATAATTTCGTTCAGTCCCAGTGCCTTGGATAACGATAAGTCGACCGACTTTTTTCGGGGTTTGCGGCGAGAGCAGCGGCAGCGTAACGAACTGAAAGCAGATGAGCACAGTTTCCCCAACGAATCGATGACTTGCTCACCCATCTTGGCGTGGAGAGGCCTCAATCGTAGGGGACGTTTTGGATGAGGGTGTGCGAAAGTTGTGGCTTGGCCTGTCCTGTACAGTTGGCCGGGTGATGCCGGGTGCCAATTTCCAGGGGAACTCACACGGTCACTCCATCGAGTCAGGGACAAACAATGAAGCCAAGCCGCTGGAAAGTTCCCGCAGAAACGGACGAATCAGTGTGACATTGGAAAGAGGTGGAACGATGGTTGGAATGAGTCACTCGGCTGTATACGCGTAACCCTTGACCCCCCATAATTGAAAACCTGAGAGTCCGCTGCAGTGCCGCGCCTATTTCACAGATCTCGCTTTGGACGGCGCGTACGTGGTCCTCCGGCCACATCGGTACTTATCTCTATCGGCACTCGGCACACTTCCGATCAGCGCCTTCCAAATAAGGAAAGTCGGATATCTCACACATGTTCTTGATCTGAACCAGACCCATCCGCGACTGAGCGTGTCATGCCGACCGCAAACGCAGATGCACAACCTACAGCTAGCATCGACGACATCACTCTGGGCGAACTCACGCCCTCGGGGTTCATCTCCGTCGGTGCCGCCTCGATCTCGACAACCCCAGGGGTCGCGGCGAAAGCTCTGGAGGAAATGGACGAAAGACAATTAGCTACTCAGGTGTGCTTGAGTTCGTTCGGTTAGCGTGAGTTTTGATGAGCTGAGTTTCGCGATCCTCGTCCGTCGTTCCTTCAGCTTGAAAGCCTACAAGTCGCCCTAAAAGTTGAGAACCGCATCAAGAATGGCGCGGAGAACCTTCTCAGTGTGGATCTGGATGTCGGTCTCTCTTCTATAAACCTTCGGAAGCCCTAGTACGATGACGGTGTTTGGTGTAGGATATTCTCCGTGCTCAGGTTGAATCCGAGCTGAACACTGCACGGATGAAGATCGGGGCAATCGTAGACGAGATAGAGGCCTGTGCGTATCTCGTCTGGGTGGTCGCTTTTCTCTCGTTCACCTTCGTGATAGACACGAAAGCCTTGGCAAGACAGAGAGGCTCGCCACCGACAATACGACGGGGGGTGGTGTTACAGAGGGAAGATTCACTTCGCAAAGGTCAGCGCACCCACACAGGTCTTGTCACACTTCCTCACGATCCCAATAGTGGAAGACTTCCGCACCGCACTAAAGAACGCAACAAACGTGATCAACACACTCTCCTCGCTCAACCGACAAGCTAATTCCGGTTCCGCATCGAGTTCCCCCACTGCGATTACTGCGAACACTTCGATACCAACAGATGATTCCACCCCCGCGTCGAGAACTGAATTAATATCACGCCTGACGACGGTGCTACAGACGAACGTACGGGTGAGGTATGAATTGAACATGAACGACCTGCTACAAGCGTAAGCACATCCCTCCATGGTCTGTTCGTAACCGTGAGGCCTCACACCCAACAATTCAGTGTTCTTCCCTGTCTGGGGGACAGGAGTACGAAATACTGCCGCGCGATGGCATACCGACTAATCCGACATTCTCTCATTGACATTGAGTCCGTTGACAAGCTCAAGGAGCATCCGATGGACTGGTACATAGTCAAGTAAGTCAAATTCTCCACCCCTCCCTGTCGATCCTTCCTCATTATTCCCAGATCTCTGTCGCGGGACAACAAATTTGCTGTTGAGAAAGAGCAGGTCATCAAACTCATCCGAGCAATCGTCCAGATAGGGGCCGAACAGCGGACACCGTATAACGCATCAGCTACGAGTAGGGTACCCCTTTCCGAGCCCGTGCTGAGAGCATTCATCGCCGTGGCGGAGCACGTCGATGAACCGTTCCGGCAGATATGTGTTTTGACCCTCGCAGAAATCCGTGAGTACGCCGTGATTGTTGAAGCATCTCGAGACGCTTAACCCGCCCACGTCCACAGTGATGATCGACATCGACTTGTTGGCTCAGTGTGGCGGCCTAAGAGTTCTCCTACATAGCCTCGCTGAAGCTCCCGGAGAATTGACACCCCTTCTTGCTTCAACCTTCCTCTATATCGTGGACTTACCACGAACAAGAGGCTACCTTCGGCCAGGGTCCGATCTTGAGGTCTCGTCACAATAGTTCTCGTCCCATTTGGTGACACTCAGGTGTTTGTAGATCGCGTTAACTGGAGTGACGGACGCGTATGGGAAGGGTCCCGAATACTCGGACAGGATGAGAGCCTGCACCAGGGTTGTGGCCATGATGCTGCGAACTTGGAGCGGTTCGTGGTATTTTTACCCTTTGTGGAATTTGCTCATCACGATATCAAGTTTACAGGCCTCATCTATTTCTGTATGGATAGTATGAAAGCGATCAGGACAGTCGTTGACACTCTGAGGATCCCATCATTGGAAACGAGGGTGTGGTGGCAAGGTTCCCGCCTTCTGTTATGAAAGCTGAACCGCACCGATAGGAAATAGTCTTGGACATGTTTTTTGATCTGCTGAACATCAAACCACCGGACTGGTACCAGACTTTTATCGACGGTAGGAGGTTGACGAGTACGTGACCACCTCTACGACCCTGAATGTACGCAACCCTTACGTCTCGCGTGACCTAGTGTATCGCAGGAACCCGAAAGAAAAGAAAGAGGTCAAAGTGACCAAGGAACCAGATACCGTTCAGAAACAACAATCTACGCTCAAACTGACAGATCAGTACATCGCATTGTTGATTAGGGTTTTCGTTGCCGCTGGTTTACTCGATGTGAGCGCCGCCTGATCTTCGGAATCCTAGGACCCCCTCTAATGATGAGATGCTGCTAGGCACTCTCATCGATGTGCGAGGAGAGTATCATCGGCACGAACCTTTCTCGGAAGGCAACACTGCTCATGGCTGAAGTCCTTCACATGGGAAACAAGGTCCTGTCCTTGAGCGCTGCTGCAAAGATCCAGGTTTGGCAATCGACCCGCGGATCCCGCACCGCATCTACTAACCCAACTCACTCAAATATATGCTTCCCTCCTATAGATGGTTCCCCGTATATTCGCCTTGGCGGCAGATTACAACGACGGCGAGCACAGGATAGTCGGCACATCAGCCCTTTCGGCAATCGACAGTTTCAATAGGAACAGGTCCAAACTGGAATCTGCGACGAACGTCAAAGATTCCCGACCGAGGTACGCGAGCGGAACGAGTCCGAATTTACCATTGAGGGGCTAATTGATCGGTGCTCAGGGCGAACTCGGAGGATGCGGTGAGGAGGGGACAACGTCAGGTAGAGCAAGTGAAAATCAAAATTGGCATGCAGATGGACGGGGAAGCGTTCCGGGCGACGTTGTTGGAAACGCAGGTGCGCCGCCCAGTTATTCGAGCTACCCATTTATGTCGAGGCTCTCCTAGGTCATGTTGACCAAGGATCACACGAAATGGAACTTCGACTCGCTTCTAGACCTCATCGAAGGGCCATTGTTGAACCCAAAGAGAATGGAAGAAGCTATAAAGGTTTCGAGGTTTATCAGGCGCTTGACCTCGTTCTTCCATCCATTCAGCCACAGGTTCTCAGATCTCCCAAGGGGAAAGGTGTGTGACGGATTTGATGGGATCGTTTCGGAGTGACACTAAGGATATCCTCCCTTAGGGAAATGCGAAATGGGTCAAACTCGGGTGTGCGATGCTCACCACTTTGCTTGCGAGTCCGGAGGGCGTGAGGTTGTTATCAACGGAGGACAAGTTTTTGCCGCAGATTAGGGCGAGTTTCGCTCAGCTAGATCCGGTAGGGGTGATCCCTCTCTTCTTATTTTTGTGCATAACTGACGCCACCCTGCCTTCCAGTTCAATGGGTTTCAACCTTCTGATCCGATATTGTCGAAGCGAAGGGTCGCCGAAACCTTGACGTATGGGTATCTTGAGATGCTCGGGACCCTGAGCAAACACAAGGAGGGCATCGAGTATGTTTCGATTCTATCTACTGCGTTCCGCTTTATCTCGTTAACGATGTGCGTGTGCTTCTATTCTCAGGTTGTTGGAGAAATTCAAAATCTTCACCGCATTCTACCATCTAAGCGAGCTCAGAAGTAGGGAGGATCTGATGAAGCTTATCATCGAGAATCTCGATTACAGCATGTACGTCTCGAGATGTTCAAGCCAATCCTTGAGACTTGACGCGAGACGCCCTAGTGATGGGCACCCTCGTATTGTTCTGTCCAAAGCTTTGACTTCTAGTTACAAGGTAGGTATTCACGGCCGTCGGGGTCGAAGTTGGATTCTGAATCTCCGTGGTTAGCATATTCGTTCGTACGCGACGAAACACCTTGGAGAGCTCGTCCGAGCCAGCCCGATCGCAAATTCATGGACATTGCGATTGCTACTGACCCAGTTATATGACCCCGCGGTCGAAGTCAGAGGACTCGCCGTCACCTTCTTGCAAGAGGCTTGTGAAGTCAGTGATGTCTTGCATCTAGTCGTTGAGATGCAGCCGATGTTGGACCATCTTGGGGATATCGGGCATCCTCTGCTGCTCAAGTAGGTTCATTGTCACGGTGTTGTATGCGCCGGATCTGACTGGTGTGCAGGTTCATGTCGACACCGGTCGGTTTCCGTTATCTATACTCGGCGGATTATATCGACCGAGAGATGGACGTCTGGTTTAATGTATGTGACTCCACGGTTTTGGGTTAGGAGGGTTAGCTGACCCAGATAATTTCAGACGAGGAACGTTCACTACGTAGTGGAGATCGAAATCTTCCTCGCCCGCGCCTTCCACTTTAATTTCAATTCTGGTCAACGAGACGATGATATACCGTAGGGTGGTTGGAATACGTCAGCAATTTCAATCTGCTGATGCCTTTTCTTTCCACCCCTCCTAGTGCATTCGATGGGATCGTTCCACCTCACTTTTACGGAGTCATGGCTAAGACAGAGCTGGGTTGTCAAGTGCTCCATCAGAAAGGTCATTTTAGCGAGTTTGCGCAATTCATCAAGAAGCATGGATTGGAGCAGGAAGACCCGGATATCATATTGAAGCTGAAGAGCATACTTTGGGCAGTGGTAAGAGCGTGACTTCCCTTTGCTTGGGCGATTCCTGCCGAGCGGTCTATAACCGCCTTCAATTACTTTAGGGGAACATCGGGGCTGCCGAGGGTGGGCTGCCATTTTTGGAGGAAGACGAGGTTATTCCTGAGATTTTGAATATCGCGGAGAGGTCGCAGGTGCTTTCTGTTCGAGGGTGGGTTATGTGGCGTGGTTGCGATATTCCAGATCACTTCGCTGACGAACACCCCGTTTAGGACGTGCTTCTTCGCTCTGGGTTTGGTCTCTTCGACTCCACAAGGTGCGGAGATTCTCGAAGACTACGGCTGGGAAGCTACCTTGTCTCCGTTGGGGTTACCTACGGGGCTTTGCATCCCAGCTGACATTGAGAAATTCCTTTCGGTACGGTTCCCCCAGGTCCCGTTCCGCAGGGGTTCGGGCTTATACGTATTGTTTTTCTTTCCCCAGATACCGTCATGGGATGTTACCCCTCCCAAGAAGAACGAAAATAGGCTCAAGCCGCCGGCTTCCGAAAACGAGATCGAGGTGATGACTGCGGTTTCTAACCTCGCCAACACCGTGATCGCGAATACCGCCTCGAGGGCCTTGGCGAAGTATGTGTCCCCTGGAACCCGAGAGCACCGCGCAGATTGCTTATTTGTAAATATCCAGGATGAAAGGCCGCCCAGAGTTCCGACAAATATTCGGGTCTCCTCAGGTCTTTTACAGGGTTCTCCATACAATTTCGACGCAGAGATACAGGCTCCTGGTCCGGCGGTACATCTTTGATCTGTTCAATATGGAGCTCGATGAGGAGACTATGAGGGCTTTTGCCGTTTGCGAGAGGACGTTGCGGATGGATCAGGCACCTGATAGCGCTACGGTGTCGCTTCAGAGGACCGCTTCGAGGGTCATCACTTCCTTTGGACACCGAGCGATGGATTCGGACGAGAGTGGTGAGGATGAGGTGTCGGAAGTGAAAGGGATCACGAGGAAGTTTAATACCAGTCGGCGACCTGTCAGTCTCAAGCCTACGAGGAAAATTGTTGGTGGGTTTGACGAGAAGTGATATATGCCACCCATTCCATCTCGCCTTCGTGTCTCCTTTCGAGCCTTGAACAGTCCACGGTTCAGGTCACGGATACCCCTCTCTCCTGCTTTGCCGGTATGTTTTATCCTCTTTCACTCACATCTATTGAGCCTGGTATCTCATCGTCCGATATTTATCGTTGATTCAACGACGTCTTACGCAACTACAATCCCGCACCTGTATCCGTAGCTCTTATGAATGTCGCATTTTTCCCCGGGTTAAACTCATCCCTCCCCCTCTTCATTTCCGGCATCACTCATGCATTTCCAGTACCACTGCCAGATTGTTGGTTCCGGGTAGAACTGTGGGCATCACAAGGACGTACGGGGTTCCATTCGACACAGGTGAAACCAGAGACACAAATGAGGGGTCCTGTATAATTGATTCCACCGCATTGGTGATACTCGCTTTGAACGGCCGCCGGTGGGTCGCGAGGCGCCGGGGTGGGCTCAGTGGTATTCTCATTCTGCCCCGTGGAACTACTTCCAGTGGTGGTGGGTCAACGATACCGTTTGACTAGATGATAAAAGGCTTGCTTACGCTCCATCCGGAGGCACGGCGCTACAGCTGACGCCAACGATGAGGAAAACGACCACAAGCGGAGAAACAACTTCATGGCTGGACAAGAGAGATGAACCCACAACAGATCCGCCCTCCAACTTTATACACCAGGGTCCTGTTGGTGTGACCTCAAAGTGCGGGGGGGGGCGTTCCATTCAGGGAATGTCGGGGTGAGAAAATAGCAGTTTGATCAGAGAGACGCAATGACAGGATATATCGGTCTCCGATCCAGGAAACCCCGCGACTGAACGATTGGAGCTGTCCGCGCGAGGGCACGGGCCGTTGGGGAGGATTACAATAGCAACGTAGCATTGGCACGGTCATTAGGAAAGGTCTGAAACCTTACGTACGATCAGGAGCCCTGGTAAATAACCCAGGTATGATGAAGAGACAGATATAGCAAAGGACGATCTAGAATGCAAAGGGTGGGACCCGTGAGATACACGGGGATAGGTGAAGCACGAAAATCAAAGCATAAAGAAGAGCAAATATGTGGCGCAGGCAAAATGGTCAAGTAGATGGAGAGAGAAGGGTCAAGCAATGTGGGGGAATAAGGTGTAGTCGTATCGTATCGCGGGTGAGTGGTCCGGAAAGTCATGGAAGGGTGGATGATCCTGAAAAAGGTAAAAATAATTCATGGTCTGTGCGTCGTGATCTGTCGTAACCGGTCGTTCATTCGCGACTCTTGAAGGCCCAGGAGGTCAACCGGGAGCGTGGGGTATGCTGTTTCTCCGCTTCCTCCTGTAGCAGAATGTGTGATCGTTGCAGTACTTCCGTCTCCTCGTTGAGCGCTTCCTGGATAGCAACGCTCTGTGCAGAGACGTGGCTTATCATCGAGCGTTGAGCGAAACGGGAACCGCCACCGCTTGAAGGAGGGGGGAAGAACGAAAACTGGCCGATCGAATTCGTGGAATGGACCTGATTCAGGCTCAGATGCCTCGGGGGTGAAGTCTGCGAAGGACGCTGCACGGCCAACCTGCCCGCCTCGTTCATGGTCGCATATCTCGGATCCGTTCTCCTGTCCGCCGTACCCGCCGCTCTGAGCAATGGACTGTCCGGCATCGACCTCAACGATCCCGTCAATAGTGATGGCGATACAGGGAAAAAGTCGCCCGTAGTAGTTGGTGCCGCTGGTGGACTGTTGGACGGCGACGAGCTTAGAGGAAGTCGCGTTACGCTCCCAGTTAGCAGTTCGATCCCAGGACGCCTGCTCTGGCTGGTCGCGCTACCCGAGGTCCTTGGGCGAGGTCTAGTCGTCCGCAGAAAATATGATTGCTGATCCGTCGTCGAGACATCGCCGTCGCCCTTCAGATTTTGCACCCTTGAGGTGATGGTGGGCGTAAGCTCGATCTCTTCTGTCCCGTCAAGAGGTGAACCACTAATGGACATTTCGTCGCCGGAGATGGAGATCGCGGATTCCAAGTCCGCTGTGAGTCCAGACAAGACGGATCCGGCCGAGGTGATCCTTTCACTTAGTGGTCCAAGGTGTCCAGCTCCAGGTTCGCTGGTCAACGCCACATTTGTGGTTACTGTCCTGTCCAAGTCAAGGGTGCCGATCGGATTAACGGGCAACCACAGCGCATCCTTGATCGGCAGTGCGTAGTACGGGTTATCATACGGCTGATCTGGAAGGGAATTGTCGTCCCAGGGAGGGTGAGGGGGGTTAATTGTCACTCGAGAGCTCGGAGGAGACTCGTTGCACCCCTCTTCCCGTCCTCGCTCCCACCCCCGGTCCCGATCGTTCGCCCGATCCTCAACTTCTCCGTCTCCCAAACTTGGCATTGACCTCATCGCCCTCGTCTGCACTGGTTCCTCCTTAATCGGTGACATCCCCAAACTAACACGATTTTCCTGCATAGACATAGTTCGGGATCGTACCGGAGGTGGAGTGGGTGGTGCAAATGGGTTCGGTTGTCTCTTGGCCGCCGGACGGTTCGGGATGGTGGAGTACGAGAACTGTAATTTTCGTGGGAGCTTCCACGTGAAGAAGGCCTTCTCTTTCCGCGAAGGGCGCGAGGCATGGGCGACTACCTGTTCCTGTGTGTTTTCCTCTTCTTGTTTGCATTCCCCATCCGTCACGGCCTCTGCGTTTTCGACCTCACAGTCGTTGGTCTCACAGTAGATGTTCGCCTCCAGGATGTCGTCGATTTCGAACCTCCTGCGACACCAACGCGTAAACCTGCATATGGATTGAACGATGGGGGTTGATGTAAGATAAACCAGGCACACGTACGTGAGCTTCACAACAACTGTCAAGACGATGAAAACGGCGGTGAACGCCACGTTTACGGTACGCTTGTTCACCACCATGTACGCCAAAAATACAGCCTGGGAAAAGATGAGACCTTGGGGCCACGGTCAGCGTCCGCCTGCCACCCAATTTGAGGTCGCCTTACCATCGAGAGAGTAGCGGACAATCCGGATAAGCAGTAGTTGGCCATCCCCCTCGTAGTGTTTCGCATATACATGCAACAACTAGTGGGTAAATTAGTTCAAGTTCGTGGCAATGTCGGCGATCCATACCGAGTTCTTGACGATGGCTGGAATGACGGTTAGCCTCTGTGTATGTATAATGAACCGCAACAGAGGAAGCACTCACTAGCTGAAATGCTGAAGTAAAACAGACCGAAAGGGATAACCAACGGGTTTAGCGTCGAGAATAACAACAGAATGTGAATGACGAGGATGTGGTTCGGTAGCCAATCTGTGCGAGGCACATGCGATCAGCACACGTGTTCCGGTTAGCGGATCAACACATACAGTAGTAGTTGAAGGTTCTCGGGCGGATTCCGATAGTGCGTTTTCGCGGTGTCACCTGTCTCCTGGTAGTCGGGTATACCAGCAAAGGGAGCTGATGAAAAGGTGACGTTGTGAGTATCAGTGAAATGGCTATTTCTCGGTAACCTTCAGTGGAATGGAAGGATAGATACTAACCCCGACTGCACACAAAGGGTATTCAGAATCACTTCTTTCACTAATACCGTAACGGATCACACTCACATAGTGCGAGATCGAATCCACAGTGAATTGCAGTCGTAAAAATCACTAAACGAAGGCATTCAGCGGACAAACTAGGGAGAAGTAAGAAAAGACATTACACCAGCCAACGTAAAAAGGCCCCGCGCTGGGGAAACTGTTCGATATGATATCGATTACCCTTCCATCCGTGTAACTCTTGACGGAGACCAAAAACGACTGGAGGGCCAACGTGCCAACACAGAAGAACACCAAAAGATTGACCACCAAGAACTTGTAGTATCTTGTCATGATCAGGTCGTGCAGCGCAGAGAGGGTGATGATCGTGTGACCCTTCTTGGCGATGAGTAACAGGAGCAGGGGAATGAGGATGGCGAGAACCGAGACGAGGAAAGTGGGGACGAAAGACTGGAGCACTTCAGATTGCCATTTGTGCGTGTCCAAGTAGTTTTTCTGTAGTAGAACGTTAAGGACATGTAAAAATACCGTCGCGGCTGGCATACCAAACTTGGCCAAAAGACAGAAATATTCTGGATGGAGACCAGACCGATAAAAAGTGAAATCGGAAAAACCCAGAAAATGGTGAAGGCCCTGCGGAAAAATTGTGATTAAAGGAGTTAAGACATCGAACCGGAAAGCCATACCAGACACCGAGACCAATAACCCAGTCCTTTACAAACTGTATTCGAGGATATGAGTCAGCAGGTAGGCCACGGAAACGGGTGAAATAGCAAACAAGTGCGAACCTCGAGATTGTACGGCAGCTTCATGATCCTGGTCCAATCTACGTCCTCATAAAGAGGAGCCATGGAAACCGTACACACAAGCGGGTTATCAGGATGCACCGCAAGGTATTTGCACGCCCTCCTAGCGTCCTTCGGGGTCTCGAAAGTCACAAAAGCCGTTGACACGGGATCGTACCCATTTAAGGGCAGCGACCTTGCCTCGGTAACTAAGGAGGTGAGAACCCGGAGTTTCGCGGTGTAGTAGTCGATCGTCGGGACGGTCTTCCCCCTGAAAAGCGAATTGAGGTGGATAAGGGGCTGGTAGGGGTCCAGCACTGAACGAGGGAGGCTAAGGAGAGCTTCCCAAATCGTCTTGTGCTTCTCGTGGTGGTCATCAGACTGGTACGAGTAATCCTGTCCATTCTTCTCCGTAGCCTGCTCGTTGTCGGTCGATCGGGGTTTCTGGCACAACGAAGTCCGAGGGAACGGTGGTAGTTGCCTCGCCTGAGAGAACTCCTTGACAAATGGACCAATAGTTCTGATCAAGAGGTCCATCCGATTTTCCCCTTCTCGTTCGTCCTTTCCTGCAGTATTCTCGACGTCAATCTCGGTTTTCTCATTTTTCCAAAACTTGACCGTTCCGAGGAGAGGGGTCGAAGTACGGTTATGCGCGCGCCGGTCTTTCGTAAGAACAGCCTCGGATGGATCCTTCATGCATGCAGCAACCGCAGTGAGAACTTTGCAAGCGAGCCGAATATGAGCAGTTTCGAGTACACGTAGGACCTCTTCACGACGTTCCAACAGGGTAGCAAGTTGAGACATCCTTCGAACGACGGTGACCCGTTCCACGACGGCAGTCCGCTTATTCTCTCCAGAGGACTCTGCAGTGTGCCCATCCTCCGATGAGTTCGCCATGAGTTCGGGATGAACGCTTTCGTCGAGAGGAATTCTCCGGAGTCGGTTCCAGAAGTGGGTAAGGTATCGGTTAATGAAACCAGGTTGAGTGGAGGTAGTGATGCCGGTAGTCGGTTTAGCGATCTTCCTAGCAAGGTAGTACTCAAAATATTCCTTGAGTTGTTGCTCCTCCCGGAGGTATCCGGGGATATTAGCCACCATGACAGTTCTGTAGCGGACTCCCTTATGCCGATCGTCTATCTGCATCATCGGGTCGACGGCTGGCTGGAAGAAGTATTGTGGGTGGGGGTGCCTATACTGGGTCTTGGGCCGACTGGGATGGTTTTCGGCAGCAGCGAGGAGGTTAGCAGTTCGCATCCGCATCAGCCCAATGGCTATCCACAGGAGCGTCATCATCCAAGTGATCGAGATCCAGAAGATGACGATGAGGTGTATCCAAAGGAGGGACCTGCCCTTCGGGGTATCCGTTAAAGAGGAAATTGAAGCTCTGGTCATGGAGGCTGGGGAGTCCTCGTCAGAGAAGACAACATGAATGGAGAATAGAGCCGGAAATGTGGTGAAGGTATGCAAGAGCGCAAACCACCCTGTTGGAAGATCGGGAATGAGCACCACCAGGAATGCTACCATGGATTGACATGACGTACAGCACCCTCGCAGGAATCGAACGTAGAGCGTAGCATCAATCCCCCGAAGAGCCAACATTTTGTCTTCAGGGAAAGTGACCACTTGTTTGACCCAACTTAGTGGCCAACCCCGAGGATGGGGTGGTGAAGGGTTGCTGTCGGGTGAAAACAGACGGCGGAACATCAGCTCAACGTTTCGGTCTCAATTCGATTGTTGTCGACTGACTTTGCCCAACATCGACCCTGAAATAGACTGGTGAATGTGCGTCAGCAGCGGAGGTGTAGAAGGGAGTGAAATTCGTCGCTCACTATCCAAACTCCCAACTCTCCACACTACCCAATCGCCCCGGCTCGTATCTCGGGTTTTTGCCCCTCCCCCTTTTCACTCGTTTCATAATGTCATGAGAGGTGACGCATATCAAGGCCAGGCCGAAAGCGAAAGCAGACTGGTTGATGAGGCCACTACAAAGAGACAGTTAGTCGCCCGGTGTGGGCGGTGTTGGGTTGGGGGCCATCGCTTGCCTGTAATTCCTGGAAAACGGTCGTTGTTCTAGGGTTGCCATTGACTGTCGGGAGCGGAGACGACGGGCGGAAGGCTAGTCGTGGGCTCCGGGGCGGGGAGCGACAGTGGAGGGAAAGACACAACGGATGAATTCGAATGGGGACGGAAGGGCGGCGTCAATTGTGATTGTCACTCCACACCATGTGATCGAACGCGCAGCTACTCCTACTCTACTTGGTACGCATAATCCGGAGCGGTTTAGGCCTGAAAACAAAGTTTTCAGAGTAGTTCTTAGGTGGAACCCTCTTCACGGTCTCAGGTTGGCTAAAATCGAGGAGGAAAATCAGCGGTCAAGAACTACCCGACCAACGACCAAGCTTACACGTAGTAGTCCCATCCTATTCGGAACAAGGGATGAAAATGAGACCGGGTGCGAACAACAAAGCGGCCGAAACTGACCTTGCTTCTCCGCAAAATGAATCGCATCCTCCTTGCTCCGGAAACCCATACGTAAACTCTGGTTATAATCCGCGCTACAGGCAACCGGTTAGCAACAACTACGGGGCAGTAGGGATAAATCGAACGCACGAGCTAGCCCATCCCATTAGCTGGTTCTCCCATCGACCGCCCCCCTGTAAGATATCAAAGTCTATCCTCCACCCTTCACCCCTTGCGCCTCCACTTTGCATGGTATTTCGAGTCGGGACATAGATTCGGACCTGGCGGTGTCTGAGTTCCGCTACGCAACAAAAAACCTTCAATTCAGGCGCATCTCCAGAAAACCTCTAGCCAAGGGCGCACCAGGAGCTCCGCTGACGACGTCCGCGGCCAGAACCTCCTTCGGTTGTTGTGATGTGATCTCGGTCGAAGACGACTTTTCCCTCGAGACGACGGGAGCATCGTGGGCCTGGGTAGTGAGGGTGCAAGCAATCAAGTTCGCCCTGGGAAGGCTTCGTGGGATGGCGCGAAGGAGAGACATCCTCAATGGTCAGTTGCCTTGAGGGACGAGTCGGAAAGTGTTGATGCTAATTCCCACGCTTACTACATCTCCTTTTCAGGCCAGTACTAAAGTCCAGCCTACTTATGTAACAAGAATAGGTCAAATTTCTATCTTTGCGCTACTTCCGTTTGGTTCACACTAGATGCCGCATAAGGTGCAGAGCCCGAGACGGAAGCGCTCTCTGAAAATCCGATGATTTCGTCCGACTCAAGTTGTATACAAGTGACACTCGGTGTCTCCCTATGCTGTTCAGTTTGTGCAATGAATAAAAGTCGCCATTGTCAAATGCCGCCCGGATATATGACATTTGCGTCAGATCTTCGCCTGTCGTTGACGACCAACCAGGACCCACAACAATTGCATTCAACTTCTGGGGGTCCGCTGCGACTTTCGGAAGTCCGAAATCACCACTGGCATTCCCGCGGTCAGTGAACCCATTGCTTCTATAGAGACACGCGCAAAACACTGCGGCCATGAGTTAAAGTTGATTCGGTCGACTCTGAGGCTTGCGTCCAACGTTGAAAACCACAATCGAACAAGTAGCGTTCCTGAAAATGTTTGTCCGCGAGGGCAGGCGTGCGCTTGACTTGATCCTCCAGATCAACCGGGACCAACCCGCGTCTGTCTTCAAAGGCACCAACTTCAATGAACGAACCCTCTCGTTTAGCATGACGGAGAGCCGATGCCTTCAGGTGCGTGAGCATTAATCTTAGTGATCACAACACTCTTGAAATGCATGCGTCCGTCGGAAAGCTGTGGCGGCACATCATTCAGAAATGTAAAGAGGAATCAACACACTTTGTGGGCAGCTAGTAGCAGTGAACCAAGGAGGTAAGACAGATGGATCGCGGTCACGAGTGAGTAGCTTACACGAGGGGGTGAATGGTGTGGAAGTGCACTTCCCATTCAATAGCTGCATCAGTATAGCAGCCCGCCTTTCGTCGTGCAAGTCGCTGAGAGCAATAGAATGATCATTCGACAAATCAAAACAACTCATCAGCAAACCGTCCGATCACTCAGTAGTACCACCGTCATGTTTCAAGGCTTTTGAGGGGCAAAGAACGCTTCGTATGGAAACTTTTTATCAGAGTTAAAAGTCCGCTGAAGAAGTTAAAAACAATGAGATCGCAACCCACGCTCCCACATCAGATCCACAGAGCTCCTGGGATAGATCTGCAGGTGCTAAAAAGGGCGGTGAGCAGATGAAGCAAGCGAAGGGAAGGGGGGGAAACCTGTAACAGGATACCTTTGCGATGGGAGAAGGGAGGACGGAAGATCCACATGGTACCGGAACGTAAGGATCGAGAGACAAAAATGAAAATGACGTGACGTAAATGTAACGTGTGAATATTTGAATACTCAATGAAATCATGTTCTGGCTGTGACACTTGTAACTTACAATTCTGCACGAGCATCATCGCACACCTCGTGCAGATAGAACCACTTGGTGAATGCTGCAGAATGGTATCCGCAGCGGTAGCATTTGAAGATAGATAAGACCCGGTAAGTACTCACGTCCCGGGAATGGGAGGCCGGATAGTTATTTAAAGAAGCGTAACGTTCAGTTTGACCACCCTCCTCTCTTGTGATCACCTCCAGCTGCCCCGCGACGCTGGTTCACGATGGCGAAAAATACTATATTCTCGGGTAGGCTCTCGAAAAGGAAACTCAAGGCTACAATCATCAAAGATATATGGCCCGGGTTACTCTTCTTTACTTTGATTGCGACGGGTGAGTGGGTCTCTGGATCATCCATCTCTCCGAGGAGTTCTGAGTTGGATGATCTTATCACCCCAGTGGTCGCGCTCGTGGACAAGTTTACGAATGTCAAGCTCGCGTTCAACAACCAGCTTTTGACCGTGCTTGGTGTTGTTCTTGGTCTGGTCATATCTTTCAGGACATCTTCTGCATATGAACGGTGAGTAGATTTGAGAGTGTCGTGACTCCCTGCCACCCGTCGACGTCGACATCCGATCGCAGGTACAGTGAGGGTCGCAGGCTGTGGGGCTCTGTCTGCTGTCTTTGTCGAAACATCGCACAGGTGGTGCGTATCTGGATCATTGAATCACTTGAGCAATATTGACCCATCGCGCAGATTTGGACCCAAGTTTCCGCCGAGCGGCCCAACGCCGACAACCCCGAGCTCACTGTCCCGGTGTTGAACGGGACCATCGAGAAGAAGTCGATGATCAACCTAGTGCGCCCACACACTGTTTGGATTACACGTAACAGAATTGTTGACTCTTTCCAGCTCCAAGCCGTGGCCGTGGCCGTCAAGGCGCGTCCTTGTATATCCTATATCATCCGATACTGAAGGTCCGCTTAGCACATGCTTCGACACGAGACTGGAATTTACTACGAAGACCTCTACCCCCTCATTGCCTTCCTCCCTCGTTATGCGTATGCGTCCGATGGGACCGATGTTAGCGATCTTTTGCCCCTGTGGCAGGCGTCGCACGACGAAAAGGTTGCACCATTGAAACGGGCAGAAGCACGCACCACCTCGTGTACGACCTCGTTAAACGATGTGGACAAGGGAACTTGGTCCACGTCGTACCGGCCCCGGGGTTGTAACGAGTTCGATCCTGAAAAGGTGCTTCCTGTCGTGTACACTGACCACCCTTTGCGCCCATCTCGGCAACCACCCGAAACGGGCTTCTTTGATTACTTCCCCATCTTGCGACCGATAAAACGGATCCCAAAAATGTTCAAGCCGAAGAATGTTGAGGACCCTGAGGGTGAAAGGTTCATCGAATCTCCCTCCAGCGGAGGAAGGAATTACATTGGCCGAAAGAGGAAGGAGCCGATTGACTCGAACGTACCTTTGCAGATCATGTTGTATATCAGCAGCTATAACGCATTCCTGCTGAAGAATGGCCTCCTCACACCGCCAGCGGGCTCCTTGTTGACGAACTCCATCGGTGCCCTGCAGGACGCCATCTCTGGCCTCGACCGAATCAAGACCACACCTCTGCCGTTTGCCTACCAGGCGCACCTACGGATGACGTTGTGGTACGAAGTTTCCTCCCTTTTGTCCCGTCGCGAGTGCACCCTGCTGAGGCCACCGCTGTAGGTTCTACCTATTCTTCCTTCCCGTATGTTTTCCGATCGCGAGGTAGTAATCTCAGCTCACACTGGCATTCTAGTTCCAAATCTTGAACAGCATGGGTTTGGTGACCATCCCGTGAGTTTGGCTCTGTGACGTTGGTGTCGAAACACTGACCTCAGTCGAACAGGGCGACAGCATTTTCGTCGTTCCTCTTGCTTGGTTTCCTTGAAATCGGACAGGAAATGTGAGGTCATGTGCGACATGACAAATCTGGAACAGACGGAATTGACGAATTCATAGCGAAAACCCTTTCAACTACGATCTGAATGATTTAGGTACGTAAAATAAGTCGGTCGTCTGGCTCTATTAACCACTGTGCCCGCAGATCTCGACAGCTTCTGCTTCACCCTCCAACGTGAACTGCACGAGATTACAGCTGTGCGTAGTACGCGTGTCATCAAGGTTTGCGGCTAACTCCCCCCCGCAGCACCCGAATTTCGCGCCGTCCGAGTTCTGCTACAGCAGCTGGAATCAACCGTTTGTCCCTTATGATCGGAGGACGGCAGAGGATATGATTCGCGATGAGAAGGATGAATACCACGACAAAGAGATGGGGCTGGACAAGATCAGAAAGACGTTACTACACAGCTGGCGCCAGGTCGATCAGGAGACCAGAGCCTGAGGCTCGAGGGTTGCCAATCAACTGGGGAGGACTTTGTTCGGTGCGCGTACTACAGGCCTTATCTATGTATACTAATAAGGTGCAGGGCCGACCAGCGGCAGAGCCTTAGACGGAAGCGTTCTCTGAAAATCCGATGTTTTCTTCCGGCTTGAGTTGTATACAAGTGACACTCGGTGTCTCCCTATGCTGTTCAGTTTGCGCAATGAATAGAAGTCGCCATTGTCGAATGTCGCCTCGGATGTACGACATTTGCGTCAGATCTTCGCCTGTCGTTGACGACCAACCAGTTAACCAGGACTCGCGACAATTGCATTCAACTTCTGGGGGTCCGCTGCGACTTTCGGAAGTCCGAAATCACCACCGGCATTCCCGCAGTCAGTGAACTCACTGCTTCTATAGAGACACGCGCAAAACACTGTGGCCATGAGTTAAAGTTGATTCGGTCGACTCTGAGGCTTGCGTCCAACGTTGAAAACCATAAACGAACAAGTAGCTTTCCTGAAAATATTTGTCCACGAGGGCAAACGTGCGTTTGACGTGATCCTCCAGGAACCTGCACCTGTCTTCAAAGTCATTGAGTTCGACGAACGAACCCTCTCGTTTAGCATGACGGAGAGCCGATGCCTTCAGGTACGTGAGTATTGATCTTGGTGATCACAACACTCTTGAAATACACGCGTCCGTCGGAAAGCTGTGGCGGCACATCATTCAGAAATGTGAAAAGGGATCAATCCATTTTTGTGGGCAGCCAGTAGTAGTGAACTCAGGAGGTAGGACAGATGGATCGCGGACGAAGCGTCACGAGCGAGTAGCTTACACGAAGGAGCTGGGATGGCATGTGGAAGTGCACTTCCCGTTCGGTAGGTTCACCATTGACTGCACGATATGACCCGGTACTTACGTCCCGGGAACAAGGGAGTTTCCACCATTCCCATCCAAGTGGTCACCGATCTTGTAAATAGTTCCAGGTAGTTCAACCCAACAATCTGCTGATTCAGATGTAGGCGAATTCTCGCGGACCGCCTGGGAACCAACACTAGCCTTGCGGGTAGGCCCAGGGCGTCCTCGCTTACGGTGGGATCAACCTGACTGGCCCTGGGACATACATGGCTGAAGTTGGGGAGGACGACGGTCAACCTCTAAGCGCGGGTTGTTCCCGAAACATCACAAAGGCAAGTAGCCTGGTCATCAAGTTTGGGTGGCCGGAGAAATCATGGGTCTGTATCCACTCGGGTCTGCGATCCCATATACTCTAGATCACTCCGTCCTTTAAAAGATTCCTTGAATAGCCGCGAACATGGACACAAGACCGGTCCCTGGGACACGGCCGCACAGAATTACACCGGTCGGAACTGCGCTTACGTTGATATTCAACGAAGACTGACTCCGCCACCTAAGGAGACGGCGGTTAGCGTTGAACCATCGAAACGGAATGAACATGTGGCTCACCACATCCACCACCACACCCACCGCCGCAGCCTCCGCCGCAGCCTCCTCCGCACCCAGTGCCGCGTGTAGAACTGGACCCACTGACCAATCCATGCTCGTGCCCAAGGTAGACTGGAGCCATGCCTACGGACTGGAATTCAGGTCCTTTCGATGATACGTTTGTGGGTTCGATGGCCGCCTCAGTATTCGAGCAGAACGAATATGGGACCCCGAATCGCTCCTGGAATCGAACAATAATGGGTAAGGTCAACCATAGATATATCCTTGACGCACCTCCCAAGCGTGGCAAGTGCTATCGAACGAGTTTGAAAGATGTACTTCCTCTACGTCGTCGTCGCTGGGGAAGAATTCCTTGAGCTTCCGTTCCTAAACAACAGCAAGACTCAGGAGACATACTGGTCAATAAACCGCTTTGCGTGCTTGACGCAGTCGAGGGCGTATCTCTCCGGGTAGAGTTGATGAGTACTAGGTAGAGCGTTTAGTCTTGTGCCTACAAACCGGAGGAGGAGGAGGCGCCGACATACTGCCACGCAAGGTCAATGTCGAGTGTTGGTACAAAGAATTTGCCCGGCACAGAGGCCATAAGCTCCAAGAACCTTTGCACATCGTTAGTGACCGATAGCCCCAATAGCCTGAACTTCCTACCCTTGATATCTCGCAGCGCAACGTTGCAGAATATCCGAATTGTCGGTGGCATCGAAGAATCCTGGCTCTGTCCACCCCAGTTTGACCATCTTCTCGGTGAAACTGGTCTGTCTCAAAACCTAATTTTACGCGGGGTCAACACGGGCACTAGATAGTCAGGGGTGAAGCACATACGGCGCCGGCCAGATCAAGGGAAAACGGATAACCTCTTCCTTTGGCAGAGTTGGTTGTGAACGATGTGATGGCGTCGAACGGGATTCCCATCCCTGACTCCTGCGGAGAGACCCCTCCCTTCGGGGGGTCACTCGCAAAGAGATCGAGGAGGCTGGGTTTCAGACCGTCCAAGGGCCTCAGGGCCTCAAGGCTCTTGGTATCCCCGGCGTAGCGACTGTGATAGGTGTCAACCAAGTCCCTCTAGTAGCTCAATTTGGCACCATCCCACCTCGGGTTTAGCATATACGCGTGCCATACCAGACACACGTCCAAAGGTGGGCATTCTATCCTCTCAACTTTACCGTTATCGTCGACCTTGAGCCCGGAAACCCATCCGCGAAACCTACAACAATGTAACCGTTAACGCTCCGCGAGAAGCAGGCTCGTAAACCACCACCACCTGTCCACCGAAGCCTGCACAAACGATTTCCACCTTTCCTCTGGACCCAACCCGTGGGCGTCGAACCCCGGCCTGTTCCCACCCTCTACTTGGCTCTTCAGATCGTGGAATGCGCGGAGAAGATTCAGATGGGCCCCGAGCTCGCTAGGATCGAGAATACGGTTTGAAGCCATATGACGAGGAAGTGAGAGAGGGTGCGGCGATATGACGGTGAAGAACCGGCGGGGTATGGCAGGCGTTTACTAGGGTGAACTCAGAGGATGTGGGGAACCGGCCCGGCCCGGCGCGAGTTTCCGGTAGCGCGGTGAAGATCAAGAAGTGGGCGGTGGGGGACGAGAACTGAGTACTGAGGACTTCGCAATCTGACTGGGAGGTAAAGGGGAACACGAGCTGGCTCTCTTCCGTTTACCACTGCAGCTTGAGTGCATCGAAGCCCATGTGTGCCACATTACAAAGACGAGGGTGGGGGTACGCAAGGCTCTACGCGCTAGTGTTATGGGATTCGAAACTGCGAGGGTCTGCTATTGATGACGGAATCTACTTGTTTTCACGCGTTGCAGGGAATCCAATTCAAGCTCAGTGGTGTCTCGGCAATCTGGCCCGTGGAGGCTTCCGGGGTACCAATGGTAAATCAATAGATGGATCGCACAACAACGAGCAGTCTGCATTCCGAGAGGGCCGGGGTTTATTTCAACTGCCAGGGCGGAAGATGGGGTAAAACGTCTTGTCCAAGGGTAAGGTCAAGAACGATATGCCCCAGCCGTCACGGTCGCCTGGGTGAATTCCCACCTCCGGAAACAGAGGTGTGAAAAGGCGCGTAGTCGCAAGGGAAGACCAGCCATGAAGTAAACAACGACAGGGCAAAGTTTTGGCCACAACCTGTAGGGTTTTCAATTATAACCAAACATCAGGTGCAAAAAGACCAATCGTACGAGCTACAAGAGAAAGAGAAGACCCTTCCGAGAAGTAAAAAACACTCCCTAAACCTGAATGCGGAAACCCGGAGTCCCGCGGACCGCACCTCCAACGAACTCTTCCACAAGCGGTCTCCAGCAGTCATCCTTCAGCTCCATATGGACACCATCGCACGTCCTGAAAACTACTCCTCCCTGCTTGTCCAGCCTCTTCAGACCAATCATGTCATACAAATACAACTCCTGCATC
>Ga0307515_10003990_pt1 | contig 30801 bp, 30 predicted proteins | sample 17_EM_MG_FD_194513 | JGI IMG/M metagenome (GOLD analysis project Ga0307515, IMG submission 194513) | Populus trichocarpa ectomycorrhiza microbial communities from riparian zone in the Pacific Northwest, United States - 17_EM | ecosystem: Host-associated > Plants > Roots > Unclassified | place...
TTTCCGTCCCGCCCCACCAGTTCGTGACCGGCTTCTCCGTCCCGCCCAACCAGTTCGTGACCGGCTTCTCCGTCCTGCCCCACCATTTCACGACCTGCTTTTCCGTCCCGCCCAACCAGTTCACGACCGGCTTTTCCGTCCCGCCCCACCAGTTCGCCACCTGCTTTTCCGTCCCACCCCACCAATTCGCGACCGGCTTTTCCGTCCCGCCCCACCAGCTCTTCACAGGTTGGCCATAGTCACCTTTCCACCAATTCTTCACAGGTTCGCCATAATCACCTCCCCACCAACGAGCTACTTCACCACCCGCACTTCTCAAAATCCCCTGTTGGTGCGCCGCAACCACCGTCGTAGCACCGACAACAGCAACACCAGTCACCGGAATAGCACCCGCTCCCACCATACTCATGCTCTGCAGGATGGCGAATGCGCTTCCGGCAACCACAGAACCTCCAATACTCGATTGCCAGGCTGTCGCAATCGATCCTGCGCCAGCAAATCAGTCTGTCACCACGCAAACTGACGGAAGATACTCACCAGCAACAGGCCCTAACGAACCGAAACCAGCCATGGTGAAAGGGTTGATCATCAATATGATCCCGTTGACCAAGAACGCGGTTTGATATGTGTGGTCCTTGATGTGCTGCGTTATTCTGAACGCGCGGTCGCTAAAGGTGTTTATAAGCCGCTTTGTCAGAGCTCGGAGGTCGACATGGCTCAAGGCCCCGAGGTAGGTGGCGATGGCATTGGTAACCGGGCTGGAGTTTGCCCTGGTGAAAGCATCGATTATATGTTTCGGGTTTTGTCCTTGTAAGGCACGGAAGTGGACGAGCAGGGAGGAGTTGTGGTGAGAGTCGGCGCTCATTTTACAGGATTGTGATGTGATGCTGGTTGAGGTACTAGTAAGGTGGGAGGAGAGAAGATGGATCACGGACGGCAGGATAAGAACAAAAGACTGTGACTGCGGTGGATGAGAGATAAGACATGTGAGGGAACTACGACGGGATTGGTAAAGTTTGTCACTGCCTTGTGTTTGTGTTGTCTTTAGCCTGTTCATGCACGCACCCGATTGGATGATTTGACCGGCGGAATGTTGGATATGCAGTTTATGCGAACCTTGTAATTTATTACCAGTGTAGAGTAGCCCCAGGCCTGCTTTCTTTCGGCTGCAGATCCAGCGCCTAACGGCTTTCTTCGACGATCCAATAGTCGTCCGCAAAAGCACTTCCATAAACCGGCGGCGTATGGGGTTTAGGGCCGAGAATAATGCTGACTGATTGACGTTTAGCAAACGATAACAAGTTCTCGATTAAGATTAACCGTGATTGAGGCTTATGTGCTCTAAGAGCGGGATATACACATTGAATGTATATTAGCTAGGCATGCGGTGAGCGGGGAGGTAAGCATATCATAAAGCAAGTTGCGGTAAGCAGGTCATGAACTATACGTTTAGTAGATAACCGGAAACAAGCGTTGGCTTATGCAGACAGATCAAGCTACATAGCCTTCTCCATTTACCGCCCCAACATCCAAGGCCAAGTGGGTGGGAGCTCCGCCATCTAGCCGGCTCGCCCGGAGGCGGAGGGGTTATTAGGCTCTGTCATACTCTAGTAAGAGTGAATACAGTATGAATAAACAACAACAATCCAAGGCCAAGTGATCGCTTATGCATCTGGCTAAGTAACTTTAAATTGTGTACAGCTGGAGCTCTGTATAACTAATTTTGAGCCGTATTCTGACGAGTAACCTGTCCCCACCAGTTCGCGACCGGCTTTTCCGTCGCGCCCAACCAGCTCTTCACAGGTTGGCCGAAGTTACCATTCCACCAATTCTTCACCGGTTCGCCATAATCACCTCCCCACCAACGAGCTACTTCGCCACCCGCCGCATTGGCACCTCTCAGAACCCCCTGTTGGTGCGCTGCAACCACCGCCGTAGTACCGACAATAGCGGCACCAGCCGCAGGAATAGCAACCGCTGCCACCATGCCCATGCTCTGTAGGATGGCGAACGCGCTCCCGGCGGCCACAGAACCTCCAATACTGGCTTGCCAGCCGGCCGCAACCGATCCTGCGCCAGCCAATCAGTCTGTCACTCGCGCAAACCGATGGAAGATACTCACCGGCAACGGGTCCTAACGATCCAAAACCGGCCAGGGCGAGTGGGTTCATTAGCAGAATGACCCCGACGACTATGAATGCGGTTTGGTATGGGTGATTCCTGATGTGCTGCGTTATCGCGCGCAGGAACTGGTTTCTAAATTCGCTGTCGCTAAGCGTGCTTATAAGCCGCTCGATTAGGGAACGGAGTTCCATATGGCTCAAGGCCCCGAGGGAGGTGGTGATGGCATTGGTAACTGGACCGGGGTTTGCCCGGGTGAAAGCGTCGATTATATGCTGTGGGTTTTGGCCTCGTAGGTCGCGGAAGTAGACGGGTAGGCTGTCGGAATCATTGTGGTGAGAGTCGTCGGCCATTTGTTACGATGTTGATGTGGCGTTGTTAGTTTTGGGCGCCGGTTAGAGAGGCGGGGATGAGAGAAGAGTTTTGGGATGGCAGGATAAGGTGTCACTGGGGTGGCTGGGATATCAAAATCTGCGATGGGATTGGTAATGTTCGTCGGTGCTATGTGGCGCGGATTCACCCGCATTGATTAGGTTAGCTGCCGCCTATTCATGCATGCAGCTGATTGGATGATTTGACCTGCAGCTTCGAAATGGAATGCTGAATATGCAGTTTATATGCACCTGTGACTTGTTTCCGGGTGTAGCCCCAAGCCTGCCTTCTTTCTGTTACAGATTTAGTATTTACGGCTTTGGCGAAACAATAATGATCAACTATAAACTGAAGGTCGTCGAGAATAATGCTGACTGATTGACGCTCTGCAAACGATAAAAAATTCTCGGCTGCCCCGGCAGGTATTGATTTGTATGTGGCAGAAATTAATCGTCGTGTATGGGAGCCGGTTTGCAAACGCTCACTGGTTCGTGAACTGAATTTACTGGACTGCAAATGTTGCGAACTGGTCTCTGCAGTTTGCGAATTGTTAAAGTCGCCGATGATACAGAACATATATCACTTAGCCCAATCTAACTACTTAAGTACTGGTAGCTTCTCCCAGCGTTTGTTATCCAACCACCTCCAACCCTTATCTCCCGTGAGATCTTTCCTCCGTCATCCCACTTTGATCACCATCATCTCTTCATACAGAATCGTGGTATGAAATCATTGCTTATCGAGTAAAGAATATCTGGGTAGTACGTACTAGATTTCGAGTCACTCCTCCACTATCAATAGCACTAGACATACGGCGCCCACACTGCTGGGAACTGAGACGCCCTCCTCCTGGCTCTCTTTTCTGCAACCAGGCTATCACTCCACCCTTTCTTACATCTCATTTCTAATTGCAATCACATATCCGCCGTGTGCAGAATTTTTGATAATTCTAACCCGGTCGTGTACCGTCACTCTCACACCCGGAGCCTACATGACGCTTATTTATCGTGCTTCGGTACCCCCATGGTGTTTGGAATTTCGGAAATGCGAGATAATTTGGCCTTTCTAGATATTGTACGGTCGCTGATTCTACGTACGAGCCGATGTAGCATAGTGGTGCCCGAACATCTCAGTTTACCGGTATCCAATACATTCGAATCCCCTTTATCCATATCAGAAGGAAAACAATGATCCTCCCACCGAGGCCTATCAATCCAACCAGGCAATATTTCCTGTCGATAGTACGGCTGTAATTGAATGAAACGTTTGATAGCATCTCGAGAATGGTCCAGTAGGACCTCTGAAAATCCTGCGGCCCCGAAAAGCTCCCTCTCAAAGTTCTCTACCGTTTCCTTACGAAAATCCTTATGCTTGCGAAGCATTTCAACTAGAATATCTTTCTTCTTGCGCATGACATCTTTGTTAAGCGGCCGAGAAACTTCTTTCCACTGATCTATAACAGTCTCCAGAATACCATCGGCAGTCCGAAGTGCTAAGTCAACCGTAGATCGGACAGTACTCTCCATATGATGTGGAAGCCGAATCCCAAGGGTTTCCTTTACCGCAAGTAAAGAGTACATGAGGTCAGTAGCGTACTTGTCTACTGCTGCCTTCATCAGCATAGAACCAACAACTCCGGCATCTTGATTCCCAAACGCGAGCTGGGGGCCGGCGAGGGAGTACGTCTTCGATAAAAATAACGATAAGAGTGTGAGATTGCCCTTCTTCCAAGCAAGATGCCACGGTAACTGATGCAGGAAATCAGGGATAAGTAACACCTCTTTGCGTCGAAGCAGCAACTGGGAAAATTCCAATTGATCGGTTTGTGAGTGATTGACTCCATTTATGATCAATCCGGCGGCTACATGCAATGGGGTTCGCCCATCTTGATCTTGAGTACATTCTTCGGAAGCGCGGTGAGCGAGCAGCAGTTTTCCTACCGTTACATCCGCTGTTTTAGCAGCTAAATGCAGCGGGGTTTGTCGGTACTTAGAGCTGGATATTCCTAGGGACGAATCCGCTTGAACTGCTTCTACACTGTCGTGCGAGAGTAGAAGCTTTACTATTGTTGGATTCTCCATATGGGACGCAATGTGGAGTGGTATATCTCCAAGCCTGTTCGTAATAGTGTGGTCGGCGCCGGCTATGAGCAGCCTTTGCACCATATCTGCACGCGATAGCCTGGTAGCTATATGAAGGGGAGTTTCGCCATCCGGGTTGCGGCTGTTTACTACAACGCCCCCGGCTAACAGAGCCGCTACAGTCCTTCGCGACCCTCCAAGTATGGCAAAATGAAGTAAAGTCTCGTCTAAGCTGGAGTCTGAAAGTGCTCCATTTTTGATGAACAGGTTGAGAACATCCAGAGAGTCTCTCTGGATGATGTGGTGTAGAGGTGATAATCCATCTTTGTCTTTAATATGCAGTTGTGCTCCGGACGACAGTAACAAGTCCGCAGTATGTACCGCTGATACTAGATGCAAAGGTTGGCGACCTTTGTCATCCTTGGCATTGACATCCGCGCCACGCTCTATCAGCCACTTTGCCGCTCTGTGAGACTGCCCGGTCACTGCCAGATGGAGAGGAGTTCGGCCCCTGCTATCAGTGACCAATATTGCTTGCGGTCCGTCCGAATCGTGTTCAACAATGAGGCTCAAGATTTCGACGGCACTATCTAAGTCCTTCGACCAGCCCGCGAGCTGTGCCGCAAAGTGTAAGGGAAGAGTCCATTCATGCCGGTTCTTTACATTATAGCACTTTTGCCGGACGATTATTGGATAGCAGGTAACGAGGGCCGAAATCACATCGTAGTCGTCAAAGTCGATAGCTTGTATCAATGGGGTCATACCGGCCGAAGACACCTCGCACGCTCCCGAGGCTGTGAGAAACCGAACTGTTTCAAGTAAGCGTTGGCGACCATTGCATCCGTGTATCGCATATCGTTCCAGTTTAGAGGAGAGTGGTAACGAGCAACCGAGCGGCGCCCCTGGGAAATACGCTCTAAAACTATTATCCCTTGATTTGGCGGCTTGAAGTAACATTTCCAGTATGTTGGGGTAGTGCAGACTTGCAGCGAGATGAAATGGTGTCCAAGAACTTTTATAGCGGTTATTGGGTTCTTGTGGATGGTAGATCTTTGCCAGAGGGTTCGCGCCGAGTTCAAGAAGAGCTGCTACAGCACTTTCGCTTGCGGCATATATCGCAAATGCAAGAGGTGTACCGGAAAACTCTAACGGCCACTGAGGATGGAAGCGGCGAATCTCTGTACAGGGCTGGTCCAGAGCTTGCACAGCAGAGTGTCTTCTGGTGGGAGCTGAAGTTGCGTCCCACTGGTCCAAAACGCGTCGACCGACCGATAATGCTTCCTCACCAAAAATAAAAAGCCAATGAAAGATAGAACATCCGTCCGCAGTGGTTTCTGCGGTGTTTATACCTTCATCTATGAGGCGTCGTACAGTTTCCGTGTCCGCTAGGGAACTTGCACAGAGCAACGCAGGATGAATTATGGATGTAAGGGCAAGTGCACCCTCTTGTAGAAACTGAATAACACAAGAACTATAGGCGTTTTTAAGATCTCCTAAGATTCCGGAACAAAGTTGGTCCCCAAAGATTTGTGCAACCGGGTGACCCAACAACTTCACTTGTGAAATCATTTCGATGGCATTATCGAACTGTGGAACGGTTCCGAACCCTAAAATGTAACATATGGCTAACTGTAAAGTCATGCCCGCTTTCTTGTCGTTTTCGGTCACACGCAGGGACATCTTTTCAATTTCACGAAATATTTGTTGCTGGTAGTGCCACAATATATCTCCTCCCTGGTCATATCGGAAGATCTACGAAGACCTTCATCAGTACCTATATCCCTCCCATGATTAAAGATCCAGCTCACGTCGTATGTCAACTCGCGCTTTCCCATATGCATTGAGAGTTGTGCGGAAAGATTCACCTCCCCGGATGTACTTTATCGGTCAGTATCTGAGCTTGCACAAAATAATTTACCACTCACTTCCAAGATGTCATGATGGGGAATGCCATCAAGTCACTGGGGCGAGCAGCCGGCTCCACCTGAAGTGTTTTTCCAAATAGCCCACGCAAGCCTGCCATTGCAAAATCGTGGGATCCTAAATTCCTACGGCTCGCACCGTCCATTTCATACACGGTCATGATGGCTAATTCGCGGAGCTGGTTCTTGTCGAAATTCTCGTAGGACTTATCCGCAGACGCCCTATCAACATACCCTGAACTACAAAAATGAGATGATTCCGTTGTCCAGGACTTATCAAAGTAGCACGTCCCGTCCTTGAGAATCTCCCATACGAGGAGGCCGTATGCCCAAATATCGCACTTGGGCAGATCTTCAGAAGAAATTTCTCTGGATGTTTGGCAAGTTACCTCCGGTGCATTATACCTGCCCAATGTCAGATACCCAGACGCGACTGTTGGGGGGAAGACAGATTAACGAGCTCACAGGGTTGTTCCGAAATATCGAGTGGGTTGGTGTTCGTCTTTCGTAGTAATCAACGAATGGCCAAAGTCACATAACTTCGCGATTGCACCACCCGGACGGTCCCATGATTGAAAGGCCAGGACATTATCGAGCTTTAGATCCCCATGCACTATTCCACATTTGTGAAGGGCCATTAGCCCTGCAGCAACATCGCCTATGAATATAAGCTTGGTAGCGAAAGGCACACGCCCTCGGTTTCCTCTCAAGTAAGCCCTGAAATCTCCCATGGAAGCATAGTCCACCATGACAAAGGGAACCAGGCTGTTGTCTTGTACATCCCAACCATAGCCGACTAGATTGAGAATGTTCGGGTGACTCTGAATGGACATGTGATGCATGATCTGAAGGTCTAGGAGCAAGTTGGCTAGCCGAAATTCAAGTTTTTTGCCGTCGCTTCCCAACTCGCCCATCTTCAGATGCTTCACTGCTACCAATTTTCCGGCGTACGAACATCGCTCCACGACAAAAGACCCACCTTCTCCTACAACACACTGTCGTTCGACGTCGCTCATGTGGCATCTTTTGATGTTGAGCTTTTGGAGAGTGTGTAACACCTCGTCCAGACCACCAGCTGCCGAGTAAGCCTCGCCAGAGAAGCCGAAACCTCGAACGCTGGACATAACAGTCCTCGAAAACCGCGTGTTCCAACTGAAGATCGTGTCATTCTGCAAAATAGTTAGTACTTAATTTCTTAGTCAGATTGGCAGTAGGAACATCGAGAAGCGATGGAAGATCGTCGTACCGTTTCCATCCTGAATGCTAAGTAATTAGCAGATAAAGACTTCCTTTGTAGATCTGTCCTTTCGAGCATCAACGTAGGATTCAGAATCGGACGCAGGGTAGTGCGCGCTGCGTCTTGTCTATATACCTTCAGGGAGCTATAAGTCTGCAATTTCAGAAGCGGGGCTGTGCTCAGTCAACGCCAGCGTTCAGTATGCTCAGCGATTCTACTGCGCACACAAGATGCATGAGCCAATAGAAGTGTCCCAACGTTGCAACTCGCTTCGCCACAAGATAACACACATGCACGTAGCCCAGCCGTTCGCGAACGGCCCCGCATATAATGTACGTGCATCTCTTGGTTATAACGTTAAGAGCCTTCGCTCCCAAACCGCCGTACGATACTGACCCAGCGATACATCATGAGTGGACTCGAGGTCGCGGCATTTTCCATTGCTGTAATCGACCGTGTTTTGGTACTTGGAGACAAAACAACAGACATCATATCATCAGCGCAAGATTTCGCGGTAGTAAGCGCCCTGCTAGATCCAAAGTTTAACACTTGGTAAAGGCGCTTTTTGAACTAATTTCACACACAGGATTCCTCTCGCATATACACACGCACTCGGAATGAACTCAACCGTGCTAAGAAGCTCAAGGAGCTATTATTCACGCCAATTTCAATACTAGACGGTGTTGATGATACCCCCTTCAGCCGATTTGACATCGAGACACAAACCGAGATTGCTGGGATGTTTGAACAACTTGAAGGCACCCTCTCGGACGCCTATTGTCTTCTCTGGGGGAGATATGGCGATGAAGTTCCGGCAGTTCATAGTTACAATTCCAGCTCGACTTCGTCCACACCAACACATAATTTCCTACCAACATTGCTCATCTCAACAAATGATACCCCCTCGGCTCATAACTCACCATCGTCATCTTCTTCCACGAGACTATGGTCAATCTCGCGATCCCCTTCTATTTCAACACTAGCGAAGATTCGGTGGGCATTCAAAGATAAAAAGCGAGCGGAGCAGTTGCTGGTCAGTTTCAATGACACGAACGTCGCAATTTTCGAGCAAACAAAACTCCTCTTGCTTTCCTCAACCCTAGGACGGGAATTAGATTACTGCAGAAGCCTTGAAGAGAGCGGGAATGCAAGAGCATTAGGCCTCGACACTGATGCACGGTTGCGAATAATAGCTGTTGATGAGGAATCCGCAATGCAGCTGGAGCTTGAAATTCCGGCTTCCTCGATCCATCGCACCGACCCAACCTTCGGCACGGGAGTATCCATTTGCACGGTCGACTCCGATCAACTTGCTCTCGAGTTCAAAACAATTCCTGTGGGAACCAGTGATCAACATATGGTATTCAGACGGGCGCGCCAACTGGCGGCTCTTCTACACCAGGCAAAAGACCCTAGTTTTCGAGTCTTGCAGTGTCGAGGCTATGCACACCTGGCGAGCGAGAATCGGTTCGCTTTTCTGTACAACATTCCCACTTGTTACGAACCAAAGCCAACCTCTTTACTCGATGAACTTCGGAATCGGAAGTTTAAGCCGTCGCTTGGTGATAAGTTCAGATTAGCCGTCGTTCTCGCGTCATCTATGGCCCAGCTACATATGGTTCAGTGGGAAAGTACTGATCATTTCCTTCACATTTATGGTGCTGACTGTCGTAATAGGTCCACAAGAGCTTCCGCAGCCAGAATATTGTCTTCTTTCGAAGAACAGACAACTGCTCCCGAGACCCGATCGAATACGATAAGCCTTGGATATTTGGCTTTGAATACAGCCGTCCAGAAAACGACTTTACCGCAGGGCTTAGCAACGACGACATTGAGAATGACATCTATCGCCACCCAGATCGCCAAGGCCAACCGTCCCGGCGTTTTTCAAAGATTCACGATATCTATGCACTCGGTTAGCTTGGGGTCTCGAGTAGGCTTGTGTTGATGTGCAGACCCGCTAACCGTGTCTTATAGGGGTTGTTTTGCTCGAGATCGGACTATGGCAGCCAGCAATAGAGCTTGAACAGAACCGCTTCTCCACTGTTACAGACAAACGTGGCATTCAAAAGCAGCTCCTAAAGCACGCTTCAAGAAGATTGAAGGATAAAGTTGGCGAGAAGTACACCAGGATTGTGGAGAAGTGCCTGACGGGAGACTTCGTCGTTACTCATGACACAAAGGATGATTTGAAGCTCCAGAGACTATTTAGAGAAACGGTGATATCTGTACTAGAGAAAGCTGCACAGAGTATATAGCACGAACTGAGCGAAATTTTATGTTAGCTAGCTGCAGCGCACCTCGGCACCTCGCAGACTTACACTGGCGCGAAGGACAAATTTTGTGAATGCTTTGGACGCTGGGCTATACTGTGAAACAGGCCTGATGAAAAAAATGTCCCGTGATATAGAAGAGGAGACATCCATGCTTCGACAAAATTAGATGATTCTAAACCCTGCCTCGGCAAGCTTATTTTAACCCCCGTTCGGCGATTAGATACCATATGCAGAGTTTCTGTCTTTAATATTTGTGAGCCTTTTGTTGTGAATATCTATCGTATGGGCTTTCTTTATATCTCTAAATTTAGAGGCCTCGAGGCCACAGTTTCCTAAGCGGCCGCCCTAATTAGTTGATAGCCGCTTCGGCCCCAGTTTTGGACTGCCAGCTAAGCTCTTAACCCCACCCCCAGACGGACGGCTCAGGCCTCTGGTGCCCACCCCCACTTTCCTAGCTTATAAACTCAACGGATATCATTTTCCTTTCGCAACCGCGGCTTCAGGAACACTGCGAGTCTTGAATTTACCTATACACTGTTGTAATTCCCACCACGATAGAGCAGCACAGTATGTATCAACATATTCTTTCGTTTGAATTCTCTGCATCCGAAAGAGTACCCTGTACCCACACCAAGATCAAAGATCATGCATCATCATCGTCATCATCATTAACATTTTCGGCCGTCAACCCCTTTCATCCCTATCGCCCAAACCCCCACACCTTAGCATCCGAATCCCCTCTATCAACCACCACCCCCCCCTCATCCTCTTCATCCCCCACAATCCTCACCAACATAACCTCCTTCTCCCCACAACTCTTCCTCCCTCTATCAACCAACACACTCCTCAGCGCCGGCAACACAAACGCAATCTCGGCCGCACAAATCTCCAAAAACGCCAACCCCACCGCCCAATAGTACTTCTCAAACGTAGTCTCCTGTCGGTCTTCCGAGTAGAGCAGGTATACCCCCATCTTGGCGAGAATTGCGAACCGGGCGACTGCGGCTGAAACGGATATCGCGGCGACCAGGAAGATGAAGGAGATCCCACGCTTCTGTGGGGAGGTGAGGGTGAGTGAAGTCATGATGTGGAAGGGGAGGAGGATTAGCAGGATGTCGGTCGTGATGGTGAAGACGATGCTGATTATGTTCGTCCGTGTTGAGGTGATGGGCGAACAGAGGGTTCCGGTGTAGAGGAGTTTTTCGATGTTCCTGAGTGTGTTAGAAGGTGGGATTTGTCCCGCCGGAGGGAGGGGACATACCAGTTCTCGGATAAGGGTCTACACTCCATCAGCGCGGCGATGAGAAGACCGATATATGTCAGCGGGATCAACGCCGCGGTGGCATATAATCCGTGCTTGCGGACGTTGACAGTCCTGTCGTAAAGGTCCGCGTACATGAATATGAACGCGCCCTTGAACGCCCAGATCTCGGTGACGGCGAGGATATAGATCACCAGAAATTGCTGAATTCTCATGTTCAGTAAACGCCCCACAATCTGGGCGAAAAAAACATACCTTTGCAGCATCCGCAGTCACAAGACGATGTACTACATCTTCCTCCGTCGATGCATTCCTCCGCGTAGACACCCCAAACCACGCATTCCGAACCTCATGCCATCCCAGCCCCATCGTCAACGCCCATCCGAACGTGAAGAACCCATCGCTCCATAGCGCGAGCGTACTCCGATTCCGTAGTTTCTTCCGTAAAAGCCAGAATCGCAGTGGAAGACAGAGAGTCATTATTACCTGCATCATTACCAGGCAGATGAAGAAGTTTATAGCTTCAGTTGCGGGTACTCCCATTGCGGCGGTGGATTTGTTGTGAGTGTGAGAGGTGATTTACGTTGTACTGGGATACGGAAGGACGGGAGGTGTGATATGTAGAAATAACGCCGGGCGTCGTCTCAGCTGAATAAACGGCAAGTATTCCGGTGCATCCATCGCCCGAAAAAACTTATCCGTATGCGACCCGATAACCTGAGACTAGTTCTGTGCAGATCGATAATCTTAGCCCTGTGTGTCAGATGAGACGCCTACACTGACCGGATCCCCGGTCCATGAAATATGTCGACCGTATGTCGAGGTCAACGCAACACTGTAAAATAGCAAATTCAGCGGTGCTCGTTCGTTTCATGTTGAAAATCGCCTTGCTGAAGAGAAAAAAGAAAGGCAAAAATAGAGTACCGGTACTCTCATGACGTACACCTTCAGCCCCAGCCTCCCTGCTGATGCTTGCTGCCTTGAGTGTATGTATAGCCACCCCATCACAGAATATAAAAGCACACGTACTACCGCACCCTTCTGTCCCACCAATCCACTCACCCGTTTCTCATCGCAACATGCCATCGTTAAAATCCCTCCTCCACATCAATTCCTGGAGCAACAAAAACAAAAACAGCAAACGGGAATCTCCGTCGCCTACATCCTCAAGTTCTACATCCTCACCTCAAAACCCCAATCGCCTCTCCACCTCCTCTCCCCCAACAGGTCGTCGCCGCATCTCATCTTCAGCCTCACAGAAACACCTATCGGTGCAGGAGGGAAAAGCAAACGAGACAGAAATAGAAACACTCGAGCAGCGGGTAGCAAGGAAATCTCACGATTCGCAACCGCTGTGGAGAACTCCGGCGAAGTTTGAGGTTAGCAGTGGGGGTGTGCCCGCCAAGGGGACAGGAGGAGGGAGCGGGGATGGAATTAGTAGTGGAGGCGCGGAGACGGGGAGTAGTGGTGGAGATCATGGGGCGACCGCGTTTGTGGCTGCGGCGGGAGTCGTGAGTGGGGCGATTTAGGGGCGGGGAGATCACCATCGTTAATGGATCAAATGAGGGTTACAAGCGTTCCGGCTATCTTACCGCTACCACCGGTAGGATATAATACAATAGACTAGGCCATTGCAGTTTGAATGGAGATCGTGCGGCTGAAAATGTTCACGACGGCATATACCGCGAAGAAGTCACCCTATAGTTTGCTATGCGCATTACACTACAGCAACTGAATTGCGGGGTCGGTCCTTATCGGACGCAGCAGGCTGTAGGCATTCTCGACTTCAGTGCACACTTGAACCCCCAGTTGAAATAACTAAAGTACAAGCGTGAAAGGAACGCCGTCGTATTCGATGAAACGAGGACACCGAAATCTTGAGGAATTGCTTAAGTAAGACCCATATCACCAGTTCTTAAAATCACCGCATCACACTTAGCGATTCATGAGCGTACGGAGCATGGGAAACAATGGTGACGCAGGAGTCACTGGACGGACTACGGTGCGAAATATGCGATGATCCTTCGAGGCTTTTTGTGAGAACCCCTGATTGTCTCAGCGTCCGCTTCATCTCCTCTCACGATTCGCCTTGGTATATTAAAGGTTGTTCGGTAAAAGGAACGTACGCCCCGGATGTGGGGAGATAGTATCCTATGCATTATCTATAAGTGACAAGAGAGAGCGACATAGTAATTTAGGGATACAAGTGTAGGGACAAAGTTCCAGCCCCCTTTCCGAACTAACAACCGTTCCGAGCATAGTTTCTTATTGAGCAGAGGCGAAAGGAGCTGAGAGCGTAGATGGCACGTAACAACAGGCGGTCGGCCGACAACGAAGTGGTGTAGGTATTCGTAGTCGGTTCGGTCGCAGATGCCGGCGGTGGCTGTAGATGAGTACTTTTATTCGATGGTGTCAGAGAGGAAGCGAAAGCAGGACTGAGATGGATGGCTTTAGGGAATACCAGTAGTAGTTCCGCCGTCGGGTGCTGACTGGGCTGTCGGTCAGAGTGTCCGGTTGCAACATTGGTAGGAGGGAGGCTCTCGTTTTGTCGAAGGCACTCGTGATGCTGGGAAGAACACCGTTAAACAGTGAGGCGGACTGCAGTTCTGTCAGCAAACGGAGCCGCACTATAGCTATAGCTAGCTCGCAGGGCAGAAGCGAGGGTGGCATCCGTGGCAGGAAGGCTTCGATGGTTACGCCGGGTAGTGAAGCGAAGTGGAAAGCTTAGAGGAAGCTTAGAGGAAGCTTAGAGGAAGCTTAGAGGAAGCTCTATCAGTGCCCGCTATTTTTAGCTTGGCCTACGTCACCATACTCGGTTCACAAAACCCGACAAACCGTGCTTACTCAGAAGCCTCTGCCACCATGCAACCACCGTTATCAATGCGAGGAGTGATTGACCGTGCAGAACGTACGCTCCTAAAAGCAGTCCCGGTGAGGGTTGAAGCGGACAGCACCCGAGGTTACACGACGCCTCCACTTTTCTTCTCGGATTTTCTTTCTCCGCCTTTCCGCATCTCTGAAGAACTCGCGCCATAACCATACCAGCTTGCAACGCTTCGCGACACTATGTCTCGCCTCGGTCTCCGACAGCTCCCCACCGCTTTCCACACCTGCCTCGATCCCGTCCTCCAGCCCCTCTTCGCCTACTTACACCGCAACCGCATCTTCCTCGCCCTCCTCCTCGCCCCGCCGGTCGTTCACCGTCTTTACCGCGACTACGCCGCCTTCCTATCCCTCGGCCCCGGCGGCCTCCCCCACAATCACATCGGCTGGATAATCTCCTCCCTCGCCCGCGCACTCCTCCCAAGGGACCCCCTAAACACATCCGTCTTCCCTCCCTCGCACAGCTACCTCGCCTCCACCCTCCCCACACGGCCCGGCCCCCGACCGGATCTGGGCTCACACCCCCTCCCGCACCGACAAATAAGTCAGATCCCGACCCGCGATGTCATCGACGCCGTGGAATCCGCTATCCTTGAGATCCACGCTGAATTTGCGAAAGAGACGGAGATGAAGACGAGTACCTACGAGAAGATGGGGCTGGCATTGTTTATACGCCCGGAGGTGCACTCCCCGACGCTGCGAGAGAAGAGGGAGGTCGCGCATGTTCATGCTACTGAAGAGGCGGGCGACGGGAGTTGCCATGTACTGCTTGCGCCCAGGGATTGTGTCGAGGTTATTAAGAAGGGGTGGGGGGAACGGCATCCCTTGGCGGGTATGTGGGGGAAGGTGGCGGAGGGGTGGGTTATGGTTTATGCGCCGAGGGAGTGGGGGGAGGTCGGGGTCGTGAGGGGGATTGTCGAGGCCGCGGTGAGGGCGGCGTTGGGTGGGGAGGGGAGGAAGTAGGGGTGGAAGTGGGGGGGAGAAGACGCTACTCGATGTGGGCGTAGATTGCGATGGTTTGACTATACCACTATGAGTTTCTTGGCTGTGACCATGTGCTCATAGACTAATTGCAGCTTATGTGAGGCGGATAGATCGTACTAGGTACTAGGGACGGAGTAAATGACAACTACAGGCTTCACTAGAGTCATGGATGACCCGAACCCTAACATCAGAATGCGGCTACTTCTTCAGAAAGACGATTACGATTAATTGCGTATCATATTCTCATAAATCATGACAAAACGCAGTCCCAAAGTCCCAAAAATGCAGACCAAAAAAAACCCATAAGAAATATACAAGAACCCCTTGCCCAATACGCCAAACCTATGCTCAAAACTCTACCCTACAACTTTTTCCACGACCCCTTCCATTCCCCCGCAGTCCAAATCCACTCACCCGTCTTCACCTTCGTCCCATTTCTCGCCTGTTCTGCCAGCCTCTGTATTCCCGCCCACCCTCCAACAAGCTTTTCCTGCTGCTTCTGAGCCGCCGTCTTCGGGTTGGTTGGGAAATCCTCCCTATTCACTGGTGCCGTAACATTATTGAATCCATCCACAACCTTCGCTGGGTCTCCCTGTATACACATTAGCATCATTCTCACCCCTTCTATCCCCTTGCACTTACTTCATCCACGAAATCCAGCAAAACATATCCTCCCGCCCTCCCCCACTGCTTAAAACACGTCCCAACTCCATCCTTCAAATTCCCAACCCCACTATCCCCATTCAGCGTAGCACCATACGTGTCATTGGTGACAAAAATGTTCAACGTCCCCGCAATGTCGTTGTACAAAAACCGATTCATCAGCCCCATCCGCGAGTCAACCGCGGTTTTGAGGTTTTGGAGACCGGCGACGGCGCTGGGCCGGGTGGCGTAGCAGGTAAAGTTGGCCGCGTTGGTGTTCTCGAAGGCGGTTTCGAAGACGTAGTCGAATTCGGGCAATAGGTAGGACACGGCTGCCACGTCGGCGCTGGCGGAGAGGTAGGTTATGACCCGCTTTTTGTTGTCGATGAAGGACTGCAGGGGGTTCCGCGGCCAACTACTGTCGGACGGCGTGAAGGAGAGGGCGTCCAACCCGGCGGCTTGGTACGCAGCCGCAATCTGCGCCGCGGGAATGTTGTCGTCGTTCACAAGTAGCAGCGTCACAACCTCGCTCGGTCTGGCATCAAGCCAGGTTTTTATCTCGCCCAGCCAGTCTTTTAGCGGGCCCGCATCATATAGGGCGCACGATGTGTGGCAGAGACGCGGGACGCCGGATTCGAGGTGCAGTTGGGATTGCAGCAGGCGTACGCCCGCTGAGAGTTGCGTCGAAGCGTTGAAGTATTGGTTCCCTGCGGTGGTGAATTTGTTTTGTTCGGTGCGGACGAAGGCGGAGTCGTGGGCGCCCAGGTGGAGGATGGAGGAGTAGGAGGTTTTGCAGAGGGTCGGTGAGTTGTTGCAGGCGGTTGCGTCGTAGGCGGCGACGAGCGGGAGCAGGGCGGCGATGGAGAGGTGGAGGAGGTTCATGGCGGCGATCGGTGGGAAATAAATTAAAAAGAGAGAGGGAATAGAAGGTAGAAAGAAGGGAAGACGGAAACTCAGCTAGGGAGATGTGGACGGCTGAGTGCTGAAGTAGTAGCTGCTAGCAATTCTATTCTTTGTTCTCCCACACTCGGCCTTATGCTGGTGGCACGTACTCAGCCCCTCCATTTGGCTTGTCGATCCAATGTGATGTCGGCGTTTCTGTGACAACATCTAAAAATATAGTCCCCGTTTTCAGCCCTACATGTACTTGCAGGACAATACGCCTGAAAAGAACCCTAGCCCTGTCGCCAAAGAAGAGGGAGATGATCATAGGAAAGGCACGACGAAGAATACGAATGCGATGCAGGACCTATAGCAAGATGGATGTCCAACTCTCGAAACCACAGAGTATGTAAATACTTCCTCGACACCAGGGCTTGCAGCAACACGGGGTACACTTTGATATATACCGGGCAACGTTTCGGGTGGCATCTACTTAAGAGTACATACTGCATACATGACATGTAATCCGGTGGCTACGCGTACTGTTGCTAGTGAGTGCTTGGCACGAAGATCACCTGAATAGTAAACATATCTCCCATTCCCATAAAGTCATTAACCGTCCAATGATAATTTCACCTGTGGTTTGCAGCAACGGATTTGCCCATCCGTAGTTTTGTCGTCAACAGACGGTCGATCACTGTATGTCCTCCCGCAAAAATCCTCCGCGGAAAATGTTTGGTTATGTAGACAGAACTTGAAATTCTTGCTTTAAATATCCACGGGCTGACGGGGGAGGTGCTTTGACTACATACCATCCATTAGAGCAGCAACGCTCGACCCACAACTGCTATTCTCCAAGTTAACATCAAAATTTATAGGAAGTATGTGAGTGCATCGAGTATCGATATTATCGCTAGATACAAGAGAAATTCACAGTTCCAGATCCGGCGGTGGCCGTGCAAAGTTGAATGGGGAATTGTTGGAGAAGATAGAGTAGAGGTGAGATGAGCGCGGTGATTGGTAGAACTGGGACTGAGGGAAGCTGGGTCCCGGCGGGAGGAGATATTGCAAGTAGACCGGTTGGAGAATTCTGTGGGGAATACAGGTGTGCTGGCGGACGGGCTGGGTGAAAGGGTTGGTTGTGGGGTTGCGGGTGGGGAGATCGTCTCATCCTACTTTGCTTATGGGAAAGAGACAAGACCCTGTCCGGCGGGGTTTTGTGCAGTTTCTGTACACTCGGCCGAACTATCGCACTCGCTGTATTTAGGCCTAGGGAGCTTAGAGTTTCTGCGCTGGCTTCACAAATATTCGGACTTTTTCGACTCTGGATATTTGTTAAGCGTAGAATATAATTAGATTGATTGTAGGTTTATATAGTTTGCGCTGCGGGATGAATCCTATCTCCCGCTCATAGCAACTACACTGCACAGATAGTCATCACAACCGAGCACTCGATAATCGATAATTCGCTTTGTTGCATAAATAGATCTGACTGATGGTGTTGCATAAATAGATCTGACTGATGGCGGAGCTGAGTGTAAGCCGTAGGACACAAGGCACACCGCTTTCTTGTACTATATATTTCTAGTCTTTCTCCTGCTCTCCAGTCTCTGTATCTTAAGTCTATTCACACGGTTCTCCCCTCCATATTTCAACACGCTTTTCACGTGATTTGCGGTGTCATTGTTTAACATCTAGTGCTAGGGTAGAGACTTTGGTTGTAAGATACAATTGCTTTCGAAATTTCTCGCCTAGCTCTTACCTCTGAGGACACCCGGCGGTGAGTGGAAGTTATGTCGGGCCCACAATGAGCTCTGGCGTTTACAGCACCACTAGCTAAGCTAAGTGGTTCGATTTATATTCTATGATCTTGAGGATTCTGCAAACGATTTGAACCGCACGGAGAGGGCTCATGGGTCAACTACGCAACACCACACGGCTTAGTATCCGGAGTAACTGCACCTTTCAATCGATTTTTCTACTTCTTGTTTGCGCCAATCACACGCGACGATCTCCGTCTTCTTCACTGGTAAGAAGGCATCCGAGTGAGTAGAGTGACCGAGTTCCCTAGTAAGCTTTCTATATAGCGTTATAACCCGAACCGCCGGAAAAACAAAAGAGAAAAGTAGAGTTTGAGCACCGGAGGTTTCGATCCCGCACACAGCACCTGGCATTTACAACGAGGCGCAAGAACTTCTGGCAGAATTTGAATTTACTTCACTGAGTCATATCAAGCGGAAGATTACTGAAGCAAGATGAGGGATGGATTAGAGGGATTTCACTGGAGGTTTTTGGGTGTTCTGAGGGTGCTGCAATGGGCAATTATTCACTGAGGTCATAAAAGTTACCGCCGGAATTTAGCTGAAACTGTTTTCTGCTAAGTTCTCAGCTTATTCAAGCCGAAAGGATAACAGAATTTTGGGTCACAGAAACAAACAACCGTTGCAACCAAAAACTCTTTCCCCACAAATTCCAGTGAAATCCCTCTACTAACAAATGTGTGATAGGAAGGACAAGTCGGCATATAGGTTATCGAAGCAGAGAGGACCTGGTTCGATCACTTTTCGTTACAGAAATCGATTGCTGCAAGATATTTTCAGTAAAACAGGACATGTGTTAATGGCTCAATATCTTTAACGAACTGGAAAACAGGATGATATGAAGTGTTGCACTATACTGCGTATACGCGCACACATGCAGCTCATAACAAGCTTCTCGTGTTGTCTATAGTGGATGTATACCTAGACATCTGCGCGTGGACCCATAGAAGTCTATACGGCTAGCAAAGTCTATGGGCCTATGGGCCTAAACTAGTCATTACTGCCAATAGCTTTCCACTAGTGTTCTTAAGTGGCTAGGCTCGACTGGCCTGTAAGCCTGGCCTGGCTGCCGCCAAAGCAGGCCACCAAAATTGAGGCTGGGCCGCTTAGGAACACTGCTTTCCCCTGGTACTGTCGATACCATTATTGGGAACACACTTGAGAGCACGCGTGAAAGAATACCTGCTTGAGAGTACGCATGAAATAACTCCCGCTTGAGAGAGCGTTTCAGAGCGAATAGCTTTTTTCTGCGGAAAGCTTTGGCCACAAGTGACGGAAGCTTTGGGCCGCTAGTAATGCAAGCAGTAAGCTTTGGGCTGATGGAAAATTCTGAGTCTGTGGAAGCTTTGACATTGATGTAGCTAACCTACTCGTCTAAGTTCTCCAACTTACGCGTCTAAATGCTCCCACCACTAGCCGGCACTGTAATTACCATCACCATCGCACAAAACGGTTTTCCCCGCGCGCCTGAGCTCCATAAGTCTTCTGTGCAATCAATACCATACTACCCGCTTCCATGCGCTAGTCCATAGGACTTCATAGTGCCCACACACAAATGTCCTATGGAATACCGTCCGAAAACCCGCTTGTATATGGGCTGCGCGTCGCGTAAGGTTATTTTTACTGGTGTGGACTTTTTGGAGTACACCGATGTTAGAAGAGTTATTGGAGCGGAGGAGGAGGAGAGCTCAGAGGACAAGGAGTAGTGTCCTGGATTTAGGGGGTGCTAGATTGATGTTTGTTATGTGTTTGTTGTGTGTTTAGGGATAGGGTAGAGGCATGGGGGTCATGAATTTATTCAATGGTTCTTTTGTATATTGAAATTGGCGAGAATAGTTAGGAAGATAGATGCCATTGCCGCAATGCAAAATGATTACTTAAGTACGAGTCTCGCACCCACCATTGCCATTTAGCGTGTTAGTTACCTGCTCGTACCTCGCTTAATCAAGGAATTACCGAGGTCCAGTGAAGCGATTTGGGCTGAGGGCTACCAGCTACTCTGCTGCAAACGTCTGGAGCGAGACAAAACGATTACAACAACTCGGCGTTTACAACGCCGATTTTCTGCCAGCGAAGCCAAGCTGTCAGTTGTTATATTTGTGTGTGGTTTCTCGCTTTAAACATCAGCGTTATTTATAAAGAGATATGTGTGCAAATATGTACTTAACCACCTAAATCCTCTGCTTTAGTTGTTCTCTAACGCCATATCGACAGTTCCTAGAAAATAACCCCGCCGCACCAAAGAAAGTACACACCACCCCTGCCCCCCGGCGCCCTTCGTCGCTCCAGTCCTCAAGCCTTTCTTTCAATATCTGTACATTTAGAGGAAATCCATAATTAACTGTCCAGACTACAATTTTCTAACGCAAAACAGCTCCGAAATTTGTATAAATCTCCTCAAAAGAACGTATGTAGTTGTACTGCCCGGCTCAGCAATCCTCACCGGTTCCACCATATAGTCTATCGTTTGCCTTTCCTCGCCGCTCGAATGGCCCCTCGTAGATGCATTTAGCCAAGCGCAATTTGACTCTTTGAGGCGCATCCAGTTATAACGGCATAGAGGCCTCAGAAGCGTAGGACGATGAGCGGGACCGAATAGGGCAGCCAAATCATATTTCCTGTAGTAACTGGACCGTAGACAGGTGGCCATAGAAAATCGCAAGATCCAACGGTGTCCGCTTGTCACGGTCCTTGGCCATCTTGTTAGCGCCCAGAGTCTCAACAAGTAACCGGACAGTGGAGTCGCTGCTACACATAGCAGCGACATGCAGTAGTGTCCGCTGGTTAGAGTTCCTGGCTTTGACGTTTGACCCGAGGTCGGCGAGCAATCCGACCGTGGATTTGTGGTTATACATAACCGCAAGGTAGAGTGGCGTCCGCTCACCTACGTCCCTGGCCTCCTTGTTAGCACCTAGGGTCTCGACAAGCAACCGGACCATAGAGTCATGGCCGTCCATTGCCACAAGGTGCAGCGGCGTCCGCTTGTTGTTGCCCTCGGCCTCCAGGTTGGCACCCAGGGTCTCGACGAGTAACCGGACCGTAGAGTCGTGGTCGTTCATTGCCGTAAGGTGTAGTGACGTCAGCTTCTGATTGTCCATGGCCTCGATGTTGGCACCTAGGGTCTTGACAAGCAACCGGACCGTAGAGTCATGGTCGTCCATTGCCGCAAGGTGTAGTGGCGTCAACTTCTGATAGTCTTTGGCCTCGATGTCGGCACTTAGGGTCTCGACAAGCAACCGGACCATAGAGTTATCGCCATTCATTGCCGCAAGGTGTAGTGGCGTCCACTTCTGATAGTCCCTGGTATTTATGTCGGTACCCAGGGTCTCGACAAGCAACCAGACCATGGAGCCATGGCCGTTCATTGCCGCAAGGTGTAGTGGCGTCAATTTCTGATAGTCTCTAGCTTCGATGTGGGCACCTAGGGTTTCGACAAACAACCGGACTGTGGAGTTATGGCCGTTCATTGCCGTAAGGTGCAACGGCGTCCGGTTGTTCTTGTCCTCGGCCTCCAGGTCGGCGCCCAAGGTCTCGACAAGCAACTGAACCGTGGAGTTGTGGCCGTTCATTGCTGCGAGGTGCAACGACGTCCGATCGTTCTTGTCCTTGGCCTCCAGGTCGGCGCCCAAGGTCTCGACAAGCAACTGAACCGTGGAGTTGTGGCCGTTTATTGCTGCGAGGTGCAACGACGTCCGATCGTTCTTGTCCTTGGCCTCCGTGTTGGTTTTCAGGGTCTTGTCGGCGTACCTGCCAGCGAGCAACCGGACCGTGGATTTCCGGCCGTACATAGCCGCAAGGTGTAGTGGAGTCCGCATACCAGAGTCCTTGGCATCCTCATTGGCGCCCAACTCTACGAGCAACTGGACCGTGGAGTCATGGCCAGTCATCGCCGCAAGATGCAGCGGCGTCCGCTTGTCACGGTCCTTGGCTTCCTTGTTGGTGTTCAGAGTTTCGATGAGAAACTGAGCTGTTGAACTGTGACCATTTATCGCCGCAAGGTGTAACGAAGTTTGCATGCGATAATCTTTGGCATCCTTGTCTGCATCCCATTCAGCGAGTATCCGGATTGTAGATTCGTCTCCTCTCTCTGCAGAAACGAGCAGCGGTGTTTTTCCCTGCAAACAATAAGCCTCAACCTGAGCGCCAGCCATCAACAGCGCTTCAGTTACATAGGGAAACTTCATTGTGACTGCGACATGCAGAAGTCTGTTCCTAAAATGTTGCGCGGTTCCACTTGGGTCAGGAAAGGTCTTGTTCAGGTGAGAAGCAATCCAGTTTTCTAATAGATGGAAAGCCGGACCATCGGATAATTTTTCAGCGAGCTCAGTCACACAATGTGAAACACTCGCAGACTGGAAGCGCATATGGTTCTTGAGATATCTCAACGTATAATTGATGAATGGTCTTTCACTGATATAACAGGCATAAGCTTTGAAGTGTATCGAATTCCAAGACTTGATATCTGGAAGCTTTTTTTCCAGTCTGCTATTGGCGCACAGAAGTAGATACCGGATACAGACAACAGATATTCTCATGTGAGCTTCGTCACTGCTCATGCTGAATGCATGAGCAGATCCGGTTAACCGGAGGAAGAACTCACGGACGGTTTGGTGCATAACTTGAACACTGCTGTTTCCTATAAACATATTAGTTGGTAAGAAGGAATTTAGAACTCTTCAAAGGTACGAAAATACCTTCAGAATTTTTGATCTCTAAAATGTTGCCTCCGCAGTGCATAATCCGCTTTTCGATGCCGCTAATTATAGCTTCCTCAAATGATTCATCGGAAGGGTTAAATTCGGTATCAAGATCACCTGGAATGGCAAGAGCATGGCGAAGTTCTGGAACCGTAAGAGGACGGTATGCAAATAAAACAAGCTGGAACATTCGTTCCCCGTCTCTAATATCACGGGCCTTGCCTTGCTTCAACCTCTCAAGAATGCGTTCATATAAATCTTCAAGTTCAGTAGGAAGGCTTATTAGAAGATCAAGAATTTCTTTCTTTGAACAACCAGTTGCAGCATAGATAAGTAGTTCCTGTCCAATAAGATGTACCCATAAGAACACTCCCTGTGCGTGCTCAATTATGTGGTTTGTCGCTCGGAGAAGGAGATCACCGCTCAAGTCGAGGCCTGGGTCCTGAAGAGTGGCCCTGGTGAAATTAGAAATGTCGGGTTCTGTCTCCTCTTGCAATCTTATGAAATTGTGAGAGTGTTTGATATGGTGTTCGAGTTCTACAACTGGCCGACTGGCAATGAAAACCTTTACGATGAGGGCTCCTTTCTTTGAACAAAGATCGAACAACAGTTGGAGGATATTGCGTCTGTCCTCGTATTTAGACTCATCTACAGCGTCGAGAATCAGGGTAAGGCGATCATCTCGTGGGTGATCTCCTAATGCTGTAAGAACTTTCTTTAAAGACTTATAAGGCCATTCACCAGAGCTATACGTCTGCACATATCTCCGGAATTCGGATTGGAAGTAGGGAAAAAACGACTCCTCTTGGTGTAGGATATCGTAAAGTACCGACCGAAGCATGCTAGAATGACTTGCTTGGCGTTCGCCCTCCCGGTGACTGTAAAAGAAACCGGCCACAATTGAGTCTCCGTGCAATTCCCGCTTCACAAAGTTATCCTTGAAATATTTCACAAGAGTGCTTTTTCCGCTGCCAGGCTTCCCTTGGATATATAAAAGGCGAGAGCACTCTGACGTAGACCATTCCTTGTACTGTTCATGTGTCCAGAGCCACTCCAAGGAGCCTTTATGTTGATTGGAAATCTTGCTGTAACGTGTATTATTGAAGCGAAGGGTATTAAGGCACTCTGCAGCTATTAGCCGGTGTATGGTGGGATTTTTTTTCGGAATTATAGTATTAATTATAAGTGCAATCCAACCTTTCTCTCCTTATCGTATTCGATATAAGTATATGACATCCCACCGAGTATTTCTGCGATATCAGCCTGTGAGTAGCTAGTACTAGTTAATAAAACTTTAACCTTCGAAAACCTCTCCTGCAGGTGTGCGATAAATTCAGAGATCTTCTTGGTGAATCCGGTTGTCTGTCGCTCCGCGTCGTCTAATCTGTCAACAATGATAGACAGTTCTTGTTTTTCCCCAGTATCCAGAACCACCTTTAGAGCATCCCAATGATATTCGGGAACTAAATTAACCAAGGCATTTTTGACTGTAATATCTGGTGGGTCTTCCTCGTTGTACCATGAGGTTACCCCACGTTCATAATTGGGAGAGAATACTGCACTGGGAATTGCGTTGACTAAGGCGCGAAAGAATAAGGTTATAGTTGATTTTCTCTCGAGCGGCGGCAAATTGCAGATGATTTGATGGAGGAGTGTATGAACGAAGACTTTTTCGATCGATTTCTTTTTAGCTGCAGTTGAACAGAAAAAATGCAAAACAAAAGACTTTTTCTTTGATTCTTCTACGATATGTGAAGAGGCTTTATGGATGTGGCATTCGGGTGGTCCAGCCAGCCAAAGCATCCCTGAACGATCAGTGGTGTGCCATTGGGTATAGTCCATGTTTCGAAAGATCCAGTCAAACTTCCGTTGGTCGTACTCTAGAGGCTGTGATTCTGGTTTATACGCAAACGTCATGTTTCGAAAGAACTGATCCGGATTCAGAGTGTCTATGGCGGACAAGATCATTTTCCGAGTGACAACCTGAACTTAAAGATATCAATTTCAAACTTTAGTCCCAATATTTGTCTACTTAATTACGTACCAATACACTCCTTCATATGTTTTACTACTGTCTGATATGTGGTGTCCACCTGAGAGGCAAACTTCACCATCTCCGAATGGTTTTTGGCAACTGGAAGCCTGTGTTCGCATTGTAGATATATCTTAGCAGAGAATCTCTGGACCATCTGAACCGCTGGGCCGTCTTTTGCAAACCCGCCCGACTTCAACTACATTAAATAAGCATTTGAGCTAGACCGTGGAGTCAGGACATGCATTATTCACCTTTCTGACCGATGGCGTCTCTAAATTCTCATAAAAGCTGATGACTTTTCGCTGCTTGAACCCTCTCCAAACTCGTAGCAGATCCTCCTTTTGATTTTCCAAAAATTCCGAACCCTCCTTCAGCTGCTTGATCAAATTGCTTCGTTCATGCTCATTGTCCATCATTCCTTCTAGTTCATTAGTCCGAAGACCTTGGTGTGGCGTTCCAAAGAAGAAGATCCCATGTGTAGAATCCAGAATATTTTTGTGATCAGAGTTCCGAACTGACTCAACGAATGTCTGCCAACCATAATTGTAAGCCCGAAAATGAAAACGAACCTTTGAAACACACAAATGCCTACCTGCAGGATCAAAATACCCCCAAGACTGTGTCCGATGAATATGATTGGCCGATTCTGACGATTTGTTAGTGCGCAAAATCGCACACTACACTCATCTGCATACCTCAACGGAACTCCTGGAATTTTCTAACTGTTGTATGAAGTTTCTTCTGTAGTCAATCAGTCTCCCGTTGGTTTCTGGCCTAACAAGACTGCTGTCGTAGCCGTAGGTCATAATCCTGATATTCTTGACATCTTTGGACAAAAAATCCTTGAGCCACATCTGGTGGGTCTTACGGCTCGTCCAGGATCCGAACGCATGGCCTGCAAGGCCAGTCACTGCAACCACGCTGTATCGACCCCGCGTCAGCATATAAACGTGAAATGAGGGAGTGTTGCAGCCTAGAACTGACTCTGCGACTATGTCTCCCTCGGGAGTATTCAACGGTGTTAGGTCATGAAAATGGCTGTCCAGAGTCAGAATTGTTTTCGACTTGTTAACTACGGAGGTCGTCTCATAGTAGGATTCGTTCGGCTTGAGACTCCGGAAATATTTAGAACAGGAGTCCAAGGTGAGTAATGCCGTTTGAGTGGGTGTGTTACATGCTGGATAGAGGGACAGCTGATGTTTGTGATCCTTGAGAGACGAATCGATAGCTTTAAGAGCATCTAGTAGGTCTATGACCTTCCAGTCTAGGGGCACTCCACTTATCCGAAAACATTTCGGTCCGGATGCCGCAGCGGTGGGGAAGTCAGCACCGTCGGTAGATCCCCCTATCACCCTTGTCTTAACCGGCGCTACATCAACCAGGTCCGGGGAAGGTGCCTTTCTCTTCGGCGTGGAGGCTGGAGCATGTCGATTTCTTCCTCCTCGCCGATCATCGTGGCTAATACTGTGCTCAGAGCGCCCATCGCCTCCTCGTCGATTGTGGCTAAAGGTGTGCTCGGACCGCACCCCGCCCCATCTTCGACCGCGGCTAAGACTGCGCTCAGAGCGCCCATCACCTCTTCCTCGGTCATCGCTAAAGCTGCGACCCGAACGTTCCCCACCCCCTTGCCGGCCGCGACTAAAGTTGTGCTCAGAGTGCCCATCGTCTCGTCGTCGATCGCGGCTAAAGCTCCGTCCAGAACGCACGTAAACTCTACGTCCTCGGTCATCACGACTCTCGTCCCCACGTTCATTCTCGTAGTCACTATTGGCACATCTTTCTGCTCTCCCACGACCCCCGTAATGTTCATCACGCTCCCTGTACCTGTCACGACCAGCACCTCCGTAGTAGTCGCCGTCTCTCCTGGATCTCCGCCGTCCGGGCGACCAAGTACGCTCGCGGCGGCATTCATCGCGGCCTGAGCGCACCCTGGAATCGTGATACTGATGTCTGCGATATCTCTCTGTGGATCGCGCAAAGAATTAGAAGTTAATATCACACTAGGTATTAGCGCAGTCCAACTTACCTCCCCGCTCACGTCCACTCTCATTCATGGTGCTTGTTCAAATTCAATTGCTGGGTAAATTATGGCTGAGCAGGAAGAACGAGGTCAGAGTGTCGTATCGTGCTCTAGCTTTTGGATAATACCAGACGGGTATATGTATTGATTGTGAAAGCTGGGATGGATTGCTTTCCGCACTCTTTGAAACTTCCTCGATGCGCTGGCAGTGGTTATGTTGGTTCTTGGCATGGCGGATTGAGGGGACTGTTCGGAGCCTCAAAAATGCCGTGATGCCGTGAGAAGTACTTAATTCCAGGTCAATTTTATGCCTGGTTTTGGGTTTCTTACCGAAAATCGGGTATCCGATCTTACACCCTGCCGAGTACCATTTCTAAGCTACTCTATAAGTAGTTATGCAGCATGTACTTAAGGTATTACCTTGGTGGTCAATTTTTTGCCGCGTTTGGGTTGGATTTGTATCCCGAGCCGATCCTACCGCCAAAATTCCTTAATTGACCGCCTATGCACCCGCTGTTTAGCGCAGCATACAGAGGTGCCGTCCGAGATTACTGACGGCTCTTGGGAATCACTCACAGGTGCATCTACGCTGGTGACTAGCCTCGACAGCTATCGATCGCCTGGCCGCAGGAGGAACATTGTGGGGGTTCGGGGCTTTATACTTATCTGCGGAAGATATACTGCTTAATTAATTCAATACAGAACTGCCAGCGGGCAGGCGGGCAGTAGGCAGTAAGAGCGGGAAGATTTTCCGATGTGCGGTTCCTCGGAGCTGCTCTCCGCCATCATGCTGAAAAGAACTTCGACGGAAGGAAGTTGCCCCCCACAAGAAGCTCATTGACTGTGAGCCATTCATTGCTAACCTCTGCCATAGAGATAAACCGTGTTCAAGCGCGAAACCGCATCCGCAGAATCATCCAAATAGACGCACTTGCGAATAAGCGGCACTTAGATTCTGCCGTTACTTTTGTTGTTTCCAGTCAAAGCATGCCAGTGATCTTCCAGGCCAAAGTCCCTGACGGGTGCAATTTTTGATCTGACGATTGCGAATGACACCCCTATTTGGGAGGTTCTATGACGTGTTCTTGTGCCCCATCCCTAATTGCCATTGTTACACAATATCTGGTGACGGTTACTGTAAAGATCCAATAAATTCAATGAATAACCATACAGTTCTAGTTACCATGGACAGCTTCGCCCCCAAATCTCGCTGTGCCCTGGATAAGCTGACGATAAAATCAACACAGTATCAGGGTTTCTTTTTGAATACGTCGACGCGCCTTCAATCTACACTCTATTGCTAATGCACACTATTATATGTCGATAAGGGTTATATATAAGGCGAGGTGGTCTTATATCAATGCCTCTGTTAAGCAGACATGCATGTACATTTCCCAATCGTTTAAGCGATAGACACCAATTGCAAGGAATATGTGCGTAAAAACCCTCCATCAGAACTCTACCACACCAGACAGTAATCTTGACAGAACTCCGCCTTCCCAACTATGGGATAACCATGTTTCGAGGTTGCGCAGCGTTCCGTTGTACATTGTACCGGGTACTCTATACGTAGACATATACTGCGAAACCAGCAGCACTTGACGATCATTGAAATAATGTGTAGAGTACTTGCGCTGCCCACCTATAAGCCAACTGCTTCAGCAGCCCTTCGGTCATAGCCACTACTAAACAGTTGCACTTGCAAGGACTGCATGCATCGTCATCTAAAGCATCCAGAACGAAGGCAGCCAAAGGGCGCATTCAAAGGACCCCGCACATGGTGAAGAGAGAAGAGGAAGAGAGCGGCGCGTAGGACAAGAAATGGGGGATACCCTCAGTTAGCAGTCATGCATAGTCACTCAGTTTGCACTTAAAAACCGATGCCCGTCTAGACTATCCCAACCTCTAAACCTAAAGTCCTGGATGGGTGCCATTTCGGCCTGGCAGATTTGCGAATGGGTAAGCCGCGCGGCTTCGTATATTCGTGTGCCCACGGCTCTCTTCGTACAAAGCCACTGGCTAGCAAATTTTGCTCCATTTTATGACATGCATAGGACGCGCAACAGGCTGTGGTTGGCTGATTGCGCAACAAGGCTAACGTTTGTGCAATCAGAAGGATATTATATTTGAAAGGGATGCGGCAAACGACATCTTTCCATGGGCGGGATCTGTTGCCAGCAAACAAATTCTATGAGGAAGCAGACGTTTCCTCCTGCGAGATCGAGATTCTCTCGGCTTGGAAGTCTTGTGCATAAAGCTTGTTCTCTTGACCTGCTGGGTTACACCTGCCTGTGACTCTGGCACGTGCACGTGCATATCTCGATGCGGCGTCATGTCCGCAAAATGTCTCTGGTGTTGTCTGAAGACCCCTCATCTTCCCTCTCTCGCGAGTCTCAGCGCTCCCCTCCCACCTCGCGAAAACGCTCCTCTCTCACCGCCTTTGCAGCGTAGCCTTTAAGACAACCTGGCGTCCCTAGCATTCTCTCGTCTCCTTCGACTCCCTCCACCACCGCCCTGAGCGATGATCTCTGTCGCATCGCCCCCAGTTCTGATCGCAAGCGCAGCCATCGCGCTCTCCCTCTTCCTTTTCGTGCGCATCTTTCGCCGCTTCTCACCGCCATCAATGACAGCCACCACCCCCGATCCCTCCGCCGTCCCCCTCCTCCCCGACGGAATCGAACTCTCATACCTTGCCGAGGGCGCCGCAAACATCATCTACCGCCTCACCCCCGCGTCGGCATTCACGCACGCGCGCCTCCTCCGCCTACGAAAGACCCTCCCCTCCGCCCAACCAAACCTGCAGGCGTACCACTACCTCTCCCACACCGCGTTCCCGCTGTTCCCGTCCCACCTCCTCGTTAAAACAACACTCATCCGTCTCCCACCCGACCTCCTTGCCGCTGAAAATGCGCGACTGAAGCAACTGGAGGCGGAGGGGAAACGACCGAAGAAACGCGCAGGAATGTATTTGGAGACGGAAGAGGAGTTTGGTTTTCTGGTCGCGGATATGACGCCGCACTCCCCGCGACAGCTACTGGTCGAGTTTAAGCCTAAGTGGGTCGTCCAGTCCCCCTCGGCCCCTGCTACCGCGAAGTGTTGCCGCACGTGCGCGCTGCGACTCAAGAAGGGCGCAAAGGAGGGGTTTTGTCCGCTTGATCTTGCGTCAGGGGAGAAGACGCGCGTACAGCGGGCGTTGGGGTATCTTCTCCCAACCAAAGCGCCAAAGGGGTTTGAGGTACGCGGGAGCTGGGAGGAGGAGAGGGGGAGGTTGGAGGAGAAGGTGGTCGCTTGGGTGTTGGAGAGTGAGTTGATGCCGGTATTGAAGGGATTGCAGGAGAGGTTGGATCCTGAGGGACCGCTGGGGGATATGGGAGAGAGGTTCACGGATGCGATGACTGTGAGGGATTTGACAGTGTTTCTTAGGGTGGATATGGATGTGGATGGAGCGGTGGAGTGTGGGGTTGGTGATTTGGATATGAAGACGATGGAGGGTGGGAAAAGGGAGTATTGGATGGATACAGAGAGGGGGTTGATCGAGGAGGGGTGGTATGAGGGGAGGGAGGGGGGG
>Ga0307515_10003991_pt1 | contig 30800 bp, 23 predicted proteins | sample 17_EM_MG_FD_194513 | JGI IMG/M metagenome (GOLD analysis project Ga0307515, IMG submission 194513) | Populus trichocarpa ectomycorrhiza microbial communities from riparian zone in the Pacific Northwest, United States - 17_EM | ecosystem: Host-associated > Plants > Roots > Unclassified | place...
ATGAACGCGCTGCTCAGCGCAACCGGGATCAGCAAGGCCTACGGCCGGACGCCCGCCCTGGCCGGCGTCGACTTCGAGATCGGCGAGGGCGAGATCGTCGCCGTCACCGGGCCGAGCGGCTGCGGCAAGTCCACCCTGCTGCACTGCCTGGCCGGGATCCTGCGAGTCGACGCCGGCACGGTCAGCTACCGCGACCAGGACCTGGGGCTGTGGTCCGAGGCCGCAAGATCCAAGCTGCGGCGTACGGACTTCGGCGTGCTGTTCCAGTTCGGCCAGCTGGTGCCCGAGTTGACCGCCGCCGAGAACGTCGCCCTTCCGTTGCTTCTCGCCGGTTCGGGGCGGCGAGAGGCACGGCAGACGGCGTTGCTGTGGCTGGGGCGCTTCGGCGTCGACGAGCTCGCCGACGCCCGGCCCGGCGCGATGTCCGGCGGCCAGCAACAGCGCTGCGCAGTTGCCCGGGCGATGGTCACCGAGCCGCGGGTGCTCTTCGCCGACGAGCCGACCGGCGCGCTCGACGTGCTCACCGGCGAGCAGGTGCTGACCGAGCTGGTGCAGGCCGTGCGCCTGCAGGGCACGGCGGTCGTGCTGGTCACCCACGAGGCCCGGATCGCGGCGTACGCGGATCGCGAGGTCGTGCTCCGCGACGGCGTCGTCGATCCGAGCGGGCTCGGCCTCGGGATCGGCTCGTGAAGCCGGCCACGCTGGCCCGGCTCGCCCTCGCCGGCAGCCGCACGGACACGTTGCGGGTGATCTTCACAGCGGCCAGCAGCGTCCTGGCGGCCGTCACCCTGCTGGCCGCCGCAACGGTGGCCGCCGTGGCGGAGGCGGGCGGCGACGACCCCGTGGTGCACCGGTACCGCCCGGCGCTGCTCGCCGAGGACGGGCTGCGGCCCGGGGTGGCCCTTACGCTGCTTCTGCTGGCGATCCCGGTGCTGGCCCTGGCCGGGCAGTGCATCCGGTTCGGCTCGCCGGCCCGCGACCGGCGGCTCGCCGCGCTGCGCCTGTCGGGCGCGACGCCGGCGCAGGCAGTGCTCATCGCGGCGGGGGAGACCGCGGTGGCCGCGCTGCTCGGGTCGGTGAGCGGGCTGCTGATCTACTTCGTCGCGCGCTGGGCCCTCGACAGCCCGGACGCGAACGGGCAGCGGGGGCTGCCCACGGACGTCCTGCCGCCGTACCCGACGATGGTCTTGATCTTGCTTTTGGTGCCGGTGACGGCCGCGCTGGCCGGAGCGTTCCTGCTGCGTAAGGTCATCATCACGCCGCTCGGTGTGGTGCGCCGGGTGCGCGAGAAGGCGCCGTCGGTGCTGCCCGGTGTCCTGATCATCGCGGGCGTCTTCCTGCCGATCCTGCTCCGCCCGTCCACGGACCGACTGCTCCGGATCTTCAAGGACGTCAACCCCACCTTGGTCGCGGCGGGCGTGGTGCTGATGATTCTGCTGGCCATCCTCGGTGTGCTCGTCGGCACGGGCTGGATCTCGCACACGACCGGCCGGCTGCTCGTACGCTTCGGCAGCCGCCCCGCCACCCTGCTCGCCGGTCGCCAGCTCATGGCCGACCCGTGGAGCGGCAGCCGGCTCTTCTCGGCGTTGCTGGCCTCGGTCGTGGTCGGCGCCGGGGTGCTGGCCTTCAAAGCACAGCTGCTGACTTCGCTGCTGGCGACGGAGGATCAGCCGGGAGTGGTCGAGGACGACACCCGCGTCGCGTTCTTCACCAACGCCCTCAATCTAACCAGCGCCGCGGTCGACATCGGCGTACTCATCGCCGCGGTGGGCATCCTGGTGGCGCTGGCCGAGGGCATCGTCTCCCGGCGGCGGGCCTACGCAGCGCTGGTCGCCACCGGGGTGCCACGCCGGACGCTGGCCGAAGCCCTCGCCTGGCAGACGGTCACGCCACTGATCCCGGCGACGCTGATCGCGCTGACGGTCGGCGTCGGCCTGATCCGCTCGACCATGGGGACAACCATCAGCCCCGGCGGAACCGGCGAGTGCCTCGGCACGCCCGAGCAGTGCGCGGACCCGCACTCGCCGCTCTGGCATTACAGCGAGCCCGTCACGATCGCGGTGCCCATGCCGTTCAGGGATCTCGCCCTGCTCGGCGGGGGCACCCTAGCGATCATGCTGCTGGTCGTCGGCGCTGGCTGGCTCTTCCTACGGATGAGCACCGACGTCGAGGAACTGCGGGTCGGTTAGGCCAGCCGGTAGCTAGGCCAGGCCGAGGATGTCCAGGGTCCAGGCGGTCGCGAACGCCTCCTCTCGCCAGGAGTCGTAGCGACCGCTCGGTCCGCCGTGGCCGGCGCCCATCTCGGTCTTGAGCAGGTATGACCCCTCCGGCGCCACCGCACGCAGCCGGGCGATCCACTTCGCCGGCTCGTGGTAGAGCACGCGGGTGTCGTTCAGGCTGGTCACGGCGAGGATCGCGGGATAGCGGACGTTCGCGATGTTCTCGTAAGGGCTGTAGGACTTCATGTACGCGTACACGTCCGCCGACTCGATCGGATTGCCCCACTCCTCCCACTCGGTGACGGTGAGCGGGAGCGACGGGTCCAGGATGGAGTTGAGCGGGTCGACGAACGGCACCTGCGCGACAATTCCGGCGAACGCCTCGGGCGCGAGGTTGGCGATCGCGCCCATCAGCAGGCCGCCGGCCGAGCCGCCGCGTGCGACGATCCGGTCCGCGGTTGTCCACGAGCTCTTGACCAGTTGCTGGGCGCAGGCCACGAAGTCGGTGAACGTGTTCTTCTTCGCCAGCATCTTGCCGTTCTCGTACCACCGGCGACCCATCTCGCCGCCGCCCCGGACGTGCGCGATGGCGTAGACGACGCCGCGGTCCAGCAGGGACAGGCGGGGGATCGAGAAGTACGGGTCGATGCTGTGCTCGTACGAGCCGTAGCCGTACAGCAGCAAGGGCGCGGTGCCGTTGCGCGGGGAACCCTTGCGGCACACGATCGAGATCGGCACCCGGGTGCCGTCGTCGGCGACCGCCCACTCGCGGAACTGGTCGTAGTCGTCGGCGTCGTACCCACCGAGCACCGGCTTCTGCTTGCGCAGCGTCATGGTCCGGGTGATCAGGTCTACGTCGTAGATCGACTCGGGGGTGACCATCGACGTGTACGAGATCCGCACCGAACTGGTGTCGTACTCGGGGTTGCCGGCCAGCCCGACGCTGTAGAGCGGCTCGGGGAACTCCATGTCATAGCTGTCCGTGCTGCCGTCCGCCATCACCCGCAGCCCGGTGAGCCCGTCGCGGCGCTGCGAGACGACGATGTGCCGGACGAACGCGTCGACCGACTCGAGCCGGGTGCCGGGCTGGTGCGGGATCAGCTCGACCCAGGTGCCGGGGTTGTCCACCGATGTGTACGAGACCGCGAAGTCCTCGGCGTTCTCGTTGTGCAGGATCAGGAACCGGTGGCCGTGATGCTCCACCGAATACTCCACGCCCTGCCGGCGCTCGCGGATCACGGCGGGCTCGGCCGTCGGGTCGGCGGCCGCGATGACCCGCACCTCAGAGGTCATCTTGCTCTGCGCGTCGATCATGATGAACTTCTCGCTGCGGCTGAGCTCGACACCCACCCAGTAGCGCTCGTCGGGCTCCTCGAAGACGATCACGTCGTCGGCGGCCGGCTGCCCGACCATGTGCCGCCATACCCGATGGGGTCGCCACGCCTCGTCGACGGTGATGTAGAAGAGCGCCGAGGCGTCGGCGGACCAGGCACTGCCGTACGCCGTGTCGGGGACCTCGTCGGCAAGCACCTCGCCGGTCCGCAGGTCCTTGACCTTGAGCGTGAAACGCTCGTCGCCGTCGAAGTCGGTCGAGTAGGCCAGCCAGTGCCCGTCGGGGCTGACGTCGAAGGTGCCGAGCGAGAAGAACTCCTTGCCCTCGGCGAGCGCGTTCCCGTCGAGAAGCACCTCCTCGCCGGTCTTGTCCTCGGGCGGGTCGACCTCGCCCGGCTTGACCGCGACCCGGCACTGGATGCCGTACTGCTTGCCCTCCTCGGTCCGCGTGTAATACCAGTAGCCGCCCTTGCGGCTGGGGACCGAGAGGTCGGTCTCCTTGGTGCGCCGCTTGATCTCGTCGAAGACGGTCTGCTGCAGCCCGACCAGATGCTCCGTCGCCTTTTTCGTCCAGGCGTTCTCCGCCTCGAGGTAGGCGAGGGTCGCCGGATTTTCCTTCTCGGCGAGCCAGGCGTATTCGTCTGTGACGGTGTCGCCGTGGAAGGTGCGCTCGGCGGGCACCTGGCGGACCGTGGGCGGGGTCTCGGGCAGTTCGGTGGTCACCTGGCCAGGTTACCGGGCGGTCGTGGACGCGCCGACGCTGTTCATCCTCCCTGTGGAAAACTTCGTCCACCGCGCTCGTTCGAACATGTGTACGATGTGCCAGAGTGGACGATCTTCAGGGTGCGCGCCGTATCGAGCCGGTCGAGCCCGAGGTGGTTCAAGCTCTGGGCCGGGCGCGGCCAAGGGCCGGGCAAAGGCTTTCGGGCAAAGGCTTCATGTCGGGGATCGCTTGGGGAGGGCCGATGACTGTCTTGTTTGCCTCTTCCAGGGGTTTGGTATGAGTGCTCCGCTTCCCGAGCGCGCGCCCCTGCTCCGGGCGCTGATCGACATTTGCGGGCCGGATTTCGCGCGCCGGGCGGGGCTGGCCGACGCGGTTGCGGGGCGGCTCGCGAGCTTCGTCGCCGGGCCCGCCACGACCGGCGCCGTCGTCGACACCATGCGGCTGGCCGCCAATCGTGGGCTTGCGGTCGTGCCCCGCGGCGCCGGCACCAAAATCGACTGGGGCCGGCCCCCGCTCGGCGTCGACCTGCTGCTCGACACCGGCCGGCTGGCCGGGGTCTGGGACCACCGCCCGGCCGGGCTGACCGCGGAGGTCGGCGCCGGCACGCCGGTCCGGGCGGTTCAGGCCGCCCTGGCGCTGCGGGGCCAGCGACTCGCGGTCGACCCGCCGTCGGCCGACGCCACCATCGGCGGCATGCTCGCGTTGAACGAGTCCGGCCCGTTACGGCACCGCTTCGGCACCCCCAATGAGCAGGTCAATCGCGTCAGCTATGTGGACTTGGACGGCACGCCGGGCGAGTCCGACGGGGAGGGCGGTCGCCCGGGCATCGCCGAGATCGAGGGCGTGCTCGTCTCGGCCAACCTGCGGCTGGTGCCCCTGCCGGCGGCCCGGCGCTGGGTCATGGCCTCGGTGTCCACGCCTCTGCAGGTGCACAACCTGGTCGAGGAGGCGCTGGAGCAGGAGGTGGACCCGAGCGCGATCGAGGTCGACCTGCCGACCCCGGCGGCGCGGTCGCCCGAGCAGCCGCCGGGTTCGCTGGCAGTGCTGCTGGAGGGTGGCCCGACCGCGGTCGACGAGCGGGCCGGCAGGCTGGCAAAGGCGCTGGGCGACGGCGTGGCGGTGGCAGAGATCGCTCCACGTTGGTGGGGTCGATACCCTTTCGGGCCGTCGGACGTGGCGTTGCGGATCGCGGTGCCGATCGCGGATCTGCACGCGGCGGTCTACGCGCTGCGGGACGCCACCCGTGGCCCGGTGCCGGTGCGCGGATCGGCCGGCATCGGGGCGGTGCACGCGGTGCTGCCCGGCGACCTGTCGCCAGACCGGGTCGAGGCCGTGTTGGACACGGTGCGCAGCGTGCTGATGGCCCGAGGCGGCCGGGCGGTCGTCATCGCGGCGCCGCCAGAGATCGCCCGCGAGGTCGACATGGCCGACCCTCGCGACCTGTTCTGACCGCACCCCCTGGCGGCAGTCGCAGGAGGTCTAGCGTGCTCGCGCTGCACCTGCTCCAGTCCGCGCTGGGCACGTCAACACGCCGCTGATGCAGGAGGTCCTGGCCGACACGAAGTGGGCGGACGGGCCTGTGCAACGGGCGACTTATCGCGTCGCTCCAGGCAACCCACCCGACCGGCGTAACGCGTGAGAAGTTGCTTTAGGGGTACGCGCGAGCTAGCTTGCTAAAGCAATCCTCCTGCGTTAAGGGTGGGAGGCGGCCTGAAGGAGACAGTCCCATGCCGATCAACGCGGAGCGCCTACCGACCACCGCCTGGCTTGGCGGCCAACCCGTCACTCGCTCGGAAATTCTCGCCTGGGAGGCGCGGCGCGCAGCGAAGGCGCTTCAGCGCCTCGGGGGGTTGCTCCCGGAAGGCGATGTCGAACCGCGTCGCGAGGCGGTAGTGGAGGCGAAGCTGGCCCTGGGCCGCGCGGGGATCGAACGCCGCCTCGAACGTGAGGTCCGCTTGTCGGACCGCGCGACGGGAGTTGTCGCCCGGCTCTCCGGCACGCGCCGGCGGGTGTGCCAGGTTGGGATCTTCGTAGCGGGCCGCGCAGTAGCCGAGCGCCTGCCGGCCTGGTACATGGAGCGAGCAGAGGCGAACGACGAGGCCGCGTTCCTGGCAGCCTGCCCGGACCACCACATCTTCCGCCTGACGCGTCGATCGCGGCCCACCGTTGGCATGTGGCCTGCGAGTTCTCCCAATGGGTTGAAGCTGCTGCCGCGAGCGTGCACTGAAGCACGGAGCCACGATTTCGTGCGGGTGCCGCATAGCGCAGCGCCAAGGCTGCGTTCAGTTCGGCCGAGTTGCCGTGACGCCTGCAACGGCAATGTCGGCAATGCGTTCCAGGAAGAGGTTGTCCACGGGTTCGCGAGTCATGAGCAACCTGAAGTGGATCGGCGCGATGAACGTTTCCAGCAGCAGGCGGCTGTCGACGGAGGCAGGGAGCTCGCCTCGAACCATCGCTCGTTCCACCAGGATCCGGCACTCGTCGTAGCGGGCCGTCCAGAACTGGCTTCGGGTCAGCGCGGTATCGCTGTCGTCGGCATTGGCAGCCAGGGTCCGCATGAGCGCCTCGCCCAACGGAGAGGTGCCGTAGTCGACAAGTTCCTGCCCCAAGGCGACCAGGTCCCCGCGCACAGAGCCGGTGTCGGGGGTCTTGAGCAGCTCGGCACTGTACCCGACCATCGCGTCGAGGATGAGCCGTTCGCTGGTTTTCCAACGCCGGTAGATTGAGGTCTCGTGCACTCCTGCCCGCGTGGCCACCTCGGCGATGTTCAGTCCCTCAGGGCCGGACTCTGCAAGCAGTTCCAGGGTTGCCGTCAACACAGCCGAGCGCACCTTGGCGCTCCGTCCGCCCGGGCGTCGGCGAATCGACTCGGTAGTCATAAACGAAACCTTAAAGCAAGGGTCTTGCGTCTGCTTGAACCGCCCACAACCCCCTGATGCAGGACATATGCGTTAATGGCGTGGTGGCGTCGCGCAGGTAGAAGCGTCGCTGTCAGTGGTAGGCGGGTTCGCGCGCGGCAAGAGCATCGGCGGCCTTGTGCCGGCCGAACTCGGCCAGCGACCCCACCGCGTAGGTCAAATATGCGAACTGACCCAGCTGGTTGACGCCCGTGAGCGCGAGCTGCTGCGCCGGCAACCGACGGGGCAGCAACGGCGCGCCCGCCCCCAGCGTCACCGGCGCGAGGCCGACGATGATCTCGTCGAGCAGCCCCTGGTCCGCGAACTCGCCGACGAGGTCGCCGCCGCCGACCAGCCAGACGTTCCGGCCCTGAGCCGCGACCACCATCGCCTCGTGCACCCGCCGGACGTCGCCGCTGACCATGAAGATGTTGGCGTCGGGCACCAGCGCCAGCTCCCGGTGCGTGAAGACCCAGCAGGGCTTTTCGCCGTACATCTCGTGCCAGTTCTCCGGCTCCTCGAGCAGGTTGTCGTTCTTGAGCACCCACTCGTAGGTCGTCGCGCCCATCGCGAACGCGCCGACGCCGGCGAAGAACGCTCCGAACGGGTTGTCCGTCCCCTCGTCGACCTCGAACAGCCAGTCGAGCGAATTGTCCTGATCCGCGATGAAGCCGTCGAGGCTGGCCGCCGTGTAGTACTGAGTCTTCGCCACGACGATCACGATGCCACGCCGGGGGCGACAAAAGGGTGGAATCGGGCGTGATGGTCAGGCCTCGGGCGCACCCACCCGATACGTCAGGTAGCCGAACTCGCCCCGCTTCTCCAGCTTTTCCAGGGACAGCCGGGACGATCCGATCCGCCGGGGCAGCAGCGGCGCCCCCGCACCCAGGGCCACCGGCGCGATCCCGAGGATGATCTCGTCGAGCAGCCCGGCGTCGGCGAACGCGCCCGCCAACTCGCCTCCACCGACCAGCCAGACGTTCTTGCCCGCCGCCGCGCGCATCATCGCGTCGTGCACCGGCCGCACGTCGCCCTGGACGAAATTGAGGGTGGCCCCCGGAATGGGGGTGAGCTGGCGATGGGTGAACACCCAGGCGGAGGTCTCGCCGTAGTAATCCGCCCACTTCAGCGGCTGCTCGAGCAGCTGATCGTGCTCCAGCACCCACTCGTAGGTCGTCGCGCCCATCGCGAACGCCCCCACATCGGCGAAGAACTCGGCGAACGGATTGTCGGCCGCGCCGCCGCCGATCTCGAACAGCCAGTCGAGCGAATTGTCCTGATCCGCGATGAAGCCGTCGATGCTCGTCGCGGTGTAGTACTGGGTTTTCGTCATGCCCAGGACCCTGCCACCACCCCCTGACAAAAACGTCAGGCGTCGTTGCGCAGGACCAGGATCGCGATGTCGTCGCGGGGTTCCTCGACCGAGAAGTTGATCGTCGTCGAGCGCAGCCGGGCCGCCATCACGTCCGCCGGATAGCCGGCCAGCGGGGCCGCCGCATCGCGCAGCCGGCCGGAGCCGAAGAGCTCGCGGCCGCGCCGCCTTTCTGTCACACCGTCGGTGTAGAAAATCAGCGAGTCCCCGGGGAACAGGGTCACCCCGACATCCGGGGAGGAGATCGTCTCGAGGAGGCCCAGCGCCGTGCCACCTTCCCCCACAAAGGACGTCTTGCCGTCCGCGCGCACCAGCACCGCCCGGTCGTGGCCGGCCAGGTGCAGACAGACCTCGAGGGTCTTGTCGGGCTTCTGGATGACCGACGCCATGGCCAGCGTGCAATACCTTCCGCCGCCGCGTTGCACCAGCGTGCGGTTCACCCGGCAGAGGATCTCGCCCATCGGCTTGCCGTCGTCCACCAGGATCCGGATGACGTCGCGCACCAGCCCGGTCACGGTGGCCGCCTGCACTCCCTTGCCGCTCACGTCGCCGACCACGACGATCCAATGATCGTCAACCGACGGCACAACGTCGTAGAAGTCGCCGCCGACCTCCGAGCCGGTGGGGACGTATTCGGCGGCGAAACCGATGCCCTCGACGCGCGGCAGCGCCGGCGGCAGCAGCGAGGCCTGCAGGGTCCGGGCGATCTTGCGGCGTTCGTCGTGGATCCGGGCGTTGTCGATGGCCAGCGCGGCCCGGCGGGCGACGTCCTCCAGCACCGCGACCTCGTCGGCGTCGTGCCGGTGCTTGAGGTGCCGGCCGACGGCGAGGGTGCCGAGCGGCTGGCCGCGCGCGACCAGCGGCACCGCGAAGCCCTCGGAGGCGCCGAGCATGATCTGGGTGCCGAGCCGGGAGGCGTCGTCGAGCCGGGCCAGGATCGAGTCGGGCCCGGTCTCGGCGAGCCGGGCATAGAGCGCGACCAGCGCGCTCTCGTCGGCGTGCGTGGCGGCGGCCAGCTGCAGCCGGCCCCAGGCGTCGGTCGTGTGCACCGCGCACCACTGGCCCAGCCGCGGCACCACCAGCTGCGGGATCAGGGCCATCGTCAGGTTCACGTCGAGCGACTGGGCGAGCAGCTCGCTGGCCTCGGCCAGAAAGGTCAGCCAGGTCTGCCGGCGCAGGTCGGTGCGGCGCAGCCGGTCGTTCTCGAGGTGCAGCGAGAAGCGTTCGGCCACGATCGTCGCGAGCGGCTGGGCGTAACCGATGGGTGACGCGTCGAGTTCGAGCTCGCCGGTGTACGGCCGCTGGACGGTCAGCGGCACCCGGATCGTGGCCGCGTCATCGCGCGGCGCCCGGCCGAAACGGGCGAGCAACTGGCGGCCGCGGCCGTCGCCCCGGTCCAGTTTGAGCACGCCGCCGGCCGCGCCGGTGAGCCGGGCCAGCCGGGAGAGCAGATCGGTGGCGAAATCGGCCAGCCCCTCCTCGGTGTGCCGCTCCGGGTCGATCTGCAGCAGTGCGGTGAGCGCGCCGACGCTGGGTGCGGCGCTCTCGTCGGGCAGTGCCACCGCCGCGGGCATGCCCCGGCGCTCCAGGCGAAACCAGACACCCTTGCCCGTCCCCTGGTGCACGGTGCCCCACCGGCTCGCGAAGTGGTCGACGAGCAGCAGGCCACGGCCCCGCTCGGCGACCTCGCCGAGGTCCACGGTCTCGTTCTTCGGGCCGACGGCGAGCTGCTCGACCGGGCCGGGGGCGAAGTCGGTGACCGTCACGGTCAGGCCCTCGAGATCGGCGGCGACATCGATGTCCAGCTCGGTGCCGGCGTGCACGACCGCGTTCGTGGACAGCTCGGTGGTCAGCAGCAGCGCCTCGTTCAGCAGGGTGTCGAGGCCCGCCTCCTCGAGCACGGTGCGGACCAGCGCGCGGGCCGCGGCCGGGGTGCGCCGGTCGTTGGGCAGCCGGACACGGCGCACGAGCGCGCCCTCGACAGGGGTCGCGATCTGTCCGGCCTCCACTGACACGCCTGCATCCTCCCCCGTCTACCAGGGTAGACACAAAGGCGTCTCTCGCATTGAGCGGCTTGGGCGAGAGATGATGGAGAGCCCCCAGACGCGGACACGGCGAGTGAGGACAGCATGACAGCGGCGAAAGAACTCGGCGTCGGCGTGCCCGACGAGACCGCCCTGCTCGGCGAGCTTGCCGAGGCGCTGCGGCGGGTGCGACGTGGCGACCTCAAGGTCCGCCTGCCCCGGCGGGCCGGCATGGGCGGCGAGGTCGCGGACGCGTTCAACGAGGTGGTGTCGCTGCAAGAGCGGCAAAACCTGGACGTACGCCGGATCAGTCGCATCGTGGGCCGGGAGGGCCGGCTGACCGAGCGGCTCGACGAGGAGGGCCTCGACGGCGCGTGGGCCGACAGCGTGCGCTCCGTCAACTCGCTGATCGACGATCTCGGCCGGCCGACCACCGAGGTCTCCCGGGTCATCGTCGCGGTGGCCGACGGCGACCTCTCCCAGCACATGGCGCTCGAGATGGACGGGCGACCACTGCGGGGTGAGTTCCTCCGGATCGGCCGCACGGTGAACACGATGGTGGACCAGTTGTCGTCGTTCGCTGACGAGGTCACCCGGGTCGCGCGCGAGGTGGGCACCGAGGGCAAGCTGGGCGGCCAGGCGGACGTCCGCGGCGTCGCCGGCACCTGGAAGGACCTCACCGACTCCGTCAACACGATGGCGTCCAACCTGACCCACCAGGTGCGCTCGATCTCCCAGGTGGCGACGGCGATGGCCCGTGGCGACCTGTCGCAAAAGATCACAGTCTCGGCCCGCGGCGAGGTGGCCGAGCTGGCCGACACGATGAACGGTCTCACCGACACGCTGCGGCTCTTCGCCGAGCAGGTCACCCGGGTGGCCCGCGAGGTGGGCACCGAGGGCAAGCTGGGCGGCCAGGCCGACGTGCCGAATGTGGCCGGCACATGGAAGGACCTCACCGACTCGGTGAACTCGATGGCGTCCAACCTGACCAGCCAGGTCCGCAACATCGCCCAGGTCTCCACCGCGGTGGCCACCGGCGACCTGTCGCAGAAGATCACGGTGGCCGCGCAGGGCGAGATCCTCGAGCTGAAGGACACCGTCAACACGATGGTGGACCAGTTGTCGTCGTTCGCCGACGAGGTGACCCGGGTGGCCCGCGAGGTCGGCACCGAGGGCCGGCTCGGCGGCCAGGCCCAGGTGCGCGGCGTCTCCGGCACCTGGCGCGGCCTAACCGAAAACGTGAATCAGCTCGCCGCCAACCTCACCGACCAGGTCCGCAACATCTCCCAGGTCTCCACGGCGGTGGCGAAGGGTGACTTGTCGCAGAAGATCACGGTTGACGCCCGTGGCGAGATCGCCCAGCTGAAGGACACCGTGAACACGATGGTGGACCAGTTGTCGTCGTTCGCCGACGAGGTGACCCGGGTGGCCCGCGAGGTGGGCTCGGAGGGCAAGCTCGGTGGCCAGGCCCAGGTCACGGGCGTCTCCGGAACGTGGCGCGACCTGACCGACAACGTGAACTACATGGCGTCCAACCTGACCAGCCAGGTCCGCAACATCGCGTCCGTCACCACGGCGGTGGCGAAGGGCGACTTGTCGCAGAAGATCACGGTCGACGCCCGCGGCGAGATCCTGGAGCTGAAGTCCACGGTCAACACGATGGTCGACCAGCTGTCGAGCTTCGCCGACGAGGTGACCCGGGTGGCCCGCGAGGTGGGCACCGAGGGCAAGCTGGGCGGGCAGGCGCAGGTGCGAGGCGTGGCCGGCACCTGGCGTGACCTGACCGACAACGTGAACTCGATGGCCTCCAACCTGACCGCCCAGGTGCGCAACATCGCCCAGGTCTCCACCGCCGTCGCCCGCGGTGACTTGTCGCAGAAGATCACGGTCGACGCGCAGGGCGAGATCCTGGAGCTGAAGTCGACCGTGAACACGATGGTGGACCAGTTGTCGTCGTTTGCCGACGAGGTGACCCGGGTGGCCCGCGAGGTGGGCTCGGAGGGCAAGCTGGGCGGGCAGGCGCAGGTGCGGGGCGTGGCCGGCACCTGGCGGGACCTGACCGACAACGTGAACTACATGGCCTCCAACCTGACCGCCCAGGTCCGCAACATCGCGTCCGTCACCACCGCGGTGGCCAAGGGCGACATGTCGCAGAAGATCACGGTCGACGCCCGCGGCGAGATCCTGGAGCTGAAGGACACCGTCAACACGATGGTCGACCAGCTGTCGAGCTTTGCCAACGAGGTCACCCGGGTCGGCCGCGAGGTCGGCATCGAGGGCAAGCTGGGCGGCCAGGCCGAGGTCAAGGGCGTTTCCGGTACGTGGCGGGACCTGACCGACAACGTGAACCAGCTGGCCTCCACGCTGACCACCCAGCTGCGCGCGATCGCCGAGGTGTCCACGTCGGTGACCCGCGGGGACCTGACCCAGAGCATCGCCGTCGAGGCGCAGGGCGAGGTCGCCGAGCTGAAGGACAACATCAACCAGATGATCGTCACGCTCCGCGAAACCACGAAGGCGAACGCGGAGCAGGGCTGGCTGGACTCCAACCTGGCCCGGATCGGCGGCCTGCTGCAGGGCCAGCGCGATCTCGACGAGGTCTGCCGCATGATCATGACCGAGGTGACGCCGCTGGTGGACGCGCAGCTCGGCGCGTTCTTCCTGGTCGACAACGAGCAGGCGGTGATGCGGCTGCGGCTGGCCGCTTCGTACGGCTATGTCGCCCGCAACCACGAGGTGACGTTCGGGCCCGGCGAGGGGCTCGTCGGCCAAGCCGCCATCTCGCGGCGCACGATCCGGGTCCGGGCCACCCACGACGGCGTCCTGACCATGCGGTCGGGCCTGATGTCGATGTCGCCCAGCGACCTGGTGGTGCTGCCGGTCCTGTTCGAGGGCGAGATGCTCGGCGTGATCGAGTTCGCCTCGGTCGCCGCGTTCTCGGGGCTGCACCTGACGTTCCTCGAGCGGCTGGTCGCGACGATCGGGATCGCGCTCAACACGATCCAGGCCAACCGGCGCACGGAGGAGTTGCTGTCCCAGTCCCAGCGGCTGGCCCGCGAGATGCAGGACCAGTCGAACGAGCTGCAGCGTACGAACGCCGAGCTCGAAGACAAGGCGCAACTGCTCAGCGAGCAGAAGGCCAACATCGAGACGAAGAACCGCGAGATCGAGATGGCGCGGCTCGGGCTCGAGGAGAAGGCGCAACAGCTGAGCCGGGCGTCGGCGTACAAGTCGGAGTTCCTCGCGAACATGAGCCACGAGCTGCGTACGCCGCTGAACTCGCTGTTGTTGCTGGCCCGGCTGCTGGCGGACAACTCGGACGAGAACCTGACCGAGAAGCAGATCGAGTTCGCGCGGACCATCCACAGCGCGGGTTCCGACCTGTTGTCCCTGATCGACGACATCCTCGACGTGTCCAAGATCGAGGCCGGCCGGATGGACGTGGAGCCCGACCACGTCGACTTCGACGGCGTACGCAGCTACGTCGAGCAGGCGTTCAGCCCGCAGGCCGACGAGAAGGGCCTCGACTTCCGGGTCGACGTCTCGCCCGACCTGCCGGAGACGATCGTCACGGACGCGCAGCGCCTCCAGCAGATCCTGCGCAACCTGCTCGCCAACGCGGTCAAGTTCACCGACGCCGGCTCGGTCACGTTGAGCATCTTCCCGGCGCCGGCCGAGACCGACTTCGACATCACGGCGCTCAACGCCGCCGGGCAGGTCGTCGCGTTCGCCGTCTCCGACACCGGCATCGGCATCTCCGACGAGAAGCTCGAGATCATCTTCGAGCCGTTCCAGCAGGCCGACGGCACGACCACCCGCAAGTACGGCGGCACCGGCCTGGGCCTGTCGATCAGCCGGGATCTGGCGGCCCTGCTCGGCGGCACCATCACGGTCTCGTCCGAGCCGGGCGCGGGCTCGACGTTCACGCTCTACATGCCCGACGCGCTCGTGCCCGACACGATCCCCGCGCTCGCGATCCCCGCCCTGCCGCCGCCCAACACGCAGATCCGCACCGCGCCGGCCTCGATGGAGCTGCCACTCCTTATCCCGCGGCCCGATCTGGACAACCTGGTGATGACCCCGGCCAGCCGCCAGCTCGACGGCGCGACCGTGCTGATCGTCGACGACGACGTGCGCAACGTCTTCGCCCTGACCAGCGCGCTCGAGATGCACGGGCTGAACGTTCTCTACTCCGACAACGGGGTCGACGGCGTGCGGCTGCTGGCCGAGCATCCCGAGGTGGACATCGTGCTGATGGACGCGATGATGCCCGACCAGGACGGCTATGAGACGACCCGGGGCATCCGGCGCAATCAGCGTTTCGCGGACCTACCGGTAGTATTCCTTACGGCGAAGGCAATGCCGGGCGACCGGGAGTCGGCCATCGCCGCGGGCGCGAGCGACTACATCACCAAGCCCGTCGACCTCGACGAGCTGATCGAGCTGATGGCTCGTTGGGTGAACGCGGCCTCCGCCGAGGAGTCCGGGACGGAGAGCGAGCGTGGTTGAACGCGCCAAGGCGCTGCTGGTCGACGATCGTCGCGACAACCTGCTCGCCCTGGAGGCCATCCTGCAGGGCCTGCCGGTGCAGGCGGTCGCCGTGGAGAGCGGCGAGGCGGCGCTCAAGCAGCTGCTGACGGACGACTTCGCGGTCATCCTGCTGGACGCCCAGATGCCCAACATGGACGGCTTCGAGACGGCGAGCCACATCAAGCGCCGCGAACGCACCCGGCACGTACCGATCCTGTTCCTGACGGCGGCCGACCGCGACGCCCAGCTGGCCCTGCGCGGCTACGCGGTCGGCGCGGTCGACTATCTGACCAAGCCGTTCGATCCCTGGGTGCTGCGGGCCAAGGTCTCGATCTTCGTGGAGCTCTGGACGAAGACCCAGCAGCTGCGCGCCCAGGCCGAGGCCACCCGCGAGCGTGAAGCGCAGTGGAGCAGGCTGGCCGACACCGTCGACGAGGCGGCCCGGGTGCTGCGCAGCAACGGCCCGGAGGCCGCGGCCGAGGCCCTGGACTTGCTGGAAAAAGCCCGCTGGGGCGGCTGACCGGAGCGGCTCAGGTCCCGCTGCTGATCATGAGAGCGCTGCGCAGGCCCGTGATATCGAGCACTCGCAGCAGGAAGTCACCCACGTTGACCAGGGCGAGGACCGAGCGGGCGTGTTGGGCCTTGCGGCTCAGCACCACTAACGTTCCGAGGCCTTGCGAGTCACAGAACGTAACGCCGGCCATGTCCAACACGATCCGGGCCGGCGGTTCGGCGAGCATCTCGTTCACCTGCGCCGACAGCTTGACCACCGTGAACACGTCGATTTCCCCGGCGAGGTGGAGAGTGACCTCGTCGGGGGCGCGCTGAACCGCGATGGACAACTCCGGTCGCTCCACGTGGTTGAGCCTAACCCGGGTGGTCGCATCCGGCCTGTTGGGCGCGGTTCTGCCGGGGCCCCGGGAGCAGGCCGATCAACCCTGGGCGGAGACTTGTCGGAGGCCGCTGACAGAATGGGATCCGCCGTGACCACCTCATACCACGCCGACGCTCCGGCTTCTCGGGCCCTGTTCGACCGCGCTCGCGCCATCGTGCCGGGCGGGGTCAATTCACCCGTGCGTGCGTTCCAGGCCGTGGGCGGCACGCCCCGGTTCATGGCCCGCGGCGAGGGCCCCTGGATGTGGGACGTCGACGGCCGGCGCTATGTCGACCTGGTCAGCTCCTGGGGTCCGCTGATCCACGGGCACGCCCACCCCGAGATCATCGCCGCGGTCCAGCGCGCGGCGGCGCACGGCACCAGCTTCGGCACGCCCACCGAGGGCGAGGTCGACCTGGCCGAGGAGATGGTCCGGCGCACCCCGGTCGAGCAGGTGCGCCTGGTCAATTCGGGCACCGAGGCCACGATGACCGTCATCCGGCTGGCCCGCGGCTTCACCGGCCGTTCCAAGATCGTCAAGTTCGCCGGCTGCTACCACGGCCATGTCGACTCCCTGCTCGCCGCGGCCGGTTCCGGCGTCGCCACGCTGGGGCTGCCCGATTCGCCCGGGGTGACCGCCGCGACCGCCGCCGAGACGATCGTGCTGCCATACAACAACGTCGCGGCTGTCGAGGCGGTCTTCCGCGATAATTCGGACATCGCGGCGATCATCACCGAGGCCGCGGCGGGAAACATGGGCGTGATCGCCCCGCTCGAGGGCTTCAACCAGCGGCTGGCCGAGATCGCGCACGCGCACGGCGCCCTGCTGATCGTCGACGAGGTGATGACCGGCTTCCGCGTCTCCGCGTCCGGCTGGGTGGGCCTGGATCCCGTCGACGCCGACCTGTTCACGTACGGAAAGGTCATGGGTGGCGGCCTGCCCGCCGCGGCCTTTGGCGGCCGCACCGAGATCATGTCCCGGCTCGCCCCGGCCGGCCCGGTCTATCAGGCCGGCACGCTCTCGGGTAACCCGCTGGCCTGCGCGGCCGGCCTCGCCTCACTGCGGCTCGCCGACGACGGCGTCTACAAGCGGCTCGACGAGCTTTCCGCGACGATCGGCGGCCTGGCCAGCGACGCGCTCGGCACCGCCGGCGTCCCGCACCGGCTGTCCGTCGCCGGCAACATGTTCTCGATCTTCTTCACCGAGGCCCCGGTCGTCGACTACGACGGCGCCAAGACGCAAGATGCCGCGGCGTTCAAGGCGTTCTTCCACGAGATGCTGGCCCGCGGGGTCTACCTGCCGCCGAGCGCGTTCGAGTCGTGGTTCGTCTCGGCGGCGTTGGACGACGCCGCGTTGGAGCAGATCGCCGCCGCGCTGCCGCCCGCGGCGCAGGCGGCCGCGGCAGCAGGGGGCAGGGCGTGAGCGAAGCGACCATGACGACCGTGCACGTGGTTCGGCACGGCGAGGTATTCAACCCAAACAAGATCCTGTACGGCCGGCTGCCCGACTTCCACCTCTCCGAGCTGGGCCGGCAGATGGCCAAGGCCGACGCCGAGGCGCTGGTCGACCGCGACGTGACCTACGTGGTGGCGAGCCCGCTCGAGCGCGCCCAGGAGACGGCCGAGCCGATCGCCGCCCAGTTCAAGCTCGACATCGCCACCGACACCCGGCTGATCGAGAGCGCGAACTTCTTCGAGGGCAAGAACGTCTCGGTCGGCGACGGCTCGTTCAAAAACCCGCGCAACTGGTGGGTCCTGCGCGATCCGATCACGCCCAGCTGGGGCGAGGCATATCTGGTGATCGCCCAGCGGATGTTCGCCGCGGTGCAGGCGGCCCGGGTCGCCGCCGAGGGGCACGAGGCCGTCTGCGTCTCGCATCAGCTGCCGATCTGGACCCTGCGGCGATACGTGGAAAAGAAGCGACTCTGGCACGACCCGCGCCGCCGCCAATGCGGCCTGGCCAGCGTCACCTCGTTCCGGTTCGCCGACGCCACGGTCGTGGGCATCGACTATCGCGAGCCGGCTGCGCACCTTGTCGCGCTCTCCCCGGGCGCCCGGACGGCCAAGGGCGCCTGACATGCGCCGGTTCGTCTGCCTTTTGGCCGTCGCCGTCATCGCCGCCGGGACGCTGGCCGGCTGCGGCTCGCAGAGCTGGGAAAAGAAGTGCACGACGAACGCCGACCTGGTGATCGAGTGCACCCCGGATCAGCGCCCGCAGGCCCGCGAGGTGACCGGTGAGCTGCTCAGCGGCGGCACCTACGACGTCACGCAGGACCGCGGCAAGGTCGTGGTGGTCAACTTCTGGGGCTCCTGGTGCGCGCCCTGCCGCGCCGAGGCCGACGACCTGCAACAGACCTACGACGCGACCAAGGCCAGTGGCGTCACGTTCATCGGGGTGAATTCGCGCGACGGCCGGGACGCCGCCAAGGCGTTCGAGCGGGGCCGGGTGACGTTCCCGAGCATCTACGACCCCGACGGCGAGGTCGCGCTGAAGTTCGACGTCACCCAGGTCAGCACCCCGTCCACGCTGATCCTGGACAGGCAGGGCCGGATCGCCATCGGCCTGCGCAAGGCCACCACGGTCGGCGAGCTGAAGCCGCTGGTCGAGCGGATCGCCGCCGAGGGGCCGAGCTGATGGGCGATTCCTTCGCGCACGTCGCCCTCACCGGTCCGCTGCTGCTGGCGATCGGCGCGGCCGCGCTGGCCGGGCTGGTCAGCTTCCTGTCGCCGTGTGTGCTGCCGCTGATGCCGGGCTATCTCTCCTATGTGACCGGCCTGGCCGGCGCCGACCTGGACGCCGCGCTGGGGATGAAGCGACCCGAGCAGACCGCCGAGGCGGGTGGCGGCGTCGCCGTGGCCACCCAGGCGCCGGCCAAGAGCTCCGGCCGGGGCCGGGTCCTCGCCGGCACGGTCCTGTTCGTGCTCGGCTTCGCCATCGTCTTCACCCTGCTCGCGACGCTGGTGGCGAACATCGGCATCACGCTGCAGTCGCACAAGCGCACGCTCGACATCGTCCTCGGGATCCTGGTCATCGGGCTCGGCCTGGCCTTCCTCGGGCTGGTCCCCGGCATGCAGCGCGAGCTGCGGATCCGCCGGCTGCCGGCGGCCGGCCTGCTCGGCGCCCCGGTCTTCGGCGCGCTCTTCGGCCTGTCCTGGCTGCCCTGCACCGGCCCGACCCTCGCCGCGGTCCTCGGACTGGCCACCACGAGCGGCCAGACCGACCGGGCGATCATCCTGGCCCTCGCGTACAGCCTGGGCCTGGGTGTGCCGTTCGTGCTCTTCGGTTTGTTCTTCCGGCGGCTGCTCGGGGTGTTCAAGGCGGTCCGGCGCAACAGCCGGTGGGTGACCCGGATCGGCGGCACCCTGCTGATCCTCGTCGGGCTCTCGCTGGTCACCGGCGGCTGGAACGACTTCCTGATCTGGCTGCTGACCACGTTCAACTTCAACGCCGGGACCCTGCTGTGACCACGGTCGAGCAACGTCCCGCGCCCCCGGCGGCACCCCCGCCGCGGCGGGCCAACCCGGTCTGGGCGCTGCTGCGCAACTCGTGGCGACAGCTGACCAGCATGCGTACGGCGCTGGTGTTGCTCTTTTTGCTCGCGGTCGCCGCGATCCCGGGCTCGGTGCTGCCGCAACAGCCGGTCAGCCCGGAGAAGGTCACCCAGTACTTCACCCAGCACCCGCAGCTCGCGCCGTTCCTGGACCGGATCGGCGGCTTCAACGTCTACGCGTCTGGCTGGTTCGCCTCGATCTATCTGCTGCTCTTCACGTCGCTCGTCGGCTGCGTGCTGCCCCGGCTGCTGGATCACTATCGGGCGCTGCGCACCGTGCCGCCGGACGCTCCGCGGCGACTGGAGCGGCTGCCGCAGCACGCGCCGGCGACCGAGCGCGCGGACGACCCGGCCGCCCTGGCCGCGACCGTCGCCAAGACCCTGCGCCGCCGCCGGTTCCGCACGGTGCTGCGCGAGCGGGAGGCCGGCGTCTGGACGGTCTCGGCCGAAAAGGGCTACCTCAAGGAGTCCGGCAACCTGCTCTTCCACTTCGCCCTGCTGACGGTGCTGGTCGGGGTGGGCTTCGGGTCCTGGTACGGCTGGCACGGCAACCGCCTGCTCGTGCAGGGCGACGACACGGGCTTCTGCAACTCGGTGACCCAGTACGACGAGTCGAAGCTCGGGCCCCGGGTCGACCCGTCCGACCTGCCGAACTTCTGCCTCAAGCTGACCAAGTTCGCGGCGACGTATCAGAGCACCGGCGTGCCGAAGTCGTTCGAGGCGACGGTCGCGGTCACCCAGGACGGCGGCTCGGCAACCAGCCGGGAGTTCACCGTCAACGACCCGCTGCGGCTGCACCACGCGAGCGTGCACCTGCTCGGCCAGGGCTACGCGCCGGTGCTGCGCTACACCGACCGGTACGGCCAGACGCAGACGAACGTGTTCCCGTTCCTGCCCCGCGACGGCATGCTGACCAGCGAGGGCGTCGCCCTGTTCCCGGACGCGAACGTGGATCCGAAGACGAACAAGCGCGACGAGAAGCTGCAGGTCGGCTTCGAAGGCGTCTACCTGCCGACGGTCAGCGCGGACGGCAGCGCGACCTCGTCGTTCCCGGCGGAGCGTTCGCCCGGGCTGTTCCTGAACGCGTACCGCGGCGATCTCGGCCTGGACTCCGGCATCCCCAGCTCGGTCTACTCGCTCGACCAGGGGCAGATCGCCAACGGCCAGCTGAAGAAGGTCAGCGGCGACCGGCCGCACGAGCTGAAGCCGGGCGAGACCTGGACGCTGGACGACGGCTCGAAGCTGGAGTTCCTCGGCACCCGGCCGTTCATCACGATTTCGATCCGCTACGACCCGACCTCGGAGCTGGTGCTGGCGGGCGCGGTGCTGGGCCTGATCGGGCTGATGCTGTCGCTCGCCGGGCGGCGCCGCCGGGTGTGGTTCCGGGTTTCCCCCCTCGCCGCTGGTGACGCAGGCCACGGCGGTAGCGTGATGGAGGCCGGTGGCCTGCCGCGTACGGATTATCCCGGTTTCCCGGAGGAATTCGAGCAGTTGGTCAAGGCGGCTAGGGACGAAGGGACATCCTGATGGCCGAGTTGTCGAATCAGCTCATGGTGATCACCGTGCTGGCGTACCTGGCGGCGATGGTGTGTCACGCGGCCGAGTATTCGTTCGGGGCCCGCAGCCACATCGGCCGCGCCGCCGCAGCGCCGGCCCGGCAGCTGGTCGGCGCGGGCGCGCCGGTCGTCCCCGTCCCGGACGATCCGCCCCCGACGGTGGCAGCAGAAGCCCCGGCGGTGGCGGACGAGACCCCGGCGGTGCCGGAGGAGGCGCCCAAGAAGGACCGCGGCGCCCTGCTCGGCAAGATCGCGGTCGGGATCACCGCCTTGGGGCTGCTCGCGCACCTCGGCACGCTGGTCACCCGCGGCATCGCGGCCGACCGGATGCCCTGGGGCAACATGTACGAGTTCATCCTCTCGGTCACCTTCGTCGGCGCGGCAGTGTGGCTGGGTGTGCTCAGCCGCCGCCCCGGCATCCGCCACCTGGGCCTGTTCGTCACGCTCGTGCTCGTGGTGCTGCTCGGCGCCGCCGGCCTGGTCGCCTACACACCGGTCGGCCCGCTGGTGCCCGCATTGCACTCGTACTGGTTCGTCATTCACGTGTCGACGGTGATCCTGGCGTCCGGCATCTTCCTGGTCGGCTTCGTGCCGGCCGCGATGTTCCTCATCAAGAACGGCTACGACCAGGGCAAACACAGCTTCCCGTACACGCTGGGCAAGCGCGTGCCGCCCGCGGCGACGCTGGAGCGGCTGACCTTCCGGTTGCACGCGTTCGCCTTCCCGCTGTTCACCTTCGGCGCGCTGATCGCCGGTCCGCTGTGGGCCGAGGCGTCCTGGGGGCGGTACTGGGGCTGGGACCCCAAGGAGGTCTGGGCGTTCATCTCCTGGGTGGTCTACGCCTGTTACCTGCACGCCCGGGCCACCCCGAGCATCAAGCGCAGCACGGCCACCTGGATCGCGATCCTCGGCTTCGCGACGATGCTGATGAACCTGTTCGGGGTGAACCTGTTCTTCGCGGGCCTGCACTCCTACGCCAACGCGGGCGGCATGTAGCCCCGTTGCGCGCGACTCAGCGCCGCGCCGCCAGCCTCTCGCCGGCGGCCGGGAGCTGCTGGATACGCTCGCGAAGTGCGTCGGCGCCGGCCCGGTCCAGATCGTCGAGGATCTCCAGCGCCGACCGCCACGCCCGGCGGGCTTGCTCGACATCGTCGCGGGCCAGCTGGCTGTCGCCGAGGCTGATCAGGGTGTCGGCCGTGGCGTTCTGGTCGCCCAGGATCCGCATCATGTCCAGGCTCCGCTGGAAGCACTCGATCGCCTGACTGTAGTCGCCGAGCTGGTGGTGGACGTATCCGACGCTGTCCCAGCTGGCCGCCTCGCCGGGGCGGTCGCCGATCTGCTGGAGCAGGCTCAGCGCCTGCCGGCAGTGGGCCAGAGCCTCGTGATAGTCGCCGAGCTGGGCATATTCCCAGCCCAGCCCGCCGAGGCTGCGGGCCTGTCCGCAGTGGTGGCCGATCTCGCGGAACAGGCGCAAGGCGATCTTCGCCTTCTCCAGGGCGTCGCGATGGCGCTGCATCCGGTCGAACTGCCGGGCGACATCCAGGTGGATGTACGCCTGTCCGACCACGTCGTCCACGGCGCGAAAGAGGTCGAGCGCCTGCCGGTACTGCGCCTGCGCTTCGGGGTGGCGGCCGAGCCGGTCGTAGGCGTCGGCCAAGTAGCGGTGCGCCGTGGCCTGCGCGCCGAGGTCGCCGCACCGGGCCGCCGCGGCGACCGCTGTGCGCTGCGCCGCCACTTGATCATGGCGGTGCCCCTGGCGGGTGAGCCAAGGCTTGATCGCCCAGGCGAGTTGCCAGGCGTGCACGGCGAGCGCTTCGGCCGCCGCGTGATCGACGGCGGCGAGCAGCGCCGCGCGTTCGGCCGCGAACCAGGCCAGGGCTTGAGCCGGGTCGGCCAGCACCGCCGGGTGGACGCCGGGGGCGGCCGCGGCGATCCGGATCGGATCACGGGCCGCTTCCAACAGGAGGTCCGCTTGCCGTGCGCTGTGCAGATAGTGGTCCAGCAAGCGATCCATGGCGGCGCGGCGTTCGCCCGCGGAGTCCTCGTCCTGCGCCAGTTCCCTCGCGTACGCCCGGAGCAAGTCGTGGAAGGCGTACCGGCCCGGGGCATGCTCGTCGAGGAGCCGTGCCCGGGTCAGCTCGGCGATCAGGGTGCGCGCTCGGCCGATCGGCAGACCGGCGAGGCTGGCCGCCGCGCTCAGGCTCAGGTCGGGACCGAGGTGCAGGCCGAGCAGCCGGAACAGCCGGGCGGCGTCCGCGCCGAGGGCGTGATAGGACCACGAGAACACGGTCCGCAGGTCGGTGGCGGGGTCACCGTTCGCGAAGGCGTCCAGGCCGCCGCGGCTTTCCCGCAGCTCGGCCGTGAGCGCGGCGAGCGGGAAGCCGGGGTTGGTGACGGCGCGGGCGGCCACCACGGCGAGCGCCAGCGGAAGCCGTCCGCAGCACTCGACGATTTCGTCCGCCGCGGCCTGCTCGCCCGCGATTCGTTCGGCGCCGAGCCGGCTGCTCAGGAACGCCCGGGCGTCGGCCGCGGACGGCCGGTCCAGCATCAGCGGGATCGCGCCGTGCCCGGCGACCAGGCCGGCCATCTGGTCGCGGCTGTTGACCACGACGAGGCAACCGGGTGCGCCGGGCAGCAGCGGGCGCACCTGTGCGGCGTCGCGGGCGTTGTCGAGGACCAGCAGGATCCGTTTCCCGGCGATCGTGCTCCGGAACAGGTCGGCCTGCGCCTCAAGGTCGGCCGGGAGCAGCCGGGCCGGCACGTCCAGGGCGGCCAGCAGCCGGGACAACGCCTCGGCCGGCGCCATGACCGTTCCGGTCGGGTCGAAGCCGCGCAGATTCAGAAACATCTGCCCGTCGGGAAAGCGATCCGCGACCTGGTGGGCCCAGTGCAGGGTGAGGGCGGTCTTGCCCACGCCGGCGGCCCCGCCGATCAGCACGGGTGCTGTTGCGTCCCGCGGCGGCAGCAGCGCGTTGAGCGCAGCCAGCTGTCGCCGGCGACCGGTGAAGTACGGCACATCAGCGGGAAGCTGCCGCGGGTTGCCGACCGTCGCGGAGCGCCGATCCGGGCGAAGGGGAGCCGGGTTGCCGCCGGCCAGGATCTGCCGATGGGTGCTTTGCAGGCCCTCGCCGGGCTCGACGCCGAGCTCGTCCGCCAGCCGCCGCCGGGTGTCCCGAAACAGCTCGAGGGCGTCGCTGCGCCGGCCGTCGCGGTGCAGCGCTTCCATCAGCAGGCAGATCGCCCGCTCGCGGAGCAGATGCCGGCCGACGAAGCCGGACAGCCGGACGACGACCTCGGCGTGCCGGCCCGCGCCGAGGTCGGCCTCGGCCAGGTTTTCCATGGCGTGCAGCCGCTCCTGCTCGAGCGACTCGCCCGCCGTCGCCGACAGCCAGTCGCCGGCGACGTCCGCGAAGGCGGGACCGCGCCACAGCGCCAGCGCCGAGCGCAGCAGCTCGCCGGCCCCGGCGGACGGACCGGTCCGGGCCCGGTCGACGAGCAGGCGGAACCGGTGGATATCCACCAGTTGCCGCTCAACGTCCAGGCGATAGCCGTGCCCGACGGTGTTCAACTCGGCCTCGGGCACCGCGCTCAGCAGCCGGCGGACCTTCGACACGTGGCCCTGCACGGCATTGCGGGCCGAGGGCGGCGGCCGTTCGCCCCACAGCGCCGTGACGAACTGATCGAAGGCGACCACCGTTCCCGGCGCCAACAGGAGAATGCCCAGCAGCGTTCGCTGCTGGGCATTCATCTGCCGGAGCTGGTTCCCGTTTTTCCACACCCCAACCGGTCCCAGTACGCGGAACGTCAGGTCGTCCAAGCTCCACCGTCCTAAGTCGATCCTCGCGGGCGTTTCAGCCTACTGACCGGATCAAAATGGGACGCCGTGGTGGCGGCGGACGATTCCTGTGCGTTTGCGCGCTACGCCGTGTTCGGACGGCGCATCCTCAGTTCGAGACCTCGTTCCAGTCGCAATAGTTGATCTGCGCCCAGTCGTCCTTCATCAGGCATACGCCGATGTAGGCGTTGTGATTCTCGGGAAGGTCGAAGGTGGAGCCCTCCGAGGCCTTCCGGTCGGCACAGCTCCCGTTGCCGCCGACGTAGAACTGGTAGTCGAAGGCGAGAGTGCCGTTGGTCTGCCGGTGATAGACGAAGGCCGCCGTCGCCCAGCCGTCCGCCTCGATGTCGCAGATCTTGACGATGTCGTTGTCCGCGGTCCAGTAGACGACGCCGCCGGGGTCGCCGTCGTCGGTGTGCCAGCTCGAGTTGTAGGCAAGTGCGGGGCTGGCAACAGCGAACGAGGTCGCCACGGCGGCCGCGGACATCGCAATGGTGGTCAGCATCTTTTTCAACGCCACAAGAACTCCCTTGCTAAGTGGATGCGGGAGAACTTATTCAGCGGCGCTGATCCGGCACATAAATCGCACTGATATCCGAGTTATCCCGGCGGCGGCGCTGACTCGGCCACGATGCCGAGCAGGCCCGCGGGGCAGTCGCCGGCCGTCCAGGTGTCGTAGCGGTTCACCCAGTCCAGGCAGAAGCCGCCGAGCCGCTGAGTGGTCGGGTCGCCGGTCAGGGTGCCCACGTCGGCCCGCCAGTACTGGGCCGGTCCGCCGCCGGCCGGGCGTAACTGCACGTTGTCCACGGTCACCGGCGGCACGTCGATCCGGCTCGCGCGGGCCGGGTCCACGTGCACCTCGACGTACTGCTCGACGTAGCCGCTCGCGCCGACCGGGAGCTTCTGCGCGGTGAGCAGGTTCCACCGGTTGCCCCACCACAGCCAGGCCTGCCAGACGCCGTTCGCGTCCGTGTGCAGGTCCAGCCACACCCGATCGCCCGGCTGGAGGGCGTACTGGTCATAGAACTGCCAGGTTTTGGTGTTGGTGTTGAACGTGTAGATGTGCTGCCGGCCGCCGCCCGCCCAGCCCGTCTCGGCCCAGCCCGCCTCGAGCCAGGCGATGTCGCCGCCGCCCAGGTCCCGTTTGACCATGAACCGGCCGGCGACGAAGTCGTAGCTGCCCTGGCGGATCGTGCCGTCGACGACCTCGATCCGGCCGGAGACGCCGCCCCACTCGCCGCTGGTGCCCGCGCCGAGGTGGTGATAGCCGCTCGGGGTCACGGTCAGTGGGGTGGATTCGCGCACCTTGCCGGGCGGCACGGCCGACTCGAGCACCCGTCCGGCGGCCCGGCACGCACCCCGGGAGTGTTCCCCGGCCGGGCCGGTCGGCGCCTTGGTCGACGCGGCGCTGGCGGCGCAGACCGGCAGGCGCACGGCGGGCTTCGACGACGCGGGCGCGGTGATGGCCAGCGCGGCGGCCAGGCCGGCCAGGGCGCAACACCGCATTACGGTACGAAGCATCGCGCCACCTCGACTGACCGGCCCGAACAAGGGATCGCTGGCTCAACGGGCGACGCGGATCAAGGGTGACGGGTCGGCAAGGTCACCGGGGTCCGGCTGCTTTCTGTCAGGGGTGTGGGGAAGACTGGGTGCATGGCCGCACGTGGATTTCCGTATGCCGATCTGCAGAGCTTTCTCGCCGCCCTCGAGGCCGCCGGTGAGCTGCGCCGGGTCGGGGTGCCGGTCGATCCGAGCCTGGAGATCAGCGAGGTCGTGACCCGCACGGTGCGCTCGGGCGGGCCGGCGCTGTTGTTCGAGCGGCCGACCCGCGGCGAGATGCCGGTGGCGGTCAACCTGTTCGGCACCGAGAAGCGGATGGCGATGGCGCTCGGCGTCGAGACGCTGGACGAGGTCGGCGACCGGATCGGCGCGCTGATCAAGCCGGAGTTGCCGGTCGGCTGGTCCGGCATCCGCGACGGCCTCGGCAAGGTGCTGCAGCTCAAGTCGGTCCCGCCCAAAAAGGTGAAGACGGCGCCCTGCCAGGAGGTCGTGCTCACCGGCGCCGAGGTCGACCTGAACCGGCTGCCCGGCCTGCAGGTCTGGCCCGGCGACGGCGGCGTCTTCCACAACTACGGCCTGACCCACACCAAGCATCCCGAGACCGGCAAGCGCAACCTCGGCCTCTATCGCCTGCAGCAACACTCGAAAAACACGCTGGGCATGCACTGGCAGATCCACAAGGACTCGACCGCGCATCACGCGGTGGCGGAGCGGCGCGGCGAGCGGCTGCCGGTGGCCGTCGCGATCGGCTGCGACCCGGTGGTCAGCTATGCGGCCAGCGCGCCGCTGCCCGGCGACATCGACGAATACTTGTTCGCCGGCTTCCTGCGCGGGGAGCGGGTCGAGATGGTCGACTGCCGGACGGTTCCGCTGCAGGTCCCGGCGCACGCGCAGATCGTGCTGGAGGGTTATCTCGAGCCGGGGGAGCGGGCGCCCGAGGGGCCGTTCGGCGACCACACCGGCTTCTACACGCCGGTCGAGCCGTTCCCGGTGCTGCACATCGAGTGCATGACCATGCGGCGCGACCCGATCTACCACTCGATCATCACGTCCAAGCCGCCGCAGGAGGACCACGGCCTGGGCAAGGCCACCGAGCGGATCTTCCTGCCGCTGCTGCGGATGTTGATCCCCGACATCGTCGACTACGACATGCCGGCCGCGGGCGTCTTCCACAACTGCGTCATCGTCTCGATCCGGAAGCGCTACCCCAAACACGCGCAAAAGATCATGAACGCGATCTGGGGCGCCCACCTGATGTCGCTGACCAAGCTGATCGTGGTCGTCGACGAGGACTGCGACGTGCACGACTACGCCGAGGTCGCGTTCCGGGCGTTCGGCAACGTCGACTACGACCGCGACCTGTTGCTCACCCAGGGCCCGGTGGACCACCTCGACCACGCCTCCTACCAGCAGTTCTGGGGTGGCAAGGCGGGCCTCGACGCCACCCGTAAGCTGCCGACCGAGGGCTACACGCGCGGCTGGCCGGAGGAGATGACCATGTCGCCCGAGGTGGTCTCGCTGGTCGACAAGCGGTGGAAGGAATACGGCATATGACATCGGTCGCCGAGAGGCCCGGTCGCCTCAAGTCCTTCCTGAAGCTCGTCGCGATCGAGCACTCCGTCTTCGCACTGCCGTTCGCCTACCTGTCGGCGCTGGTCGCGATGGACCGCGCCGGCACCGGCGTGCACTGGATCGACCTGCTGCTCGTGACGATCGCGATGGTGTCCGGGCGCACGTTCGCGATGGCGGCGAACAGGATCCTGGACCGCAAGATCGACGCGCTGAACCCGCGTACGAAAAATCGGGAGCTGGTCACCGGGGCCGTGAGCGTGCGCACGGCCTGGACCGGCGCGGCCGTCTCGCTGATCGTGCTGTTCCTGGCCGCGGCCCTGCTGAATCCGCTCTGCCTGCTCCTGTCGCCGCTCGCGGTGATCCCGCTGGTGATCTACCCCTACGCGAAGAGGTTCACCAACTTCCCGCATTACGTGCTGGCGCTGGCGCAGGCCGTGGCGCCGGTCGGTGCCTGGATCGCGATCACCGGCACGTTCGACGGCACCGGCCCGGCCTGGGTGCTCGGCGTCGCGGTCGGCCTCTGGATCGGTGGCTTCGACATCATCTATGCCTGCCAGGACGTCGAGATCGACCGGCAGATCGGCGTGCACTCGACGCCGGCCCGGTTCGGCGTCCGCACGGCGCTGCACATCTCGACCGCGACCCACGTGCTGACGTTTCTGCTGTTCGTCTGGTTCGGACAGCTGGTCGGGCTGGGCTGGCTCTGGTGGATCGGGCTCGCCTTGACCGCTGTCGCGTTCGGATATCAGCACGTCGTCGTCACGCCGACCGACCTGACCCGGGTGAACAGGGCGTTCTTCACCGCGAACGGATTCGTCGGCATCGCACTCTTCCTATTTGCCCTCCTCGATCTGATCCTGTTGTAACCGAACCGGCCCTTCCATCCGTCTAGTGCCCGTGAGTGACAGAGATACGGAGTTCCGGGACTTCGTCACGGCGCAGATGGAGCCGCTGCGCGGGCTGGCGTACCTCACCTGCGGGGACTGGCAGGCGGCCGAGGACGCGGTCCTCACCGTGCTGGCAAAGCTGTATGTGAAGTGGCGACGGGTCGACAACCATGCCAGCTACGCGCGTACGGCGGTCGTGCGCGCGGCGATCGATGAGACCCGCCGGCCCTGGTGGCGGCGGGAGAACTCGCAGAGTCACGCCATGCCCGACCGGCCCTCGCCGCACGACAGCACGAGTGCGGTGGACGAGCGGCTGCGAATTCGCGATGCCCTGCAACAACTGCCGGCTCGGTTGCGAGCCGTCCTGACGCTGCGCTACCTGGAGGGACTCAGCGTCCAGGAGACAGCCGAGGCGCTGGGCTGCCCGGAAGGAACGGTCAAGAGCTACACCTCCCGCGGACTGGACGCGCTGCGGCAGGTCCTCGGCGTCGAGGTCTTCATCACCAAGGAGAGCCGTCGTGAAGCAAGAGCTGTCTGACATGTTGGCCGAAGCCAAGTCGGACCCGCCGCCGCTGCGTTACTCGGTCGAGGACGCGGTCACGGCCGGCCGCAAGCGGCAGCGCCGACTGCGCGCGGCCTGGACTGGAGCCGGTTCGGTAGCGGCCGTCGTGGCGGTCGCCGCGGCCATCGCCGTGCCGCAGATCGTCACGGACAAGCGCCCGACCCGAACGACGCCCGTCGCGCCGGCCGCCAGCCAGCCCGCGAAGCAGGAACCGGCGCCGTTCGCGTACCCGAAGGACAAGTTCAGCGGGAACATCGTCGGCTTCAAGGCCGGCAACCTGACCGTCTCGGACACCGTGCACGTGACGCCGGGTTATCAGGTGGCCATCGTCGTCGCGCCGGGCCACGGAACGCCGGTGCAGGACGCGGCCGGCACCATCCACCAGATGCCCAACGATGTCGGCCGGCTGGTCGTCTACCGCCAGGGCGTCTTCGCCCCGGCACAGGCCAAGAAGTCCGGCGAGCGGGTGAGCGTCAACGGCAGCACCGGTTACTACCAGAAGCCGATGGTGACCAAGTCGCCCGTCAAGATTCCCGGCAAGGTCTTCCAGACCGAGGCCATCCTCACCTGGGAGTACGACGACAACGCCTGGGCCGTCGTCACCGCGAGCGCCGCCGCAAAGGTCACCAAGCAGCAGCTGATCGCCCTCGCCGGCAAGGTGACCTCCGGTACGCCCGAACCCGTCAAGATCGGCTTCAAGCTGGGCTACGTGCCGAAGGGCTTCCAGCTGACCGCCGCCGGCTCTTCGGACAGCATGCTCGGGTTCCCGCTCGACGGGGAGTCGTACGCGCTGCTGCTCAAGGGCAACCTCCCGTTCCGCGCCTTGACCGCCCCGGTGCAGGACCCGTACGTGGTGAACGACAAGCAGCTGCCGCTCCTGCAGCTCGCGGTCTACCCGCACTGGTGGGGCAAGTACGAGCCGAAGGCCGGCCTGCCCAAGACGGCGCCGTTCTGCGCCTCGGAGAGCCTCTGCTACCGGTTCACCGAGGACGGCAAGTACGAGATCGAGCTCGGCGGCGGCGGGACCGTCCCCGACTCCGAGCTGATCAAGGTGCTGAATTCGATCACCTTCGCGGATCCCACGGACGCGGGAAGCTGGTTCGACGCCACCGACGCGGTCTCCTGATCCGAGGCATGCTGGTTGTCATGCGGACCCCCTGGATCGTCGGCGTCTCAGGAGCATCGGGCACGCCCTACGCACGGGCTGTCATCGGCGCGCTCCTGGACGCCGGCGAGCCGGTCGACCTGGTCATCTCCCGGGCCGCCCGGCTCACCCTGCTGGACGAGACGGGTGCGACGGTCCGC
>Ga0307515_10003992_pt1 | contig 30800 bp, 8 predicted proteins | sample 17_EM_MG_FD_194513 | JGI IMG/M metagenome (GOLD analysis project Ga0307515, IMG submission 194513) | Populus trichocarpa ectomycorrhiza microbial communities from riparian zone in the Pacific Northwest, United States - 17_EM | ecosystem: Host-associated > Plants > Roots > Unclassified | place...
TATATAGAGGGCTATAACCTATTAAAATACTAAAGAGACTATAGGAGGTTATATTATAGGACTTTATTATTAAGTTACTAAAATTAAAAGATCCTATTACCGGATAAGATTATAATGCGATTTTAGTAATAGTAGATAAGCTTACAAAGTAGGGATACTTTATAGCATATATAGAAGAAATATTAGTAAAAGATATTACTAGAATCTATATTAAAGAAGTGTTTATAAGGCATAAAGTACTAAGTAAGATTATATTAGATAGAGATTTAAGATTTATAGTAGTATTCTAGAAGGTATTCTTAGCGGAGTAAGGAGTTTAAGTAGTAACTTCTACCGTATATTATCCGCAGATAGATAGTTAAACAGAAAGATTAAATTAGATACTAGAGCAGTATCTAAAATATTATATTAATTACGTATAGAACAATTAGGTATTACTATTACCAGTTATATAGTTTATATATAATATAACACCATAAAAAGGAATAGGTACGTTATTATTTAAGGCAAATTATAGATATAAGCTAAGAACATCGCTATCGCCATATTAAGTAAAGAAGATAAGTAGTATAGCTAAGTAAAGGATGGAGATATTAATAAATCTTTATAAGAATCTTACGGAAATAGCTAAGGTAGTATAGTAAAGAATAAAGAAATACTATAATGCTAAGAGATCTAAGGGACCAGATCTTAAGGAGGAAGATAAAGTATAGCTACTATATAAAAATTTTAAGAGTTAATAACTAAGCAAGAAGTTAGACTATATTAGACTAGGACCTTTTAAAATTAGTTAAAGGATTTTACTAGTTACGTTTAAGTTAAACCTACTAGCTAAGATAAAGATCTACCCTATATAGCATATCGCTATACTAAAGCTAGTATACGGAAAAGTTAAGCCACTAGTCTATAAGGCAGACACGTATAGAGGATAAGAAAAAGACAAATAGTAAGTTTTAAAGATCGTTAATTATAAGGACGTTAATAATAAAATATAGTATAAGGTTAAGTAGATAGGCTATAATAAGACTACCTAGGAGCCACTAAAAAATTTAAAGAACGCTATAGGAAAGGTATAGGAGTATTAGAAGAAAATAGGTTAGGTAATATTAAAGAAGGATTACTAAAGAATAAGTTACCTAAGGGGGACCCAGAAAGAGCAATTGCCGAATTACTTAAAGTTATTTCCTTTACTATTAAAAGAAAATCTGTTCTTTTATTACTAAGTTCCTACAGACCTTATTCTATAAGTTTTTACTCCTTAAAATAAACCTTTTTATAAACCTTCTTAAAACAAAGAAACTGAGCATAAGTAGAGGCGCGGGCTTTAAGGGCTTAACGGTCCTCTTCTCTTACCCACTTAGCGCGAGCTTAATCTTCGCGTTAAAGACGATGAATCTTACCTAGGGCACCTATAAGTTCACCATTAAGCTTTATAGCGGTAGATTAAATATAAAACCCTATAACAAATTACTTAGGGAATTTAATAACTATTAAGAGTTATAGGATATATATATTTAGCGTTAAATATAGAGCGAATATTGCAGGACGAATAAATATTTGCTTTAGTACACTCTAAATAAAAAGAGGGTTACTAAGATAAAGGACTCGCTAGCGTAACGTAAACTAACCCCTTTTTCGCATAACGAGAATACGGAGATAATATTATTCCACCTAGAGATAATATCGCAGTAATAGTACGAGACCGACGAGCTGTAAAAAAAGAAGGTGGAGGCTTAGAAACCTTTAAAGGCATTATAAGTAACAATATTAACTAAATTAATTAGACGGATATTATACCTCTAGTAAACAACTTGGAGATATTAGGAATCTTTAAGGACGAAGATAAAGAGGAGGAAGATGGTGTTACGGACGCTTTAAGTATAATATTATAACTACTTAGAGAGGAGTTAGAGGAAGCTAGTTAGTTAATATAAGTACGGTCTAGAATAGATCTAGTAGAACTATATAACAAGGAGTAGTAACTAAGTCACGTGATGTAATCTATATAATCTGTGTAATTTATATAATCTATATAATAGAGTAGATAGAGTACACGTACCTTACGTATAAGAAGGATTTTATAGGAGTACGGTTGTGTATTTAAGGACCCTTAGTCCCTACCTAGATAGTTCCTTCCTTATAGTAATTCTTAGAATACAATTAGAGTTAATCTATTAGGTAACTACTCCACCAGTTGTTATTACGTTGTTAACTTTACGCATTACCTACACACCTAGCCCAATAACGAACCTACCGTAGTACTTGCTATAAGGTTCCGTTACATTAATAGGCTAAAAGGGAGCTTTATATATCTTGCGAAAGTTCTTAAGAGACTAGCAGCTATTCTCCCACGCGTCCTTTTTAGTTAAGTTGGCTAGGGCTATAGCGTATATATAGGCGAGTTGGTAGTCCTAGTAGAAGCTATATATATATTTCATTTCCTTAATATATATAAGGTATATCTTGTTAAGACTAGGCATATAGATAGAGCCCTTAAAAGATATTAACCGAGTAACAATATAAGAGCGTAATTTGGCAATAGTGTTCTCTAAGAGCTTATTATAGTATCGAGTTCCTATTAACTAAGGGTTATGTCTACTATAAAGTCGCTAAAAGAACTTCTCTATTATTAAGTTCTAAAGGCGATAGAGTAGTTAAAAGGTAGGAAGTCTCGCACTAATAAGAGCTTACTGTTAACTAATTTAACTATGTTGTTTGTACTCTCACCAAAGCGTGGAAACTTAGCCGGTTAATAAAACCTTGCCCACTATCTAAGCTTAATAGCTTTAAGGTAGTTATAGCAATCCTTGTTATAGTCCCTTAATTCTACTATAACGTAATTAAATCTTTTTTTCTTAACTGCCCAAGTAGCTTCTTTGAAGAATTTTTCGTATATAGAGTTATAGTCTTTCCGGATATTGGCAGCAAGGTAATTAAGGCAGAAGTAATGAAAATACTCGTCCTAAGGGAGGGTATTTATAACGCTAGTAACTAGACCCGTATAATGATCACTAATTACGGCTATTTTGCGATTATAACTAGAGCCCCATAGCTCCTTCTTAGCCTATTAAAATGTTTAGTAGAGAAGTTATATAAACCATATCCAATTCTTAATTGTTTTGCCAGAAACTAAAGCCTAGGCAATTAGAAGTGTCTAATTATTAAAGTCTTTTATAGCCGTAATAAATAGATTTATCCTAAATGCGGATTTAGTATATATAGAGTTAAGAATTAGAACAGGTTTTATATACTTAAAAGCAGAAATATAGAAAGCTGGTGCTATAAAGCACTGTCTAAAGACGCCGTCTTTAATAATAGTGCTAGTTATAGCGTATATACCTGACCTATTATAATAATAAGCCATTGCCTTAAGTAAGGCCGGTATATACCTAAAGCTATTCATTTCGTTGCCCTATAGATCCTTATTAGCTAATATTCTAGCGCGATTAACCTACTAGGACGTAGGCTGGTATCCAGTTGCAATAAATTAATTACTAGCCAGTTGTTTTATTTGGATTCTTAGGTTATTATTTAGCTATAGCTTAAGCACGTACTATAGATACTTTGTTAATTAGGCTTATTTAGAGTTTTTATAGGTAATAATAGGGTAAGTATAAGGCGTATATTGTATAAGGGTGAAAAGGCCGTTCTTTATAAGCGCGATTCGCACGTAAAAGGGGTAGCTATATTTACCTAGCTTATAGTAGGCATACTAGACGGATTTATTATTATTTAGTACAGGCTTTAGATGCTAATTAAGTTCGATAATTATAACTACAACGTAGCTAGTGGCTTTATCTATAGTCTTAAAGGTCTTACTAACTTTAAATATTATATAGGATAGTATATAAGAAAAATATAGCCGTAGGAGTAAGTAGAAGATAAGGGTTGTTAATAATACTAGTAAAGAGAAAGGAAAATATATAAAAGGACGCGTTCTCCATGTTTACAGTAGCGCTATACTATAAAATTTTGGGGATAGTTTAGCTAAATGCATCCCACTGTAGTATAAATATTATATTTTAATATTATATTTAGTAGCTACAACCTATAAGGCGCCTCGGTCACTATAAGACCCATAAATAATTATATAAGGCGCCTTAGTCACTACTATAGATCCCCCTATAATGACTAAGGCGCCTTATATATTATATATTTACCCCTATAGTAACTAAGGCGCCTCGCATATTATATATTTACCCCTATAGTGACTAAGGCGCCTCGCATATTATATATTCACCCCTATAGTGACTAAGGCGCCTCGCATATTATATATTTACCCCTATAGTGACTAAGGCACCTTATATATTATATGTTTACCCCTATAGTAACTAAGGCGCCTTATATATTATATATTTATTCCTATAGTAACCGAGGCGCCTTATAAGTTAAATCTTACGTTACTATATTAAGTAGCAAGTTATATAATAGGTAAGTATAGATCTAAATTTAGAATATTTATGCAGCTATACTAGTAACTCTAGCACCACCTCCTCTACCCCCTCTACCCCTTTTACCTTTCTTTCCACCTATTTTACCACCTGCTGCTCTACCTGCTGCCCCTCCTATCCTACCCTTCCTACGACTAGCTCGACTTAGGTAGGGCTTAGGGGGCCGCGTTAGTAGGGTGTACGCCTAATTAGCTAGGCGGCACTTACTGCACGCGTATTTAAGGCTTCTATTAGTATAAAAAGTACTATAATACCTCCTATATACTAAACCCCGCGCAACATAACGGCTACAGGCCGTAGGAGCTAGTTTACTATATCGGCTATCTATTATACGGGCGTAAGCAATTCCCTCACGCTGGCGTAGGTCCAGAGAGTTCTATAAGGCCTGGCCTATATACCTAAACTGCCCGGCAGCAGTATTAAGCGTAGCAGCATTATTCCACTTAGTATTCCACTAATCTAAAGACGGAAGATTAGCGGTAGCGGTAGCAGAAGTAGGTATAGGGGGGCCAGAGGAGTAGGGGGTAGTAATAGTAGCAGTAGTAGTTCTATGTATAATTAGCAATATAATACCATTATACTCGCTATATAATATACCTAGGTAGACTAAGAGACCTTCTACGCCTATTATTATCCTTATCTAAGAAAGGGACGTCCTAGATATCTCCGCTAGCAGCTATAGCGGGGCATACGCGTAAGGGACGGCGCAGTTAGTAGATAGGCGGTAGTAAGGCTAGAGCAGTCGACACAGAGGATAATAATAATAGTAGTGGTAGTGGCGGCGGCGGTGGCTGCTAGGGAGGCTATAGAAGAGGTAGAGGATTTAGTAGAGGTAATAGAGGAGATCCTATTACCTTATTAGTAAAAGCATTTAGATCGAACTCGGAGTCTTCCATTATAGTAAGCATAAAGATAAAGGTGTATATTAGTTAGATCTACCTTTATTTTAGGTAGAGGAAAGGTTATATTTATGCAAGCTTGTTCTATTATAATAGTAAATAATAGTTATTATAATAATTAACAATAGGTACCTAAATGACTATAATACTATCGCATGACTAGAACTTAAGATTTCACCAACTTATAATAGGCTCGCTAGATCTCTATTAGATTAAGTGACAATAAATTAAGTAATAGAGTAGCATTAGGTAAGAAAGGATACTAAAGGATACTTAGGAAAGGTTTATTGTCGCCGAAATACTAAAACCCTATATATAGACTCTATATAGCATATAAACTTAAGCCTTATAAAGTAGGAAAATTAGAAAGATTGCGTTCTTTACGCGTTTTACTAAAATTTCGGTTAAAAAGGCGGGGATATAACGCGCCAAGCTTCTTTAAATTTTTAGAACAACGCCTATATGCGCCTATAGATTACTATATAGATTGGCGTTATACTAGGCTAGATTAGCATTATACTAAGCTAAATTAGTATTACACTATATAAAGCTATTAAGCCTTAATTAGTAGGAGGTGGATTCTGTTTATAGGAGGTAGATATTAAAATAAACAAAACTTTAGAGGTGGATTTTGTATAAACCCTAAGAAAATATCATCAAAAAGTAAAGGATCTGTTTTTAGCTTTTCATTTTCCTACTTTTCGTCCCTTCACTCATCTACAAGCTTAGGTAGGTTAACCCTGTCCGATTCTTCTAGGCTAATGTTATAGCTAGTTATACAATTTATAGAATTTACTAGGTAGTTAGGCTTAGGGTCTGCTCTTTTTAGCTTCTTAAGCCAATTTCTATTTTTAATCTTAATCTCCTATAACACTTCTATGCTTTACCTTACTAATTTCTACAGCTTGTTAAAGCTAACCGTATCCTTAAACGTATGGTCTTAATAGATCTTTTATACTTAGGGAAATCGCAAAGCAAAATACCTAGTATTGGCCGGTTTATTAAAGCCAGTACCTATTACATCTATAATAAAGGGACGCTTAAACAAGTTGGTTGGCCAAGGCAGCCGCCTTTGCTCTAACTTAATATTGAGCTTAGGTGTAAAGAGAGCAAAAGGTACTTCCTGGAAGAATCCCAGTCTGTTAAGTAAAAGGATATCCTCTTTAGTTATACCTATTAATCTACCTTATTAATAATGCAAAATATTGGCTTAATGTTAAAGCGGTAGACCTGGTCCTTATTCTCTAGGCATTTAATATAGAAGGATGTCTACCGTAACTTCCCTATACCTAGTTCTTGTTTATCTATTAGATCCCGGCGACCACCTATAATAGCGAAGTCAACGGTGTCTCCTAGTCCCCAAATGTAGTCTTTCTTTAACTTAATAAATCTATTATTTCCAGAGAATAAGTAGTAAGGATTATCTTGTCCCTTTAGCATAAGACCTTCCCATCGCTGTGTAATGGCTTAAGTAAATGCATCTTAAAGCTATTCAAGGGAACGGCGAGATGAGAAATTAATATTTTTATAACTTTCGATATTAGCTTAACCGGGGATATAGTGGACTAGTAAGTAGAGTTATTAGCGACGTGCGTTATAAGTTTTTATAATATAAATGGTATTATCCTATAAGAGTAGATTATAAAACATAATTATAAAATACTTATTAAGATTTATGGGTAAGTCTTTATAAGTCCTAAGAAAGCGGCCTAATTGTTATATATAATTGCGGATCTTATAGAAGGGTTTAATCCGCTCGCCCTAATTATTTTAGACTAATAGCTCTCCCTCTAAGATACATTACTTCTTAATCTTACACTCTGCTGACTTAAGCCTTAGGCAATTCCGTAATACACTATATAGGCCTATCCAATTATTAGTTAAGTCCCTTTTACTTTTAGAGAAGATTTTAATGTAATTCCTTCCCTTACTTAGGTTGATATGCACTTAATAATACTCGCTATTATACTTCCACTTAATACTTAAACTTCTACCCCTTACTAATTAATAGTAATGTTTAATACTTCTTGCCTTATTATGCGCTAGTCGTGTAATTATAACTCCAATTTAAGGTGTTAACCTATGTATGGCAACTTCTCTAAGTAGGGATTTAAGAGCTATTATTAGCTAGGCGGGTATTTATTAGATCGAGGTTCTAGACAAAATCCTTACGGCAGCTTTAAACAAATTTTAAAAGCCTAGGATATTAGGTAAATAAATAAAAAACTTTTACATCGCTAGCGTCTTTAGAATTTATACTAAAGTATAATTTTTTAGGATTATACAGACCATTTACTTAGCTTTAAAGCTGTATAATCTTTAAAATATTCTTAATAACACATTATAAGTCCGGCTCGGCTCCGCGTATTTTACCTCTATTTTTTGCCTTAGCTTAATAGACGAGACGGGTGACGTGGCTGCAACCCGGTTTAGAGTCTCGTTAAGCTCTTTAAGAGTTACGCTTAAACTATGCCTAGTTTCCGCATTTGTTATAGACATTATGCGCTTAATATAGGACGCAAAGTCAGCACCATCTCTGGTCCTCCAATTTTGTAATTGCTTTAAACGTATCACACCGAGTCCCTGGGCTTGTTTAATGATCGATTTAAGGCGCTTTTCTTATAGATTAAAGACGCGGTCTGCTTTGCGCTCCAGGAATAGATATAATAAGAAGGTAATAGCTCCTGGTCCTTCTCGCGGAATAATTCGGTTATACTTATTAAACCAAAAAATAACTATTTCGGTTCTAGAACTTAGGGTATTAGGCATTTTCGATGATTTTTTAGCGTGGTTTTGGTCCAGCTTATTAAGAAGGTCGTATAGAATACTAAAGTTAAAGGGCATATTAATAGCAAGTTGTTATTAAGAGAAATCTGGCCTTTATGGGAGTAGTAAATAGATAAGTAAAAGGTGTTAATAGAAAGAGAGATGTGTCTATTTAAAAGGGTGTTATGCCGCGAGAGCGAAGCTGGCTAGGATTGGATTTCGGGTAAGCGCTTATGTCTAGTTCTGTTGCGAGTTTATAAGGTGCTATAGCTAGTAAGGCTAGGAATAATTAAAGATAACTATTCGTATAAGCAGGCCATTTTCTATTTAGGCTTGTAGTCAGCTTTAATTAGAAATTAAAATAGCTAAGTATAAGCTAGGTTAGGCCATAAGCGTGATTTAACGCATAGTACTGCATCCTAATTACTCTTAAAGGCCACTTAGACGTATTTACTGCCCTTAAAGTCTAAGGCAGCGAGATTCTAACGTCTCTGAAACGCATATAAGGCTTAGCCACTTAGGTTACATAACGTAAAACCCCTAAGATACTTAGTAGTCCTTTAGGCAATAAGGAAACATACGTAATATAGATTTACACCTATTTAGACCTAGTACTAGCAAAGCCAGGTATAGGCGGAGGTATTATCGCGTATTTATATAATTTAGAGTTAAGGTTTAGCTCTCTACGTAATCGGCTAGCAGTAAAAAAGAGTTAAGAAAGGAGAGGGAGGAAGATAGGTAAGAGAAGGTACCATTAGATTAGGGATTAATTAGGCCCTAAATTAGAGTATAATATAAACCGGAAAGTGTCGCCTTAGCGCAAAAATCAATATATCTTCTTAAGCTCTATGCCTGCGGTCCTTATCGAATACTTAAGGTAGACGGAAAGAGCAGCTAAAAGCAGCGGCCGCACGGTAGAGGGTTTGCTATACCTCCTATATAATCATAGTAGAAAAGTTTAATAAATTCTTAATTAACTTAGCTTTAGTATTAGGGAGCTAGTATTTAGTCCGCCATATTATATAATATTATTACTTAGTATGCCGTATCGGAGCAGATTTACTGTAACTAAGAGAGTCCTATTTTAGCGCTGTATATTATAACCCTAAATTTGTTACTCTAGTGGGCTAAACTTAAATTTTTAGGGAGCCAATTTTAGGGTTGCCTAGAGCTCTTAATAGCTAAAAGGGGTAAACCGTATAAGTAAAGAGATTAACTAGGATAATACGTATAATACGTATAAGTATAAAGAAATTTCATAGGAATTCGGATATGTATTTAACTACCCACAGTCCTTACTTAGATAGCTTTTACTTTTAGTAGTAAATCTTAGAATTAACTAGAGTTAATATATTGGGCACATACCCCACACAGTTTGGTATTATAATTCGTTTTGTTTATAATACCTAGCCTAGAATAGAGGAGGTTAAAATTAATAAGGGAAGGGGTAATGTAGATTAGCTACCTAATTTAAAGAGAGTAAGGCTAGGTAAAGGTAAATTAAATTAGGAAAACCTAACGGATAGAGGTTAAGCTAGTAAGGAAGGATAAATATATTAACTTAACGAATAAAGATTTAGTGTAAGTAGTAGTAGTTAATAGAGTTAAGATTTATCACCTAAAGTTAAAGATATCGGTTATAATTTTATAAATGCCGTAGCGCAGTAACTAGGAGAGAAACGATCCTAGGAGAACTACTCTATAGGAAAATTAATAGACTTATATAATATAAGTCGGTGGTTTAGGACCGGGGGTACAGCTAGGAGGGCTTTAATGTCCAAAAGAGTTGATTTTAGGAGGGTTTTTGGTCTAGGAGAGCCGATCCTAAGAGGGGCGCGATCCTAGGAGAAACAATTGTTCCGTCTTGCGGCGCTGTAAAACTCCTATGTATATGTTTGGAGTAGGACGAATGCTTGTAGAAGAGAGGCTTTTAGGAGCTTTGTTCCCCTAGGAGTTTACTCCTAAACGCCCTATACGTCCTCCTAAGAGCTTAGAAATCCTAGAATACTCGCTATACTACCCTCCTTACGTGACCGATTTTCCTAGGATTGCATATCTTCTAAAACTGGCTCTCCTAGGATTATAAGACGCCACGGCACGTGCACGGATGCTACGTCTTAGTGTTAGTTCGGCCCTCTAGATTATTGGAATATCCTTAGGGAGAATATTCCTAGGACCTAGAGTATCCTAAGAGCTTAATTCTAAGTTTCTATACTATAGTCCCACGGCTAAAATAGCTAGCTACCGCGAGCTATAAGGAAAAAAAATAGTTATCGCCTAGGGCGTTTTCTCCTAGCTCCTCTATATATGCCTCTATTAGTGCGTCGCCGATTAAGAAGCGTATAACGCTAAAACAGCCCTATGTATACAAGGCGTTAAAAACTGCTTACTTAGGCTCGCCTCTAAACTCCGACTTTCTTCTAATAGTAACGTATCACTTTCCTTTATTTCCTTAGTTAAGTATAGTGTTAAGTAATAGATATATAGTTCTTATAGTTGGCTTCTAAACTAGAGCAAGTATATTAATAGTGGGAAGTATTTAGCTAACGCTCTGTAACGGCCTATACCCTAAATAGTGTATAGCTATAATAGAATATATATACATATATATATGCATACGTAAGCCGCTGTTAATTTTAGCGTCAACGAGGAGGATATTAATTCTTTTAATTAAATCCTAGTCTTTTGCTTAGCTAGTTCCCGTTATAAGGCAGCCCTTACACCCCACTATATAAAGCGCCGGAGCCCTAATAGCTGCTTTAACCCCTAAACGCGTATTAGTAACACTACCTTTAAACCTACTAGTAGCTTCACTAAAAGGATATATAAGGAAACTAAGCGCAAAGGTGCTAGAGTCCTAGTAGTTATTAAGGACACAAACTACTATATTATGATTAGCGTAGAATAAATAGTAAACAACCGCATTATAAACTAAACTATAAACTAAACTATAAGCTACGCAGAATAAACTACCTCCATTCCCTATAGTAAGAGTCTTTACTTAACTTAAACGCGAAGGAAAAGGCATTAATCTTAACAAAGTCGGTTAACTTATCGAAAGCCTTAAAGAAACTATAGCACTATAGAGCACTATTATTATAAGCCAGAATAGCATTATTGAGAGCATTATATGGAGCGAATGACCTACTATGCTTAGGAAAATTGAGAAATTATAGGAAAAGTCACGTACTCTGAGAGCTTCTTAAGAAACTAATACCCCTTCCTTAAACCCCGTTATGGTCACGCAGCACGATAAAGAAGAGGGCCTAACTGCTACTACTAGAACGAGCTATGCTAACCGTAGGCATTAGTAGGAGAGATAAACGGAGACGATTAGGGCTAGCCGTTCTAAATAAAAGTCAAGTAGTAGAAACTAGTAGTGATAAGTATTACACTGCAGATAATGCAGTTAATAACTCTCTTACTAACTATAACCCTAAGCTATTATGGCTAATTAGTAGATTATCTAAAGAAATGAAATAGGATGAGTTATTTTATAGATAAATAACAAGTATATAGAAAATATATGGGATGCAAAATTTTAATAGAAGAGTGTATTATTTATTTAACCTACGTTTATTCTACGTATCTATTGTTAACTTGTTAACTTTCCATTTGCCTAGTCTTTATAACATTATACCTCCGTTAGCCTGCATCCTTTAGGATTATTATAGGAGATTTTATTTTAAATATTGGCATAGAGCGTCCACTCTTCCATTCCGCTTAAATAGCCACTATATTAACTAAAAGGGTAGTTTAACTAGTAAAAAGTCTAACTGGTAAAAGCGTCTAACCGGTAAAAAGTTTAAGTGGTAGAGAATTTAATTAGTAAAAAAGTCTAACTGGTAAAACCGCGGAGACTAGTAAAAAGTTTAACTAGTAGAGTACCCTGACCAGTATAAAGGTTAAATTAGTAAAACAGTTATACTAGTATAAAGTTGGACTGGTACTAAAGTTAGAGCAGTACGAAAGTTATACTAGTACAAATGTTAAGTAAAAATATAACCGTTAGAATAGACTTCGCCATTAGATTAGTATAATCTATATATTAATCTAATTTACAAGTTTAGAACTTCTAAAAAAGGGTTAAGCTAGTAGGAGGTTTAACTAGTATAAGATTAAATTACTATAAATACGTAACAAAATCTGGCCTTTAGTTATTAATCTACTTATTATTCTCCGGAAATATTATAGTAGATACTCTATTATAACTCCCTCAAGCCTACTAGGGAGCAATTAGAAAAAATTACTAAAAAAAGAGCCGGGGGCTAAAAGCGGCCCCCTCCTAAAATAGAACGCCTGGGTTAGTGTGCCCGTAGTAGCTAACTACTTAACCTACCTGCGTTGTTATAAGGCCCGAAAACGGCCTTCATAAGATACTAGGTCTAAGTTAAATAGATAGGATAGTTAATAGGGGATGGATAATAGATAAGTAATGGGTAATTAATGGGTGGGTAATAGATAATGGGTAAAGGGTAATAAGTAATAGGTTATAGGTAAGTTTACCCCTAAAGCACCTCTAAGAAAGGCTTATCCTAATTAGACTTAGAACTAATTAATTAGTTAATTAATTAATTCTTTCGCCTATATAAGCTGTAATAGCTTATAAAAGGCAAAGCTAGACTTAAAGCTCTCACTTTTAGTTTGTTATTGGCTTTATTTCTTAAAGGTATATTTTTCCGTTAAATTATATTCTTTAACTAGCTATTCAATCTTAGCAGTGCTAACACTTCCACTGCACTCCCTATTCTTACTTTAAACGTGTTTTCCTTCTCTTTTATATAGCCTAATCTCTTAGCTTCTAACATTCCTTATTAATATATATTAGTGTTTCGTCTTTATCCCTTTTAAGAGCCGATATCTTATCTTAAGCCGCTTTTATACCAACTCTTATTTTATCTTAGAGACTGTCTACTTTACTACTAATCTCGTTAACTTTACCCCCAAGATTAGTAAGCTGATTGAAGAGGAGATAGGCCCCTAAATAAGTAAGTTTTAGCAGCTTTAGTTGGTTTAGAAAGGTACTTATAAAGCAGAACGGATAATAAATAAGCTATACTTTTTAGAGGATGACGCCACTCCTACCTAGCCAGTAGACAAGTTAGATAGGCAATTAAATTATAAGAAAAGGGTGTAACGTACCAGTCCTACGATTTCGTCTTAGTTGTTGGACCTCTGGGAGTTATCGACAATATCCTAAGGATATTAGCAGTATTTTACAAATAGATATTTATATCTAGCGCACTTCGGTCTAATAAGGTTAGCTGTTAGAAATTATGGTATCTAAGCCATACCCGTTTATTAGTTATAAGATAACTAGATAAAGCTAATAGTGGAATTAATTTAAGGATAGTGTATAGCAACGTACTTAGAATGCCCTGTTTAAATATAGCTCTATACTAGCATATAATAACTATTTATATTGCGCCCTCCTCCTTAGTATAAGGCCCGGATTATTAACGTAGCGACTTAGCTATGCCTTATTAGGTGCTCTTACCTAAAGATCCTAGCTCCCCTTAACTTTATTAACGCGCTATACTATAACTCTAGTATTGGTAACGCTGAAGTTTGCTAAGCCTTATATAATGCATATTATAGAGAAAGGGCACCTAACTATAAGAAACGCTATAAGAAACGCAAGGCATTTATTATGCATAAGTCCTAGTCTAGTTGTTTATATATATTTTAGCACAGGCCTCTCTAGCTGCTTTAGGACATGTAGTAGTGGGTAGTATAAATCTTTAAAAATTATAGCAGTGAATTAGAAAAGGCAGTGCGTAAATATAGGACAACTATTAAGGACCTATATGGTAGAATTAACGTATTATATAATATACTGTGTATAAGAGAATTTTAAGAATATATAACTAATTGTATTCTATTTAGTTATGTAGTTGGGTTATAGGCGATGTTTAGTTTCCGCTCTAGTTTTTTTTAGGGTTTCTATAAAATCTGCTAGTTTCTTTACAACTAAAAGTAGATAGAATTTCGTCTAGATTTAGTTAATTAAATAACAAGGAAGTAGTAAGTAACTTACTATATCTTTTAATCCTATTAGCTATAAGCAATCCTTATAAGATATATAGACGTAGTTTCTACCTTTTTGGCGTAATTAAATGTAAACGTCTACTTAAAAGAGTTTTCTAAGTCTATTACCCTTCTTAAGCAAATTCTTATTTTGTCTTTGGAAATTTTCGTTCTTTAATTGCTTATTACTCTTCTTCTTAATACGTCCATCTGGCTAATACGACCTATTATTTATTAGTGAATTTATAGATAAGGGTCCGGTTGTTAAAGACATTATTACTAGTACTTTTGTTAGCAGATTCTGTTAACTGGATACGTTAATAGGTCGGTATATAATGCGAAGTCTAACTAAAGGCTTAGCTTATAGGTTAGGGTTTCCACGGCTAAAAATGGCTTCTATGGGCCAAAACCTGTCCCTTACTAAAATTAGGCGTTCTACCCCCGTAGGCGAAACTTTTAGGGTGCCAAAAACGGGACCCGAAAATTAGTATTAACTGCCAAGTCTAAAATAGGCTCTAACGACGATGAGATTGAAAATAATCCGCTCTAAATTAAGATTGTATCTAAGGTGAGGTTAGGAGCGGGGTAATCACGATCTAATAGCACTTAGAAAAAACACACCACATTACAATCTAGTGTTTAGCGTAAGCGGCAAACACTAGAGTATCTGCGTTGCTGCTTGCGCTAATCTAGTTATAGGCTAGTGGTGGGTAATGCGGGGGCTACTAGATTTATACGGGCCATCGTGGCGAGGCATCGGCAAATGATTTGCACCGATATACACGTGACTAAAGAAATCCGAAGGAGTCTCAGATTTATCTCAGTTGACTCAGACCCTCGGAGAGAAAATCCACCTGCCAAACTCCTGAGCCAATTAGCGGCTGGCGCCGCCACACCTCTGTAACCCCTGTGACTCCTACAAACTCCTAAGCCAATTAGCAACTAAAGCCGCAGCCTAATGTACGCCGCAGGCGTTAGTGCTTACACTAGTTGTTATAGCCAATTATAGAGCCCTGAGGTGGATTCCTCTCCGAGGGTCTAAGAGATTATGGGCGCGATTTATAAAGGCAGGCCACCTGCCTAATAGACGACAGTTGTATTGCCTTTAACGCGGTATATCGCCCCCTAATACACTACTACTTAGCTTGCTAATACCTCTATTTAAAAGCCCTCCTTTTGCTCTACAGAATCCATTTATAATAAAATTTAGCCGTGCCCTAAGTGGGCGTTATTTTAACTAAAATACCCCCAACTATCTCTGTTATAGGAGGCAGGGGAACCGCGCTGCCTGCTATATAACCAATGGTAACTCCTTTACGCGTAGCCTCTTAATGGACTAGAGTGTCTTTGGGATAAAACTATGGTTAGCTAACGTGTGTATAGCGGTGCGATACAAGCTTTATGCCAGCGACTGTTACCAGAACCAGACGACCGTCGCTAGAGCCAGATGTCGAACGGACAAGTCACTAAGAAGAACTCTGTCTATTGAATGTGGCTCTAGAGCCTCTATAAATACATAAGAAAAAGGGTAGTAGACTAATTTGGTTACCGTGTTGTAGACCGAGTTGTAGACCAAGTTGTAGACCGAGTCGTAGACCGAGTCGTTGACCGAGTCGCTGACTGAGACAGTAGTAAGACATACGAGAATAGGGTGGTGAGTCATAAGGTGGTACCTAAGAGTGACCTTAACGGTCGACACACCCCCCCAGCTGCTCAGTCTTGACTGAGCAGCTGGATAGAAAATAGAACGAAAAGTCACGATAGGCAATTTGGTGTTGAGTTTTAAAGGAAATCCTCCATAATTACCTTGCCTAATATCATTCAAATCGAATCAAATTAGATCCTTGATATTAACGAGATTCAACTGTTAAACGAACGCCTCATGCTTCTGACGCGGTAGGGCCTTTATTAAGCCGTCTGCGACCATAGCAGCTGTAGGTGTCCAATTGATTTTAATTCAGCTATCACGTACTTCTTGGCGAAGCCAGTGATGGTATATATCAACGTGTCGAAGCTTTGTAGAGAGCTCTTGTCCGTCCTTTGTAAGCAGTCTAATCGTCTGTAGATTATCGCAGCTGATCGTTTGTTCCTCATCCAAGGACAATTCGATTTCCTTAAAGAAGCGACTCTACCAGATTAACTCCGTTCCTGCATGAGACAGAGCCGTAAGCTCTGCCTCCGTGCTTGACTTCGTCACAAACGTCTGCTTGGTAGAGCGCCAATCAATTACTCCTCCGAATAGGGTGAACAAATATCCTTCCGTGCTGCGTCTGCTTATTAAATCGTCTCCGAACACCGCGTCACTTGCCCCCGTAAAGGCTTAACTTCCTAAATTCTCTCCCGAGTATTCGATCGCGAGAGTCCTCGTCTAATAGAGGTACGTGATCGCTCGACGGGCCGCGGCGTCGTGCAGAGGTGAGGGGTTTCGTAGGAACTCCGATAGCTTGCCTAAAGCTCTAGCTGCATCGGGTCTTATAATACAGGTCGCGTAGAGTAGTAATCCGACCATCCTTTGGTAGACGTAGATCTCCTACTTTAAAGCTTCCTCCGGGTTAGGTAGGAGCTCGTCGGTGCTCATGGGTGTACTAACTGAGCGCATGTTAGTTAGGTGAAATGCATTAGCAATCTTCTCGATGTAGGAGTCTTAACAGAGCCATAGCTTCCTCTGACTCCTGTCTCTTAAGACTCGAATTCCTAGGAACCAGGATAGTTCACCTAGGTCCTTCATCTCGTACTTCTTTATTAGTGCTTCCTTACTGACTTCCCTTTTTATGTAGCTCTCCCCTCACAGTACGCCATGCAGCGAAACCCCTGCCTCTGATGCTAGTAGCGCGAAGTTCTGCGTCTTCTCTAATAAATGTCGCCGTGGACATCCCAACTACTCTCTGCACATAGCGTTGGGCCGGGCACGCCGTGGCATCTCATGCATACCAGCGTTCGCAGAGCCTCGCCTTGTGATGGTTCCAGTAAAGAGGGGCACGGAGTACAGTCCGGATGGGATATATGAGTACCAAACATGGCTTCCCTTTCAATATTGCACGAACTGTCGCGCTGGTAGAGCAGTTAGCCGGTGCGGCCACTGGTTCTACGGCATGACGTAGGCTCCGGCCAACATTCTGATGGTTTAACGTGGGAAGCAGAGCGTGTTAGACCGGGCATACGGCACTATTGGAACCGATACTGATATCATCCTTGAGCAAGATGTTGGTGATTTTGAGTCCCGGGAGTAGAGTTTGGTGGCTCTTCTTCTACTGCTTATGTTGCCTGTTCCCTGGTTGCTTGCTTTCTTAACGGGTACCTGGCGGTATTTGTTTTCTGGATGACTGGTGGGCGGCTTTCTAATTTATAAAAGTTTATCAAATATAATAACCTTCATACAGTACTTTATGCGCATGCGCTTTGCGGCCTTTCATTCTGAACAAATTTCTAAATCAGCCGCCATTCCTCCTAAGATGACTATCCGCGATCGAGAACGCTTTGCAAAAGATAGCATTTGCTTAATACTTCACGTTTATCGAACACTTCTCCTTAATAGTTATCAGCCTCGTGGACTTACGCGGTTGAGTAAGCTGCAAGCGTTACCGGTCGACTATTATAGTAGATGTAAGTAACTAGGTATATACTACGGGGGATCAGGGTGGTTGTCAATAAGTCAATAACGCTTCAATCAATATTGATATTGATTGGTCAATATCAATCAATATTGATAATCTTGTCAATAATTGAATAACAATAGTATATCCACAGTTAGCTTTGCAGTGTGGGAGAATTGAATAAGCGACTTTTGATTCGTTGGTGGTCGTCATTTTAGGATTTGTGGGGTCAGGCAGGGTCCAATTGGTGTCTTGGCGAAAACCTTATTTTGACGTTCCGAACTCTTGATTTGATTCGTTAGTTTGTTCGTCGGTCGGGTACGTTTGTTGACCGGAGTCGATCGTTCGTTCGTTTAATAAATAAAGAAGCTTAAGACACTGCAAAGGTAGAAGAAGTAGTGACTTCTTAAATGAGCGACTTGATTGTAAATGTAGCTCTAAAGCGTCTATATATACACGAGGAAGGTACAAGTAATAAATTAAAAGGGGAGACTAAAATGTAGCTGAAATAGGATGATACGCAGGCGAGACGCAGGCGAGACGCAGGTGTTTTGGCATGGTACCGGTAGTTGGTTACAGCTAAGCTACCCTAAGCTCATCATTTGTAATACCACTCCGTTTCCAATGTTTTGAACACTCCACTCTCTTAATATTTTCAGCTCCTAGTTGCGCCCTTTCCTATGAGATTGTACGACGAGCTCCTGAAAAGACTCTCTCTGGCTTATTGCTTATTGCTAGAATTAATAGAATATTAATTGCCATATACGATAATCTTGGCCAACGTTTTCTTTATTAATTTTGACACCACTATTTAAGAGCAGATAGCTTCCCAATATCGTACAGTTCTCCATTGCTATAGTCTTTGTACTCATCCTGACTTGCTAGCTGAGCGTATATTTCTAGATCTTAAGCAATCCGATTAAATTTATTAAGATCCTAATCTTAAGAGGGTTTCCTTTTATATAAGGAAGGAGTAAGAGGAGTAGGCGCTTTTTCCCGATAAGACTCCTAAAGCTCTTTCACCTTTTATAGTATTGGCTTTTGCCATTTAGCCTTCCAGTTTGCGCGAATATACTTTATATAACGGTTTGGATGAAGAATAAGGGCATGTTACGGCACTGTTACAGACCCTAGTTAGGGGCTCGGCCGAGACTTGGCGCTATGTATATAGACGTGTCCTTTCCACGACCTTCTTCTGCTCCTTAGCTTGATATTCTCGTTAATAGACTACCAATTGTACAGGCTTGCGCGTCCCTTGTGCCGTACTAGTGCCTCGATTGACTGGGTCGCTAACATTATATTAAGCTTAAACTACCCTTTCTTCCTGAGAAGGAACTTAAATATATCTACGGACCACGAACAGGACCTTAAGGACACAGAACAGGACCTTAAGGACACAGGATAGGACCCTAAGGACATCACCAGGACCACAAGGACAGAATAGGACATGCACGGACTAGAACCCCTAAAAATAAATAGGAACGGAATAGGAACGGAATAAGACTAGAATAAGAACGGAATAGGAACGGGACCCTAAGAACCGGATACGCACGGACCTGAACCCCTAAAATCGGCCCGCTGCCAAATCAAATCAAATTAAGACGATAATCGTTTGAACGTACGGCAAGCGAGCAGAGAACGATTTAAATCGCATTAATTAGTTAAATTAAATTAAGACACCCCGACAAGTAAAAAGGATTATTTTAAACCACTTAAAGAACCCACCTGCTATTGATAGTCTTGGCTTCTAAGCGACCTTCTGCCATTAGTTCGCTTAGGTGTACGTAATTAAAGTTAAATCTGACTTTTGGATAACTGTCTACCCCGCCTAGAGGACTCTATTATCGTTCTTATCAAAATACACGGATATCTAACACGCAGACGTCAGATACACGCGACAGAAGAAGTAGCAAGTATTACTAACGCAATAGCTCCATTAGCTGTCCCGTTCGAGCCGTCCTACACGGCGTTAAAGAACCTACGTTAAAAGATCTCCAATTATACCACTACCTCCATTACCCTACCTCATCGACCTGAGAACCTATCTACTGATCTTTACCCCTACCTCGACAACGCTATCGTAACCTTAAGTACCTTAACGGCGTACTTATATGATGATAATGCTCCCTAGGCTGTAAGGGTGGTAGAGGTTAAAAAGGGGGTAGAAAGAGTTGATATAAAGGTTGACGAAGTTAAGGCTGAGGTTGCGGAAGTCAAAGCTTAGGTCGATGAGGTTAATAAGAAGGTCGATAAGGTTAATAAGAAGGTCGATAAGGTTGACAAGAAGGTCGATGAGGTTAATAAGAAGGTTGATAAGGTTGATAAGAAGGTCGATAAGGTTGATAAGAAGGTCGATAAGGTTAACAAGAAGGTTAATAAACTCAAGACGGAGATAAAGTCGATAGATGAACGCCTTACGACACAAGTTGCTGACGTTAAGTTGTAATCTATCTCTCGCACGGCACGAATAGGTCATAGTCCATTTCAAATATATCGATTGTGGGGGGTGCAGGCTCATAGGGCGGGATCTAGGCGATATCGTAGCGTTTATAAGGCTTTTTAGGCCTAAACTTCGGAGATCTGGCCTAAATCCTACCCAGTGCCCCTAATAGGGTAGCCTGCCGCTAGACCTAAATAGGACTATAAGTATCTAATCTAATATACATCGGAAGGGGGGTAGGTAGGTGAAAAGAACGACCTATTAAGTGTAGTTGCAAGCGATAATGCTGTTAACCGTGTTAAATATCTAGTTAAATACCTAAGTTGCAGGGTTTTTGGCCAAGTAATGTATAGATACTAGCGTCTATATGTTGCTTGGCAGTGTCCATCTTAGCAACGCATAATGCTGAGACCTCCTACAACATTCGCGAATATTAAACGCAGTCACTACGTGGCTAATTCGCTTTTTAATATCATTAAACTTATTAATATTCATCATTTATTTGTTTGAGAATTATTTTATAACGCTATTACCGCTTATAACTAACTGGGATATCCGTACGCGTGCATAATCCTAATGAGTAAACCCATTGGGACGATCTACCTTAACTACACTATCGTCTATAACCGTTACACCCTCCTCTATTAGTTCTATAATGCCGTCCAAAGCTAATATACACGCCGCTGCCGTAAAAGAGTATGAAATTGCTAAAGAGTAAAGGGAATAAGCCTGAGATAAAAGGGAGATTTAGAAGTATAAAGAAGAGCGCGAAGCCCGCCTAGCGGAGGAGGCTCGCCAGCATGAATACCACTAGGCTTGAATGGCTTAATTATAGTTAGGCTTGGCCGCTTTAGCCTTATAAGCTACCGTAATAGCTGCTATAGCTAATAACCTTAGTAAGCCTCTCCCTCCTGGCATAAAGTTGCTCAAACTCCGCCTTTCTGGCGTTATAAAAAGGGATTACCTGGACATTTTTAAGGGCACCTTTAATCTAGTAAACCTCGCCCGCCTTTAAGTCTATACTACTCGGATTAAGATTACTAATAAGATACGGATTAAGAACGGCACTCTAGTTATAAGGAAGGCAAAGGTAGATAGGAAGCTATTTACAGAAAAAGGTGTCTGGTTTAAAGGCTTTACAAACTATATAGTTATCGCTGGCACCCTTTATATATGCCCGCCGGACCTTATTGCTAGTATGCTTCTCTAGATAAATATAATTCGCACCTTATTAACCTAGTATATCTAGGTAAGTTACATACTTAATCTAGCACTTAACTATTATACCTTTATAATGACTAATAGCTAACTAGAGCCCGCTAATTAGTAAATACTAGCCTAGTACACAGCGCTATACCTTATAATGTCTAGTACTATTGGCTTCGCCGCCTTAAAGAGACCTAGGTTAGATACCTCCTATACCTCCTATACCTGCCGCAGGTTTAATACTAGAGGCTATAATAATTTACCTTGTAGATACCCGCATAAGTACTTAAAGTGTGGTAAAGATTACGCTGTATTATCTAAATCTTACGCCTAGGAATAGTAAGGCGAACCTTATGAAGTAGGGTCTAGCCTAACTATAATATTAACTTTAATTATACGCCTAGGACCTAGGCCTAATACGTTACTATTATTCCCTACCTTTATAAAAACAAAGGCTCTCTACCACTCTCTATTGCCCCTAAGGATCTTAGCGTGGCACTCCCTTCTATCTAACTACCCGGGCAATCTACTAGCCATCTTAGTAGGCATTCTAACCTATAGCTGTAAGATAGGAGCCGAATCTATTCCTACCCTAAGATTTTATAGGAACTATAACTCCTCTTAGGATAACGCCGACTTTATTTTTAAGAAAATAGTATTAGACCTTATAAAAGGATATATTAGAATCGTAATAGAACCTATTATAGTCTTACCTCTTAGCCTAGTGCTAAAATCGGATAGAGGATACCGCCGAATTTATAATCTCTCCTTCCTACTAGCATTTTTAGTTAATAACGTAATCTTAAAAGAATATGGAGCACTGGTATACACTATAGTTACCGCTATTTAGGCCTACGTTATTTTTACAGGCCGTGGATATCTACTGCTTAAGAAAGATATTAAAGATGCGTTCTGTATAGTCCCCCTATCCTATAAAGTAAGAACATTAATAGGCTTCTCCTGGGAAGGTGTTACCTACTAGGAATACTGCCTATCCTTTAGTCTTTAAACTACGCCACTTATATTTAACCTCTTCGCGGAAGGCCTATACTGGATACTCTATTTATAACTACCTTATAAGGTAGAATACTACCTAGACGACTTTATCTTTATCTTTACTAACCCGAACAACTTAGCGGCTGTTACTAAGACCTATATCTTTATTACTAACTCCCTAGGTATCCCTCGAAATAACTCTAAAGATATAGTAGGAACTATTATTAAGGTTCTAGGATATACTATTAACACCGTATAAATACAAACTTAATTATCACTATAGAAACAATTATACGCTATTAAGGAGGTCACTACCACACTCTAATACGGCTTATTGTTGTTCCTTTAAGCCTAGTAGCTTGCGGGCTACCTCGTATAGTATACCCATATAATTAGGCTTAGTCGATCTTACTCTAGATCCCTTTAAATCTTTATTACTACTTAGCCGGAGACTTTAGCAAACAAGTATAAACCTAGGCGATTTAGCACTAAGTTACAAAGTAACTTATATGTCTAGCTTAACCTACTTACTATAAGTAATGGGGTATTGTTTTTTAACGACGTTAAGCGTGCCTACATTTATTTCTTTACTAACGCCTCTACCCGGTTCGGGTTTAGCAGCTTTTACTTCTTTAAGGAACTTAAATATAAGGATAACTGGCAGTGGTATACCGCCAACCTCCCCTAATCTTAGGCGTTTAGTATATTGCCTAAGCCTAGTTAATAAGTAGACTATATTAATCCGAAGGAGATGCACGCTATTACTTACGCATTTTATCTATAGTCTACTAACTGGCAATATAGCGCGCTATTCATTTACACTAATAGTATAGTAGTTCACCATAGTATTAAGAAGACCGTTATCCACGGCGTAGTAAATAAATTGCTCCGTAAGATCTTGCTAGCTGCTATAGCTTACGATATTATACTATCCGCGAAGTGGATCCTAGGTGATTTAAATGGCTTAGCTAATATACTATCTTAATTCTAGGCCGCGGCTATCCATTAGTTCTGCCTATACTAGGCCCTTAATTTACTACTACTAAAGCTAATAAGTTTTTAACTAGGTGCCGTAAACCCAATAGACTACTTATAACCGCCTATAAACTTTAAGGATAATATTAATACGCCATCCAACCTCTACGCGCTCCTTCTTTAGTACGGCCTTACGCCAGCGACCCGTAGAAACTATTCCTTAGCAGTTAATAGCTGGGAGTTATACTATACACTTAAAGGAGTCTCCCCCTACCTAGCTAAGCCGCGTAAACTAGGCGAATAGATTACCTGCCGCGTGTTTAGTACCTCCTAGCTATAGATAGGTAGGCTTAAGGCCGAAACTTTACGAGCCTACGTCTCCGTAATTCGCTCGCGTTATATAAACTATAGTATCTTAATTACGGCATTTAAGGATCCTATAGTATACCAATTACTTACTAGAGTAGCCGCTATCTCTCCCTTAGTAAAGAAGGATAAGTAGCCCATTATTAGGGATATTCTAGCCTAGGTAGTAATATACGGCCTATCACTACTAGATGTTAACACTAATGCCGCATTTACCCTCGCATTTGCTAGATTTCTATAAATGGGCGAGATTACGTATACTATAGCGGAACTTAAAAACCAAACAACTTTCCTAGCAAAAAAGGCTACCCGATGCGATATCACCTTTACACCTAATAGGATAACATTCCGCCTTAAATAGAGCAAAGCCGATAAGTAATACTAGGGCGTTAATATCGCCATTGCGGCGGTAGGCGGCCTATTATACCCAGTCGCTGCTATAATAAAGCTGTTTAATAGGGACCCCCAACCCCTTAACTCCCCCTTATTTAGTCTTAATGGAAAACCCTTTACCTCTCTAGGGGTTTGCAAGATCTTCTCCTCCTACCTAGTAGCCGCTAGAATTAACCTAAGTAGCTACTTAAACCACTCCTTCCGCTAGGGCGCTGCCCAGTTCGCCAAAGATTTAGGGTGTTTACATTAGCAAATTCAGCAACTAGGTCGGTGGTTATTAGAAGCCTTTCGCCTATATATTAGGACTAAGACCACTAACCTCTATCGCCTTAACTCTCACTTCTAGCGTGGTATTCCGCTCCTAGCATAAGAATCGCTAGCCGGATATTAAGATTGCCGCTAAGGCGCTAGTGGTAAGCGAGCTAATAGCAATTTTCTATGCCGGGCATAGAAAATCCTAATTGGTTAGCTTATAAGTTAGGGTCTATAGAATATGGTAGAATGCGATAATGTGGCAAAATATAGCAGAATGCGGCAATATAGTAGAATATAGCAGAATATGGCAGAATACGGCAGAATACAGTAGAATACGGTAATGTCTTGTTAGGCGTAGGAGCTTCGCTTAGGGACATCTAGTCACTTTAGGGCAAATCCTTAGCAGATTTAAGTGCTAGGTACTAGCAAAACCGCTAAGAACTAGCCCTAGAGTGACCTTATAGCCCTACGTCTCCCAATTATACGGTTAAAATTAATATCCCCTTACGTGACTGCGATAGATAGATACTAGCGTCTATATATTGCTTAGCAGTGTTTATCTTAGCAACGCACAATGCTAAGACCTTTTGCAACATTCGCGAATATTGAACGCAGTCACTACGTGGCTAATTCGCTTTTCCTACCCGCTATCCCTTACACTTAGTATGCATTATATGTAGATAGCGCTTTAAGGCAATTCTTTAGCAGGTGCTAGGAACTAGCAAAACCGCTAAGAACCCGCCTTAGTGCGACTACTACAGTTAGATAGTTTTATAGCCATAGGCTTGCGGTCAGGGACATCTGGTCACTTTAGGGCAAATCCTTAGCAGATTTAAGTGCTAGGTACTAGCAAAACTGTTAAGAACTAGCCCTAGAGTGACCTTATAGCCCTGCGTCTCCCAATTATACGGTTAAAATTAATATCCCCTTACGTGACTGCGATAGATAGATATGTGATATCTATCTCTCGCACGGCATAAATAGGTTATAGTCCATTTTAAATATATTAATTATAGGGGGTATAGGCTTATAGGGCGGGATTTAGGCGATATTGTAGCGTTTATAAGGCTTTTTAGGCCTAAACTTTAGAGATCTGGCCTAAATCCTACCTAGTGCCCACTAGTAAAGCGCCTACCACCTATAAAGAATTAAGTTAAAATGGGGGTAATTTCTGTAGTCTAAAAAGTATAAAGTCTTAATTCCACCTTAGGCTTAGCAGTATAGTAGAACGGCAGATAGCAATGTACGGTATATTACGGCAATATCGCGGCAATATGCTAATGTTGGTATACTTTAATATAGTGCAATAGACGTAGTATACGTACAGTGTCGTATTCTACTATATTCTACTATATTCTACCAGTCGCATTCTATTATGTTCTGCCATATTCTACCATATTTTACCATATTCTGCCAGTTACATTCTACTATATTCTGCCATATTCTGCCTGTTGCCTTCTACCATATTTTGTAGATATGGTAGAACGTACCAGGTAACGCGCCTCTAGCACCGTTACCTAGCTAGTATAGGTACACTCCGCTAGAAATTTAAGTTTAATTAAAGTTGTTCGGTTTCTAAGGTGTTATAGTAAAATTTAACTATATCTAATATCCATTGACCTAACTACGCCGTTTATAACTCTGCGAAGCCATAATTATGCGTATACTATGCTGCACCCCTACAGAAGAAGTGGTTAGAGTAGCCGTTAGGTAGGATACCGCCGGCGGCTAGGCAGGTTAATAGAATCTTACGCACTACTAGCGCCAAAAAAGCTCTATTATTAACGCTAAATAATAAATCTAATAAAGGCTAGGGGTTACGGTTAAATAACTGTATTATTGCGGCTATAGGGTATAGACGATCTTCTGGTATAGCGGCGATCTAAATATTAACGCTACTATAGGTTTTATCTGTCTTGCTCTATTTTAAGTAAAAGACTATTAAATGGCTATTAGGGGCGATCCTAACGTTACTGTGGAGGGCCTTTATAGTGCTAAAGTCCTTAGCTTTTCTATTTGGGTACGTAATTTCTCCTATATATAGAAAACCTACAAACGCCATTGTAAATGCCGTATCTATATTTATATCCGCCTTATAGGGCCTAAGCGTAATAATCTTATCTAGGATGTCCTTTATAATTGGTAATTTAGTCTTCTTAGTAGATGGGAATAGTAATATAGCCCCCGCTAGGGCCCTCTTAATAGTATAGTCTTTAAAGGCAGTAATTAAGTAACCTAGATCTATATAATAAGATCGGATTATAGAGATATAATTGGAAAAGGTTTCTGGCTTAACCCTACCTATTAGAGGGGCGGCTGTACCGAACGCTCGTTAAGCAATCCATTCCCCTAAGTCTATCTTCTTAGCTAGATACGGTAATAAACCGTTTAGGGCTAAGAAGGCCTCCCAGCTCTTAATAGCGGAGGAGTAGCCCTTTTTTATGTTAGCTGCTAAGCCATACTATATAAGTAGCAAAAAGTAGTAAGACCTACTAATCTCGCTCTAGAAGGTCGGGGGAGGTTAATTAAATAACTCTAGGTCAACTATAAGAGTTAGTAGCCACCTAAAGAGGTATTATTTTTCTGGTAAGAAGCCGTTATTTATTTGCCCCTTAGGGTATATTAATAATAATTTCTCGCGGTTAAATCGCGAGAGAATATTAGTAAGCCTATTTGGCGCTAGAGACCTATATAGTCGTTATTTATCTAGTAAGAAGCCGTTATTTATTTGCCACTTAGGGCACATTAATAATAATTTCTTGCGGTTAAATCGTGAGAGAATATTAGCAAGCCTATTTGGCGCTGGAGACCTATATAGTTGTTATTTATCCGGCAAAAAGCCGTTATTTATTTGCCACTTAGGGCACATTAATAATAATTTCTTGCAGTTAAATCGCGAGAGAGTATTAGTAAGCCTATTGTTGGCGCTAGAGACCTATATGGTCGTTATAGTAATATTATTTATTATTAAGGATATAAGTATCTTTCGGAGTAATCGGTTTCTAGAACCTTTTATAACATTATTCTAAATGCCGCTGTAAGTAACTATATTATCTATATAAATATAAAGAGACCTATGCCGCTATACCGATAACTACCTTTTAAATGCCTTTATAATAGCATGTATTTCTTTTAGGTTAATATAGTTATTTACCTAGTCTAGTAGAGGGTAATAGCTAAAGGCCTAGGCCTGGGGCAGGGAAGCCACGTAATTAGGTTAGTAGCTATTCTCTCCGCTAAAGTAAAAGCCTCCATAGCCTTTAAGTAATAAGGTGTCGGTAAATAAGTAAAACTATAGCCTCTCCTTATTATTAAAGAACAGTATACTGTTACTTAATATAAGAACCTTAAGCCAGAGGTTAAGGTCTTCTTTAAGCTCTAGGGGGAGGCGCTAGGGCGTATATCTCGATAGCCTAATAGGCTATTTTGTTATAAAGTCCTATAAGGAGCGAGAGTACGAGCGCCTAAGGCGGATAACTTTTGCACACTATGCTAGGCGGCCTGCCAGTTATTAGGCTTGCTGTAATAATAGCTAGCCTATCTAAAGAGCTTTAGTTACCTAATTAATAGCTTTTTATCGCTTAACTGGTAAGAGTTTAATCTCTATTACTGCGGTATTAATCGTATAACCCAGTACTTTAGCCTCTGTACCTTTAATATTTTTAGTATTATTTTAGGGTACCCCTAGCTGGTTAGTAACTAAAAGGTATACCTCCCTTAGTAATAGCAGTATAGTTGGACACTTAACCACAAATATAAAATTATTAAGGTAGTGCTTAATAGCAAAGTTAATTTATTGTACTAGGATTTAGTAAAGACCTTTAGTAAATAAGTTAAAGAGAAATGGGGCTATTTGTAAGCCAAATGGTAGATAGCATTTAACGTATATAACTCCCTTCTAGATAAAGCCGAGTAGGTAACGCGACCGCACTAAGACGGGCACGATCCGGAAGGCATCTCTAATATCTCGTTTAACCAGGTAGCAGCCCCTACTAGCTATAATTACGTATGCTAGTATAGTCTCTACCTAGGTATAGTGTAGTGTTGCCTAGGCTAGGTTAATAGAGTTATTAACTGAGGATCTCTTAGGTAAGAAGAGGTTGTGAATATAGCGGAAGCCGCTATTTACCTTAGGTACTAGGCCTAGGGGTGAGGTAACTATAGAGTCGGTGGCCTATATACGGCCTAGGGCTAGGTTAATAACGATCTTTTTAGAAATAGGGTCTTCGTTATTGTATAAGGAGAGGTAGTTTTTATAAACACTAAATAGTATAGGTGACGAGGTACCTATCTTTGCCCTATAGGTAAGGATACCTTATAAAATTGCTAGGAGATTTCTAGGGTACCTATAAAGAAGCGTGCTCTAAGCAAGAGGCCTTAGGGGTAATAGTAAGTCGGCTAGAAAAGTCGTTTATAAGTAAGTTTTAAAAAGAGGTACTAAATTAGGCCTACCTTAAAGCCTTAGCGCCTATAGCAGGTTTATCTAGATAATTAAACCTAGGAATATATCTTTATCCACTATTAAATCCTGGGTCTAACTACTTACGGCGGTAAGCTACCTAGGGCACAACTTTAATAGGTAGTCTTTATCGCATTTAGAGTATATATGGCGGTAATAACATAAATTATCTCTATAAGCCTGCTGGTTGTTTTAGCTGTAACAGGGCTTATTAAAGGTAGGGGGAGGGGAGATATTCTTTTGTAATCTCTTTAATGCCATACTACGGACTTTAAGCCCCTAGCTCTATGCCTTTATATTAGCCGCCCGGCAGTATAGGGCCTTAAATTAGGTAGGCATGTCCTAGTTACTAGGCTTAAGCTAATTATAATCTATAACGTACCTATAGTAGTTAAGTGTAAGGTTTAGGATAGAGGTCTAGTTATAGGTTGTAGAGTAGTTGCGGATCTTATTTATTTAGAGCAACATCCTTATATAGAAGTTGGTTAGGTATATATAGAGAGTGCTTATAATTACTATATAGTTTGTAAACCCAGTAAACCAAACCTCCTTATTCTTGTAGACCTTGCGGCTAGTAATAGGTCTCTTTAAAATAAGTTTTCTATTTTTAATAGTAGCCACATTAGAGAGGTCTAGGCGGCTAGAGTGTACCTATAGACGTACTAGATTCTCTAGGCGGAAGGATCCTTTTTATATATTATAGAGGTCTCTTCTAGCTAGGCTAGGGAGGTTGAGCTTAAGCGTGCCTAAGCCTTCTAGTAGGTTATAGGACTTACCTAGTTTATCCGCCTTGGCGGTAGAGGGGTACTCTAGTAGAGCAGGCTGCTTTAGAGCGGCTAGCCTTACCTAGTAAAACTCCTCTTCCTATTCCGTCTTTCGGATCCGTACCTATTCCTCCTATTCCGTCTTTTGGATCTATGCCTATTCCTCCTACTCTCTCTTTTAGATCTCTAGGTTATAAAGTTATTGGGCCCTCTTATCTTATTTCCTAGCTCTTTCTTCTTCTAAAGATGAAACTATAGTATGTTTGGTAGATGGGGTAATAGTAGATAAAGAGGTAGATAATAGGGTGGTTAAGCGAGGAGTTTTTAAGCGGGTGCTATTGGCTAGAAAGTCGGTTATAGGCCTTAATAAATTATATAAGCCACTTAGAACACTAATCGCAAGCAATCTATAATGAAAAGAACGACCTATTAAGTGCAGTTGCAAGTAATAATGCTGTTAACCGTGTTGAACATCTGGTTGAATACCTAAGTTATAGGGTTTTCGGCTAAGCAATGTATAGACACGTAATAGTAATGTCGTTAGAAATATAAATGGACAATATTAGGAACAGCCTTTCTAACTAGACGGCAAGCCTTAATAACTATACGTTAATTTAACTAAACTCTATACGAAAATAGCCTAACGACCAAATTAAACCTATTATAGCTCCTATTTAGGACGGAGACTACTAGAGGTATATTGTGGCTAAAGGTTTTCCTAATAGAGTTAAAGACTTCTAAAGGCTTATTTTAGACCCTACTACCCTAACGGAGCTTATAAGATATTACTTAGTATAAGACTAGAAACGATGGAAGAGAGCTAGCTTAAGGGATACTAATATTAGCTGCTATATAGAGCTAGAGGATGTAGTTACCGTATAACCCCTTATATGTCTTAGGGCCCTAGCTATAAAGTAGGGCCTATATTACAGCCTCCTAGAATACCTAGAATAATAGGAAGGCCTAGGGAGACGGCAGAAATGTAAAGTAAAGACGGATAATAGGTCGAGACGAGTTAAAGCAAGAGAAGACCAGGATAACGATTCTGTAACAGGATTAGAATTAACCTCTTCTTAAGATCTTAATAACTAATAATCTTCTTAAGATCTTAATAACTAACGGTCCTAGCTAAGCAGAGTGAGATTAGTATAGGTACGGGTGCCTAAAAATATAGAGAAAAGAGATCTTTTAGAGCTAATACTGGTAGCTA
>Ga0307515_10003993_pt1 | contig 30792 bp, 29 predicted proteins | sample 17_EM_MG_FD_194513 | JGI IMG/M metagenome (GOLD analysis project Ga0307515, IMG submission 194513) | Populus trichocarpa ectomycorrhiza microbial communities from riparian zone in the Pacific Northwest, United States - 17_EM | ecosystem: Host-associated > Plants > Roots > Unclassified | place...
GACATGCGAGCCAGTCTTAAAGTGCCGATAGAACGCGAAACATACCTGATATACCCAAACATAGACTCGCAAGTCTTATCTAGGATATTACTATCCAACTCCAAATCAGGACTCCACTCAGAATGCACCTAGGAAGGCCCGTACCTCATCTTGTACTCGAAGGTCTGAGCTGCAACAAGAGGATTAAGGAGGTACCGCCACATCGGCCCCTTGTACACTCAGTCTGCTTACCTGTGACTATCCGGGCGGGCTCGTCTGATACTCGCTGTATGTCCTAACGTCAATGTGTCATATTTTTTTTCTCCTCTTCTTGTCAGTCATGGACACCTTGGTGATCAGTTCTAAGTGCTGTAATACGTCACCCTTTCAGCGTCCACCTTCATTTCCTATGTCGTCTAGTTGGCTTCCCTTAATTTTGTCATGTCCAACGGCTGAGGTCATACTTGAAGTAGATGATTTGAATGGTCGATCTGTTCATGAATTGACTCCATATAGTTAGAAGCCTATCAATTATCATAGGGTGTGCTGATTATCCTCATAAGGTCTAATGAAAATACCGAACAATCCAAAATGTGGTATTACAGCTGAACGTAACAGCAAAAGTGTGCTCCTGATCTACCATTTGTACAAGGCTATTCACATGGATGCATTGACTATGACTGTTGTGGCGTATCTCCTGGTGACTGTGAACGATTTCCACCAAACCTCACAACGCGGCTGATGTCCAACTGTCTGGACAAAGAAGTGAGATGCTCCTAAGATGTCATTACACCAGACCCCCACTTCCGCAGTCCTGATATCTCGCCATACTCCATGCTCCGACGCCCCACAAAAGACAAAATCAATCAAAGAATCTATCCCCAAAGCCCGGGGAACAAAAATATGAAGGTATTGCAAACGGGAAAGATTGAATAAGAAATCATGTAATGAATTGAACGCTGCCATATCAAAGGTCTGGAATGAGCGTTGGGACCAGCGAAGGATTTGGACATTTGAACAGGAGAAGAAGCGGAGATATTCAATTGGACAGGCAAGGAAATGCGATATTGTGCAAACTGGCAGGTCCACCTGCAGCCCCCCATGCCTAGAATGGTTCTCGGGTTCGTCTGGTGGTCCAAAAACCCTGAACTCTTTCAGGGCCTTAAAGGTCCTCCCGAGCATCCAAGAAGATGTTGAAAGATGTAGTTCAAGCCGCTGGAGAGTACAAGTCAATGGCAAGTCAAGGTTCAAGGAATATTCAAGAATGGATCCTTTCGAAATTTTCAGCCTCTCAATTTGTTCCAAATATGGCAAAATACGGATTTTATAATTAGATTTGCAGAAAAGCTCAAGATGCCGGAGCTGCCTAAAGAGGTCAGTGGAATGGAGTGGGAATATTGGAATATCAGGAAACTCAATGGCCAGACGTCGTGTGACTATTGCCCCGACAATCGTTGTGTCAAATCCATGACTTGATGCTCCAAGATGCTTATTTAGATAGCCGGTGGAAGTGTAATCAACCGCGATGTCATCCACGCTGCCTCTCCCCTCCCATACTCTCAAATGCTCCAAAGGGGGAGTCAGATATGCCCTAGTCCATCCAATAGCCCTAAGTAATGGGAAATTGTCAAGGCACTCAGACTGAGAAAAGCCATTGGGGCACTGTATGCTCAGGAATTTCAGGTGCGGGAGGACATTGGCATGCCAGGTTTGAAAGGAGCACCATCGCTTCCACCAGAAATAATAATCTATCGGTGCGAGCCATATGGGCCATTCATCTGTAGATGGTTTCGCGGCTAGGGACTCAAGAAATCTTTGGAAGGACGGCGAGGGATGGGTAATGGATAATGCCAACTCTTGTAGAGGGATCAGATACTTCAGAACCTTCATTAGGACTTGTTCGCTGCACTGAAATGTAAGGCGTAGGGTAGTAAGGTTGGAGATCCTTCTATTCACTCTGCATAGACGGCGTAGGTGTTGACGGACCCTCTGCTCATTGCAATCATGAGATCTGAGGTCCAATGCTCTCATTTCGGGAACATGGAAATATTGAGCTGTCGTCATTGGATAACCGTGATAGGCCAATTTCTTGCAGAATGGCAATTGCACCTCATGCTGGTGAATTTGCTCCCAATGACGAGGAAGGAGGATTGAACACTCCTCGAGGCATGGGAAATGTCTCCCAGCCATCCATTGGACTGAACAGGCTCTGAGCCGCAGCTCCCGAAGAGTGGATAGAAGAGGCAGGTTGGTGTTGGGCCTATAAAATGGGAGACGAAGATGATCAGCCTCAAATATCTGAAGTCGGGTGAAAGCATGAAGAAGCTCGAATGGCCCATCACTATCTCTGCCACTGACAATAAGCACTGTGAGATTCCGCAAAACCGGAAACCAATGGGGTTGGAGAAAGTGGGTGCCGACAAATGGGGGACGGAGTCTCAGGTCAAAAAGTGGAGCGTCGGGTGGAACAAGACTGAGCAAATGAGCAAATGAGGGAGAGTCAACGCATCCAGCGGCCACATGTAACACTTTCAACACCCTCATCGGGCTTGCGACTTGAACGCCAAGCTGACTAGCCAAGTGCTCAGGAGGAAATGAGGAAATAGTAAGCTCGTTCCACTGGCCGGTACTTGTAAGAGAATTCCGGAGTGCAGCAAACATTGGCGCTTCAGATGGGCTCTGGCTATCACTCTGTGGGTCAATGAAAACCTTCTTCGGGTATGCCCTCTGCAACCAAGTAGTAACCTGTTCCGTTTCAGTCCAGGTCCCAACCCTCAAGGTGGACCATAGATGAGACATCGAGCTGATAACAGACCTCCAGTAGCGACAAACAGAAGCCAACTGACCAGATTTCATTCCATTCGATTCAATGCAATATAAGAATATCTCTCGCAGAAGTTCCATAGGAAGGTAGGTGTTAATAGTTTTGATTGTGGTCATAACAAACCTCCAGTGGCGACAAACAGCAGCCAATTGGGCAAATTGCATATGATTCGATTCAATGCTATATTGAAATACCTCTCGAATGAGCTCCATAGGAAGGTAGGTATTAATAGTTTTGCCATAAGGCGGGACCAGAAGCATACATCGCCCTGTACGTCGAGCAATGGTCGGGTGCGGACGGTAGGTATCAATGTCTTCGTCATCAGGCGGGACCAGACGCGCACGTCGCCTGGTACGTCGAGCAATGGTCGAGTGCGGACGCTTATGGGTAATGGCGGACATACCCTGAGTGTAGACGGGTTATTTTTCGAGTGAGATGATGGCGAGAAGGAATCGGTGACGAGACGCCAAGGTTGGGCTGCAAGTACGTTAAGGCACCAAAAAGCGTCTGGGACTAGAGCGATGACTCGAGTACGACGTGCAGCGTTTTAGGAGCGAAATAGTCAATGAACTGGGGCTTGGCCTATGTGGTGGTGGTGGTGAGACAAGCAGCCTGGACTTGAGCAGTATGGGAATCAGTCGGGCGACAGATGCCAAGGCCTGGCTGGCTTGCGCTTCCGCCTGATAGGTATCCCGGCCGACTATTCAGGCCAGTCAGAGTACGGAAATACGTGATAGTTCATATTCCACGAAATGAAGTATGTACAGCTGCCACCATATATCAGTCGGTCTCCCCAGCCTCATTTTGCTTGAGGGCGGTTACGTACGTTCCGCTGTCGTGGTTCTCGGTCCGGCGTCGAGATGACGAATGCCGCTATTCTAGGTTGACCCATTTCGTATTGCGTCGCTGTTCAATGCGCAGAAGGTTGTCATCCCGCCGTACTTTGTTGAGCATATCGTTGTCTGCATTCACCTTCACTTCCTGCACCCGTCGCGCGGGTGGAATATCTTCTTTGTGTTTTCCTTTTGCCCGAGGGAATTCGCGGCAGGTTGGGACAAAGCACTCCTGGTCAATATTTTTCAACGGGCATGGTGCCTTGATAACCTACTACGATCACCTGAACCGCGCTTCGTTGCTGCCACTCAGCCAGCAGCAAAGGACCCACTACACCCACGCTGGCAGCGACGACGACAAAGTCTGCCGTAAGGGATTGGGGACGTTGGGTCCTAGGCTGTCGCTATCACCTATTGAAGTACCTTTGAACATCGCAAGTAGGCTTCTGTCTTCTCCATTCATCACAAGGTTGCATCCTATTTGTCTCCATTGGGAGCTGACATTTCATTTAGACGGTGGGTACTGTTCACTAACCTCAATACTCAGTCGTTCTTCGCCAATTGCGCCGCATTTCTGACCACCCTCGTCCCGCTTTCGATTCATATAGCCACAATTCGCGATATCCTAACCAGCTAACTATCCTCGTGCTGACTGACCCACTCAAACACGTATGGCGATCGACCATTCTCTACACTCGGAACACCCACTCGACATACCCCTCACCACTCTAGCTTCTGTAGTAACTTTCGACCAGTTGCGCGCTCTGCCACGAAGCACCCGCCTCTCGTCCCCACAACTCTCGTCCACTACGCACTCATCGCTCGTCACTCAGCCAGACAATAAGTCCGCTACGCCACTGCGCAACTCGGCAACAGGTCCATTCTCCCATCCTCGATAACGGCCTTGATCGCTCACTCTTACTCTCGTCCACGATGATCAGGTCGAACCTTTCCCTGCCCCCGACGTTCCGGTGAATTTCTGGGACCTCGTACCCTTCCTCTCCACCAGCGGTCTCGCCCTCATCTTCACTGTGCTCCTCATCCTAGTCGTCCAAGGTGATTCGAATGATAGCAAGGTGCTCGACGTGCAGCAACGGTTGGTCGAACTGAGTGGGAAGGAGCGCGAATGGTCCATGCGTTCGAAATCGAGCTACTATGGCGATTCTCCTGTCCAAAGGAATGCCACGGGTTCCCGAGCTACGGTTACTGTTACTGCCCAGCCCAGTCCCCACCAGCGCCCGCTGTTTCCAAAACGGTTATTTGGTGCGTATCTATGGCGCTTGGTCCCAATTCGTCATCTTATCTATGTGCCTGTTCGACCGTCTATCTCGCCAATACTCGACCCCATAGCCCTACCACCCTCGCCTAGGCGTCCATCACCCACACGGGCTCCATCGGCAGCACGCATGCTATCGCTCGCGAAGCTGACCATGCACCGAGCTTACACCCGCATGAGATATACGATGTTCGAAACTACCTATATTGTGTTGAGCTGTATCGTTAGTCCCCTCTGGGGACAGCCCAAAGCGCTCATCATAATGGCGGGGCTCTGGATTTTCTACAAGCGTTCAAAGCTGGTCATATATGACGGGGGGACCAAAGGGAACCCGTACGCTGGACAGACATGGAAGTTCGTTGTGGACTGGATCATCAGCGCCTCCATCCTCCTTTTTATCGCTGTCTCGGTAATCGTGGGCACCGTGGGGTACTCTCTTTTCTATAACTATACCATCTATAGGTCCGAGTATTATCGCTTCTCCGATGCTAGACAGGTTTTGGGATATATCGGAAGCGCGTTCTATTTCATCTTTACCATCATTTTCGTCTTTACGGGCTTCACGCTCAGAAGCGCGTTCAAACGGCAAATGGGACACCCTGATGTGGTACGTCACTTCCCACTCATTTGGCATTGCGCATTCATCTCACACTTTCGCAGGTCACGGCTCAAATGCTGGTTTGGGTCATGCCTTGGGTCATCATTCGTGCGCTCCACTGCCTGATTTACCTTATCACCAGTGGTGGTTTAGAGACCTATAGCTCTGAACTCGATCCCCTGGCTCTTGAGTTAGCCCAAGTGGTTGTGAGCGGGGCATGCTGGTCTGGTGTGCTCTATGGCTTTGTTAGGACCGCTGCTGATCCAGGTCCATGGAACTGGTCGCAGACGCAAACCCAGCAACCACAGATGGCGCATCGCAACAAAGCAACTATGCACTTCCGGTCGGTATGCCACCTCGAGTACAGCAGGGGCGATGAGGACAAGAATATCCTTCACAAAGGCCCATATATCAGCCCGATACGTCCCACCCCCCAACATCAAGCCATGTGGCGCCTATCGAGGTTCAGTTTGTGAATGTGGACCTTGACAGATCATTCAGCTCCATTTCCAAACAGCACTCGCTCCACCTATTCCATCTGTATACAGATCTGGTTTATGTACTTCTAGTCTTGATGTATGTTATGTTCAGACATTTTCAACGTACGTGCATCTCGAAGCCAGGTTATTCCGCTCATATTTATTTGTTTCGCTTGCCCTCGAGGACGCCTTGTGGGTTGATCCTATACGCGAAAACAGTGTCATACCACAATGTTTTGTAATAAGAGACATACAATGAGCAGTGCTCCAAGGTCGCTGTGCTTTGCCAAAGCTCTGCCCACAACGTGAATTAACTTCATTTCTACAAAGGCACCCTGAATGTCACTCCAGCTACATTTCAATTTTGGGGCACCCGATCCTAGCTCAGGTTCATCCGCTTCGCTTCGCGCTGCAGGTGGAGACAAAGCATTTGAGGTTTTACCCGACCACCCGTTGCCTGCGATGGCGTCGATGGCGGGCTTGATCATCCACAACGACCACTTGATTTGCGTTTTATTCTTCTGCTGGCTGCTCTGCCACTGAGCCAGTAATTACGGCCGCACCACATCCTCAACTGACAAGCGACGGTCCTTCATCTTCTTGGGTCGTTATATACTTCGTAAGCCGCGCTTGTTCGTCTAAAACGCTAGCTTTTCCATTGCCCAACGGCATGCCCACCCTTGCTACGACGGGTCTCTCGCTCTGGACAATTAACTGCAGCGTTCATGCTAACATACTCGCTCGCTCTTTATCTCTAGTGTATCGTGTATTATCGGGAATCTACAAAGACGATCTAGTCTCCAGAACATTGAGGGTACCTTCAGCAACATCCCGCACGGAAGTCCACTCGACCTCCCTTCCGCGCATTAAACCCACTTCTCAACCCTTGTTATTTCTGCCTGAGGTTTTTCGATGTACCACATTCTCTCGCAAGACGGGAACGACGAAGCAGGCAAACTTTCAAACCGATATCTCTTCGCCTCTACAACAGCCTCTCTGCCCTCCGTCATTATTTTCCACAAGGACAGAAGAAAAGCACGTACTGACTACTCGGACAAGCGGTACTCTCTCACCTAGACGCTGTGAGCAGACCAGCTCTCTAGATCGGTGCGTGCTATCCTTTCCCTCTTTCCACTGCCAGACTAACCAGACTTCGCAGTTCGCTTTCCTGTTACGACCTGATAATACAACATATATACATTCGTGTCTTCTCGTGTCCTCTCTCGACAACACAGATGCTGGAGCGGCCTACTTCCTCATGGCATCTTGTGGTTCTTCAATACCTCTTGGTTCCCCGCTCGTGGTTAACCTCCATGTAGCCTCCCCACCCCCCAGCTGCGGCCGTTTTCCGTTGCACCTTCGACCAGTTGCACACTCCGCCTCGATGCATCCATCGTTCGTCACTACTTGTCTCGTCTACTGCGTACTCATCGCTCGTTACCGGCACTCCACTCACCTAGACAACCAGCCCGCAACGCCACCGCACACTCGACAACAAGACCATTCTACCACTCATCAGCTGACAGGAATCTCCTCGATAACGGCCCCACTTCCTCACTCTTACTCTCGTCCACGATGATCAGGTCGGACCTCTCCGCACCCTCGACATCCCAACGACTCTCTGGGACCTCGTTACCTTCTTCTGCACCAGTGAGATCGATCTCGCCCCCATCTTCACTGCGCTCCTCGTCCTACTCACCGAAGACGAATCGATAGGTGGCAGGGTGCTCGGCGAGCGGCAGCTGCAGCTCACCAGCTATCAACGGAGGCTCGTCGGCCTGTGTGAAAAGGAGCGCGAATCCTCCATACATTCCCAATCGGGCTACTAGGGCTATCCACACGTCCAGACGAGCGTCACGGGCTCCCCCAGCTTCGGTCAACGCCGCTGCCCAGCCCAGTCACCACCAGCGCCCGGTGCTTCCAAATGGTTATTTGGTGCGCATCTATCCCTATTCCTCATTTAACCGTACACCTCGCCGAGGTAGAGCACTATAGCCCTATCACCCTCGCCTACGAGTCCATCACCCACACACCCACACAAACCTCATCGGCAGCATTCATGCAATTTATCGCGATGCTGATCATGCACGGACGCGTATCGCCTTCTTTCGTTTCCCATTTGTCAAATTGGCTCTCATAACACCACGCCTTCTCATTGCCCTTTCCCCTATGACGCTCTGAATCGACCTTCATCATCGCCTCCATCGTACACACGTCGACCCGTATTCGTCGCTGGTTTCGCTCTGTCAACCTCCGGCCATCATTTTACCTCTTCCTCCAAATACCACGATCTATTATTATTTGTCCACAACAGACGACAGGACCCAGCTACTCGCCGAGCACGTCAAGCACGAGCACAACGCTAGCAACCTCAACCCAAGTCACGCTCACCAGCAGCATTGCGAACGCTGCTACGACTATGACCCCATCAGGTGTCGCTCGACCGTTGTCATAGCCTTGTTCGCGTATGCCGTTGTGAGCCACGACAACTCTACAGTCACCTCGAAATAGACACCGTCCGCTCGCTGGAAATGTATCAGTTGCCAGAAGTATTGGGATTAAGTGAAGGCAGACACTATGCTACACGGTGTATGTCCGTACCACCCACCGCGAATCCAGTACCGACCCGATTCACGTCCTCCCTACCGACAGTCCCTCGTCCGTCCGTCCGCCTGTATATACACTTTGCGAATGAGTTATACATCCTCTCGTGTTTAATTCCTAGCTTTGTTCATCGTTGATGGACACTCACTTGGAACACTCAGTCTGCTTACCTGCGATTATGCAGCTGGGCTCGCCTTATACTCGTTGCATGTCGTAATGTCAATGTGTCATTTTTTGCTCCTCTTCTTATCGCTCATCGATCCCTTTCCCCCTGATGATCAGTCCTGAGCGCTGTAATTTGCCACACGTCCAGCGTTCATCTTCATTTTCTATGTCATCTAGCTGGCTTCCCTTTTGTTATCCTTGATAGGTATAACGCTCCAAGTTTTATTATGGCCCATGGCTGAAGCTATGCGTTAAGTGGATGATATGATTTGAAGGGTCGATCTGTTGATTAAGTGGCTGGAATAAATAGTGGGAAGCTTATTATTTATCATAGGGTTTGCTGAAAACCTCTTAAAAGTCATATGGAAGTACCGAATAATCCAAATGAAAGCAAAAATGTAGTATTACAGATGAGCGGCGAAGAGTGCACCTGATCTACCATTTGTACAAGACTATTTACATGGATGTATAGATGTTGACTGCTTTGGCGTGTCCCTTGGTGACTGTGAACGATTTCCACCATTTCTCATAACGCGACCGGTGTCCAACTGTCTGGTTGATGAATTCAGATGCCTCTGAGGAAGAATCAAACCATATCTCCACTTCCCCACTCCCGATATCCCGCCATACTCCGTGCTCCGATGCCCCACGAAAGACAAACTCAATCAAGGAATCTATCCCCAAACCCTGGAGAACAAAAACATCAATGTTTTGCAAACAGGAAAGAGTGAATAAGAAATCATGTAGTGAATTGAACGCCGCCAAACCAAAGGTCTGGAATGAGCATTGGTACCAGCAAAGGATTTGGACATTTGGACAGGAGAGGAAGCGGAGATATTCGATTGAACAGTCCCACAACCCCAATTTTGTGCAGGCAGGCAGGCCCACCTGCAGCCCCTCATGCCTGGAATGGTTCTCAGGTTCGTCTGGCGGACGAGTAACCCTGAACTCTCTCAGGGCCTTGAAGGTCCTCCCAATCATCCAAAGTGGTGTTGAAAATCGCAGTTCAAGCCACCGGAGAGTATGCGTCAATGGCAAGTCAAGATTCAAGGAATATTCAGGAATGGATCCTCTCGAAATTTGTAGCCTCTCGATCTGTTCCAGGTAGGGAAAAATAATGATTTCATGATTAGATTTGCAGATGATCTCAAGGTGCCGGAGGTGCCTAAAGAGGACGGAATGGAGTGGGAGTAATAGAGTATCAGGAAACACAATGAGCAGACGTCGCGTGACTATTGCTCTGACAATTGTAATGTCAAATCCTTCTTTATTTGATACTACAAGATGCTTATCTTGATAGCGGGTGGAAGTGTAATCAACCGCAATGTCATCCATGCTCCCTCTCCCCTCCCATACGTTCAAATGCTCCAAAGGGGGAGTCATATATGCCCTAGTCCATCCAACAACTCTAAAAAATGGTAAATCGTCAAGGCGCTCGGACTGAGAATAACCCTTGGGACAGTGTATGCCCAGGTATTTCAGATGCGGGAGAATATTGACATTCCAGGTTTGAGAGGAGCACCATTGCTTCCACTGCCAAGGATCCCATGCAGGCCATTCATTTGTAGATGGTTTGGCAGCTAGTGACTCAAGGAAGCTTTGCCAGGAGGGTGAGAGATCGGCAAGAGAAAAAACCAACTCTTGTAGAGGGACCAAGTACTTCAGCACCTTGATTAAAACTTGCTCATTGCACTGAACTGTGAGGTGGAGAGCAGTGAGTTTGGAAATCCTCTCATCTGCTCTGCATAGATCGCGTAGGTGCTGATGGACCCTCTGCTCATTGCAGTCAAGAGATTTGAGTTCCATTACTCTCATTTCGGGAACATGAAAATATTGGGATGTGGTCATTGGATGACCATGAAAGGTCAATTTCTTGCAGGATGGCAATTGCACCTTATGCTGGCGAAGTACCTCCCAATGACGCGGAAGGAGGATTGCACACTCCTCAAGGCATGGAAATTGTCTCCCAGCCATCCATTGGACTGAACAGGCTCTAAGCTGCAGCTTCCGAAGAGTACAGAGAAGAGGCAGATTGGTGTTGGGCTCATAAAATGGGAGACGAAGACGATCAGCCTCAAATATCTGAAGCTGGGTAAAAGTAGGAAGAAGCTCGAATGGCCCATCACCATCTCTGCCACTGACAATAAGCGCTGTGAGATTCTGCAAAACAGGAAAACAATGGGGTTGGAGAAAGTGGGTGATGACGAACGGGGAGTGGAGCCTCATCTCACGGAGAGGAGCTTCGGTTGGAACAAGGCTGAGCAGGTGAGCAAATGAGGGAGTGTGAACACATCCAGCTGCCACATGTAACACTTTCAACACTTTCATTGGGCTTGCGACTTGAACGCCAAGCTGACTAGCCACTTCCTCAGGAGGATATGAGGAAATACTAAGCTCGTTCCACTGGTTGGTGCTTGAAAGAGCGTTCTGGAATGCAGCAAACATTGGGGTTTCAGATGGACTCTGAATATCTCTCTGGGTGTCAATGATAACCTTCTTCGGATATGCCCTCTGCAACCAAGTAGCAACCTGTTCTGTCTCAGTCCAGGTCCCAACCCTCAGGGTGGACCATAAACTGGGCAATGTGGTGATAACCAATCTCCAGTAGCGACAAACAGAAGCCAAGTGACTAGATTTGATTCGATTCGATTCAATGCAACATTGAAAGATCTCTCGCATAAGTTCTATAGGAAGGTAGGTATTAATGGTTTGGCCGGAAGGTGGGCACATCCGGTAAGGAGCCATGGCCCAGGGTAGAGTGATGGTCCAGTCTGTGGCCCAGTCTGGATGGTTACGGTCGATGGCGGACATATCCTGAGCGTAGATAGGTACCCTTCGAGCGAGATGGTGGCGAGGACACGGTTTGAAGAGGTGAAATTGATAGTGAGGCGCTGAAATTTAATTGGCGAGGCAATAGGGACTAGAGCGATGTGCGGCGTACAGTGTTCCAAGAGCGAATTAGCCAATGGCTTAGGGACTGACTAGTGTGGTGGTGAGACAAGCAGCGCAGGCGTAGCTGACGAGTATGGGATTGCTGCTGCCTTCTCACGCGATTACAGACGCTTAGGCGGTCCCGAATAACTGCTCCGCTGCAAGATATATAGACATTCGCCAGCGAGCACTCAAATGCATGCGTCTTCGGCCCGATGGGTACGTCGGCGGACAATTCAGGGCAGTCTGAGTACGGGGATACGCGATAGCGTTCGAAATGTATATTCTACAAAATGATGTATGTACGTTTACCACCGTCGGTGGGTGCCGAAGTCGGTCTCCCCAGCCTCATTCCTCTTGAGGGTCCATAACAGATGGTGAAATGAATTCTGGTGACCGGCTGTGGGACATCCTCTGCTGTTCCGAGTGGTGTGTCCCGCTGTCGTCATTCTCTGGCCGGCTTCGAGATGACGGATCTGGAGATCGGACCAGCTATTCTGGGCTGACCCTGTCGTATTGCCTTGCATTTCCCGCAACCGTTGGAATTTCGCTGCAAGTGGAGACAAAGCACTCGACACTTAGACTAGCAACATCAACCCAATATTTCTTACCTACGATGTTGCCTTGATCGTCTATCATGACCACATGAACTGCACTTCGCTGCTGCCACTCATCCAGCAACGGTCCCACCACATCCATGCCGATAGCGACGACAACAAGGTCACCTCGCAGTCATTCACCTAAGGACTTCTTCTCCTTGGGATATAAACCGACGCGATATACTTCGCAAGCCGTGCTAGTTCGACTAGGACGCTAACCTTTCCATTGCCAAACGGCGTGCCCACCTTTGCGACTTCGAGAGCTAGGATCGTTTGTGGCTCGCTCGTTCTGGACACATACAGCATTCACGCTAAAATACTCCCTCCTCATCTCTAGTGTGCCGTGTCTTATCGGAAATCCACATAGGCGATCGAGTCTCCGACATCATCGACAACACCTCCAACAGTTCGGACTAGAGTCCAGGCTGACCTCCCATCCGCATATCAAAACCACTTCTCGACCCTTGCTAATTCTGCAGGCGGTTCTTCGATGCTACTTGCAAGACCCGTTCCCTCGCACTTGAAGCGAACCACTCGCGGACAACCCGCGAAACCGAAATCTCCATCCACCACCTCCGCCTTTACAACACCTACTGTTTCTGGCCTCTGCAATTGTTGCTTCACCAACCTGCTGGGCGTCCTTGTGCGAGACCAGACAGTTCATTCTTGAGTCTTATAACATGACGCACCCGAACACGCGTCCTCGTGAGAGACTAATGACAACTGAGTCACAGGTTCTCGCCATTTCGGAACGCTTCTATCGTCTCCATTCATCACAAGGTTGCTTCCCATTGGCTTCCAATCTGAGCTGATATTTGTTTAGACAGTGGATACTGTTGTACTCTGCCGTTCCCCGCTAATTGCAGCCGCATTAGTGACAAATACGTACAAACCCCGTCGTACATGGCCACACTTCGCGATATCCTGGGCAACAAACTACCCTTCCTATCGGTGATCGGTCTAATGCCTTTTCCCTCAACACGTGCCAGACCCACCACTTTAGGGACCCACAAACACGCTATCTCTTCGGGAACTGAACCAATTTTACGCCAGTCTCAGGGGTCCTAGCGTCATTCTCAGAATACGTACATGCGAATCGTTCCCATCATCGGCATCCGTCCTCCTAGCCATATAGAAAGCCGTTATCGTGAACATAAGGATGCGTCAAACGCCCTCAAAACGAGCAGAGGTTTATTCAAGTACGACGTGTAGCGTGGTCTGCTACGGCAGGGTTGCGGTTCGATAGTGATGTAGTCTCGAGGGGGGTGGTGAGACAAGCGGCACAGACAAATATAGGAGCCTAAACCTCGCCGCGCTGGTTGCTTCACGGGCCCCAAGCACTTAAGATATTGTAGAGACTGTCCGAGGTCTGGCCGGCGGACTTCTCTAATGAATCCAGAGTGTATTTCTCTCGCGCGCGTGATACTCCGGCCAGTCTCCGTCGACGATTCAGGTCGGTGTGAGCATGGAGATCCGTGATAATATTTAAAGTGTATATTCTACGAAATGACGTATGTACGGCTAAATACCGGTCGGTCTCAGCCCGGCCGCCTCATTCATCTCAGGAATAATGGGGTCCCGGAACATTCGAGAGAAACTGATCAAAGCAGTAACAATCGCTCAAGCGTTCGATGTCATCTCGAAGCCAGGTTATTCCACTCGTGTTTATTTGTTTCGCTTGCCCTCGAGGACGCCTTGTCAGTGTCATACCACAATGTTTTATGAACAGAGCTTCAAGGTCGCTGTGCTTTCCCAAAGCTCTGCCCACAACGTGAATTAACTTCATTTCTACAAAGGCACCCTGAATGTCATGGGGCACCCGATCCTAGTTCAGGTTCATCCGCTTCGCTTCGCGCTGCAGGTGGAGACATAGCATCTGAGGGTTTAACGACCGACCCGACCACCCATTGCCTGCGATGGCGGCGATGGCGATCCACAACGACCACTTGATTTGCATTTTATTCTGCCGCTGGCTGTTCTGCCGCTGAGCCAGTAATTACGGCCGTACCACATCCTCAACTGACAAGCGACGGTGCTTCATCTTCTTGGGTCATTATATACTTCGTAAGCCGCCCTTGTTCGTCTAAAACGCTAGCTTTTCCATTTCTCAACGGCATGCCCACCCTTGCCACGACGAGTCTCGCTATGGACAATTGCAGCGTTCATGCTAAAATACGTGTTCTTTATCTCTAGTGCATCGTGTATTATCGGGAATCTACAAAGACGATCTAGTCTCCAGAACATCGAGGGCACCTTCAGCGACATCCTGCACGGGCGTCCACTCGACCTCCCTTCCGCGTATCAAACCCACTTCTCAACCCTTGCTATTTCTGCCTGAGGGTTTCGATGTCCCACATTCTCTCGAATGATGAGAACGACGAAGCAGGCAAACTTTCAAACCCATATCTCTTTGCCTCTACAACATCTACTGCTATCCTCTCCGCCCGCCTCTGTCATTATTTTCCACAGGGACAGAAGAAACGCACGTACTGACTACTCGGACAAGCAGTACTCTCTCACCTAGGCACTGTGAGCAGACCAGCTCTCTAGGTCGGGTGCGTGCCATCCTTTCCCTCTTTCCACTACCAGAATAACCAGTCTTCGCAGTTCGCTCTCCTGTTACAACCTGGTGATACAACATACATATATACATTCGTCTCTTCTCGTGTCCTCTTACAACAACACACAGATGCTGGAGCGGCGTACTCCGTCATGGCATCTTTTGGTTTCTTCAATACATTTGACTCCCCCCTCACGGTTAACCTCCATATAGTTGCCTCTTCGCTCTCCAGCTGCGGGCGTCTTCCGTAGTACCTTCGACCAGTTACACAATGCACTCATCTTTCGTCACCACCTCTCTCGTCTACTGCGTGCTCACCGCTCGGCTCCACTCAGCTAGACAACCAGCCCGCTACGCTACCACGTACTCGACAACGAGACCGTTCTACCACTCATCAGCCGACAGGAATCTCCTCGACAACGGCCCTACTTACTCACTCTTACTCTCGTCCTACGATGATCAGGTCGAACCTCTCCACACTCCCGACGTTCCAGCGACTTTCTGGGACCTCGCACCCTTCTTCTGCGCTGGCGATCTCGCCCTCATCTTCACTGCGCTCCTCGCCCTACTCATCGAAGACGAATCGAGCGAGAGCAAGGTGCTCGGCGAGCAGCAGTTGCAGCTCACCAGCTATCAACGGCGGCTCGTTGGCCTGAGTGAAAAGGAGGGCGAATCCTCCATTCGTTCGCAATCGGGCTACTAGGGCTATTCACACGTCCAGAGGAGTGTCACGGGCTCGCCATTCTTCGGTCAACGTCACTGCCCAGCCCAGTCACCACCAGCCCGGTGCTTTCAACTGGTTATTTGGTGCGCATCTATCGCCTTGGTCCCTATTCCTTACCTAACCATACATCTCGCTGGTGCTCTACCTCATAGCCTGCCATTCTCGCCTACGGGTCCGTCACCCACACACCCACACAAACCTCATCGGCAGCACTCATGCTATCTATCGCGAAGCTGATCGTGCACCGACGCGTATCGCCTTCATTTGTCAACTTGGCTCACATAACATCACGCCTTCTCATTGCTCTTTTCACCATGACCCCCTGAACCGGCCTTCATCATCGCCTCTGCCGTACCCACGTCGACCCGTATTCGTCGCCGGTATCGCTCTGTCAACCTCCGGCCTTCATTTTCCCTCTTCCTCCTCCAACCACCACCCGCGACCTATTATTATTAATCCACGACAGCGACAGGATCGAGCTACTCGCCGGGCACGCCAAGCACGTGCATAACGCCAGCGACTCGCAGCGCAGCAGCAACCCCAACCAAGTCACACCCACCAGCACCTTGCGAACACTGCTACGACTATGGCCTCACTAGATATCGCTCGGACGTTATCATAGCCTTGTTAGCATACATCGTTGCGAGCCACAACAACTCTATAGTCACCTCGAATAGACACCTTACGCTCGCTCGATAGTTATCAGTTGCCAGAAGTAGCGGGACAGAGTGAGGGTAGACACAATGCCACACGGTGCAAATGCGGGGGCTGTCGTACCACCCACCGCGAATCCATTACTGACCCGATTTACATCCTGCGTACCGACAGTCCCTCGTTCGCCCGTTCGCTCGTATACTCTTTCTTGTGTACGAACGTTTCCGATTATGAATCAGTGGGCTACAGAACCTGTATCACATTGATAACCACAATCTGTAGTTATATATAAACACGTGGGATAATGGAATGTAAAACTCCGGATCGCGTAATAAAGAAAGTCCATGGTAGAGCGGTGTGCATAGCACACGGAGGTTATCGCGCTTTGCCTCCAACAATCAGGCATAACTATCAGATGATGTAGGCATGGCAGACATAGGGTCTTACCGAAAATTCTCGATACCCAACAGAACGAGCTATACATCCTCTTGTGTTTATTAACTTTGTTCAATGTGTCACTTTTTGCTCCTCTTCTTGTCCAGTCGTGAGTGCTGTAATATGCAACCCGTCCAGCGTTCACCTTCATTTGCCACGTCATCTAGTTGGCTTCCCTTTTGTTACCCTCGATAGATATAACACTCCATGTTTTGTTATGGCGCATGGCTGCGGCGCGGTCATGCCTGAAGTAGATCATTTGAAGGGTCGATCTGCTCATGAATTAGTTGAAAATAGTTGAAAGGTTATTACATATCATAGGGTGTGCTGACAGTCCTCTTAAAAGTCAAATGAAAATACCGAACAATACGATTGAAAGCAAAATGAAGGATTATCACACGGCGCACGGGCGTCACGGTGCATGGTGCATTTCCCTTCTTTCCCCCACAAAAATAAAATAAAATGAAGGATTACAGCTTAACGGCAAAGAGTGCTCCTGATCTACCATTTGTACAGGACCATTCACATGGATGCATTGACATTGACTACTGTGGCGTACATCTCGGCGACTGTGAATGACTTCCACCGGTGCCAGTGTTTAACTGTCTGGTCGATGAAGTGAGATGCTTCTGGGGGAGAATCAAACCGGGCTTCGACTTTCACACTCCTGATATCTCGCCATACTCCGTGCTCCGATGCTCCACAAAGGACAAAATCAATCAAGGAATCTATCCGCAAATTCCGGGGAATAGAAATGATAAGGTCTTGCAAACAGGGAACATTGGATAAGTAATCAAACAACGAATTGAACGCTGCCGAATCAGAGATCGGGAATGAGGGTTGGGACGCGAACCTTCGCCACAGGGACAAGCGAAGGATTTGGATGTTTGAACCGGAGAGGAAGCGGAGATAGTCCATTGAATAGTCCAGAACCTCCAATACTTTGCAGGCAGGCAGGTCCACCTGCAGCCCCCCATACCTAGAAAAGTCCCAAAGTTGGGGTGGCGGGTGATCAAACCTGAATTCTCTCAGGGCCTTGAAGGTCCTCCCAAGCATCCAAAGTGGTGTTACGTAACATAGTTCAAGCCACTGGAGAGTATGCGTCAATGGCAAGTCATGGTTCAAGGAGTATTCAGGAATAGTTCCATCCTCAATTTTCAGCCACTCGATTTGTTCCAAGTATGGCAAAATAAGGATTTCGCGACCATAATTGTTGATATGCCGGAGCCGCCTAAAGAGGACAGTGGAATGGAGTGGGAATAATCGTGAATCGGAAATCTTAATGGCCAGACGTCGTGTTAATATTGCCTTGACAATCGTTGCGTCAAATCCTTTACTTGATACTCCAAGATGCTTATCTAGATAGCCAGTGGAAGTGTAATCAACCTGAATGTCACCCGGCATGCCCCCCCTCCCCTCCCATATGTTGAAATGCTCCAAAGGGGGAGTCATATATGCCCTAGTCCATCCAATAGCTCTAAATAGTGGGAAATTGTCAAGGCGCTCAGACTGAGAAAAGCCTTTGGGGCACTCTATCTCCAAAAATTTCAGGTTCGGGAGGAGATTCGCATGCCAGGTCTGAGAGGAACACCATTTCTCCCACCCTTCATGATAATCCCTCGATGAAGACCATGCAGGCCATTCATCTGTAGATGGTTTCGCGGCCAGTGACTCAAGAAAGCTTTGGAAGGACAGTGAAGGATGGGTAATGGATAAGGACAACTCTTGTAGAGGGATCAAATACTTCACTACCTTTTTTAAGACTTGTTCACTGCACTGAAATGTGAGGTGTAGAGTAGTAAGGTTGGAAATCCTTCCATGTACTCTGCATAGATAGCGTAGGTGTTGAAAGACCCTCTGCTCATTACAATCATGAGATCTGAGGTCCATTGCTCTCATTTCGGGAACACGGAAATATTGAGCTGTGGTAATTGGGTAACCATGATAGGCGAATTTCTTGCAGAATGGCAATTGCACCGCATGCTGCTGAATTACCTCCCAATGACGGGGAAGGAGGATTGCACACTCCCCGAGGCATGGGAATTCTCTCCCAGCCATCCATTGGATTGAACAACCTCTAAGATGCAGCTTCCGAAGAGTACAGAGAAGGGGCAAATTGGTATTGGGCTCATAAAATGGGAGATGAAGATGATCGGCCTCAAATGTCTGAAGCTGAGTAAAAGTTGGAAGAAGCTCAAATGGCCCATGAATATCTCTGCCATTGACAATAAGCACTATGAGGTTCTGCAAAACAGGAAACCAATGGGGTTGAAGAAAGTGGGTGCTGACGAATGGGGAATGGAGTCTCATCTCACAGAGAGGAGCGTCGGTTGGAACAAGACCGAGCAAATGAGCGAATGGGGGGGAGTCAACGCATCCAGGGGCCACATGTAACACTTTCAACCCTTTCATTGGGCTTGCGAATTGAACGCCAAGCTGACTAACCAAGTGCTCAGGAGGAAATGAGGAAATAGTAAGCTCGTTCCACTGGCCGGTGCTTGTAAGAGAATTCTGGAGTGCAGCAAACATTGGCGCCTCAGATGGGCTCTGGCTATCACTTTGTGGATCAATGATGACCTTCCTCGGGTATGCCCTCTGCAACCAAGTAGTAACCTGTTCCGTCTCAGTCCAGGTGCCAACCCTCAAGGTGGACCATAGATGAGACATTGAGCTGATAGCAGACCTCCAGTAGCGACAAACGGAAGCCAATTGAACAGATTTCATTTGATTCGGTTCAAGGCAATATAGGAATATCTCTCGCAGAAGTTCCACAGGAAGGTAGGTATTAATGCTTTTTCCATCAGGCGGGACCTGGGGCATACGTCGCCTGATACGCAGAAACATGGTCAAACGCGGACGGTTACAGTTAATGGCGGAAATATCCTGAAAGTAGGTGGGTTATTTTTCGAGTGGGATGATGGCGAGGACACGGTTTGGATCGAAGGGATTGGTGCTGAGATGCCAAAGTTAGGCGGCAAAGCACCAAATGAGAATTGGGTGATTCTAGTGCGACGTGCAGCGTTTCAACAGTGAAATAGTCGATGGCTTGGGGGACTGACTAGTGTGGTAGTGGTGGTGAGAGAAGCGGCGCAGGCGTAGGTGACCAAGATCGGAATCTAATCCTTGCGGTGCTGCTCTCATGCGGTTGCCTCGTGGGCTACATACAGATGCCAAGACGGTCCAAATTCTGGCTGGCCCACTGCTCCAACGAAACGAGATTGAACACGAACGAGTGCTACACGACGCGCGACATTCGCCAGCGCGATCGCAGGTCAAATGTGTGCGTCTTCGGCCCGATGGCCTGATGGGTTTCTTGGCGGGCTATCCGGGGCAGCCTGAGTACGGGCATACGTAATAGCGTTCCAGGTGTATATTCTACAAAATGAAGCATGTACGTAGACCACCAGCGATGAGGTGCTGAAGTCGATTTACCCAGCCTCAATCTGCTTCGGGCCGTCATTGATCATCGATAACAGAAAGTGAATGAATCGGACCTTTCGGCAGCCTTGAGGTCATGGAGCAAATGGAAGAATTTCGCTGCAGGTGGCGACAAAGCACTCGAGATTCAACGAGCAACACCAACCCAATATTTATTTCTTACCTGCGATGGCGCCTTAGTCACCTGCTAAAGACCACCTGAACCGCACTTCCTTGCTGCCACTCAGCCAGCAACGGTCTCACCATCCACGCCAACCGCGACGACCACAAGTCGCGCAGTCCAACGGCATGCCCACCCTTGCGACTTCGAGAGGTAGAATGTGTTATGGGTCGCTCTTTCTGGACAACTCCATCGTTCATGCTAAAATAGTCGCTCCTCATCTCTAGTACGTTGAGTATTATCGGAATCCACAGAGGCGATTGAGTCTCAAGAATATCGAGAGCACCTCCACCAGCAGAGTCCAAGTGCAGCCTCCCTCCCATGCATCAAGCCCACTTCTCAACCCTTGTTCTTTCTGCACGAGGTCCCTCGATGGACCACGTCCTCTCGCATGAAGGGAACAATTCGTGGACAACCCGCCAAACCGATATCCCCGCCCACTAGCTCCGCCTTCACAACATCTGCTGATATCCCCTTTACCCCTCTGTTTCTGGCCTCTTCAATTGTTGCCTTAACAATTGGCAGGGACGTCTTTTGTAGAAACCTTCGACCAGTTGCGCACTCCGCCTCCACCATAAATCTCGTCCACTACGCACTCATCGCTCATGGCCAGAACTCCACTCAGCCAGGTAATCAGCCCGCCACGCCACTGCGCACTCCACAACGAGACCACTCTCCCACTCATCGGCGGACAGAAATATCTTCGACAACAGCCCTACTTGCTCACCATTACTCTCGCCCACGATGATCAGGTCGAACCTTCCCCCGCCCCTGACGTACCCGGCGACTCTCTTGGACCTCGTATCCTTCCTCTGCGCCAGCGGTTACACCCTCATCTTCACTGCGATCCTCGTCCTGCTCGTCGAAGACGATTCGAATGAGAGCCAGGTGCTCGGCGAGCAGCAGTCGCAACTCACCCGCCACCAACGGCGAATCGTCGGCCTGAATGAGAAGGAGCGCGAATGGTCCATGCATTCGCAATCGAGCTACTATGGCTATTCACCCGTCCAGAGTAACGTCGCGGGTTCCCCAGCTTCAGTCACCGTTGCTGCCTGGCCAAGCTACCGAATTTTCTAAAAGGGTTATTCGGTGCGTACCTATCGCACTTGGTCCCTATTCCTCATTTAACCTATGTGCTCCTCGGCCATATATGTCGCTGATACTCAACCCCATAGCCCTTTCACCCTCACCTACGGGTCCATCACCCACACACGGTCCATCGGCGGCGCCCATGCCATCCCTCGCGAAGCTGATCATGCACTAAATGTGCGTATCGCCTTCTTTCGTTTCCCATTTGTCAACTTGGCTTACATACCATCACGCCTTCTCATTGCTCTTTGCCCGATGACGCTTTGAATCCATCTTCATCATCGCCTCCGCCGTACCTACGTCAAAACGTATTCGCAGCCGTAGCCTGTCAACCCCTGGCCATCATTTTTCCTCTTCCAAACACCACTCGCGGTCCATTATTATTTGTCCACGACAGAAAACAGGACCAAGCTACTCGCCGAGCACGTCAAGCACGTGCACAGCCCCAGCGACTCGCAGCGCAACAGCAACCGCAACGAAAGTCACACTCACCAGCACCATTGCGAACACTGCTACGACTATGACACTATCAGGTGTCGCTCGTCCGTTATCATAGCCTTGTTCGCGTACGCCGTCGTGAGGCACTACAACTCTACAGTCACCCCGAAATAGACACCCTACGCTCGCTCGATATTTATCAGTTGCTAGAAGTGTGGAGATGAAGTGAAGTCAGACACTACGCTACACGGTATAACTGAGCGGGATGCATGTACCACCCACCGCAAATCCATTACCGGCCCGATCCACGTCCTTCCTACCGACAGTCCGTCGTCCGCCTGTCCGCCTGTCTATATATGTCATTGTCTGCGAACGGGCTATACGTCCTTTCGTGCTTCTTAGCTTTTCTCATCGGTGACGGACTCTCAGAGTGTCTACTTGGAACACTCAGTCTCCTTACCTGTGACTATGCGGCTGGGCTCGTCTTATACTCGTTGCATGTGCTATTGTCAATGTGTCATTTTCCTGCTTTCTTGTCACTCATGGACCCCTTTCCCCCCTTGATGGTAGTCCTGAGTCGAGTGCCGTAACATGCCACGTACCCGTCCAGTGTTCACCTTCATTTTCTATGTCATCTGGTTGGCTTCCCTTTCGTTGTCCTCAATATATATAATGCTGCAAACTGTGTTATGTCTCATAGCTGAGGTCAGGCTTGAAGTAGGTGATTTGAAGGGTCGACCTATTCATGAGTCGGTTGTAAAGGGTTGGAAGCTTACTACTTATCATAGCGTGTGCCGACAATCCTCTTAACAGTTAAATGAAAGTACCAGACAATCCAATGAAAGCAAAAATGTAGTATTACAGCTGAGCGCCAAAGTGTGCTCCTGATCTATCATTTGTACAAGACCATTCATAAACTATCGACGCCCACTCTTCCTCCTCGTTGAACGTAAATGATTTCCGCCATTTCTCATAACGCGGCTGGGGTTCATCTGCCTGGTCGATGAAGTCAGATGCTTCTGAGGTGGTACAATACCCAACCACCACTCTCACATTCCTAATATCTCGCCATACTCCGCGCTCTGATGCCTCACAAAAGACACAATCAATTAAGGAATCTATCCCTACACTCCGGGGAACAAAAATACCAAGGTGTTGCAAGCAGGAAAGATTGAATAAGAAATTACGTAATGAATTGAACACTGCAGAATCAAAGGTGGTCCAATCATCATGCCAATCAAGGTTCAGGATTTGGACATTGGAACAGGAGAGGAAGCGGTGATAGTCCATTGAACGATCCATTGAACGGTACAACCACTCCAATCTTGTGCAGGCAGGCAGGTCCACCTGCAGCCCCTCATGCCTAGAATCGTTCTCGGGCATCCCTGGCGGTAAAATAACCCTGAACTCTTTCAGGGCTTTGAAGGTCCTCCCAAGCATCCAAAGTGGTGTTAAAAATCGCAGTTCAAGCCACTGGAGAGTACGAGTTAATGGCAAGTCAAGGTTCAACGAATATTGAGGAATGGACCCTTTCCAAATTTCCAGCCATTCGATTTGTTCCAGGTGTGGCAAGATAAGGATTTCATCATTAGATTGGCAGGTGACTTGAAGATGCCGGAGCTGCCTAAAGAGGGCAGTGGAATAAAGTGCGTGGATCGGGTAATCAGGGAACGAAATGGCCAGACGTCGTGTGAGTACTGCCTTGACAATTGTTGCGTCAAATTCTTCTATTGATACTCCAAGGTGCTTATTTAGATAGCCAGTGGAACTGTAATCAACCGCCATGTCAATGTCTTTCATGCTCCCTCTCCCCTCCCATACTTTCAAATCCTTCAAAGGGGGGATCAGGTATGCCCTAGTCCATCCAATAACTCTAAGTAATGGGAAATTGTCAAGGCGCTCAGACTGAGAAAAGCCTTTGGGACACTGTATATGCAGTAATTTCAGGTGCGGGAGGACATTGGTATGCCAGGTTTGAGAAGAGCACCATTGCTTCCACCTTCTATAATGATACATCGATAGGTCCTCTGCAGGCCATTCGTTTGTAGATGGTTTCGCGGCCAGTAACTCGAGAAAGCTCTGGAAGGACGGTGAGGGATGGGTAATGGATAAATCCAACTCTTGTAGAGGGATCAAATACTTCAATACCTTCATTAACACTTGTTCGCTGCACTGAAATGTGAGGTGGAGGGTAGTAAGGTTGGAAATCCTTCCATGTACTCTGCATAGATGGCGTAGGTGTTGAAAGACTCTCCGCTCATTGCAATCATGAGATCTGAGGTCCATTTCTCTCATTTCGGGCCCATGGAAATATTGAGCGGTGGTCATTGGATATCCATGATAGGCCAGTTTCTTGCAGGATGGAAGCTGCACCTCATACTGCTGAATTTGCTCCCAATGACGAGGAAGGAGGATTGCACACTCCTCAAGACATGGGAAATGTCTCCCAGCCATCCATTGGACTGAACAGGCTCTAAGCTGCAGCTTCTGAAGAGTACAGAGGAGAGGCAGATTGGTATTGGGCTCATAAAATGGGAAACGAAGACGATCAGCCTCAAATGTCTGAAGCTGGGTAAAAGTAGGAAGAAGCCCAAATGGCTCATTCATATCTCTGCCATTGACAATAAGCGCTGTGAGATTCTGCAAAACAGGAAACCAATGGGACTGGAGAAAGTGGGTGCTGACGAATGGGGAATGGAGTCTCATCTCACAGAGAGGAGCATCGGTTGGAACAAGTTTGAGGAGATGAGTAAATGAGGGAGAATGCATGCATCCAGCTTCTACATGTAACACCTTCAGCATATTCATTGGGCTTGCATCTTGAACGCCAAGCTGACTAGCCACGTGCTCAGGAGGAAATGAGGAAATTGTAAGCTCATGCCACTGGCGAGTTTGTGCAAGAGCATTCTGGAGTGCGGCAAGTGGCGGAGCATTGGATGACAGCCGATTATCTCGCTGGGTGTCAATGATAATCTTCTTCGGATATGCTCTCTGCAACCAAATAGCAACCCGTTCCCTCTCGGTCCAGGTTCCAACCCTCAGGGTGGACCATAAATGAGACAACGTGATGATAACAGACCTCCAGTAGCGGCAAACAGAAGCCAATTGACCAGATTCCATTTGATTCGATTCAATACAATAAAGAAAGATTTCTCGCATAAGTTCCATAGGAAGGTAGGTATTAATGGTTTTGTCGGGCCAGACCAGAAGCCAGGCACGACGAGCATTGGCCAAGTGCGGAAGGTTACGGTCAATGACGGACATATCTTGAACGTGGATGGGTTATTTTTCGAGTGAGATAGTGGCGAGCACACGGTTTAATTGAAGAGGAGATAGTGATGGTAACGCCCTGAAGTTGGGGGCGATCTGGACTAGAGCGAAGACGTGAGTGCGACTTGCAGCGTTTCAAGAGCGAAGTAGTTAATGGAATAGGCCACTGACCAGCGTGGTGGTTAAACAAGCAGCGCAGACGTAGTTGACGAGTACGCGATCGAGTCTGGGAATCTCCCTCGCGAGTTAGACTCCAGGGTCTTTTGCAGATGGCTCAGAGTCTGGCCAGTCAGGGTAAGGAAATACGCGATAGTATTCTATGTGTATCTTCTATCAAATGAAATTTTTTTTTTTGTGGGAAAGGGAGGGAATGCGTCATGCACCATCGCGCCTGAACGCGGATGTGGAGGACTCCATCAGGGCTCGCCAAGTTGGCCTGAAGCCTTTGGACGGGAGTGCCCTGTGTCCTACCCCTGAAATGTTTACAGTTACCACCATTGATGAGGTCAGTCTCCCCAGCCTCGTAGTTCTAAAGGGCGGTTATCGGTCATCGATAACAGAAGGTGGTACACTTGAAATGAATTCAGAATTAGCACCTTTCAATTGCCTTGAGGGTCATGTAGTAAGCGAGAAGACATGGCAACCGCTTTCGAAGGCAGCGGGATATTCCCTGCCGTCATGGGTGCTTACCCATTATCTGTCCGGCTTCGAGATGACGAATGCTAAGACCAGACACTATTCTAGGTTGAGCCATTCGTATTGCCCTGCTGTTCAATGCGCAGAAGGGTGTCATCCCGCCGTACTTTGTTGAGTATATCGTTGTTTGCATTCACCTTCATTTCCTGCACCCGTCGGGATGGTATATCTTGTTTTGTGTTACGAGGGAATTCGTGGCAGGTTGAGACAAAGCACTCCTGGTCAATATTTTTTACGGGCGATTGTGCCTTGATAACCTGCCACGGGTTCCCGAGCTACGGTCACTGTTACTGCCCAGTCCAGTCTCCACCAGCGCCCGTTGTTTCCAAAACGGTTATTTGGTGCGTATCTATCGCGCTTGGTCTCCATTCCTCATCGTATCTCTGTACCCCTCGACTGTCTCTCTCGCTAATACTCGACCCCCTGGCCCTACCACTCTCGCCTGGGCGTCCATCACCCACACAAGCTCCATCGGCAGCACGCATGCTATCGCTCGCGAAGCTGACCATGCACCGACATGTGCATATCGCCTTCCCCTTTGTCCACTTGGTTCACATAACATCACGTTTTCTCATTGCTCATTTCCCGATGACGCTCTGACGCCCGATCTTTTACCTAGCTAATATCTTTCATAGATACCCATCATCTCCGTGGGCGCAGCGTGCTGGGGAGTAGGGGACGCCAGCGCCCCATTTGGATATATTGCCCACCGTGGGCGTAAAGGACTGTCTCAGGCGCCGCTCGGGCACCTGGCTCTCTTAGACTCTCCGTTTAAAGGTCCTTATCCTTACTCTTGGGTCTCTTGGCAGAAGGACCTTCCGCACTCATCCCTTGTACGTTCTTCCTCGGATGGAGTCCCAGTCCTTTGTCCTCTGAACCGACACCTACTTAGATCTAGATATTCTCTATTACGATGCTCGAGAAACGCAAAGGTTATGGGGGCGGAGATGGCACCATCGACAATTGGTATGCACCGTCACTCCTCAAGGCCCTGATGGCGTTCGAGATTATCTGGTTCTATGTCGTTCTCTATATGATAACGGCCCTTATCAGAGTCAGGCGTAATGTACCATCACAACATCGACAACCCTATAATTTGTTACTCTGCACTGCTTCACTCTTTGCCCTTGGGCTCATTGTGGATGCAGCTTACAACCGTATGAGAGATACTCTGTGGTTACAAATTCCGGGTCAGGGAACTGGTGAAGAACCGGACGAGAGCACCGGTGATCACCGGGTGGGGGGGGTACCGGAACCAGTTGACAGACCAGATCACCACCGGTTCCCGACAGGTCAAAATGGCCCCCGCTCTCTCACCCCGAGCTGGTAACCGTTCTGGCGGACCGGTTCTACCAGTCATAAGGGCTGGTGAACCGGTCTTGAATAGCGGGTTTGAACCAGTCAGAACGACTGGTGGTTTTGATCATTCATGCTTTACAATAATAAATGTATATTATACATGACACGTACTGATAATACAAGTATCGAGGGAAAGCGAGGGACTCCAAGTAATGTAAAGAGAGACGTACGATGGTAAGCAGGCCCATCCATGCAAGCACCCAGAGGATTTCGAGGATTCGGAGCTTGGGTTCATTGCCGATTGCTTGAGGTCCAGGTACTCTGCACAGAAAATAGTACTGGTATTACCTATTAGCAAGCGTGTTGAGTCCGTGATGAGACGACGCACCGCTCCCTCGCCCACCTCCCCTGCGTCCGGTGATATCACTCCAGTAGAACACCACGGAAGTCGTTGGTGAACGACGGAATCTTGACGTTTGCCACAAACTGGCGACGAATAGGGGTATGTCATGATCTCTCTCACGGAACGATGGCGAGGATCCGCTGCAGTGCAAGGAGTTGTCCACGGCAAACGGCACTGAAGACCTCTTTCATGCTCCAGGTGGCAAAGGCATATATACACGAGCCACGTGCTGAGCTCCGAGAGGGCAGTGAGACGGGTCTGGATCGATGGAGTAGGACGAACGATGGAGACGATGGAGATGGGGGTGAGAGGATCGACAGTCACGGAGGTCGCGAACAGGGTACCGTAGTGGAGATCCCTTGCAAGAGACAGAGTGCTGGCAGTGTTGTACAAGATGACAGTGGTCACTCTGTTAGGCCGATTGTGAATGCTTGTTGAAGCGGGGGTGCGACCTTGCAGAGTGGTAGTGAACGCAAAGCAGAAGATGGCAGCCATCCTCGAGCTGTAGTAGAATTATCAACGATCAGCACGCCATCGCTCGGATAGTAAGCCTGGTGCTGTTGCTCACCAGTAAACAAGTTTGGAGGCGCAACTCACGGCTTCGATCCCACCGCTGTTTGATAGACCCTGTGACGAGATAAATGCGATCTTGTGGTGGAGTGTCTGATCTGCTCTTGTGGGTAGTTTTGGCGCGAGTTGTAATGAGGCCAACAGCCACTCATTGCACTTGTATGCGAATGCATCTTGCAAAGACGTTCTACGCGTGTTTGGTTGGAAGGATGCAATGGACTGGGAGATGGACAACTTACAGGGTAAATCACTTGTCACGTGCTATTTGTTGTTTGGGGGGTTTTTTTTTAGCACGAGTGGTGCATCAGGGGACGCGTCTGTACTCACCAGCATCAAGATTATTGAACGTAATTGACTTACTAGTATGTTTTTGAGGAATTGGTGGTGAGGTCGATGAATGGACAAGGAAGTGGTCGGGTCCAAGTTGTGTTGTTGTGGACTTAGTGTTTTTCTGGCTCACTCATCAGCCCGACCTCACACAGTGGCTGGAGGCAATGCACAGGGCAGAAAGAAACATGTACCAAGGGCACTCAAAATTCAGTCTGCAGCCTCAGTGGGTAGATCCCGATTTACTATATATATTTTCAATTACTCACCAGTTCAGGGCACTGGTGATCGAACAGGTCCCTGACCCGGTGATACTCACCGGGCATCTGACATGATACCCACCAGGGAAATTCTGTTTTTCATTATGTTCTCATACAGAAAATACTTTATTATCAATTCGCTACAACTTGTACAAGGGACATGACATCAAGGAATACTATTATATATTTTCAATTGTTCACCGGTGCCCTGAACTGGTGATACTCATGGGTCCCTGACTCGGTGATACTCACCAGGTGTCTGACCCAATACCCACCAGGTCCCATACCTGGCGCACTCGGTGCCCGGGTCTGGGACCCGGCGTTTGTAACCATAGAGGATACGATGTTCGGAATTACCTATATTGCGTTCAGCTGTATCGTTGGTCCCCTCTCGGGACAGCCCAAAGCACTCATCATAATGGCGGGGCTCTGGATCTTCCACAAACGTTCAAAGCTGGTCATATATGGTGGAGAGACCAAAGGGAATCCGTACGCTGGACAGACATGGAAGTTCGTTGTGGACTGGATCATCAGCGCCTCCATCCTCCTTTTTGTCATTGTCTCGGTAACCGTGGGCGCAGTGGGGTACTCTCTTTATGTTGGCGCTATAGTTCTCCTGTTTCTTCCTTTGTCCATTTCTCCTATTTGTCGATGATGTAGATAGGGGTACCTCATCCTGTATATAAGACACTCAGTGAGAAGTGCAGAAGTTCCTCACGGTTCTTCCCCCTTCTCACCGGTGTCTAGGTACCTCTATATATCTTACGGTTCTTCCCCCTTCTCACCAGTGTCTAGCCCAACAGGTTATGAGCACCACTGCTTCTAACACCTCTGAGCCAACTGTCAATCCTGTCGCTCCTGTCGCCGTCGTTGCCCCTGTCGTTCCCGCTGCCACTACTCCCCCTGTCGCTCCTGTCACCACCGCTCCTCCTGCCGTCGCTGCCGTTCCTGCATGCATTACACCCATGTCCTCCGACTCCTGCACACTTGGCAGTTTCGCCCATCTGCTGATGCTCACAAAGGATAATTACCAGGACTGGCAGGCTGCCGTCAAGGCATACCTGACCAGATACAGACACATACGTGTCATCACTCGCATGCATGACGCTATGACTGGTGCACTTGTTGACCCTGTTCGTCCCATGGACGCGACCGAGTTGGAGGCCTGGGAAACCTCAGAGGGGATCGCGATGGGCGTGATAGCAAGTACTGTGTACAAGCTTCATGGTGACCTCGTTGCGGAACACGAGGGAGGAAGCCCCCTCGCTCTCTGGAAAGCAATTGAGTCGCAGCATCTGAACAAGGACATTAGCCTACGCCACCAGGCATGGACCTTGCTCTTTGCACATCGTCAGGGCCCCGACGATGATTATATCAACTACTGGAGGAGGGGAGCAGATATCAAGGCCAACCTCGATCGCATTATGCCAACGAACCTCACTGGCCGACAGGTAATCAATGAGATTTACTTGTTCGTGCAAGTGTACAGCCTCCGCACGGAGGATCCCCTTTGTCACCGTTATGTCTCACAGGCACTGCCCTCAATCGACGAAGTTTACGATTCCTTCCTCCGTTTGTTGACTGACAAGAAGACCCAGGCCCAGGTTGAATCAGTCAACGCAGCCTTCATGGCCAAATGCTTCCACTGTCTCCAGCCCAGGCATGTGGCAAAGGATTGCCCCCACGCAGAGGCCCTGGACAAACTCGTCTCGCAGTGGAACACTAACTACAGTAACTGTAAAGCAAAGTGGTCAAAGGGTCGTTCTCAACAGGGGGGTGGCACCCCTTCGTCTAGCAACGCTACGTCCGCCAACATGGCTGCGACAGCCTCTCCCTCCGCCAACACCAACATTCATTACAACAACAACAGCAACTCCGCGCCTACTCTCCCTCACGAGTCCGCCGGGGTAGCTACTTCATTCCATTCCTCACAATCTCTCTCTGCTGACAGCTGGTTGGTTGACTCAGGGGCCACCTGCACTATGACCAGCAATCGAAACGCCTTCACCAGCCTGAGGCCGGATCGTCAAGCAATCCGATTGGCGGATGGAAGGTTGATATATTCTGAGGGCGTTGGCCCCATTCGTTTCTTATCCAGTTGTGGATATCACATCCTAATAGAAAATGTTCTATTCGTACCCTCTCTCGCGGCCTCCCTTTTCGCTTCCAACAGATTCGCAC
>Ga0307515_10003994_pt1 | contig 30792 bp, 42 predicted proteins | sample 17_EM_MG_FD_194513 | JGI IMG/M metagenome (GOLD analysis project Ga0307515, IMG submission 194513) | Populus trichocarpa ectomycorrhiza microbial communities from riparian zone in the Pacific Northwest, United States - 17_EM | ecosystem: Host-associated > Plants > Roots > Unclassified | place...
ATATATACTCTCAAGTAAGCTCTGAAGATGCTCACAAGCACACTCCCAAGCATGCTCTCAAGTATGTCTCCAATTGTATTACATAACACACTCCCAGCCTACTTGACTCTGTGCTCCCAAGTTCACTGTCAAGAGGCAAGATACTCCCAATCTCACCTGACTATATGCTCCCATGCACGTTTCTGGGTGCTCCATCGAGAGACCAGCAGAGTTGACCCACCAGGCACCAGGAGGCAGGTGGCAGGTGTGGGCGGTGGGTGGCATACAGTGGCCGAAATCATAATGTTAGTTGATATTTTACAGTAAGCCTAATCTTTATTGCACCCACCACAACGAGATCTCACAATGTGTCCTGGACAACGAGTTGACAATTGCAATTTTCATATCTGCAGGAAAGGTAGAAAATTGGATCTTGAGGAGAGCAGATCTCCAACTCAGATTTTCTGGCAAAATCAGCTGCCCACAGCCCACCAATTGTGGATGTATGTGTGTGCAGTCAGCCTGGGGCTGATGGTGATAATGCCAATGGTATGATGGCCATAGTGATGATGGTGATGATGATAGTGTTGGTGATGGTGATCATAGTACTAGACACTCTTAGATAAGTAGGTTGGCTTTGTCAATGTTAGTGTCAAAGCTTCCACAAACTCAGAGATTGTCATCAGCCAAAAGCATCCTGTTGAAAACTCCACACCCTCTGAAGCGCGCATCTCTCAAGCCCAACTTTCAAGTGTGGCTCTCTCAAGCAGACTTTGAAGCAGGAACTGAACAAGGCTATGAAGCAGACTTCCAAGCAGAATATCAAGCAGGCTTTGGAGTAGGCTCCGATATGGATTTCAAGTGCCAGCAGACTCCCCAGTAGACCCCATACTGCTATCACGGACAGGTAGCAAACACAGCTATGTCGGGAAAACCTTCGGTGCAACCATAACTGACATATATTATCCCTGTTACCACTGTGTTACAGTTGCTTTCTTTAGATTATGACAGCCTACCCTGTACTTTGGCCATTAGAGCGGAGTTATGAGAACGCTATGTGGGTGTTACCATATGTAATATCGAATCACAGCATGATGCAAATTTCTCATACTGCATGCATTCGATCCACCCCCTTTTTTCAATCGTCATCTCAACCACCACCACCATCATCATCACCACCATCACCGTCAACACCATCACCATCACCATCACCACCATCACCATCACCACCATCACCATCACCACCATCACCATCACCACCATCACAATCACCAGCATTGGGTATTTTACTCTTCCAGTATTCTTCCATGGAATTGTGTAAGACCCACCTACCAGCGAAGCCAGATCCACCGCTAACAGCTTGCCCCCTGCGAAGCGAGATTGTCAGAGGTGAGAGTGAGCATTCCACTGGTACCAGCAAAGCCAGATCCACTGCTACCAGCAAAGCCAGATCCACCGCTAACAGCTTGCTCCCAGCGAAGCCGGATTGTCAGAGGTGAGGACAAGCATTCCACTGCTACCAGCAAAGCCAGATCCACCACCAAAAGCTTGCTCCCAGCAAAGCCAGATTGTCAGAGAGGTGAGAGTGAGCATTCCACCACTACCAGCTTGCTCCCAGCGAAACCAGATCCACCGCTAACAGATTGCGCTGAGCGAAGCCAGATTGTCAGAGGTGAGAGCGAGCATTCGACCGCTACCAGCTTGCTCGCAGCGAAGCGAGATCCACCGCTAACAGCTTGCTCCCTGCGAAGCGAGATTGTCAGAGGTGAGAGCGAGCATTCCACCGCTAGCAGCTTGCTCCCAGCAAAGCCACATTGTCACAGAGGTGAGAGTGAGCATGTCAGAGCAGTGAGACCAAGCATATCTGAGGTTGGAAAGTGAATATGTCAGAGTTGTGTGAGCAAGCAGATCAGTGGTGAAAGTGAGCATGTCAGAGTTGGAGTGGGAGCGAGTATGTCAGAGTGTACACATGTCAGAGTAGTATATAAATAAGTAACTCTTGAATATATAGTATTATCCATAAATTGAAGTATACAATACATGCACTACAGTTGCATTATAGTAATATTTCAGTTATGCTCTCAGTAAATTACAGGTGCATTATGGTGCATTACCGAAAACAGCTCTGGGGTGTTATTCATTATGTGGTGTCATCGGTGTTACGGGATGTTACAGTAGGCCATATAGCTTGCGGTAGATTACACGTGACAGAAAATGTTTTTCCTGACGCAATGAATGTCAGGTTGATTTTATCAATCAAGGATCTATCTTTCATTCCCATTTGTTGTATGCCATAGAAGTATGTCCGGTGAATAAGATCCACAATTTCAGTGGCTGCAAATCGAAACTTGCACTCCTAAATTGATTGTCAAGACAACAGTGAAACAAGAAGGGAACTTTGAACTTACCTCACAAACGTTGGTGGGGCATGTTAACCTGTCCTTGGCCAATAGCCAGGCGACCATTGTCCGGATCTCTGTAGGCAACTGTGTTCAAAATCCATGAATAGAGTCAATTGAGGTCTTGCAGCGGTATACCATTGCTGCATGGGAGTAAGTAATCATTGCAACAGCCTGATGTACAATGTCAGTGATGAAAACAATCATTGAGATGATTCATTTACTACTGAAATGTAGGCACGTGGAGGGTTTGAGTTTCTCTGGGCTGGATCAATTCTGGCGATTTCCTCATACCACCAACTATGAATCTGGGCGGTCTTCACTGCGTTCGAGGCAAAGGGATTCACAAACATCACATAATTGATAGCAATAGGCTTCACACATGCCATGACCATCGACGGAACGCCTGAAAGGGTTATTTGGGTGTAGTATTCTGCACCGACGGTGAGGCATGTCACTTCGTCAACAAAGGGTTCATATTGCCACAGATTTCAAGCGTTCCATGCAACCAATTGCTCACCGGCTTGGTCGGAATCCTTCCTCTACTAAATATATACATTAGCGGGCGGATTCAACCATTCAACTGCGTAATCGGATATCTTCTGGGATGCCAGCGGCGCAGGCTCGCGTTCATCCTCCTCCTCCGAGACAATATAGACCTCCCAACTCTCAGAATGCAGGGGTCGCACCGATGTAGGAGTTAAATAAGTTGCCACACCATGTTTTCCAAGTGTCGACGTGAAGGAATCTTGTGATGCCCACTTGCCCATTGCTTTCCTGGATGGTCGCCGAAGAGGCTCGTCGTCGGATTCTGAATTGACATCTCGATGATCATAGTAATTGTCGGGTATCGTGCTGAGATCGTCATCGAGATCCTCGTCATGGATAGATCGTCTGCGTCTCCTTGTGCTGGATGGAAGAGGAGGAAGAGGAGAAGTGCAGTGGCATCTTGTCATGATTTAAAAAAGCGGCGAGTGATAAATATGAAAAAATTCAAGGAGTGACTAAAGGACATGTGAATGAATTTAGAGTGAATGAATTGAAGAGTTGTGTAAAGGAAAGAAAGCTTTGATATGATTGAAAGCATTGTTGTGATGTGTCTTTTTATCCTGTTGACAATTCCGGGATCTTGGCTTGTCCCGCCGCCCACACTTCCAACTCCTTGGATGGGCGGGAACTCGTAACTAACAATGGCAGGTGACAAGCATGCCGCCAGGATGTTGATTGGCTTCTTTTGATGAAAATCGTTATCGCAACGAGCTAAAAAGCGTTCGCATTTCACCAATCACTCAGGCTGACTTCTGCTGGGTAAAGATACCGAACTACCAATTACATGATAGCCATACACGGAGTCCAATCGCTGCCACTATGCCTTTCCCAAAAATAAGTGTCTCAAAGATTTATCCCAACATCGTGAACTCTCAACACAGCCCTTCATGCATGAATAGGAATGATGTAGTAATAACGTAAACAAAAGACCAAAAAGAGACCCAAAACCTCAACAAAAAACTCCAAATTATGACCAATCCATCCACCCTCCAAAGTGCCAGAAAAATATCCACCCACAATGCGAATCCTTGAACAACGGTGCAGCAAGTGCGTTCCATCCTCACAACGACTAATTTGCAGCTGGACAGCTGCTTGTATGCTTCGTATTGGCCAAAGAGCCTGCAGCAGGAGGATTCACAATGCGATCGTGCTTGTGTAGCCAAGCCACATCCTCATCTGCAACAAGGCCTTGCTCGTAATTGGCAAAGAGACCAAGAGCAAGGATTCGGATGACTTCAAGGTATCGCTGCTGTCTGATTATCCTCATTTGAAGCTTCCGTTCAAACTGTTGGATGCCTGTTTTCCTCATCGGGAAGCTTCTTGGATTTGGGTGCCTCATCTCACCATCATCATGCGATTCCTCCCCGATATTATCGATCATATCCTTGGCTGGAGGTGCGAGGAGGTTATCCAAAGAAAGGTAGCTGCGGCCACCATGCATAGGTGTCTGGGCACCAGCTCTGACGTCGGCTCGTTGGCAACGATAAACCACACAAAACAGCATTGGGTTGCACAATTTCATTGCCACCTTCTCCCATCCCACAGCAGTATTGTTATTGAACATTGTGGTAACATTACGGGTGTACGGACCGCCATCTCCATCAGTCTCATCCTGTCAGCCCCAAATCTCCCGGATTTTCTGGCTGGGGTCTGGCAGACCGGCGATTGCAGCATTCACCATTGACAAAATGCTCGGATTGACGAACGATGTAACTATCGGAAGTATCGATTCATCATCCCCAGGCCAGTGCCATGAGAATAGCTGAGTATTGTTTTCACCCACCTCCTTCCCAGCAATGTTGGGATCCACATAGGCAATGGTAAAGCTGATTGGCTCGACAAGGAAATCGGTGGAGGCGTCGCAACGCACCTTTATCGGCAAAGACCTGTGAACTGAGGTTTCGTTCTCGTCGTCTTCTGTATATACACATCATCAGGAAGAAACATCGGGGCAATAAAATACATACTGATGTGCATGAGTTTCCTCTTCGTAGTTGGGGTTTCTTCGAGCCGATTCTTCCTTCAGTGAAGGCCAACCTCTGCGAACTCGTGTAGTGCTGCCTTGAGTTTCTGACCATGGAGGTTAGTCTTGTCTGCCATGTACCGTTTCCAAAGCAGCCTTTTAGACACCAGATCACTGATTGGAGTAACACAACAATCGATTAAGAGATCCCATTGCCCGGGGCCGGCACCTTGCTTGTTGATGATGCTCATGGACTGGGCAATCTCCCAGATCCGCTCCACCACTGTATTATCTATCCGTTGTGTTGTCAAGCCACCCATATACGCCAAATCCCCATGGTTTCTGCTGCCGGTTGGCTGACTCCAACACTGGCGTTCTCGGCCCAGACGCGGAAATGTAGAGTCGGCATCTGGATTGTATTAGCATCTGCAACAACTGAATTTGGCAACCAGAAGGCATCACATTACATTGTAGGTTCTCAATGGTGGTCCATAATTGAGTGGTGGATATCAAATGCTTGTTATACTAAACAAGTGTCGGGAGTGTTGAATATATCGTCAAGGGTGATGCAATGCGGTAGCAGAGGTGAGGAGGATGTGTCAAAGATTCTGGAGATTGTAAGTAAGGTGGGCAGGCAAGGCGAATATATATATGGGCTTGGAGGGTTTTCTTGATCCGGCGACATCATCTTGGCTGCAATTCAGTAAGGAAACAATTTGCTTAGCATCATCTAAGTGCACTGATTCGTCGATGGAATCCTTAAGTTCATCACGAAGAGAACTAAAAGCAAGCTCTGCAGTCATATCTCGCTCGTTTGTACTTGATCCAGTTCTGGTACCCCGCGATGACGTCGCTGGGTCGGTATGTAAGGAGAACGCTTCGTTCAAGTAAGGTGTGAACATAACAAAAAGTGACAACCATAGATCAGGTAATGTGTGTAGGAGGGTCTTGTGAGGGTGCAAAACAATCGCTGTGATGAGCTGACTGCAGATGCGTTATGCTTTTTGAGATCCAAGGGATGTTCAATTTGTGAGATCAATTAAACACTTTCCAAACGTGTGAAGGAGGATGAGAGAAATCCTACAAGAGTGGTAGGACCCAGTTTTGGAAAATGTAAATCAAGGTGTGGCTTCTTCCGAGGACCAGCCGGCTTGTAATGGTATGAGTAGCTAAAAGACCGTTGAGACACTTCTTAACACTGTTGTGACATTTTATTTTGCTAACGAAACATGGATATTGGTCAACAGTGTCTTTACTGCTCGAAGATGTCCTCCTCCATTGGCGCTTACGTCACTTACCTTCATCGTGACCATGAACAAAGGATAGTATATGTATCAGCCAAACAACAGGCAGATGATGGTTTTGTGATCGATCACAATTGAATTCTCCTTCCATTCGTTCATGAACCGCATCGCGACCCTTTTCTTCACCTTTCTGACTATGATTCCAGCGATACAGAAGCCAAAAGCGAGAATGCGTGTATTGATCCAGAGCAACCTCCAGTCCGGACACGTATTAATGGTACTCCACACTTGGACAACCGTCTAACCGGCAAGCCTATCAGTAACAAGTATTTCTATATCATCGACGATGAAATTGATCTATGGTCACCGTTTTCTTGGGAGGAGGAGTATTGATTAGTGCACTGTTGCGTCAAGCACAACTTGAGCAGAGTTGCTATGAATGGGGTTTTCAGGAACCCTCCGATGGCAACCGTCAGCAACCTCTCTTCGTCTCACACCTCATTCAAAAGGTTGAATGAAATGTCCTACCCGATTGGCATTGACTCTTGGAAAACTGGCAAAGTGTGTTGCAATTGTTACGCCGATCCAAACAACCATCATGATGATGATTTCACACATTTCTTTTACTGCAATCCTGATGAATGCATTGAGGTCCTCATGCAACAGCCTCCATTCAGGGAACATATGTCGTATGCTCCAGCAAATGAATTCAATGATGCTGAGGAACGTATCTACTCACACGTGAAATCATGCGACTGGTGGTGGAATGAACAGGTACATTAGTTGAATTTGGTCATAGCTACAATGATTTTGACGGCTTCAATAGCTACGGCGGCCGCTTGGAGCTAGGATTGTCCATTCATTCAGCAGTTCAGACCAGACACATCTTACATACCATTCGGGCGACATGACACAATGGCCAGTATATTTGAGTCTCAGAAACATTGACTTGATGATTAGATCAAAGCCTTCTAATCTTGCAAGCATCCTTGTTGCCCTTCTTCCTGTTCCTCCGAAACATCGCTTTAAAGGACATGGAAAAACATCTGCCGTGAAGGAACAACAAATCCACAATCGACAGGTTTTAAGGAAGGTCTTTGAGCTTATTTTTTGTCCTCTCGACGTGCTTTTCAACACTGGAAAGCTTATGCTTTGTGCGGACAGTCAGATGTGGCAATGTGATCCTGTCATCTGTGCATGGACGGCTGACTACTGCGAAAACCTTCACTTGCACTCAATCAAGCAGCTCAATTGCGCTGTGTGCGAAGCACCAAAAACGTCGTTTGGAGAAGGGAATTCATCGTCATGGCAATTGAGAGACTATCGGCTATACTTCCGAAAGATGATACTTGCAACTCAGGGTGTAACACCGGGAGATTCACCCTAAGTTCTAATCAATAAAAGCCCCTAATGAGTTCCGGACTGATAATGAAGAACATTAATAAGGCTTCACTCAGGATGCGTATAAGGATTAACACCCGACGAATACAAGGTAACTGTTCAGTTCTCTGTTCCCAATAAATAGTATCGACTAAAGAGTATCGTCTTTAAGCTATTAGTATGCTGATGTACACCACTCAAGGAGAGACTGAAAGAAGTATCCTCTGAACCACCACACTACAGTGATCACTCTTGGACTTCTAACAGATGCAAGAGTATTGTCCCAACAACCGGCACGTATACTCAAGGACTGACTGTCCGGGAATATGACGACTCCAAGTATCGACTTGTCCTAAAGAAACAGCAAAGTAGTTTCGCCTCAGCAGAAGGAGTAGTGCCGACTCAAGAGTATCTTAGCAGAAATATCCTCTGAATCACCACGCTATTGGGCTGATCGTCGGACTTCCTTCGGATTCCAAAGTATCGTCTTGCTCTCTTCCCGATCAACAACTTGCTTTACCGAAGGTACTAAGAATAACCAAGTATAAAGAATGATAGGTTCATCCGTGATATAGAACCGAAGATGAACGTACAACTCTGCACTTCAACAGAGAAGTATCCTCGTTGACTTCAATACAGAACTAATAGATAATACACGGGAATACAGTTAAGGCTTAACCTCCAGGTCGAGAAGGTCAATCGGTATCCGTAGATGAATCTTGACATAGATTGTATATTCGATAGAATGCTATCGATGTCATTCCTCAATGTCAGTATCGCTGATATATATCAGACGATCCACACCCTTAACCATCCTAAGACTGCCAAAGCCTATTTTGGAGTTCACACTCATAACTGCCTCATCATCCTTGCCTTCCACCATTGATAGTCGAGTTCTGACTCCCATGAGTATTAACTATGTCATCAAGGTAATGAGCTCGTATTGCGACACTATTGCTATTGGCAATACGTCGTACAGATACGACCTTATCTGAATCCAATTATCAACAAATAAGTTCCTGTCACCAAGAGCCAGTGAGAGTGCCCTCTCATGTACCCACTGGGTATGTAATGGTATAATGATTGCCGCAATCGACAGAACCCTTAATTTGACTATGCTTTATTGGAACCAAATATTCAGTATTCTGCAACTGAGTTGTGTTGCCATATATCGAACGGAGAGTATCCTGTGCCACTCCCGACATATGAATCCAAGGTCCCACTTGTCCAGACCGAGAATGTGTTGTTGAACTAAGGGTTGATTTGTATAAGTCCATTCGGTCGACTGGACTCCGATATATCGATTATTGGTTGTCAACTTATCTCCTATATGACTCTGCATATCTTGAGATGCAATAGTCTTCTGACATTGACGACATCTCATCTCATAAGGAATAAACCATTGGACATGAGAGAATAGTCGTATGTTCGGCCACTAGGAATAAGGTTTCCTGTCGATAAGGAATGACCATTGACAATAGAGATCCTACGACCAATACCGAGTTATAGATAATGCATATCTTATTTGCGCTCCGCTTGATCGCTGTCGTTGATCTCATTGATACGAATGTAGGGTAATGGAGTTATTACCAATAGGTGAACAAATCTGGAAGGTTGATCCAATTCGGAAATCCAAGTGATAATTCATGATTTCGGATAGAGTATCCATATTTGGATTATCGAGTGATCCTGAATGATCCTGGAAGTATACCTGTTACACCAAAGGCATAACACAGGGGGATGAGATGGAGAGATGGGAAGCAAGACAATATCTGGAAGATCGAGCAGTTGGAACCTCAGAAGGCCTCTTCTGGAATATGAAACGCATCTCTGCAAGGACTATTATCGTATCCGATATTCTTCATACCATCTCTCTCGGTATGCTCAAGCATGTGATGGACTGGGTAACTTTCTTCCACAAACAACATTCCAGGATCGACAAATTCAACCAGCTCTGGGCCATGATGCCTCCATATTCTGGCTTCGCTTGATTCAACAAGCCATATAGCCAGGTGACGCAATGGAGTGGTAAGGAGATGAAAGCACTCGGGCGTGTGATTGTTCCAGTTTTCGCGGTGACTCTTTTGAATCCTTCGGCGAGCCAAAAGATTCCCTTCACCAAAGCCCTGTTGCTCGTCAAGAACGTAGTGTATTTTCACCTTATGGCACATTACCGGTACCATACTGAGGCCACGATTGAGTACATGGAGAATTATCTGGAGGAGCTTCATTGTCAGAAGGATGTTTTCAGTCGATTCCGCGCCGGTAAATGTACAAAGAAGGTCTCGAAAGCCTTGAAAAAGCAGTTTAATTTGGACAAACAGGAGGAACGGGAGAGTGACCCCGCTTGGAACAATCTTTCTGCAGCTGCAAAGTGTAGTCGTATTGATGAAGATGAAGCACAGATCGAGTCAGAAACTGCACAACATCTTGTCCACGAATCGGCTTTCAACTTTGTGAAGATGCATCTCCTGAACCACTTCTCTGACCATATCCGCCGGCTTTGTAACCTGTTAAATGGAAGCTCTGAACTCACAGAAAAAAGCAATGATAGATCGTAAACAAGCGTACTGGAAATCAAATTGTCATGAGGCTGCCTTCCAGATTTTGCGAACAGCAGCCCGAAAGGAGGTGTTTCAGTGTCGAAAGCTGGATGCAAATGCTGCAAAACAACGTCGCGACAATTGTATGCCTCTAACCAAAGCGCCTATCAAGCGAATGATGAAAAACCCTCGACCAGAAATCAAGACCCTTGATGACTTGGCCGAGTGGTGTGCAATGCCAAAAGGGGTGCAACAGAATCACATCGCTTAGTGTTTCAAGAGATTTGCCAACCTCACAGACTACGTCAATCACGATCAGTACATCAGTCGTCTCAACGATGCAAAATACCTTCGGTACAATGTGGAAGCAATTCTGGTGACATCTTTCCAATGTAACAAGTAAGTAGCTCATATGGTTCGTTGCACTGGGTCCACAAGGTGGAGAAAGCATCAGCCACCAAGAAATGATACAGTGCTTCTCTGGATGGGGATGAGTCCGGATAGCCACTTTCAGTCGACTGCTGGACGAATTCCTGCACGGTTGAAGTGTCTTTACATCGTCAAGGATGCTGAGTTGAGCGTTAGAGGGCTTCTTGCCTTGGTTCAGACGTTTGCAACAGGGCCGATACCTAAGACTGCTGGTATGGTGATTGTCAAGGAGAGACATCAACCTCCGATGCAACCCTTGCACGATGGAAGCTACCATCTTACATAGTGTTAGCAAGGGTGCCAGTTTTGGACCCGGCCGGTTTATAGGTCTGTGTGGCAACGGCCTTACCCCATCAACAATCGACGATTTTTCAAGCCAAGCATCACTTTAAGGCCACAAATATTGATCAGAGAGTTTAGTGTTTGGTATGTAAAGTATGCAGCTTAGCACGGCGCATCTTTTGGCCGTCTCCGATTTTCGATATCTTTAAATCTCTGCAAGCAGTAGCCCAAAAACCTCGTTTTTCGGCCCAAAATGACAATAATTTCAAAGCTGCTTGCTGAGTTTTGAAGATATCAAAAATCGGAGACCGCCAAAAGATGCGCCATCTAAAGCTCCATATTTCCTGTACCAAACACTAAATTATTAGATGAATATTCAAGGACTCAATTGAAGGAACCGTTTGGCACAAACCTGGACGGAACCGGCTTGGTCCGGGTGTTCTTGGAAGCGCTATCGCAGAAACGGCCCGAAAACGCAACCGTTGCTAACACTAATCATCAGGCCTTTTCTGGCATCGGAACCACTGATATCGTCCCTATATGCGTGATCCAAGGAGCTGTACACCTTCTTCTGCAGATGCCACAGCCAGATAGTTCGCTGTGGTACTTGTGCAACATGATTGACTTGAATGCTTTCAATTTGTTTTACATGTAGATTATTCGACTCGATGCTTGAATTAACCATTGCAGCGATATATCGACATCTGATGAGTGTTTACTCTGGGTGTCCTAATTTTTGTAATGGGAGTTGTGCAAGCTTGTGTATAATTGATGTCTCAAGGGATTAAATAGTTAAGAATAGTCTTGAAATTAATGGAATAGTTCAAAAAACCGTCGAAACAATTAAAATCTAGAGGACCAACGTGAAAGAAACATGCGCAATAAATTAGCTTAAATGATGAAACACGGTTTTGAAATGTCATAACGACGAGATCACATCATTGAACGCTTTGAGGCATCGTGGAAGATTGGAAATAAGTCACTCGGATTATTTGAGGAGAATGTGGAGTAGAATCAGTGCGTGGGGACCATTTTGAGAAACCAATGTCACATTTTGCTGATGTAGGCGCTTTGGTTGAAGGCATATCATCATCGCGATGTTGTTTTGCAGTGTTTGCATTCAGCTCTTGATAGTGAAACACCTCCTTTTGGGGTTTTGTTCGCAAGATCTGGAAGGCGGCCACATGACAATCCAATTGTCGGTACGCTTGTTTAAGATCTATCATTGCTTTTTCTGCAAGTTCAGAGCTTACATTTAAGAGGTTACAAAGCTGGCGGATATGGTCAGAGAAGTGGTTCAGAAGATGCATCTTCACAATGATGAAATCCGATTGGTTGACAAGATGTTGTGCAGTTTCTGACCCGATCTGTGTTTTATCTTCATCAATGCGACTATGCTTTGCACCCGCAGAACGATTGTCCCAAGCGGAGTCACTCTCCCGTTCCTCCGGTTTGTTCAAAGTAAGCTGTGTTTTCAAGGCTTCCGAGACCTTCTTTGTACATTTACTGGCGTGGCATCGACTGAAAACATCCTTGTGACAATGAAACTCCTCCAGATAATTCTCCATATACGTGATCGTGGCCTCAGTATGGTACCGGTACCATGCCATCAGGTGAAAATACACTATGTTCTTAACTAGCAACAGGGCTTGGGTGAAGGGAATCCTTTGGCTCGCCGAAGGGTTCAAAAGAGTCACCGCAAAAACTGGACCAATCACATGCCCGAGTGCTTTCATCTCCTTACCACTCCATTGCGTCACCTGGCTCTATGGGTTGTTGAATCGAGCGAAGCCAGGATATGGAGGCATCATGGCCCAGAGCTGGTTGAATTTGTCAATCCTGGAATGTTGTTTGAGGAAGGACATTACCCAGTCCATCAAATGCTTAAGCATACCGAGATAGATGGTATGAAGAATATCGGGTACAAAAATAGTCGTTGGAGAGATGCATTTCATATTCCAGAAGACACCTTCTGAGGTTCCAACTGCTCGATCTTCCAGATATTGTCTTGCATCCCGTCTCTCCAAATCATCACCCTGAGTCGCAAGTATCATCTATTGGATGTATAGCCAATAGTCTCTCAATTGCCACAACGATGAATTCCCTTCTCCAAACGATGATTTGGGTGCTTCGCACACAGTGCAATGGGCTGCTTAATTGAGTGCAAGTGAATGTTTTCGAAGTAGTCAGCCGTCCATACACAGATGACAGGATAACGTTGCCGCATCTGACAATCCACACAAAGCATAAGCTTTCCAGTGTTGAAAAGCGCGTCGAGAGGACGAACAATAAGCTCAATGAACTTCCTTCAAACCTCTTGATTGTGGATTTGTTGTTCCTTCATGGCAGTTGTTTTTCCATGTCCTTTAAAGCGATATTTCGGAGCAACGGGAAGAAGGGCAACAAGGATGCTTGCAAGATTAAAAGGCTTTGATCTAATCATTGAGTTGATGTTGGTGAGACTCAAATATACTGGCCATTCATTCTTGTCACCCGAATGGTTTGTAAGATGTGTCTGGTCTGCAATGCCGAATGAAGGGACAATCATAGCTCCAACCGACCGCCGTAGGTATTGAAGCGGTCAAAATCATTGTAGCTATGACCAAATTCAACTGACGTACCTGTTCATTCCACCACCAGTCGCTTGATTTCATGTGTGAGTATATACATTCCTCAGCATCATTGAATTGATTTGCTGGAGCATACGACATATGTTCCCTGAATGCAGGCGGTTGCATGAGGAACTCAATGCATTCATCAGGATTTCGTTAAAAGAAACGGGTCTAATCATCGTCACGATAGTTGTTTGGATCGGCCAACCCATTGTAACACACTCTGGCAGATTTCCACAAGTCGATGCCGATCGCCTAGGATATTTCGTTCAACCTTTTGAATGAAGTGTGGGACGAAGAAAAGTTGCTGATGGTTGCCATCGTAGGGTTCCTTAAAACCCCGTTGATTGCAGCTCTGCTCAAGTTCTGCTTGACACAACAGTGCACTAATCGATACTCCTCCTCCCAAGAAAATGGTGACTGTAGATCAATTTCATCCTCCAAGATGTCGAAATACTTGTTACTAATAGGCTTGCCGACTGGACGGTTGTCCAAGTGTGGAGTACCATTAATACATGTCCGAACTGGAGGTTGCTCTGGATCAATACACACATTCCCGCTGTTGGCTTCTGTATCGCTGGAATCATAGTCAGAAAGGGGAAGAACAGGGTTGCGATGCGGTTCAAGAATGAATGGAAGTAGAATACTATTGTGCTCAATTGCAAAACCATCATCTGGCTGTTGTTTGGCTGATACGTATGCTATCCTTGGTTCGTGGTCACGATGGAGGTGAGCGATGTAAGCGCCGATGTAGGAGTACGTCTTTAAGCAGTAAAGACACTGTTGACCAATATCCATGTTTCGTTAGCAAAATGAAATGTCGCAACAATGTTAAGAAGCGTCTTGATGGTCTTTTAGCTACTCATACCATGACAAGCCGGCTGGTTCTCGGAAAAAGCCCCACCTTGATTTACATTGTCCAAGACGGAGTCATACCACTCTTGTAGGATTTCTCTCATCATTCTTCACACGTTTGGAAAGTGTTTAATCGCTCTCACAATTTCAACATCCCTTGGATCTCAAAAAGCATACCGCATCTGCATTCAGCTCATCACAGCGATTGTTTTGCACCCTCACAGGACCCTCCTACGCACATTGCCTGATGTATGGTTGTGACTTTTCGTTAAGTTCACACATTACATGAACCGAGCGTTCTCCTTAGATAGTGACCCAGCAACGTCATCGCTGGGTACCAGCACTGGAGCAAGTACAAACGAGTGAGATATGACTGCAGAGCATGCTGTTAGTTCTCTTGGTGATGAACTTAAGGATTCCGTCGACGAATCAGGGCGCTTAGATGATGCTAAGCAAATTGTTCCCTAGCTGAATTGCAGCCAAGATGATGTTGCCGGACCAAGACGATGTCGCCGGACCAAGACGATGTCGCCGGACCAAGACGATGTCGCCGGACCAAGACGATGTCGCCGGACCAAGACGATGTCGCCGGACCAAGAAAACCCTCCAAGCCCATATATATATTTGCATTGCCTGCGCACCTTACTTACAATCTCCAGAACCTTCGACACACACTCCTCACCTCTGCTACCGCATCGCAACACACTTGACAATATATTCAACACTCCTGACACTTGTCTAGAGTAACAAGCATTCGATATCCACCACTCGATCATTGAACACCATTGAGAACCTAAAATGTGATGTGATGCCTTCTGGTTGTCGAAATCAGTCGTTGCAGATGCTAATACAATCCAGATGCCGACTCTACAAGTCCGCGTCTGGGCCGAGAATGCCGGTGTTGGAGTCCGCCAACGGGCAGCAGAAACCATGGGGATTTGGCAGGATATGGGTGGCTTGAAAACACAATGGATAGATAATACAGTGAGGGAGCGCATCTGGGAGATTGCCCAGTCGAAGAGCATCATCAACAAGCAAGGCGCCGGCCCCAGTCGATGGGATCTCCTAATCGATTGTTGCGTTACTCCAAACTGTGATCTGGCGTCTAAAAGGCTGCTTTGGAAATGGTACATGGCAGACAAGACTAACCTTGATGGTCAGAAACTCAAGGCAGCACTGGACGTGTTCGTGGAGGTTGGCCATCGTGGAAGGAAGACTAGGCTGGAAGAAACCCCAACTACGAAGAGGAAACTCGTGCATATTGGTATGTATTGCATTGCCCTGATGTTTCTTTTGCTCTTCCTGATGATGTGTAGATACAGAAGACAATCAGAAAGAAACCTCGGTTCACAGGTCTTCGCCAATGAAGGTGCGTTGCGACGCCTCGACCGATTTCCTTCTGAAGCCATTCAGCCTTACCGCTGCCTATGTGGATCCCAACATTGCTGGGAAGAGGGTGGGTGAAAACAATGCTCAGCTATTCTCGTGGCACTGGCCTGGGGATGATGAACCGATACTTCCGATAGTTACATCAATCGTCAATACTACCATTTTGTCCATCGTGAATGCTGCAATGGCCGGTCTGCCAGACCCCAGCCAGAAAATCCGAGAGATTTGGGGCCGCCAGGAGGAGCCTGATGGAGATGGTGGTCCGTACGCATGTAATGTTACCCCAATTTTTGATAACAATTCTGCTGCCGGATGGGTAAAGGCGGCAATCCGATTAAGCAACCCAATGCTTTTTGGTGTTGTTTATCGTGGCCAACAAGCCGATGGCACAGCCAGTGCCCAGATGCCTATGGGTGGTTGCCACAGCTACCTTCCTCTGGATGACATCCTCCCACCTCCAGCCGAGGATATGATCGACAATATCGGGGAGGAATCGGATGATGGTGGTGAGACACGGTGCCCAAATCCAACCAACTTCCCAACCATGAAAACAGGCTTCCAAAAGTTTGAACGGAACCTTCAAAAGAGGATTATGAGACAGCAGTGATACCTTGAAGTCAGCAGAAACTGTGCTGTTGGTCTCTGTGCCGATTACGAGCAGGGCCGTGTTGCTGATGAGGGTGTGGCTTGGCTACGCGAGCACGATCACATTGTGAATCCTCCCGCTGCAGGCTATTTGCCCCATCGGAAGCATACAAGTAGCCATCCAGCTGCAAATTAGTCCTTGTTAGGATGGAATGCACTGGCTGCACGGTTGTTCAAGAATTTGCATTGTGGGTGGGTATTCTTCTGGCACTTTGGAGGGTGGACAGATGGGTGAAAATTTGGAGTTTTTTGGTGAGGTTTTGGGTCTCTTTTGGGTGTTTTGTGTATTTTATTATTACATCATTCCTATTCATGCATGAAGGGCTGTGTTGAGAGTTCACCATGTTGGGATTAATTGTTGAGACGTTTATCTTTCAGAAAGGCATAGTGGCAGCGATAGAACTCCGTGTATGGCTATCATGTAATTGGTAGTTCGGTATCTTTACCCAGCAGAAGTTAGCCCCAATGATTAGTGCAATGTGAATGCTTTTTCGCTGATTGCGATAACAATTTTCGTCACAGGAAGCTCGTGTAACCAACGGTTCCGGACCGTCACTTTGGGTCTGGGTCCGGGTCGAAACCGAACCTTTACCAAATTGGCGGTCCGGGTTGTCAATACGCCCGTACTGTCAACCTCGGTATGGTTTGATGGCAATCTCCCCACCTGTCTGAATTGGGCGGGTTGTGAGTAGGTCCCCCAGCGGGTCCAACAATAGATATTTATTAGTCTCCTGTTGTTGCAGTTGGATAATCGTATCTTATCAAAATCGCATATACAACAGCCAATAATTTGATTTTGCATGTTTTGCAGTGTGCGATATTGATTATTTTGGAATACGTATTTTTCCTTTGATATACTGTGTTTTTGCCTATCAAGGCAGTCAGCAGTTCTGCTATGTGCTTGAATATCCGTGCAATGCCTTGATTACCAAATATGCAAGACCAAAAATTGTTTACACTCCATGTGCACTCAGTTTCAGAATGCAGCATGGAGCGTGTCGCTGTTGTTTTGCACCTAAAGGCTGCCAATATCCCATCAATGGATGTCTGCAACGAATCGGAACTTACATTACCAAACATGCAAAGCTCAAAATCGTTGATCCTCCGGTGAGACTCATTCTCAGAATGGGGCAGTGACCGTGTAGCTGTCTCTTTTGCCTATAGAAGCTGTCATTATGCCGGTTATGCATAACAGTGGCCAGATCAACATTCAATTACCATACTTACAAGACCAAAAATCATTGACGCTCTGTTGACGCTCATTTTCAGAATGTGGTAGTGACTGTGTTGCTTTCTCTTTTGCCTGTAAAGGCTGCCAACACATTGGTTATGCATAACAGTGAGCAAATAACTGCCCAATTACCTTACTCACAAGACCAAAAATTGTTGACGCTATGTTGACGCTCATTTTCAGAACGTGGCAGCAACTGTATCGCATTCTGTTTTGCCTATAAAGGTTACCAATATGTTGGTAATGCATAGTGTTAGGAACGGGTCCGGGTAACACGCCAGCGGTCAGGGTTTGGACCAGATATTCAGTTCGGTTCGGTTCCAGACCTGTCCAAAAACCCGACCGACTTTGGTCTTGGCAGGTTGTTAGCAGGACCAGACATAGAACAGTGGGTTTTTGGCCGGGTTGGAACCGGACCACAGTTCCAACTTTCCGGTTCCTACAGATTTGGCTCCAATTAAGTATTTGTGTTCTGATCATATTGTAACATGATCAATACGTAGATTGTGCAGTTTTAGGCGCTCTTTCGCCTCCCGCTTTCAGATTTGCGATCCGACCGACATTCAATGAGTGGCAGTGAATTATGGGCTACTTTGGAGCGAAATTTGCGGGTTTTTGATAGCGACTCAACAAATATTGGTCGCATCGCATATCTGAAAGCGGGAGGTGAAAGAGCGGTGAAAACTTCACAATCTACATAGTGATCATGTCATGATACAATCAGAACTGAAATACATAATTGGAGCAAAAAACCTGGGCTTGCAAAAGCCGGGTTTTGAGGTGGAACCCGGCCCAAATGCAACGGTCCAGGGTTTTGATGTGCTAAAACCGTTGCACCGGTTTGGTTCCCGTTCCAACCCTAACCCGGAACCGTTGGTAACGCTAGTTATGCATAACACCGAGCAAATCATGGCCCAATTGCCTTAATTACAAGAGGAAAAATTGTTGATGCTCCATTGATGCTCATTTGGGATCGTAGCGGCATCGTCACTCACAATAGTACCAATAAAGGCGGCCAATACTTCGATTCTGGGTTACTCCATTGCATAGCCCTTGAATTATGCAAGATGTAAGTACAAAAATTGTTGAAGCTCCGTTGACACTCATTTTATATGGTAGCAGCATCATCACTAACAATATTGCCAATAAAGGTGGCCAATACTTCGATTATGAGTTACCCCCATTGCACAGCCCTTGGATTCTGGACGATGCAAAAGCATAAATTGTTGACGCTCTGTTGACACACATTTTCAGAGGGTGGCAGCGACTGCGTCACTTTCTGCTTTGCCTATAAAGGCTGCCAATACGTTTGTTAGGCATAACAGTGAGCAAATCACTGCCCAATTACCTACCATACAAGACCGAAAATCGTTGACACTCCATTGACGCTCATTTCCAGAATGTGACAGCGACTGTATCGCGTTCTGTTTTACCCATAAAAGCTGCGAATACGTTGGGTATGCATAACAGCGAGCAAATTACTGCCCAATTACCTTGCCTACAAGACCGAAAATCGTTGATGCTTCATTGACTCTCATTCTAGGTGGTACTGGCATCATCCCTAACAATATTGCCAATGAAGGTGGCCAATACTTCGATTATAGGTTACTCCCAATACACTGCCCTTGGATTATGTGAGTTTCACAAACAGAAATCAATGATGCTCCGTTGACACTCAGTACTAGGATGGGGCAACAAGCATGTCAGTTTCGTTTTGACCTATAATGACAGCCAATACTTCCACTTTGGAAGGATGTGACTATGCAGCCCATTCTTTGCCAAATGCATAAAACCAAAAATTGTTGCCGCTCCATCATCGGCAACGACCCTAGTTTCTGTCTGAAACCCCCTGGTGTTCCGGAGGGCTCTGACAGCTCTGACGGAACCTCGTACCCTCTGACAGAGCATTACATGCTACCTGTCGCCCAGGCGACGGGTCGCATTGCATTCGTACCTCCTGTACTTAGTGGTGATGTGTACGCATTATCAGAACGACACATTTCTTACACTCTTCGCAGGGGCTGCAGTTCTGCTGAAGCCGTTTACCCAACACCTGGCGATGTTTATGCCTTTCTGCGGCCGAGTGCCACATTTTACCTCTCCGCTATTGCTATATATCGGATGCCGCACTCTCCCTATATGTTTAGTTTTGAGATGTTGTCACTTATTACAATACAGTCTTCGCTTCGGATACATCGCTTGCCATTGCATTTGCTTTGCCATCATTGTATTTTACAGGTTTGAAATATACTGTCCAATCTTCACACTCTCCAGTACTATGCCCTCAGTCCTCCACATTCTGTGTTGATCCATCATCGGCTTGCAATGCTTCTTCCCCCTCATCCACATCCGCATCATCGCCATGTCCAAACTTCACACTCTCTAGTACTATTCCCTCAGTCCTCCACATCCTGCATTGATCCATCATCGGCTAGCGATGCTTCTTCCTCCTCATCCGCATCAGCATCATCACCATGTCCAATCTTCACACTCTCTAGTACTAAGCCCTCAGTCCTCCATATTCTGTGTTGATCCATCATCGGCTAGCGATGCTACTTCCTCCTCATCCGCATCCGCATAATCGCCATCGTCGCCCTCATACACATCGCCATCAGTTGCTCCCAGATCAAACCTCTCAGGTTCAGTCACGGGCCGTCGTCACCGGCTGGCCGTGGGGATTGCATCGTGCTTATCGCTTTCGTCACCTTCATCTTAGTAATCCCGGCTGCCCCCTTGCATCCCAAAATGCAGTTCGTCATCCATGCAATTGTTGTCTATCGGGATGTTTGGGTCAGTGCTTCCGATCTCAGGCTCCTCAAGCGCTACTTTGGAGGTCAAATAGTCAAGAAGAATAGCATTGTGACCACGCGCTGCTTCCACACTGATGACCTTGGCAGGCATTGGGTTCTTCGCCTGTTGGATCTGACGCTTGACTGTCCCTAGAGTGTTTTTATACATCCTCTGTTGGTTGCTCAATGGTAGTGTGTTCCTGGTATTCATCAAGAATGTATATGTGTCTGCAACGCCAGGCGAGGTTAACAACTTGCGACTCATTGCAATGCTGCAGGATGCGTTCTTACCACCGTCATTCTTGTAGTTGAAGTAGTTCGAGCGATCAGGTCTGTCCGCATTCAGCTTTGACTTGGACGCTTTCGGATGAACACCTTTGTTCTTTTGCCACTCCAGGAGAGCATGGCGCAATGCGGTGCAGGTAAACATGATCAGTGGCGAGGGTATATGACCGTCCTTGTTGTCAATCATGGAATTATAAAATACCACAGCATACTTACCGCGGTTATTCGCCTGATGATAAAACTTGATGTAGATACACCTTGGGATTGCTTCCGCCAGGAAGTACAGTGTACACTGGCCATTCGTTAGCAACTTTCCACTCTCTGTGCATTGGATTTGGACCGCGTACACCACCTTCCACACGCTCTGCTACATGAAAACGATACTTATTGTCTGCCAGAAGGGAATCAATGAATTCCAAACGCTCTGCAGCGGATTCAAAGCAGTGGAGATCATAAATCTCGGCTATGTTGTCACTTGCTAATTGAATAAAATGGGATTTAACATTATTGACTTGTGCTCGAACCTGGTACCGGGTTGAGAATGTAATATCCAATGTGGGCCGTTGCTTCAGCGTACCTCTTTCAAGATCTCCTTTGTGCACACCTCAAATGCTATCGACCAAATGTTGTTTTGCTGTATAGTGGTGTTCCAGTACTTCTCTATTATCTGCCAGTGTGGGCCTTCAGCTAATGCTTTCGCAACGCGTCACATTGCATAACGTACCATCTCCAACTTGCTTGCTCTCATAAACGGCTGTCTGTTCAACATGTGGAGCTCCAGGAGTCTGCCCGTTGCAAATACAAGATTCGTCATGTCTGAGTGACCAAATCGATCGATGGTGCGACTGCCAGAGATCATTGATTAAGATGTAGACACCGCCTGCAGTTGCAATTGCCACTGCCTCTGTCTCCGATTCCTTTCTGTAGCTCGTGTTCGCAGTGGATTTGTAATGATCGCGTGGGCTTCTGGATTAGGGATGGGGGTAGGCAGGTTTTCAAGACCTCTGAGAGGAGTGGGAGTGCTAGCAATGCTGGATATGGGGCTGGATACAACGCGATGCGTTGGGTCTGTCTGTGAGGTTCTTCCGGGTGCTGGTGTGCTACGACTGGTTGTACCGAGCGTGAGGGTTTGATTATTCATCGACCGTTGCTGTGTAGTGGACGGGGTGGAAGGCACGCGTTGAGTGATAACTGCAATGCGAGAATTGTTCAGCGAAGATGAGGGGGTGGAGCCCTGGCCTTGTATTGAAAAGACTACGGAACTCCCTCCTTGAGGGGAATCCCTCCCGCCAGCCAGTATGGAAACGCGTCTCTTCGCAGGGGGAAGTGGAGAATTCCCAGAAGGCCCACGCATTTGCTGATTCGGACTATTAGCAAGCCTTCGAACATTTCATACGACCGAAGGCATGTCAGGGTGAGGACTTTGGGAACACGTAGTCCGATATAGATGTTCAATGTTAAGAATGCAGGAGCAATTTTCTCTGCCTGCATATGCAATGGCAGGCGAGGTGGACTCTTATTGGAGCGACCAGGGAGGGATTCAACAAAGAAGGGAGGTGCAGTGTAGACCCCGCTAGACTCCAAACCGTGACAATACTCGGGGACAAGATCCCTTGAAAAGCATTCAGTTATGGGGTCAACTGCCATCAAATTAAACTCAGATTGAACTCAGCATTGATATTCACTCTTACAGCAACGTCTGAAGGTCTATTTGCACCGCTTGAAGGGTGTTTATGCCATCTTGGCATGGTTATCATAGTATTGCACTCGTTCTTGGCACAATACTTCAAACCATCAATTTTGTATATCTTCAGCATCCCAGCGGAAATCCCCCTTTGGCAGAGCTAAATGCATTGCAAAGCGAACAATGACATATTCTCTATCCTATGAGATGAGTTGCGTGGGCTTTTTTCACCGCTAGGCATGTTGGAAGCCGTGTTGGATGGTTGCACTGTTAAGACAACCTGAGAATGACGCAGTGTGCTCCAAGATGCACAAGGACTGAGTGGTGAAAGTGGTGTGAGATGCAAAAGCAACGCCCGGTGTCATCAACTGTCCTGACGGCGAGTATCAAATCTCGTCTCGAGGCTCCTCATTCACGAGGTGCCTGGTGGTTGTGCAAGATGAAAGCTGTGACGTTTTGTGTTTGTTAAGCAACAAAATGCAGGATATGAATCAAAATTATCATATCTCACTAGTTGAACCAAGAAATCGCAGGAACTTGAGTATATATATCCCTTCTTCCCACCTACACCGTCATTCTCTTTTCCTCCCATATTAAACACACCGCCAGCATCCTGAACTATTTTGACATCACGTGACTTGCATAAAACGACACCTCTCGTTCCAAAACGCACCTGATAACCTACACAACTTTGTACGTTCCCTCTGTGCTTTGTTCCGCTACATGCAACTGAATCATAATGCTAACGCTTCGGATGTACATTCATTTTCAACTCACAGCGATGGCACCAATGGGCAGCCGCAAAGGAAAGGGGACGGCTAGTGCAAAGATGACAACGTGGGTCATAAATCAATGCCTGTTGTTGGATCGGGACTGTATAAAGGGAATCATCCCACAACCCATCCGTGGACTCATATGGATATACAATCTTTGCGACGTCAAGGATGAGATGGCATGGGACCTCTTTTATGATATAATCTTTCTTGATCCAGTCACGACTTGCCACTTTTCACAATTCCAGCTGATGTGGCTGCACCGCAGGAGCAGGAGTTCGCCTCTTCGGCAGTGGTGGGCAGCCTTCTGCTCATATATGGGCCAAATGTTCGAAAAAACCTGCCACCAAACGAACAATTGGAGGTGGGACAACCCCTGTGCCTTTGGGGATCAAGTCGATCGCTCCAATTCGCACACAACCAGCTTGGGGAATGTTAAACACACCAGCGAGCATTTCTTTTGGTACGGTAGCAATGATCTCAGGGCAAAGATTGAGCCGCGAGGCTGCCAGCAGTACAAGCCAGGCGACTTCCTGGCCGTTAGACCACTGAATTGGGATGAGATAATTGACGAGGATGATGATGATGAAAACTGGGCGGGTCGCGGAGCGCCGAGCGGTGTACGGAGCCATCCTGGCGATGGCAATGACAATGACGACAGTGATGGTGAAGAGGACACACAGGGCGGTGAGAAAGGGACCGGGAAAGGGATGGGAACAAAGGGTGGGAAGGGGACAGGGATGGGGAAGGGGAAGGCAATGGAGAAAGGGAAGGGGAAGGGGAAGGGAAACGGTAAAGGGCAAGGTATTGTTAAACAAACCCGAGGGGGAGATGATATCTCTCGTGCCGTTGGTTTGCAGTTGCAGAAGATAATGTATGAGGCAGACTAGGACACTGAGGGGTAACTAGAGCGGGTATATTCAGAGCCGGAATCATCGCCTGCCGTGTCATTTTCCTCAGATGATGATACCAACTCTACCGAGAAGTCGGTGTTAGGGGTTCTCTCCTAGCAGTCTAATGGTACTTGTACCATGAGATATGACCTTTAGCGGGGTCATGCTAAGCACGTCTTGATTGGATAGTTTATGGGCTAGTGGATTCATTGAAAGCAAAGTGCTGCGGCAGCTGATTTGATAATGCAACAATGCCACCAGATAGAAGGTGCTGCGGCCCTGCCGAGCGGATTGTTTCCAACCAGATTCATCGTTAGATACTATGCGGTTGCACGAAGTGCACAGCAGTTGTGCTAGTAAAGGGCTCTCCGGTATCCAAGGCTCATGGATGCGGGGCACGTCCAGGTGATGTTGAAACCGGTAATGCGGAGACCTAAGCACTTAAAGACTGAGGGAATATGGCGTTGGCACTGAGCCAAAAGCGGACATCATTCATTGACTTGTGTGAGTTGGTTCTGCAATGTTAATCAATTTGAGATTACACGCTTAAGTTCTATGTTGCCATCGCAGAGGATACTCCATCCTCATAAGCCAATGAGTTATCAAATCAAGGGATTTAATGAATGCAAATGACGTGTGCCTAATATGGCTATCGTTCCGACTACCGAAAAAGGATACGTTTGCAAGATGTCTAAGTTACATTTATGGTCTGATTTATGAGCCGATATGATGTTATACACGAACACGATAACCATAGGGATGCGTGGCCAATTTGATCAGGTGCATTGTGCGATAGGAAGACGCATGAATACATGGCCATCATTGAGGGAATTTAATCATAGTCTGGAGTGGGCTCCAAGAGACTATAAAGGGATCACATTGTTCCGGCAATGAGAAGGACAACCGGCTTGAGATACGAAAAGACGGATACCTACCAGCGGAGAAATATCCTTATTTATTATTGAGTTTTTATGATCCTTATTTCTACTAGATCTATACCTAGAATCTATTAGCCTTGTGTAGCGGTAGCCCCGCACCATTGATTCGCCATTATCCGACGAATGCCTATTACCTTTAAAAACGATAATGATGTTATCATATACGCTTTGGAGTGCAATATATCTCACGCGAAACGAACTCAGCAAATCTTCGTGGCGCAGTGTGTGTGGTGGCTAGCTTCGATTATTGGACTTGAGCAGGGATTGATTTCCCATATCGATAAGCTCCAGGGCCATGAAAATACGATACTGCAAGAACAACTTCCTCGAGAGGTTTTAGCTACCCCGAGGGACCTTGTTGAGGATCGACGAGTTGATCAAGTTCTAGATTGCACTGAGCAGTTCTTGAGAGAGTCCAAGCGATTAAGAGAGATAGCAGCTTTGAAGATTTCCAGGGAAACGACGACTGGTCAAATCAATCCATTAAGGAAAACTAAAAAGTCCTTAGGGAAAGCCAAGAGGATATCCAAAACCATTACATCTGATAAACGGAAAGATTATAGCAAGATAGAAGGGATTGAAGACAGCGAGATTTCAAGAAGGAAGGCAGCGAAGGAGTGCTTACATTGCGCCTGGGCCTTCGATAGACAAGGAGGTTATCGGGTTAAGAATTGCATCAGACAGATTAAACTAGATAAGGGAACTGCTATGTTCCCTAAGGATAAGAACTACCAGAAGCCAACTGAATCTTCAGAAGGAAGTGATTCTACTTTTAGTTCTGATTCCGAAGATAATACAGATTAGGATCTATGGCCGTACGCACCTTAGAGTACCTAACGAAGTATCTTGGATAGGTGTTGTTACCCCCATAACAGTCGGATGGTGAATATGACTCAGAACATAATTCTGATGTGGATATGCGCATGGAGGATGAGGTGGACACACGGTGCAGCGTTGATTGAGACGGCGGTGTGGATCTGGAAAGGGACGGTGACAATGAAGAGGAGGAAGATGATGAGGAGCAAAATGAAGAGTAGGAAGATGAAGAGGAGAAGGATGAGGAGGAGGAGGATGAGGATGAGGAGCAGGTTGAGGATGAGGATGATGGCAAACAACCTCAGACGATTGGCCAGAGGGAGATGGCAAATACATCGGCTGACAATGTAGATACCATGTTAGACGATCAGCCAATCATGTTACCTGAGCAAGGCCAGCAGATGCGTGAGCATACCCCACAGCCACAATCTCCGGCACCTGCCCCACAGCCACATAACCCCGAGCTTGTTCCCCGACCACAAACTCCGGAGACTCATCCCCTCGGTGGGCTGGAGTTTTGGGGGTTGTGACGCAGCAAAGACCTCGCCCAATGGTGCCAACTCTGCGAGAAGCTGAGGCAGCCAGAAACACCTTGGATGTGGATGTGAATCAGCAGCTGCTCAGCAAATCGGCAGGTGGCCACAGTCTCCCTGATGTCCCTCTCCCTGATGTCCATCTCGCTGGGGCACACCCAGATGGCTCATTAGGCGAGGAGTGAACCAGTCCTCACAATGCATAGGAGGCAATGGTTGTTGCCTTCGGGTTAGCGTCGGGTTCTTGTCTTGTTCATTTCAGTTGTTCTACTCGATTTATCTCAGGCATTGATTATTACACGCGTCGCAAGGTTTTTGAATCGCTCACGGTTTATTGACTTTGTGTGTTTTGTGTTGGTTTTATTTTATTCATAGTATTATGGGACATTGCGCATGCAGCGTTTGTGCAACTCCAGGCATGTAAGGAACCTCCTTGCAATGGTGTTGAGGCTAAATAAATCTCTCAAGTTCGCTGAAAGTATCATGAGCTTACACCCACCAGGCTGCTCATGCCCAGCACCAAGTTTTGTCCCTTTCTACAGTGTATACTCCACTCCTCGCGTGTCATCGACAATGCCAGAGAAGACCCCTTTCCGTTGCCCCGAATTTTCATGCCGAAAGAGGTTCACCTTAGACAGCTGGCGACTTAAACATATCAAATTACACCATCCTTAACACCTTCAAGTTGCATGCCAGAAGAATCTAACTATTCCCGGCGTGCCTCGATGCATTGAACCCGCTCAGCATCGTGAAATCAACGCTAACAATGATTCAGTCACAGACTTGGACGCGTTTCCCTACCTCGAACACATTGAAAACATCGCAGACTCGGAGTCTCAACCACCAGCACCTCCTCTGTCACGGACAGGAACATACCCCGGCACCGGCACTCTGCTGAGCGATTACATTGGTGAGCCATGGGAACGAGACACTCAGGTTTGCCTTGAGACTAACCTACAAAACAATCCCTACTACCCGTTTGTGACACGTGACGAGTACCAATATATCCAGTGTGGGATCAAAAAGAATGGCATGAAGATGTACTATGACAACGTGCTGAAGGAAGAAAACACTGCTCTGCGTTTCCTAGTGTTAGCAACAGTTCCTGTATACCCGGCTGCGGTCCAAGTTTGGAACCGGACCGGACGGTCCAGTCCGGGTTGTCACCCGGAAAAGAGGGGTACCCGCCGGGTTCAGGGATGGGTTCGAACTGCACTGCGGTTCCATTTTCCCGTTCCTACAACTTTGGCTCCAATTCAGTATTTGAGATTTGATTATATCATGACAAGATCAATATGTAAATTGTTCAGCTTTAGCCGCTCTTTCATCTCCTGCGTTCAGATTTGCAATATGACTGATATTAGTTGCATGGTTGTGAAATAATGGCCGAATTCAAGCTAAAGTGGCGGGTTTTCGATCACGGCTCAACGACTACTTGTCGGATCGCAAATCTGCAAGCGGGAGGTGAAAGAGTGACTAACACTGCACAATCTACGTATTGATCATGTTGTGATACGATCAGAACTGAAATACTTGATTGCAGCAAGAAATGTTGACTTTTGAGGAGCGAGTTTTGTGTGGAAACCCGTTGCAACTGTTCGGTTCCGGCTTGGAACCCGACCCGGAACCAACCTGGGAATTTGGACCCGTTGCTAACACTAGTGTTTCCCAAGCTTCAAAAACGAAGATTGCGTCCAGAAGGTCATGGCTAGCATGCCAGATGATTGTGCTCTCAGGGAGTGGGAACTACACACTCTTGAGGATATGAGATGGAATGACAATCACCAACGCCCTATCAAATACTGGAGTCGAGACATCATCAAAAGCATGCGATGGTTGATGCTGCAGCCAGCCTACGCCCAGCATCTCATTTAGGCCCCTCAGTGTTGCTTTAACAGCGATACGCCACCTAAACACCTCTATACCAAAATGTACACTGCGGACTGGTGGTGGGAGACACAGGTAAGGAGAAATACTCGAGGATGATCACATGCTAATCGATGTTAAGTCAACGCTCAGAGCCGGGGATACACTGGTTCCCACGATCTTCATGTCTGATGGAACACTTCTCTTGAATTCTGCTGGTGACAAGAGGGAGTTGCCTATATATATGACAATTGGCAATCTATCTTCGAAGATCCGCCAGATGCCCTCAATGCACAGCGTCATAATGGTCACTCTCCTGCCCATTCCAATCAAGAACCACAATACTCCTCAGAAGCGGCTGGATGAGCGGCGGCAAACAAACCAAGAGGTGCTGAATGAGGTACTCCAGGGGGTACTCCAGCCTCTCACCTTTAAACAAAATCCCAGCGGTGAGTGCGGGTATTACAACGTTCTCTGTGCAGATGGCAACTTCAGTTGTTACAAACCGGTTGTAGCAGCATGGCTTGCATACTGTTCAGAGTATAGTGACCTACATCATCTCGAGCCGCATGTCTGTTTTTGGTGCTAGTGTCCATAGAACGAACTGGACGATTACGTCCCGCCTGACAAACAACACCCCAGGCGGGATTGCAATCTATATAGAATGCTCACCGATGCGAACACTGAGGCAGCCAATGTCGAACTCTCATCGCACCATGTTCACTGAGGATTCAACATGTTTCAACATATCCCCTGCATCAGGAGCGACCTCCCGAAGCCCGACCTCCTCCATATAATCCAGATCGGCATGCTTAACCACCTCCAGATGTTGATTTTCCACTTCATGAAGACGCACGAACGGCTCTACATGTACAATGCAATCTGGTTGTCCGTGCCTGCTTACCACAACCTCACACCATAAAATAAGTCATATGAGGAAGTATTTCAATGGTATGGGAAGAAGATGAAGGAAATGAGCCGGTACCTGCTTGGAGTTGTAACCCAGTCTCTACGAGGTGGACGCCCCGCTCAGCGTCCCATATTCAATCCCACAATTGTGCGCACACAGGCATTGTTGAAATTCTGTATGTATGCTCGATATAAATCTCATGATGATGCAACATTGAGCTACATGGAGGACGCCTTGCATTGTTTTCACACTGTCAAAGTTGTTTTCTTACTTGGCCAAGCCGGCAACAAGGCGAAGGCCAAAGCCAATGCCCTGAGAACAGAACTCATGAAGAAGCGAAAGGTAGAAGAAGAAACAAATGCCGAAACTTGGACACTGTCCAAGAAGCGGCGCAAAATGAACGCCTGGCAGGATTATATCAGCCACGAGATAGATGTTTCCAAGGAGTTGGATGTTAACTTCAACTTTCCGAGGATCCACTCAATGTCTCATTGGGTTGAACCGATTCGTCGATACGGAGCCTTGTAACAGTATTCTGCCAAAAGACATGAACAAGCACATGAAACGAACCTCAAGGACGGTTGGCATGCCTCCAATCACAATCTCAACTACTTTTGACAAGTGACATCAGCAACAGCTCTAGTTTCCGTCAGAAACACCCGGGTGTTCCAGACGGCTCTGACGGCTCTGACAGAACCTCATACCCTCTGACGGAGAATTACACGCTACCCGTCGCCCAGGCGACGGGTCGCGTTGCATAGCATCAACAAAGTGTATTTTAGTCACTGGTCTGAGAGGATGTGGAGTGTAAACTTAGATGCGTCAATTTCAGGAGTATCAGACCCTAGGAGGGCATACCTGCTGGCCTTCAGAGTGACTGGGAGCGCCGGCGACAAGCCTGGGAGCGCCAACAACAAGCCTAGGAGCACCTGGGAGCGCCGGCGACAAACCTGGGAGCGCCGGCGACATGTCTGGGAGCACCTCGAATCACAGTCAAGTATTCCGTTTGTATTCTCATCTATGTATCTATGTATCTATGTATCGATATAGCTACCCATCTACACACGCTACATCTGGACTGGCTGCAGGCGGTGCTTGAGAGCAATTCGAGGTGCGCCTGAAAATGACGACCGAGTGAACTCAGAGATATACTCCGAGGCCGTGATCGAGCGAGTTTGGAGATGCACTTGGAAGCCATGCTCGTGCGAACTTGCAGGCTGTAATTGAGCGAATTTGGAGATACACTTGGAGGCCGTGATCGAGCAAGTTTGGAGATGCACTTGGAGACTGAGATCGAGTGAACTCAGAGATGCGCTTGGAGGCCAGGATCGAGCGAGTGTGGAGATGTATTTGGAGACCGAGATCGAGTGAACTCAGAGATGCACTCGAAGGCCGTGATCGAGCGAGTTTGGAGATGCACTTGGAGGCCGTGATCGAGTGAGATTGGACGAGTACTTGGAGGCAGTCGATGGACGGCACACCGGGTGATGAGACTCTATTCATCAGTTAGTTAACTCACAACCGTGGGAATGTGACAATGTGACATTACCTTGGAGCTCTCATGGAGAGCTGGCTGATGGCAGTCGATCGTGTAGGGAGCTATGCCGACAGCTGAAGCTACATTCAGGGGTCAACTCGTAATCATGTGAATGAAGGGAAGACAAACAATCTTGGGTGGATGCTGTACTCGGTGTATGCTGTACTCGGTGTATGCTGTACTCGGTGTATGCTGTACTCGGTGTCAACTCATGATCATGTCATGGAGAGATCGAGAGGGATGACTTAACTTTGTGTTCTGCGATGAT
>Ga0307515_10003995_pt1 | contig 30785 bp, 31 predicted proteins | sample 17_EM_MG_FD_194513 | JGI IMG/M metagenome (GOLD analysis project Ga0307515, IMG submission 194513) | Populus trichocarpa ectomycorrhiza microbial communities from riparian zone in the Pacific Northwest, United States - 17_EM | ecosystem: Host-associated > Plants > Roots > Unclassified | place...
CACCGGAAGGGAGGACTTTGCAGGCGGCAGCGCTGTTCTCCCGACGCTGAGCGAGGGCTTGGAGATTGAGCTCTCTGATTTCGAAGCAGAGGATGCGACGCTGAAAGGTGATTACTTATGCCAGGTAGTTGAGATTGTGATTGAAAGCATTCCAACCGTCCTTGAGGTTCGTTTTCTGTGTGTGTTCATGTCTCTCGGAACAATACTGTGGCAAGGCTCCATATCGACGAACCGGTTCGGCCCAATGATACATCAAGTTGATCTTCGGAATGTTGGAGTCGGCATCTAACTCCTTGGAAATATCTATCTCGTGGCTAATATAATCCCGCCAGCCGTTCATTTCGCACCGCTTCTTGAACGGCGTCCAAGTTTCAGCATTTGTCTCCTCGTCTACCTTTCGCTCCTTCACGAGTTCTGTGCTCAGGGCATTGGCTTTGGCCTTCGCCTTTTTGCCGGCTCGCCCAAGTAAGAACACATCTTTGAAGGTGTGAAAACAATGCAAGGCATCCTTCATGTAGCTCAATGTTGCATCATCGTGAGATTTATATCGTGCATACATTGAGAATTCTAACAATGCCTGTGTGCGCTCAATTGTGCGATTGATTATGGGACTCTGAGCAGGGTTTCCACCTCGTAGTGACTGGGTCACAACTCCAAGCAGGTACCGGCTCATTTCCTTCATCTCCTTCCCATTCCATTGAGAAACTTCCTCATATGACTTATTTTTTGGTGTGAGGTCATGGTAAGCAGGCACGGATAACCAGATTGCATTGGACTTGTCGAGCCATTCATGCGTCTTCATGCCCTGGAACATCCACTTCTGGAGGTGGTCAAGCATGCCGAGATGCATTGTATGTAGGAGGTCGGGCGTCGGGAGATCGCTCACAATTCAGGGAGTATGTCGAAACATGTTGAATCCTCGGTGAACAAGGCACGACAAGAGTTCGGCATCTGCTGCCTTGGTGATGGCATTGCTGAGCGTTCTATACAGGTTGTGATCCCGCCTGGGGTGGTCGTTGTCAGGATGCACATAATCTCCAAGTGCGTTCTTTGAACACTCGCACCGAAAACAGACATGCCAATTGAGATGATGTAGGTCGCTATACTGTGGACAATCTGCAAGCCATGCTGCCAAAACCGGTTTGCAACGCCTGAAGTTGCCATCTGCACAGAGAACGTTCTAATAGCCGCTCCCAGCGCTGGGATTTTGTTTAAAGGTGAGTGGCTGGAGTTGCTGCCGGAGTACCTCATTCAGCACCTCTCGGTGTGTTTGCCGCTGCTCATCCAGCCACTTCTGAGGAATATTGCGGTTCTTAATTGGAATCGGTAGGAGAGTGACCATTACAACGCTGTCCGTTGATGGCGTTTGGCGGGTCTTCGAAGACAGATTGCCAATTGTCATATATCCAGGCCACTGTTTCTTGTCGCCAGCAAAATTCGAGAGATGAGTTCTGTCGGACATGAAGATCAAGGGAACCAGTGTGTCCCACACTCCGAGCGTTGCCTAAACATCGATTAGCACGTCATTATCCTCGAGTATCTCTCCTTTCCTGTGTCTCCCACTAACAGTCTGCAGTGTGCATTTCGGTGTAGAGGCGTTTCGGGGTGTATCGCTGTTAAAGCACCGCTGAGGGGCGAAAATGAGATGCTTGGCGTAGGCTGGCTGCCGCATCAACCATCTCATGCTTTTGATGATGTCTCGACTCCAGTATATGATTTGGGGTTGGTGACTGTCATCACATCTCATATCCTTGAGAGTGTGTAGTTCCCACTCCCCGAGAGCCTGATCATCTGGCATGCTAGCCACGAGCTTCTGGACGCCATCCCCATTGTTGAAGCTTGGGAAATGCAGAGCGGTGTTTTCTTCTCTCAGCACATTGTCATAGTACGTCTTCATGCACTTTTTCTTGATCCCGCACTGGAGATATTTGTACTCTTCATGCGTCGCAAACGGATAGTAAGGATTGTTTTGTAGGTTCGTCTCATGGCAGCCCTGAGCGTCGCGTTGCCATGGCTCAGCAATGTAATCGATCAGCGGAGCGCCGGCGCCTCGTTATATTTCCGTCCGAGGCATAGGTTGCGGTGGTTGAGAGTCCGTGTCTGCAATGTTTTCAATGTGGTCGAGGTTGGGAAAGGTGTCCAAGTCTTCGACTGAATGTTTGTTAGCGTTGAATTCACGACGCTGAGCGGGTTCAACACGTCGGGGCTTGCTGTGAACAGTAATATTCTTCCGAAGGTGTTCAGGATGCAGTAATTCGATATGTTTAAGTCGCAAGTTGTCTGTTGTGAACTTCTTTCGGCATGGAATTTCGGGGCAACGGAAAGGGGTCATCTCTGGCATTGTCGACGACACGCGAGCAGTGGAGTATTGACTGTAGAAAGGGACGAAAGTTGGTGCTAGGCCTGAGCAGTCTGGTGTGGGTATAAGCTCACGATAGTTGCGAGATTTATTGAGCCTTAACACCATCACAAGGAGGTTCCTTACACGCCAGGAGTTGCAAAAACACTGCATGCGCGATGTCCCATAATACTATGAATAAAATAACACCAATATAATCCAACCAATACAAAACCTATAAATGAAATTTACCTTGGGTGATCCAAAAACCTTGCGACGCGTGTAATAATCGATACCTGAGATGAATAGATTAGAACAAAGGAAACGAACAAGACAAGAACCCGACCAAAACCCGAACGCAAAAACCATAGCCTCCTCTGCAACGCCAGGACTGGTTCACTCTTTGCCTACTGAGTCATCCGGGCGTGCCTGAGGGAGTGGGACATCGTGGAGAGGGACATCGGGGAGACTGTCGCCACCTGCCGATTCAATCAGCAGCTGCTGATCCACATCCACATCCGAGGTGTTCCCCGCTGCCACAGCTTCTCGCTGACTTGGCACCGCTGGGCGAGGTTTTTGCAGCATCACACACCCCAAATGCTCGCGCCCACTCAGGGAATGAGTCTCCGGAGTTCGTAGTCGTGGGCGAGGGTCCGGGGTTGTGGCCCTGGGGCAGGCGCCGGAGGTTGTAGTCATGGGATCTGCTCGCGCATCTCCTGCCATTGCTCAGGTAGCACGATTGGCTGAACGTCCACCATGGTATCAACATGGTCAGCTGATGTATTTACCATCTCTCCCTGGCCAATCATCCGAGGTTCTTTGCCATCATCCTCATCCTTATCCTCCTCCTCATCCTGATCCACCTCCTGCTCCTCCTGATCTTCCTTCTTTTCATCTTCCTCCTCTTCAGCGTCACAGTCCGTTTCGATATCCACATCGCCGTCTAAATCAACGCCGTCCGGTGCGTACACATCATCCTCCATGCGCATATCCACATCAGGATCAAGTTCTGAGTCATATTCGCCATCCGACTCAGTAGAGTCGGTATCATCATCTGAGGAAATTGACACGGCGGGCGATGCTTCCGGCTCTAAATTTAACCGCTCTTGTTAGCCCTCTGTGTCCGAGTCTGCCTCATACAGTTTAACAATACCTTTACCTTTACTGTTTCCCTTCCCGTTCCCCTTGCCTTTCCCCTTCCCATCCTTTGTTCCCTTCTCTTTCCCGGTCCCTTTCTCAACGCCCTGCGTGTCCTCCTCACCCTCGCCGTCGTCATTGTCACTGTCATCGCCAGGACGGCTCCGTCCACCGCTCGGCGCTCCGGGATCCGCACAGTTCTCATCATCATCATCCTCGTCGATTATCTTATCCCAATTCAGTGGTCTAACGGCGAGGAAGTCGCCGGGCTTGTACTGCCGGCAGATTGGCGGCTCAATCTTGGCCCTGGGATCATCGCTAGCGTACCAAGAGAAACGATCACCAGTGCGTTTAACCTTTTCCGGGCTGGTTGTCTGCGGAATGGAGCGATCGACTTGATCCCCGAAGGCACGGGGGTTGTCCCACCTCCAATTGTTCATTTTGTCACGGGTTTTGTCAAACATTTGCCACATATATGAGTGGAGGGTTGCCCACCACTCCAGAAAAGGTGAACTCCGGCTCTTGCAGTGCGGCCACATCAGCTGGAATTGTGAGAAGTGGCGAGTCGTGACTGGATCAAGAAAGAATATATCATAAGAGAGGTCCCAGGATCTCTCATCCTTGACACTGCAAACATTGAATATCCATATGGGTCCACGGATGTGTTCCGGGATGAATCCCTTTATAAGGTCCCGATTCAACGATAGGCATCGATTTACAACCGATGTTGGCATTATTGCCCCAGCAGTTGCCTACCCGTTTCCATTGCGGCTGCGCTTTGGTGCCATCGCTGCGAGTTGAAAATAAATTTACATCCGAGGCGTTAGCATTATGATACAGTTGAAAGTAGCGAAAGGAAGCCCAGAGTGAAGGTACAAAGTTGTGTAGGTAATCGGGTGTGTTTTGGAACGAGAGGCAGTGTTTTGTGCTAGTCACATGATGTCGATATCAGGATGCTGTCGGTGTGTATAATACGGGAGGAAAAGAGAAAGGAGATGTAGGCGGGAAGAAGGGATATATATACTCGTGTTCTGGCAGTTTCTTGGTTCAAGGTTGAACTTGTGAGTTTTGTTGGTTAAGGAACACAAAACGGCACAGCGTTGATCTTGCCGCCCAACCACGCACCTCATGAATGACAAGCCTCGAGACGAGATTCAGTACTCGCGGGGAAAACAGTTTGCAACGCTGGGGGTTGCTTTGGCATCTCGTACCACTTTTGCCCCTCAGACCTCGTGCATCTCGGAGCAAACTGAGTAGTTCTCAAGTTGTCCCAACTGTGCAACCATCAAACTCAGCTACAAACGCCTAGCGGTGGAAAATGCAGACGCAACTGATGTCATAGGATGGAGAATCAGTCATTGTTCACTTTGCGAAGCATTTAGCTCTGCCCAAGGGGGATTTCCACCGGGAAGCTGAAGATATAAACAATCGATAGTTCAAAGTATTGTGCCAAGAACGAGTGCAATACGATGATAATTGTGCCACTATGGCATAAACACCTTTCAAGCGGTCCAAATAGACCTTCAGACCTTGCTGTAACAGTAAATATCAATGCTGAGTTTAATCTGAGTGTAATCTGAGTATAATCTGATGGCAGTTAACCCCATAATTGAATGCTTTTGAAGGGATCTCGTCCCCAAGTATTGTCACAGTTTAGAGTCTAGCGCGGTCAACACTGCGCTTGCCTTTTTTGTCAAATCCCTCCAGGGTCGCTCAAATAGGAGTCTACCTCGCCTGCCTTTGCATATGCGTGTACACGATATTATTCCCACAGTCTTAACGTCAAACATCCATATCGGATGATGCCTTCCCAATGCCCTCACCCTGTCACCTCTCCGGTCGTACGACATGTTCGAAGTTGTTCTAATAGTCAGAATCAACGAAAGCGTGGGCCTTCAGGGAATTCCCAACTTCCCGGTGCTAAGAGACGCGTTTCCGTACCGCCTGGCGAGAGGGATTCCTCTCCAGGAGAGAGTTCCGTAGCCTCTACAATCCATGGTCAGAACTCCACCCCCTCATCTTCGATGAACAATCCTCGTGTTGCAGATATCACTCAACACGTGACTTCCACCCCGTCCGGTACACATCGACGGTCAATAATTACTCCAACCACCACGCCGGGTACAAGCAGTATTAACACACCAGCACCCAGCGGAATCACACAGACAGACTCAACGCGTCACATCGTATCCAGCCCCGCATCCTGCATTGCTAGCACTCCCACTCTTCTCAGCGGTCTTGAAAACCTGCCTACCCCCATCCTGAATCTAGAAGCCAGCGCGATCTGTACAAATCCACTGCGAACGCGAGCTACAGAAAGGAATCAGAGTCAGAGGCAGTGGCAATTACAACCGCAGGCCGTGTCTACACCTCGATCAGTGGTCTCCAGAAGTCGCAGCATCCATTGATTTGCTCACTCCGATATGACGCGTCTTGTATTTGCAATGGGCAGGCTCATGGAGCTCTACATGTGGAACAGACGGCCGTTTATGAGTGCAAGCGACTTGGAGACAGTAAGTTGTGCAACGCGACGCATTGCGAAAGCATTAGCTGAAGCCCCACACTGGTAGATAATAGAGACGTACTGGAACACCGCAATGCAGCATAACAACATTTGGTCAATAGCATTTGAGGCACGCACAAAGGAGATCTTGAAAGAGATATGCTGAAGCAACGGCCCATGTTGGATATTACACGCTCAAACTGGTACAAGGTTCGCGCACAATTCGATAAGGTTAAATCCCATTTCATTCGATCAGCAAGGGAAAACATAGCAGAGCTTTATGATCTCCACCGGTTTGAATCCACCGCAGAAAGTTTGGAATTCATTGATTCCCTTCTGGCAGACAATAACTGTCTTTGTCGTATAGCAGAGCATGTGGAAGGTGGTGTACGTGGTCGAAATCCATCCCAGACAGAGTCAAAAGCTGCTCACGAATGGCTAGCATCCACTTTACTTCCTGGCGGAAGCAATCCTGCGGTTTATCTACCTCAAATTTCATCATCGGGTAAATATCTGCGGTAAGTATGCTGATGGATTTTATAATTCCATGATTGACGACAAGGACGGTCATATACCCTCATCACTGATCATGTTTACCCGCACCGCATTGCGCCATGCTGTCCTGGAGTCGCAAAAGAACCAAGGTGTTCATCCAAAAGCTTCCAAGTCCAAGCTGAAAGCGGACAGACCTGATCTCTCGAACTACTTCAACTGCAAGAATGACGGTGGTAAGATCGTATGCTGCTGCGCTGGAACGGGTCGACAGTTGCCAACCTCGCCTGGTGTTGCAGACACGTATACATTCTTGATGAATACCTGGAACACACTACTGGAGAGCTACCAGCAGAGGGTGTATAACAACACTCTTGCCACAGTCAAGCGTCAGATCCAACAGGCGGAGAACCCAACGCCTGCCGTGGCGATCAGCGTGGAAGCAGAGCGTGTTGACAATGCTATTCTTCTTGACTATTTGACCTCCGAAGTGGCGCTTGAGGAACCTGAGATCGGAAGCACTGACTGACACATTGCGATAGACAACAATTGCACGGATGACGAACTGCATTTCGGGATGCCAGGGGGCAGCGGGGATTTCGACGATGAAGGTGACGAAAGCGATGCCATCCCCATTGCCAGCCGGCGATGACGGGCCGCTACTGAACTCGAGAGGTTTGACCTGGGAACCAGTGATGTTGACAGGTATCGGGGCGAGGATTGCGATGAGGCGGATGCGGATGAGGAGGAAGAAGCATTGCAAGGCGAGGATGGATCAACGCAGAATGTACACGACTGAGGGCATAGTAGGTGTGACCTGGGAACCAGAGATGTCGACGGGTATCAGGGCGAGGATGGCGATGATGCGGAGAAGGAGGAAGAAGCATCGCAAGCCGATGATGGATCAATGCAGAATGTGGAGGACAGAGGGTATAGTACTAGAGAGTGTGCAGATTGGACAGTATATTTCAGACATGCAAAATACGATGATGGCGAAGAAAATGCAATGCCAAGCGATGTATCCGAAGCGAAGACAGTATCGCAATAAGTGACCAATCTCAAAGCTAAACATAAATGGGAGTGCGGCATGTGGCTATCAGCCGAAGAAAGGTATAAACATCGCCAGGCGTTGTGTAAACGGCTTCTGCATAACTGCAACCCCTGCAAAGAGTGTAACATATGGGTTGTTCTGATGGTGCGTATACCTCACCACATTCCGGATGCAAATTAAACGAATCCTGACGCCGGAGAGGCGAGCGAAATATACAGCCCGACGGGTCGCGAGAATAAGAAGAATGGTAGTTTAGCCGCTGCCAGGGAGGTATGCAACGCGACCCGTCGCTTGGGAGACAGGTCGCATCTGATTCTCCGTCAGAGGGTCCGAGGTTGCACCAGAGCCGTCAGAGTCGTCCGGAACACCGGGGTGTTTCAGACGGAAACTAGAGTTGTTGCTGATGTATTTGATGACGCGCCAGCCAATCGGCTTCATTTGGATCCACTCTCATTTGGCTGAGGTGTTTGTGTATCCAGGATTTGGTGGGGTGGAATAGGAGAGGAAGATGATAATGAAAAGAACTGGGAAGTCCTGAGGAATCTACAGTTAGACTTATATCTGAATGGGACAAGTAGCAGCCAACATGGTCATTATTCTCGAGATGGAAACTGCTGTGTATAGCTCCAAGTTGCAGCGGTTTCCCACCGCCCCGATATGTGCATCAGGTCAGTCCGATGTGTTTTCTTTGTTAAGAGGTATAAAGTACAATGTACGACAGCCGAAATTGCATGATTGCCAGCTATACACAGGACATTGTCCATGGGAAAGACATTTGATGATGATTGTCTCAAATAATCCCTGGGTTAATGCCTGAAACTTATGGTTATAATCAAGTCATTTGTACGGTTAGCCTAACTATTTCTGTTTTATTGACAAGCAAAAGGGAGATTTTGCTTGGTTCAAGATGAGTAAACATACCAACCTTGACATACAAGAGGCAGCTTCCCACCTTTTTGGCCTTATGTTGAAACATCCAACATCTCGCCCAACAACAAGGTCAACCCAAACTACGATGTTCAATGCTCCGGGAAAGCCGTTTTTGCAACCTGCCGAGCGAAGATATGACAAATAGACAAAGACGTCCACCCAACGATGTCATCATGCAAATGAAGGTGAATGTGGCTTTGAGGTGCAAAACGTCCGATCCCTTGGGTCATAGGGTAGCTTGCGATCCAAGCAGAATCTTCCAGCCAAGACACAATGAGAAACGCACTCCCCAAGTAATGTAGACAAAAAGTAATGCATTGAGGATTCTGTTGAAAGAGAAACTGGTGGGGCAAGAAAGCGAGTGGAGGACCCAGAGGCAGCTGTTCAGCAAGAGCTGGAAGATAGGAAGAATGCTGAAAACGCGGCATTGACTAACAGAGAGCCAGAAAAGACGCTTCAGGAGATGATGGTTGCTGTTGGAGACAATCTGTGTGATCTTGCAAGTTCTGATGATGGGGAGGATGGGGAAGATGAGCATAATGAAGAGACAGAGCAGGGCAATCTGAGAGAAGATGATGAACCCGGCTGGGTGATGGGAACAATCAACAAAACGGTACAGCAGCGCAGGAAGAGGTTTTGGCAGAAGCAGATGGAGCTTGACGAATGGACACAACTGGGATGGGAGTAGGCAGCCGACTACTTCCTGGAACGAGATAAGAAGTAGGGTAGATCGGAATTGAGGGTTGCGGCAGTCGTTCAGCTGCAAATGGATGATGTCGCAGGATCACCTGCACCGACATCATTTCGATATCTGCTGCAGTGTGTTGACATTGTCACCAAAAAATTGCGAATGCCTCAAAGGAATTCTCAACCCAGCAGTAGTCATATTAGGCTAGGTTTAGTGACGCCACAGTCAAACACAAGTATACACAGTCTTGCGCCCGCCGCTGAGCCCAATCCACCACCGCTGCGGCAAGTGAAGCCTGATGAACCTGTAACTGTTTACCAATGCAAATAGTATCTTGAGCGAATAAGCATATTGATTTTGGATTCGGACGAACACATCAACATCGCCCCTGCATTGGTGGTAGAATGGACAGGCAAATGGTATATTGTGACCTCCTATCTCAGTGAAAAGTAGTTCGTTTACCAATTATTCCACGTGTCGGGTTCTTGTTCATTTCAGTGACCAAAATGTGAGACTTGATAATTCGTCCGTGCAAGTGAAAGGGTTGACTGCCCCATCTGAAAGCTCTACAGTCCAGATCAGGTGGGAAGACGGCCAACTCATATGATTTCTATCTGCCAGTCACTGTTAAGTGACAAAGCAAAAGCTATATTAGTGACAAAATATATGAACAAAATTTAAGTTATTGATGTCATACATTTCATCGAAATAACACTGAGTGCTGGTAACGAATATGTCCGAACGACGACCATCATGCTGCCTCAATCCATGAATCTAAATGCATAACTCTCTGCACCAATCCCGGGTAGATGGTTCAGATATTTGGAATTGCTAATGGTACGTCATTGAAGTCGAGGAGAAGGAGCTCGATGATGACATCTGCTGAAGTCAAGATATATTTAACAAACACTAGTGAGATGATCTTCCTGCCGTCCATTGCCGGCCGAAAGCACAAGAATACAATAGGGCCATGTTGTGTCTCACTCAGATAGCATGTGCAGCGGTTGATCGCGAATTGACAGGTAACAAACCTCCTTGAAGCAAACAATAATACATACAAACGGAATATTGTGTGTCAATACTGTGGATATGATTGATGTTCTTCGATCATTGAGTGTCGGAGGTCTCTTCCGATCAGATCAATGTGAGAGTCAACAGAATATCAACGATTCTCATTGTCAGACATTCGGCAATCAAAGGGCCCCATTGCCACATCGTTCAAACGTGAATGTCACGGTCGGTGTTACAGTGGAATAGGCAAATGACATGTATGTTGTCAGTTACCAAAAATGTTAGTCAACGGAGCGTCATCAATTTTTACCATTGCATCATCGGAAGTCCAGAGGGCTGCTCGGTGACATTAACTCATGATCGAACCATTGGCCGCATTTTTGGCAGTAATGGTTTCATCAAAATCACTACTATGTCGTAAAAATGAACTTCAACGGAGTGTCAACGCCTTTTGTCTTTGTATCCTGGTCAATCCAGATGCTGTGCAGTGACTTCTCCCCATAATTGAACTACTGGCAGCGTTTTTAACCGAAAATGCTCTCGACAGCATCGCCACTATGCCCTGACCATGAGCGTCAATGGAGCGGCAACGATTTTAGGCCTTGCATCTTGGAAAATGAACAGACTGTGCAACCACATTTATCCATAATCTCACAATTGGCGGCCTTTGATGGGAAAGATGTTAGTGATGATATCACCACTATCCCGTAGAGATGAGCATCAATGGAGCGTCAACGATTCTAGGCCTTGCATCCCAGAAAATCAAAGGGCTGTGCCATCACCGTTATCCATCATGGAACTATCAGCCTCCTTTCTAGACAAAAATTATTGCGACAACATTACTACTATGTCCTAACAATCAGCGTCAATGGAGCATCAATGACTTTTGGGCTTGTATGGTGGAAAATCCAAGGGCTGTGAGGCGAAATTATCCCAGAATAGAACTATCGGCCGCAGTTCTAGACAAAATGCTGTCGACATCATCGTCACTATGCCCCAACAATGAGCGTAAATGCAGTGTCTACAATTTTAGGCCTTGCTCTTTGGAAAATCGAGGGGCTGTGCAGCTACATTTATCCATGATCAAACAATCGGCAGCCTGTTTAGGCAAAAATGCTTGCGACAACATCGTAAGTTTGTCTCAAAATAACCATCCAGAGAACGTCACCAGAGCGTCAATGAAGCGTCAACGATTATTGATTTTACATCCTGCATAATTCAACGGCAATGGGAAGCAGTTAACCCACCATGAACCTATCAGCAGCCTGTATGGGCAAAAATGCTACTGCCAATATCGTGTCCACCTGCTACAATTGACCGCCCACAGAGCCTCAACAATTTTTGCGGAGGTTCACTATACTACACAGCACTGAACTGCATTGTGCCGTTCCAAAATTGAGTTTTACGCGATCAGTCATTTCAAGATGTTCTTGTATACAACTTCACAAATATGCATGCGATGCCTCACACATCTGGTTTTTTGGCTTGTAGCTCTAGAGTCAATAATTAAGAACCCGCAGTCTGCATTACTAAAACATTTCTTTTGGCACTCTGTCGAGTTGGATTATCCAGCTCTCGAATTCCTATCGCTATGTCAGATTCTCAATCTTTGAACACCTCATTGCCGGCGGTTATGATCACTTCCCAAAATGAACCTGGCTTTATTCGTGATTTGAGCGACCTTACTTTACAAATCATTCTTGATGCTTGGTGGGCTTCAATGAATGTACGCTCGAAACATCCCGTTTGTTGCAATGAATGCAAGACATGAATAGTCATGGCCAGTATATTTGCACTGCGCAATTGAAGAGAACTGCTGCCCTGGAATCATCACTATTGTTTGTCATCAAGGTCTTCGCCATCCATCAGAACATGCGACCAGCTCAATGGGGAAACACATGTTGGCAAAAGCTCACATTGCGAAGTTAAAGGAATTGACAGCGACTGATGTCACTGAATAAACTTGTTCGATGGTCTATGAAACAGCATTGGCCATCCTGATGAGCGAAGGAAGTCGAGAAATTACAATAGTAAGTTCGCTGAGGAACTTCACATTTGACATCCAGGTTAAACCATATTGACTCAGATGACAGACAGAATGCTCCAAACTGCCAGCTAGAGACTTTGAAATTTCCGAATTTCACCAAGACACATGGAATCGCGACCTCATGTTATGATTTGTTTCGGCTGTTAGTCCATGGAACGCTATATCAGATCGCGAGTGACAACTGAGAGATAAAGGATTACAAAGTGACCTAGTACTTGTGTCCACTACGATCTTCAGCAACATTAGCTGGTGGGAATATGTGCTAACCATGTATGCAATTAGGAAGCAATTGCAGTCACATAATAAGGTCAGTTTAGCTTGGGACAGATGCACATCAACGAAAAGACTAGCCAGAACTTCAGTCATTGCTTACTATACAGATCAGAATTGAGCATTGCGTGACATTCAACTCTTTTTCGATGAGGTTGATCACCTATTCTTCTCTGGTTTCGAAAGTTCATTAAAGATGATAGGTCAAGCGCAAACATACTGGGGCAAGGCTAGCTGTACATTGGAAGGAGGTGCTTGATCATTGTGACCATACCGACCGCCATTTGCTTGGAATTACGACTGATAATGCATCCTCAAATTCCTCAATGAGAGGAGAGCAGCAATCGACACTTCAGGCTTCCGGAATCGCGTGGCCTGTCTTGTGGAACCGCATACCATGCATGCCGCACGGCATACAGCTGGCTGTAGGTGCATTCATGAGCTGTCTTCCTGTCAAAGGCCACACCAAGTCTTTGGAAGCCTCTGAGCGTGAGCACCAATTTGGACAGAATGAAAGCAGAGACATTGGAAAGAGTCAAAGACTTCGAAAAGAGGGCAATGCTAGAATCAATACTGTGTCGGCCATGAGACCAGGTTTAGCAAAGATAATTGTGAAAGTACGTATTTCAACATATTTTGAAAGTCCTGAAACCGACCTTCATATAGCAGAGAATGCTTGCTGTATTGATTACGCTGACACCTGGTCATTGAAATGAGTTCATTGACTCTCAAAAGCTAAAGTCTGCATAGTGTTAGCAACGGTTCCGGGTTACCCGGCCGCGGTCCGGGTTTGGAACCGGACCGGACTGTCCAGTCCGGGTTGTTACCCGGAATACAGGGGTACCCACCGGGTTCGGGGACGGGTTCGAACCGGACCGTGGTTCCATTTTACGGTTCCTACAACTTTGGCTCCAATTAAGTGTTTGAGTTCTCATCATATCGTGATGTGTTCAGTATGTAAATTGGGTAGTTCTGGCCGCTCTTTCACCTCGCGAATTCCGATTTGCGATCCGACTGATATCCATTGAGTTGCTGTGAAAAAAGCGCAAATTTATGCGAAATTAGCGGGTTTTCGATAGCGACTCAACGAATATTGGTCAGATCACATATCTGAGATCGGGGGGTGAAAGAGCGGCTTGAACTGCACAATCTGCGTACTGATCATATCGTGATACGATCAGAACTCAAATACTTAATTGGAGGCAAAGTTGTGATGTTGAAATGCCGGGTTTTGTGTGGAAACCCGTTGCAACGGTTCGGTTCCGGGTTGGAACCGGACCCGGAACCGAACCGGGAATTTGGACCCGTTGCTAACACTAAGTCTGCATCACAGTACTACACAGTACTGAAGGGAAGACACTTTCGAACTCGACAGTGAAGTTGGCCGAGCGCCTCAACGGATCATGTCAATTCACACCCGAGTGGCTCCAACATCCAAAATCCAGTCATTGCAGGCGATTCTTCACAAACCAGATGAATGGACGATTGTGCAGTACTTCATGGAAGTATTGAAGCCATTCCGATATTGGACCCTGTGGATGTCTCAGAGGCATAAAGTCACATTGCATCATGTTAGCACAGTCTACAATGACATGTTCGATCATATGGATCGTATTATGCGAGCTTTGGCCCAAATGAAGACTCAATGGAAGGAAGACTTGCTCTACACCATTGATTTAGCTCGACAAAAGCTGTCCAAATGATACACTGAAGTGACTCCAACAACGGGTATGCTTCTCATTTCACCACATATCCTCTATTCTTTCCACGAGTTTCCATCTTGTAGGAAGTGGGACAAGAGAATGATTATTCATTCTGAGGACGAGACATGCTATACTACGCAATACCAAGAGGCCTTTCTGAAGTATGTGGAGAATAGATACTGTGCCAAACATCAATGTGTGCCGGTCAATAAACTCAAAAGCTTACCGAAAAGCAATCTTATCCCCTCCGTAATGGCGTCAGCACCCTGTCAATCATCCTTTGATCCATATGATTAGAGCAGCAATGATGAAAAGTACTTAACGCCAAACAATGAGGCGGAAACAATAGCCAGACAAAGTGATTGCTCATCACGCTCATAGTCCGCCCCAGCCTCCATTCAAATTTGCCACCTGAAGCACCCAAAAACTGGGGGCATATTAATCCAAATCATAATGATTACCACTCCGACCCAATGCAGCTTTGCAGTACATTTTGGATACTGGACATAACCGACTGGTGGTGCCAAAAACAGGAAACCCACAAAACGTACGCCGATCTCTCCACTTTGGCACGCTATATATTTACTATCATACCACATGGTGTCGCAGAGGAGGCCAGGTTTTCGCATGGGCGAGATGTGAGAGTCTGGAGGCAGTCAAAAACCACTGGTTACACCCTTCGCGAATAAGCTGTTGTAACGAAGTTTGCTTCAGCCAATATCAGGATTTTGGCAGGTGCTGACGTATTATTTGATACAACTAACACAGGAGACAACTCGCAGATGACGAAATAGGTGGGGAAAAGGAAATCGCACAGAATTGCCATTATCCACAACCTTTTGGACATGTGCCAGCGCAGCGAAAACCTTCGCGCTACACAAAAGGAATCTTGGGCTGAACACTGGCAGATGACCGCCATGGGATACATTTCGGATATAGAAGATATTGTCAACCCATCCTGGTCACTCTTTCAACATGTTTGTGTGGCTGGATTCAACTTGATAGAATGATCACCTTTGCCTCCAGCTAGGTTTGCAAAGGACCTCGCTGCAGGACAAACTCAGATAATAAATATCCCCCCAATCAGTAGAATCAAAGGTCATCCAGTTCAAGGTGATGTGGATAACTCACATGGAAACATTGCGGACACTGAACACTGGCTATACAGAAATGGCAACTTGGATAGTCCCAACACCAGCTAAGAGGATTGCGCTGCAGACGATGAATCCAATATTGACCAAAACAATGGCATCGAGGATCGGGAATGCCCAGAGCAGCCAAGTGTCCGGGCTGCGCTAAACGTTCCCAGGTAGATTCTGGCAACGTGGAAGTCACAGAGACAGCATAAAACAGTGTTTGAGACGGTCAATGCATTTGAAATGAACAGGAATATGGGTGTGAAGAAGATGTAGGACAGAATGGGTCAATGGTTAACCAGTGTCATTATGTAGCTTGAGCGAGAGTTTTAGTTAGAGATATATTATGGGCGAATGGTGAACAGTAGCTTGTGAATATTGGTTGATACACAGCTGGATAGCAGGCGCAATGAATCTTCTGTGAAGAGTTATCATGTTTTGTCGTGTGAGAGTGAACAGTGCAAGAATATTACTGCACATGGCATTGCCACAGCGCCGAGTCTCAACCTCACAGAACGACAACCAGTAAGCTCAAATCATGATGAAAACTATTATCAATGGCAACAGATGTGGAACAGACACTACATGAAAATGAGCGTCAACAGAGCATCAACGATTTGTGGTCTTGTATGTACTGTAAGTCACCTGTGATTTGGTCACTGTTATTCATAAATGACGTATGGGCGGTATTGATAGGCAACAGAGCCAGCAACATGTTCACGTCCCCATTCTTGGAATGAGTATCAATGGAGCATCAATTATGTTAAGCTAGGCATCTTGGGTAATTTATGTTCCGATTGATTGTAGACATTCATTTGTGAGATATTGGCAGTGTTTGGACGCAAAAACGGTTGCATAATGCCCACTGCTGATTCCGGAACACGCGCGTTAACAGTTCATCCACAGTTGGATGACTTGTATATTTTTGGTAATTAACAGATTGCGCGGATCTTCGTGCGCACAACAGTATTGATGACTGCGTTGATAGGCAAAAATACAATATGTCAAAAGGAAAATACAAATTCTAAATTAATCGATATTGAAAACTGCAAAACATGCAAAAGCGCATTATTGGTTGTTGAAAATGCGACTTTGACAAGATACTATTAACAAACTGCAAAAAGAAGAGCCTTAAATGATTCTATAGATGGACCCGCTGGGCGATCCACAGACTACCTGCTGAATTCTGACGGGATAGGAGTATACCATCAGACCGTGCCCTAGTTGACAGTTCAGGTGTATTGACGACCCAGACCATTAATGAGGCAACTATTGAGTTTAGACCTCGACCCCGACCCGAAGTGACTGTCCGGAACCATTGCTAACACTTGAGCAGTCCAGCAAAACCGCACCAAGTGTTACTCTTGGACCATGGCAGCGCTGGAGATGGGTGTTCAATGAATAGCAGAGTTGGTAATGCTGCAGGAGCCGCCTGAGTTACGAGTTGAATTGGATTGAGCCATTCTCCCTACGAGATTAGCAAATGACGGTGATTTTCGACAGCAGTGCCCAAGGGCTGCGGCCTAGCAACTGATCAACGGACAGACCTGAGCAGGGACGCGAAAGATGCTGTCATCGTGACTGATGCCACAGGATGAGGAGAGAAGATGGAGAGGATCATCACTATTTACATTCAAACAGAGGTGCAGACCGGGGAGAGACATGTGAGCAACATAAGCTGGCGTACAATCATCCGACAGATGGGCGGTACAATATTCGCCGCTGACTTCAGTGCACATAGTCCACTATGAGATTCAAGAGGGAAGGAGCAATGCGATGCGACTTTCTGTTACTAGATCATACACGAGCACCAACTGGAGATTTGAAATGACAGCGAGCACACTCACCACTGGGCATGGAACGGCGAAGATGGTTAGTCGATAATAGACGTGACCCTAGGCAGCAGACCGATCACGGGGTGGACCAGACTGAATGGAAAACTCGCCACAGGCTCAGACCAAAAGGGACTTGAGTGGGAGCTCAGCGTCGATAAACAGGAAGTGGCAGATCATGTGCGAGTCATAGGATGGAATGTGGCCTCCATGTCAAAATACGACGAGGAAGGAGCAGAAAAACTATGGAAAGAGCTTGAGGGACAGAGAGCTCATCTAGATGAGTAGTGCCGGCGGAACCAGTTAGAGCGAGAGGCTGAGTCGTGTCAGTAATCGCTGAGCAAAGTCATGAATGCGAAAGGGAAGCAAATCAGAATCTGCGCCCCGTCAAAGGGGTGGTGGAACGGTGATATGACGGCGAGTCGAAGCGCTCCAGCGAGAGAGAGGTACAGGGGAAGGAGGTCAGTACGCAGAGCGCACTTGGCAACAGCACTGCAGAGTTCGATTCGGAATTCTAAGAACTGAATATGGAATCAGTACTTAACTAACCTCAGTGGGGGCGAGGCCTGACAGCCGGCTAAGTTTGAAACCCTCCTGCGGCAGCCACCCCGGAAATGTGGCCCAATTGAGAGGGAAGCAAGCAAACACCATGGCCGAAGAGGAGAAATTGCCCAGAGGAGAGTCCGTCTCTTTACACGATGGTGACGAATTCTATGAGCCACCAAGAGCAGGAGAAGCCCACGATCGCGTAACTGATCAATCAGTCAAATGAAACTTCTTCTCGCAATCGGTCCAGAAATCCCCCGCCCCAGGCTAGTTCTCCTTCAGAGCAATATGCCTACCCTGGAAGTCGAACAATGCAAGAATCAGAAAATTAACGAAAGCGGCAGTGTGATCATGACACAACACAACTGTCTGGAAGTGCGCAAGGAGGGTGGTGATTCTGAATCCGGGAAAGGAGGACTATACGATGCTAAAATCGTACCAAACGATGTTTTTACTCACCTACATGGGAAAATTAGTCAACAATGTAGTCACAGAGCCATTGACCGACGAGGCTGAGAGATGAGAACTACCAAACAACGGCCAGTTGGGCAGTAGATAGAATTAATTGGCCATAGAGGTAGCAGCCATCATGCTCGACAGAGCGCAATCGCCGTGGAATGAAGACACCTTCACTGGCGTACTCCTAATGGATATCAAATCAACATTTCTGAGCGTAGCAAGAGGGAGGCTGATCCATGCAATGAATGCAAAGCAGATATATGGTGACCTCATAGAACTGACCGAAACCATGTTGTCAGAGGACAGTGGAGATGACAATCAACGGCAATGTCATTCAGAACCAGGCTGTGGAGAAAGGCCTACTGCAGGGCTCACGCATGTCACTGATCCTCTGCGCATTTTCCTCACCGCCTGGCTAATCATGTGGGTGGATGCGAAATACCAGCGCAGGACCCCTCTCCATTGAAGATGACCTCCGATTAATGCCAACCGGGAAGGACATGAATGAGGTGGTTAGGAAACTTGAAGCCTGCGCATAGGACACCATCGAGTGGGCTCAGTGGCAATACATCCAGTGGGACACTGCAAAGACCGAAGCATCACCCTTCACTTGCGGGAGATGCCAAATGCTGCCCCTCCAGCCAAAACTCACAGCCAAAATCGCACTGGGATAAGGCTTTGTTCGGTTCAACAAACAAGCAACGCGGTCGCTGGGAGTCTGGATGGATGCCCACCTGAAAGTCAGAGAGCATCTCAACCGGTGCATGAAGCAGGCCAGGGCAGCAGAATCCCAACTGTGCCAACTGACGAGGATGCTCGCGATCCTCCCAGAGAGGGTGAGAAGTGATCAAAAACCCTGCGTCCAGCCGGTAGAACTATACCGCAGCGAGGTATGGGGAGATCCAAAAGACATCGGTAGACGAGACGATCTTCAACTCCTCCTGAATTGGCAGGCCAGAGCAACCCTGGGCGCTCTGCCCAACACCCCTCTAGGTCCATTCTTGAGAGATCCAGGTATAACACCTGCACCGGTAGGCCTCAACTGAATTCAGCCACGATTCGCAGCGAAGCTCGCAAGTGCCAGCAAGGGATCGATTCTAAAGGTAGTGTGCAACCACCAGGTGTCTGCTGAACCGATATGCAGAGTCATCAAAATTGAACATGAACGAGCCCGAGTGGCAGAGAGCATGCGCTGGCCCCACCGGGACGAACAACCAGTGGTCAAGACGGTCATTCTGAGCAATGCCACTGTGGCAAATGAAGAGGCAATACATAGGACACAAGCGTCAGAGGCCACAGTGAGTTTGGGGGTTGGATGTGGTGGACTGACGGATCACGATCTGATGGCAGCAGGGTGGGAGCTGCGGAAGTATGCAGGCAGAGAGACAACTGGGGAGCATTCCGCAGCCACTTCGGAACCGGACTAATGGAGGTCTACAATGCAGAAATGTAGGCCATCGGACTCACACTCCGTGAGTCGGTAAAGAAAATAGTCCCACTCCAGACACACGCAGTAACCTAGGTAACAGTCTTCAGTCACTTGTCAGCGGTCCTTCCGTGACCGAACCACCTGGATCCTGGACCAAGGCAGCATCTAGCCGGGTGGACAAACCAGTGATCAAGGACTCTTTGGGAAGCCAGTGTAGAGACACTGATCCACGTAGTCCCAGGAGACTCTTGAATGCCCGGAAATAAGGAAGCAACTCGGCAAGCGAATCAAGCGAAAAAGGGTCACATTGCTGGCGCAATAGGAGAGCGTGTATACACATTGGTGGCGAACAGGACCGGAGGGATCTCAAAAGCAATGATGACGCCCAAGGCTGAGTGGGAAGCCGACAAATGCAGTCAGCATCATGGCTACAGGCTGCAAGGCAAAGCTGATACCAAGAGACCCATCGCAATGAACAGTGTGAAGCCCCTGGCAGCCAGGTTCTACTGACTGAAGTCTGGACACGCACCGGTGGGCAGGTACCTAAAACGGTACCGACACAGAGACGACCACAAATGCTGGTGGGGGGGCGGCGGAATCAGGACAGCAGCCCAGATGTGGGAACATCTCTTCCACCACTGCAGCCGATGGAAGGACCAGCAGAAATGTTGGCACGGGATTTGGCCCGATGGCTTGTGTGGCTTTCGGCCTAAAGCTGCGGGCATGAGGCCGGTGGCTTGCGGCCCCCATGGGCCGCCACCAGCCCCCATGCCGAGGAGTAGGTCCAGCCCCGGCAGTGATGCTCGGCATCGGTCTCCGGATGTGATACTCGGCTTCGCCGAGTATGCCCTCTTCTTTCCCATATATAGCTGCCTGTCTTTCTCTCTCTTTGCTCTTTAGACAATCTCTTTTGTACGATAGTCAATTCAATATCTCTATTCGTACTCGATTGATCTCAACAAGAAAATCCTTTGCAAAACGGTGGGAAAACTGACTGGGTGGAGAGCAGGCCGATGCCGACACGTGCAATTTTCTGACCTGCTCTCCATGAAGATGTACAATAAACCCATGATGCACTTCGTGGCAGCTACTGATGTCGGGAAGTTCCCGCCCAAAACGGATGGAGAAGTAAGAGCCGGCAGTCAACGGGCAGAGGAACAAGAGCCGGCAAGCTCTCCCTGATTTCCTCCCTATTCCTTTTTCCTGTGTATTCTATTCGACTGTTCTTTAGGTGCTTTCTTTCTTTTGTCAGAAGGGGACGACGGGTAGCAGCAGTGGAGCTCCGCCATCTAACCGGCCAGCCCGGAGGCGGGGCGGGATCAAGGGGATGTCATACTCTATGTAGAGTGAATACAGTATGATTTAAACAAAAACAAAATCCGATGGTCAGAGAGGCTCGCCCTAACTAGCCGTCGGTCGATTCCCACCCGCCAATCCGCTTGCACTAGCCGTCGGTCAATTCCCACCCACCAATTCGCTTCCACTAGCCCTCAGTCAAGCTGGACTATATTCGCGAACATTAGGCCTATCTTTATACGGGCGGACCGAGCCTGACCGCTTAAAAACACAAAAATGGTATGTTAGTGTGACATAGGGCAAAGGGTATAGAAAAGACTAGAAATGGAATTACTACGCAATGAGAAATGACTCATTAGATTTGGGAAATGACTTGTTTCCACTCTCACTCAGTAGAAATCCCACTTTCGAATTTTGTGTTTTTCATGGGGAAACTACTTGATCCTACTCTCCCGCGGCTGGTTGAGCAGGCGGCTAGCAATGTGGGGACATATCTTAGCTATCTATAAATCAACGCCAGTTCAGAGTAAAATCTGCCTACCAGTTCACTCAGGCGAGGAGTTTCTTCGAAATCAAATAACCTCGTCGTCACCATCGACATAGCTAGTGCACGTTGAAGCATTTCTTCGTCTGAATCATTCTTGTTATCTATCGCTAGGTATATAATAAACGCATACCCAGGTCTTTCCTCATCTGTCAGAATCGTCATTTTCGTTCAACATCATCCGAACGCGGTAATCTTTCCTCATCGTCGATGCTGTTCTCTAAAGTCGTAAAGATAGAACCCGGCAACAACCCTTCCTCTAAATGGTTTGAAAGCCCTTCCGCTACCTTGCGAAACCTATGCTCCAATCTGTTCCCAACTGATGAGAGCTCACGCTTCTTACGTAATGAAGCCAAGTTATCCATAGCAATTACTGTGGACGGATGATTTTCCCCCAATGTCGTCCGAATTATAGTGGCCACTTGAATCTGTAGGTCCTCAGCCTCCTCCCACCGCCCCTGGTTCCTATAGTTCGACGCGAGATTATTCATGCTCATCAAGGTATCGGGATGCTCTTCGCCGAGTACCCTCTTTCTTATCTCCACGACCTGCACATTCGCCTCCTCAGCATCCTTCCATCTCCCCTGCATAATATATGTCCATGCAAGGTTCCCCATGCTGGTCAGGGTTGAGGGATGCTCTTGGCCGAGCACGCTCTTTTCCATCTCCATGACCAGCCCGAACAACTCTTCGGCCTCCTTCCATCGCTTCTGGTTCGAAAATGTCGATGCGAGGTTGCACATACTGGTCAATGTATCTGGATGGTCATGACCAAGTACCCTCTTACGTGTCTCCATGACCTGCACAAACAGCTCCTCGGCCTCCTTCCACCGCTCCAGGTTCGAATATGTTGCCGCGAGGTTGTTCATGCTAGTCAAGGTATTTGGATGGTCTTGGCTGAGCACCCTCTTGAACGTCTCGGTGACCTGCAACTCCAACTCTTCGGCCTCCTCCCACTGCCCTAGCTGGCTGTAAGTCACTGCAAGATTGCACATGCTGGTTAAGGTATCTGGATGCTCTTGGCCGAGTACCCTCTTTCTCATCGCCATGACCTGCGCCTCCAGTTCCTTGGCCTCCACCCACCGTCCCTGGTTGCTGTATGTTGAAGCAAGGTTCCCCAAGCTACTCAAGGTATCTGGATGCTCTTGGCCGAGTACCCTCTTTCTCGTCGTCATGACCTGCACCTCCAGCACCTCGGCCTTCTTCAGCTGCCCCTGATTTCTGTATGTCGATGCAAGGTTGCTCATGCTAGCCAAAGTTAAGGGATGCTCTTGGCCGAGTACCCTTTTTCTCATCTCCACGACCCGCACAAACTGCTCCTCGGCCTTGTTCCATTGCCCCTGGTTCGAAAATGTCGCTGCGAGGTTGCACATGGTATTCAAGGTATCTGGATGTTCTTGGGTGAGTACCCTCTTACGCGTCTCCATTACCTGTACATTGAGCTCCTCGGCCTCCTTCATTCGCCCCTGGTTCCAAAATGTGAACGCGATATTGCCCATGCTGTGCAAGGTATCTGAATGGTGTCGGCCAAGCAACCTCTTTCTCGCCTCCAAGACCTGCACCTCCAGTTCCTCAGCCTCCTTCCAACGTCCTTGGTTCTTGTATGTCAATGCGAGATTGTCCATGCTAATCAAGGTAGAGGGATGATCAATTCCGCATTTTTTCTCTGTTTCGTTTGTGATCCGCATTCGCAGCTGTTCTGATGTCCGAAACTCTCCCAACTCATCCAGCAAATATCCAAAGATTTCGTATAATGCGATTAGTATGAAATGGAGCTCCCCAAACTCTCGCGCCATATCACCAATCTCTCTCTCGTAATATTTCCGAGCTTCCTGCAGTTTTGGCAGCCCCCATGCTCGATATTCCTCAACAAGATCGACTGAAACAAATCCTCTGAGTTCCTTCTTCCCCTCACTCTTTCCACTGGCAGGTCGTACCGCTTCTTTTTCGATATTCAAATCATTGGGTTTATTACTTCTTTCTAGCCATATTTGACATTTATCGGTATCTGACTTGGTCCCAAATCCAATTCGGTAACAAAAGGCAATTTGGAATGCGATGTGAGCAGCACAAGGTTGGTTTTGATTCCTGTCGTAGCATTTTTCGAGGCAGTCTCTAAGTTGTATTCGCACACGATAGTCAGCGCGCATGAGATAAACGAGGTGTTCGGACATCTTGGGCAGTATTATCAGCTAAAGCTTCGGAGAAAATGAATGGATTGACACTTACCCGGAAATTTGTGTGCATTGAGAGCTCTCTCGTTGTCTGCAATGGTTCTGCAATAATGGGTTGCAATTGAATCCTAACTATCTTAGGGCCAGCCCTGGATTATAGCACGATTAGGGGTAAAACTCACCGTTCTTGGCCGAAGAGAGACGCTAATTTCTCAATATCAGATAACCGTTCTTTAGGGTTATACCGAACTGTCAAGTTGAAAAATTCTTTCAGACAAATCCTATGTTCATCATCCAACTCCGCCAGAGGCACAGAGTCTATGTGTTGATTTGCTATATGTACCATTTTGTCGTCTGCTTTGAGCTCCTCGAGTAATGTGCGAGGCCCAGTGGACTCTTCGAATTTGCATTGCGTAGTATTCTGTGGAGTACGCATGGTCCCGAACAAAACCCAAAGACACAACATCCCAAAGGAGTACACATCTGTCTTTTTGGCTTCAGGGACGTCAAACTCTCCGAAATGATGCTCGGGAGCATTCCACGGCCTTGACTTTGGGAGAAGAACCTTTACTTCACCTCCAGCAAGCGTAGAATACCCGAAGTCGGCCACCTTAATTGTAGTCTTGCCGGTAGAGTCCTTGCAAACCAGTACGTTTTGTGGCTTGATATCGCCATGAATGACGTCTTTGTCGCATTGATGTTAGACTTTTAAATTGCAAATACCATTTCGGATGACAAACCATATGCATGCAATGCGATGATGGCACTTCCAATGTCGGCACAGATTTTGAGCCGGTCTACAATTGACATATTCATACCCTCATGCACACCCATGAACTGTTTTAGATCCCACGCTGCTTTCTCAAAAACCAGCACAGGAACGGCTTTCTCTGTCCTAGGCTTGATTTCCCAACAAATTCCTTCAAGGTTGATTATATTTGGGTGACTTTGAATTGGGGGTTGATTCAAAATCAATACCTCCGATATCAGCGGTAAAAAGTCAGAATCGTCGTGAAATCGTTTGAATGCAAGAGGCATGTCGCCGATGAATGTGGATTGGTTGATCGTCCCAGAACCACCCACACCGAGAGCAGTAAGAGCAGGCTGCCACGTAATGGGGAGGTAGTCGACATTGTATTTTTGGACAATGGAAAGAAATGTGATGAGGTCGCTTTGGACGTTACCGTGGGTACGATTCGTCGAAGCAGAATAGTGGGTAAATATTCCATCGGTGTGTGACACCAGTGCGGAGTTGCGCGTTGAAAACATGGTGTATATACTTGCGTTGAGATGCAAAGGCCCCAACCGTGCTTAGAAAGGCGGCGGAATGGTATACGTAGTCTTGTGATCTTGTTTATTTAGTCGGCCACAGCTAAGACTTTAGGAAGATCGCACGTAACAAGAGAGAGGGTAATTGTGCATACAGAAATTTGTCCTTGCTAGTTACTCTTCACTGCTACTCAACCACAGTATTAATGCAACTGTTTGAGGCTGTGCAACGAAAACTGCTTATCGTAAACCCGTGCATGTAACACCAATCAGCGCGCAGAAAGATGAAAACATTGCATCAATATTAAATTCACACCATTAGTGCCAATAATGGGGCAGTGCACAGCATGATCAGCGTAGCTGGCTTAGCGTCATGCACATGTACAGAGCATCGTACAACAGGCTATTTGAGTGAATCATCTGCTAGGAACTGGAACGACAAACATGTAACCCTTGCGTGCGGGGTCGTCGCCTGACATTACAATTGCGTAAGGCGCACTGAGCCTAAATTCATCAGCCTTGGTGCAAAAAAACCCACCTTCTCCGAGCAGCATGTCAGGCCCCCTATTGGCAACACCTTTTCATTGAGTTATATACAACCGAGTAATATGCGTGGATCGGCCCCCCAATCATAATTATCCGCCACCCTATCACATAGTTTCTGGACCAAGAGGTTGCAGCCCACATTTATTGGCAGTTGACGGTTTCTGGGGTCGAGACTCATCGACGGTGCACTGTTTACACACGTTAACGTTAGAGGGGAGGCAGATGGGCTTTGAGGCCGTGGTATTGAAGTGAAAATACCCGCTGTGCCCACCATTGTGTAGCGGTAGTAGATGGGGAAGCCACACCTTTGACTTGATGGGTTTTCCTGAGGGTAGTGGCGTGGAATTTAGGGTACTGTCATACTCTAGTCAGAGTGACTACAGAATGAATAAACAACAACAACACGCTAACGTTGTAGGGGTGCTCTGCGCTCGGCAGAACCACTTAGCATTTCCTCCTGCTGTTGTATTACCATCTAATCCTCCCGCTTCCTGTGCCATTCAATGGTTGCACCAAAACGTCCCTCGCGTCTGCTGCCACCTCCGCGCGTCCACCATGGCCTCCTCGAGCAGCACCCACTATCTCCCAATTTACCTAATGGCAATTCCAGGCCCAGTGGCTGCTTATGCTGTGGCACTGATAGCATTCATTTTGTGCCAGTCGACCCTCCCCACTCGGGTGCGGACTCCGGCCATACCTCTCGGATATCTAGGCAACCTGTGCCTGGCGGTGTCATAACGCGTCGGCGCATAATTCATCGCGCAGGCTGCACTGCATCAATGAGCTGTAGGCTGTGAGTTCATTTGAAACTTTTCTTTACATGTATCCAAGAGTATAATTACTGTCATCGGCACATGCAGATTAATGCAGGATTTATAGTACGTAAAATCTATTCTCACGGTCCGACTGATGTTTATACAAAAATGCACTGATCGTACTCCCTACTTGCCCGTTCTATCAAGAAAAAAGCATGCCGTACGTGAGAAAAACCGCTTCAAAATCCTCCCCAATTTCCACGCTTCTTCAATCTTAGATCCTTCCGATCTCTGTTCATAGCCCCTGCTCCGCAACTGTATCTGATCCCCCAGCATCGTGCTCTTCCTCGTGCTTCTCCAGAACCACACGGCCTCTTGGCTAAGCTCGCTGACACGGCTAGACTATGTCCTCCTCCTTTCCTGGCCATCGTATCGATAAATCTGCATCATTTCAATTTGGAGTGTCAAAATGAATAAAGTTGCCGGCCAATCACATCGTTCGATCTCCATCGTGCCAATTGGTCGGTTTCGTGTCGATTAGTCGCTGCCGCGTTAATGTACCTCAGTAATCGTGGCGGGCTCGCCGGTAGACGGTACTCTCCATTGAAGTTATTTTCTCAACTAGTTGAAGCGTCATCCCCATCGTCATCATCACTCATTGTGACAGCCCCAGTGAAGGCACTAAACTCGGTGCTGTAGTCGTTAGGTTGATGTTGGTGTCGGCCTCCGTGTCGTCTCCCGCCAAGTCCCGAGGTTCACCCCGTACATACTCCGATGTGGTTCGGTCGCGTTGCCGTCGTCATTCCGAATAGCAGGCTATGCCGTCTCAGCACGTGGTTCGACTGTGCACAGTCTCAAACTCAAAGTCATACTCGTCTCAACTCGTCTCAATGCGTCGTTCCACCGTGTTCTCGTCTCATGCCGCTGCTCACCTACTCACGAACTAACACTGCAAGCACCCAGAATCTACGTAAGAGCATGAGTCGTAAAGATAACATCAGTCACCGCACCCTATTGAAAATACGGAAGTATCTACATTTTTCTTTACAAATAATGTACCTTTTTATGTAATTCTCCTTATGATAAGATAGTACTTTATGGATAAGAATAATGTGGTGTGTTAACCACTATTAATACTTGTGCAATCTTTGTGATTAAGGTTGTCTAGAAAGTTCCGGTTAGAACTTATTTAGAAACTTCTATTTGGTTCCGTTAAGAAGAGGGATTTATCAGAGCATATCCATAATGACTACGCCTAGATTGCTCTGTTGAATTCTTGATGGTGCTTAAGTATTTTTATACACTTGCGGAGTTTTTCTCTTGCTGTTTAAGTTATTGATCCACAACGGTGGTCACGGACAATCACTCCATTATCAATGAATACATCGACCCTGTTTCTACAGTTAGAGATTAGTGCTTCAGACTTGTTCAGACATCAATAGAAATACTACAATATTTCCTTCGCCTTCTTGCCTCATTATATGCTTGCCATTTCAACTCATGTCAATATGAATATACTTGCATTACTATTCCTTCACATTTGTAAGGCCGTATATCCGTATATGGCCGCGTAGGAGAGTATATGAGAAGATACGGTTGCACACGTGGATGTGGTAATATAATAGAGTAGTTGATAGGTAAGATTATCACTAGCGATCCCAGAGAGATCGCGAGTCGTCTATATAAGGTAGCAGTTACCCGGCCCTGGACACGTCTGGTGCCATTGCCGAGAACCTAATCATGACTGCCATTACATCATCCCCCCCTTTAGGAGCAGACCCCCTGGGCTGCCACATATATCTATATAACAAGAGAAACCCCACAAAAGAAACGAAACCGGTGCATACGCCTCCGCACGACTTAATAAGTCCCACAACCGATCAGTGCTCTATGAGCAGCCTCTCGGCGGATTCGGTGCACAGGGAAACTCCACCTCCACTTGACTTATCTCCGGAGGTGGTAAAAACCCGTGCCGACGCCATTTATACTGGGCCGAGATCCAATGAAGTAAAGAAGTAAAGAGAAGAGAAGAGAAGGAACATCCAATGAGACACCGTCCTCCATATCTCCACTTCCGGAATGTCCGGCACCCGACTATCCAATCTCGCACTCGTAACTCGTACCAAGTGTAGGTCATTGTCGGAATTAGACACAGTAATCTCGCTGAAATCCCCAATCATAGTATGAGCCTCGTCTTGACTCGGCGGCATCGATGGTGGCTTCCGCTCGCTGCTCATCATCGCCATCGCCGTCGCTATCGGCGATTGCATCGGTATATCTAATTTGTAAGCATTCCAGTAACCGGTCATACTCACTATACTTCCAAGTGCGCTAGCACTCGAGCTCTCCCAATTCCTCGTTAACAATTCCGCAGGCCAAGTCCATCAGTGATCATTGTTGCCGCTTTGGAAGCTTCTGCTCCCGGTATCATCGCCGTCGGTGATGGCCAATCATATATGACCTCGTATCTATCTCGTAAGCTTCTCATGAAATGGTCATTCTTACCACATATATATTCAAGCGTGCTTGCGCTCTCCAAACCCTCGTGCATAGCTCTGTGGGCCAGCCTCGATATCTGACATCATCTCTTGCAGCCGGTGGCTCTCACACGGTGCCCGTCAGTAGTTATATTTGTACTCCTTCAGCGTCGGCCAAGCAGGCTTATAGGCCTCCAGTATGGTCGTTCGGCATTCATTTCGGTAAGCCGTTTGGTAAAACATATAAGTCGGTGCCTTCGGTAGGTAGAGCTCCCGATAATACTAAGTTCCTGCGCCCTCCATTCAAAGCAATCCGGTAATCATCTTTTGCAGCTGTCTCGACTGTCTCACAATGCCATTCAGTGACTGTCTCGCGATGCCGTTCGGTAGACTATTTCGTACGTTCGGAGATCATTTTCGGTCTCGTTCGGAACTGCTTCGCTAGACAAAATGCACTCGTTCGGCCTAGATCAAACTCGGTTGGTCTTCTCATCATCTCTCCGGGGCTCTTGCAGTCGCACTGATCATCCTCCTAGTCGGTGCACTTGTAGGTACACTTGACATCCGCCCTGTGCTCGGTGCACTTATCTTCAATTGCTGGTTGCGCTCGCCGGTTTTCCTCCGGGTATGCTTTCCGCTCCTTCTCCAGGTGTGCTTGCTGTCACTTGTCTGGGTATCCGTATCATCGTTTTCTGAATTCACTTGTCGTTTCATCTCCAGGTGCATTGGTTGATTCTTCTCCACGTACGATTGTTGATTAATCTCCAGCTGTGATTCTCTCCTGGTAAGTGCGCTCTAAGGTGCTTCCTCTTAGCACTTCGGGTACGGTCATCCCCCTTTTGTACGTCGTAGCTCCGCCAACGACTAATCCATTACGGCTTCCTCGAGTGCCATATCGATTGCTAGGATTGATTCTGCAGTCGATTTCCAGTAGCAGCTGTGTATCTCGGGATTGTCGAGACTGAGTCGGGATCTCATTCGGGATTGTGACTTGCGCATGCGGCTTCTTGATTCATCTGTAGGTGCGTTTGCCATAACTTCTCTGGGTGCACTTTTCGCCGTTGCTAGCCTTCTCTATTGGTGAATGTGTTTCACGGTGCTTCGTTCCTGCACTTCCGGTGCGGTAATTCGCGGTAGGGGTTGTTGCGATTCCGGCACTGTCATCCCCCTCTTTAAAGATCGTTGCTCCGCCAAAGATTAATCTCGTAAGGCTTGTGCAGTATCGGCATTGTAGCTGTAACTCGGGATCTGATTCGGGATTGTATTCGGCATTGGAACTCGGGCATGTAGGTGCATGATTCAGTATCTCTGAATAGTGCTCTGAGTAGTGCTCTGAATAGTGGTCGGTATCGTACTCGCTGGAACCAGACCGCCGGCAGTACATCGCGTATCTGCGTATTTCGTATAACCTCAATATCTTCCTGAAAGGGAAGGAGATTGATTGTCATCCGTCTCCCGTGATCCATCTCCTGTTATCCACCACGGTCATCCATCCATATCCAGTCGCGATCCATATCCGGCCACGATCCATCTCCGGACGGGATTCATCTCTTGTCATCCATCTCTGGCCGCAATCCATCTCTGGCCGCGATCCATCTGGTCGTGATCCATCTGGCTTCAGCCATTCGTTTCCACCCGGTGCGTAATTGCGCTCGTTTGCCGCATTCCGTGACTTCTCCTGTAGCTCTGTAAGCTCTCTAAAGGTCATCGTTACTGACCTCCATAATGTCCGTCTTCCATTGACTCTTCATCGCAGTCCCATAATCCATCCGGTGACATATTGTCAATCATAAGAAAATACCCACTCATCGATCCGTCCATATGGGATAGGATCTTTAAGTCCAAATCCATGATCCGGCCTCGTGAGCACGTGATCTTAATACACGCAATTGCGTGAATATCGCTCCACCCAACTCCGAGAAGTTGTAAATCCGCCCATATGGAAAATTGTAGCCGGGCTCCAAATCAATTGCTATTGACCGATGCGGCGGGAGTGTCTCCGCCTTGGCTTTGCTGAACCTCCACGAAATCTCCGTATATCGCTGGATAAGTCCTCCATCGTCTGTAGGCACCATCTTTGTCGTGGTACCGGCTCCATCTGCAAACGTTAGTTCTCAATTCGTAATATATATATATGGAGCGGTAAGGAGGA